>Ga0209212_1005423_pt1 | contig 15202 bp, 13 predicted proteins | sample RifGroC2_FD_183996 | JGI IMG/M metagenome (GOLD analysis project Ga0209212, IMG submission 183996) | Groundwater microbial communities from Rifle, Colorado, USA - Groundwater C2 (SPAdes) (version 2) | ecosystem: Environmental > Aquatic > Deep subsurface > Groundwater | place: Rifle, Colorado... | reverse complement strand
AAAAAGCTCCTTGAAGCGTATCCCAACCTCGACGCATTTGGGAAGGCCGGCGATTTCTACGGACGCCAGGTCAAAACCTCGCTCGGCAACACGCTCCGGATTCTTGCGCCTGTCATCATCCTCGATGAGGGCCATAAGGCGTACAGCGAGACCGCCCAGGACACCCTGAGAGGCTTCAACCCCTCTATGATCGTCGAGCTTTCCGCGACGCCCACCGATTCCAGCAACATCCTCGTCGATATCAAGGGCATGGAACTGGCTCGTGAGGAGATGATCAAGCTCGATCTCCATATCATCAACAAGGCCACCGCCGACTGGAAGATCGCCATGTTGGCCGCCAAGGAAAAGCGCAACGCCCTTGAGAAAGAGGCACGCGACTACGAAGCCGACTCCGGCCGCCATATCCGCCCCATCTGCCTCATTCAGGTCGAGCGCACCGGCAAGGAGCAGCGCGGCGGGCGCTACATCCACGCCGAGGATGTCCGCGATTATCTCACCAAGACCTGCGGCATCCCGGCCGACCAGGTCGCGGTCAAGTCCAGCGAAAAAGACGACATCGAAGGCTTCGACCTTCTGTCCCGCGACTGCGTGATCCGCTACATCATCACCAAGCAGGCTCTTCAAGAAGGTTGGGACTGCGCCTTTGCCTACGTCCTGGCGATCTTGACCAATCCCGGCTCTCGCAATAGCTTGACCCAGCTCGTCGGCCGCATCCTCCGCCAGCCCGGGGCGCGCAAAACCAAGGTGAAAGCGCTCGACGAAAGCTACGTCGTCTGCTTCCAGCAACGCGCCGAAGGGCTTCTTGAAAGCGTAAAGAAAGGCTTTGCCGATGAAGGGCTGGGCGACCTCCACGGCAGCATCGTCTCCGAGGGCGCAGAAGGCGAGAAAGCGCCCGAGCGCGTGGTGACCCTGCGGGACAAGTTCAAGAAGTTCGCGGACCGGGTCTATCTGCCGGTCTTCGTCATCAAAGACGGCCCCAAGTGGCGCAAGGTCAGCTACGAGGCTGATATCCTGAGCCGCCTGGACTGGTCCCAGGCCGATTTCAGTCCTCTCCATAAACTCACGCTCTCAGCCAAGGAAAAGGCGGACACGGACTTGGTCGTGGGCCTGAGCGAGGACGAGAAGGAGGTCATCCGTCAGCGCGGCGTCGTGCGCTCCAAGGGCGGAGGCCTTGCCGTAGACGCCGTCTTCACCGCCCGCCAACTCCTCGACATCGTCCCCAATCCCTGGGTGGCCCATTCTATCGCGCGAGGCGTCTTGGAGAAGCTCCTGGACAAGCACGGCGGCGAGGTGGTCGCCGCCAACGTCGTCTTCATCATCGAGGAGCTGCGCAAGCGCTCGGAGGCCGAAAAAGACCGACTGGCCGAGGAAATATTCCTCGATCTAATCCGGGGGAAGGAAATGCGCTTTTTGATGCTCCGGGATATGCCGGGCTATCGTCTCCCGTCGAAGCTTCGGGCGCGAAAGGGCGATAAGATGCTCAATCGCGAGGACGGCAGCCCCCTTCAGTTGAGCCTCTTCGAGTTCGTGGCTGACGACGACCTGAATCCACCCGAGAAAGCCGTCGCCTGGTACTTGGACGAGCAGGAAAAGCTTTTGTGGTGGTATCGGAACATGTCCCGACAGGATTACGCGATCCAGGGCTGGCGCAAACACCGCATCTACCCCGACTTTATCGTCGCCGATGCCGGTCCCGAGCGCTCAGACTACGCCAAGGTCTATGTCGTCGAGACCAAGGGCGTTCACCTCAAGAACGAGGACACGGACTACAAGAAGAACGTCTTCACCCTCTGCAACAAGCTCGCCGAGGAAAAGAGCTGGACCGAGTTGGGGCTGGAGTTCCCCGACAAGAAGATTCGCTTCGAGGTCGTCTTCGAGGACGAGTGGAAGCGGAAGCTCAACGCCCTTTTTGATACCAAACCCAGAAAGAAGAAGGTGGCCGCCCATGGATAGAGATTCACAGATCCGCCACCTCGAAGCCATTCAAGGCGTCATGAATCGAATGGCCCAGAATTCTTTTTCACTAAAGGGATGGTCCGTCACGCTGGTAAGTGCGCTCTTCGCCCTTGCCGCGGCTAAATCCAACCCAGGGTTTGTCCTTCTAGCTTATGTCCCTGCCTGCATTTTCTGGATTCTCGACGGCTATTTTCTAAGGCAAGAGAGACTCTTTCGCGCCCTGTATGACAACGTCCGGGTCAAGGAGACCATCGAGCCCAAGGATTTCTTCTCGATGGACACCCGGCCATTCATCGCGGTCACGGACTCCTGGCTTCGCGTAACGCTCTCCCTCACCCTCCGCATATTCCACGGAGCGATACTGGCGGCGATCACTTTAGTGATGGTCTTGGTCAGAAGAGGGGGCATGTAGTAATAGACGGAAAAACTCAAGGAGAATATCTATGGCAAAGAAGCCCGTGTTTTATAGCTTTCATTTCGACAACGACGTTATGCGCGTCCAGCAGGTCCGAAATATCGGGGTCATCGAAGGCAATGAGCCCGTATCCAAGAATGACTGGGAGGAGGTCAAGAAAAAGGGAAACGCCGCTGTCGAGCGGTGGATAGACGAAAACATGAAGTACAAACAGTGTGTCGTTGTGTTAGTCGGAGCGGAAACTGCCAATCGTCCATGGGTCAAATACGAAATTCAGAAAGCATGGAATGATGGCAAAGGGCTGGTCGGGGTGAATATTCACAATCTCAAGTGTCCCAGAAACGGAACGTGCAGCCAGGGATCAAATCCCTTTTCTCAATTTTCATTTTCAAATCAGGTGAAGTGCTATAACCCGAGCACCTACGATGCATACAACGATATCGCGAAAAATATCGAGAGCTGGGTTGACGAGGCCATTCGGCTGAGGGGAAATTGATACCCCCTCACTCGATGAAACAATCCGCTCCTTGAAGCGCCTGCGGGATCAAGGGTTGCTGACTGAACAGGAATATCAGCAGAAGGTAGACAAGGCAGTAAAAGATGCGAGTCGGTAAGCGTGACGTCTGACTAGACGCTTCTGCCGACGCGCGCCAGGAGTAATCCTATAGCGCGCCCGGCCATGATTCTAGCCGAGGATGAATTTTCGCAACAGCCGGACCGCCACCGCCCCATAGGCCTCGGCGTTCTTTGCCAACTGCGCCTTCGCCTCGTTCTCGGATGTCGCGGAGCAGACGATACGGACTAGAGCGTTCAAGTGCTCCTTATCGACGGGAGTGGGGCATAGCTCGTCGATCTGATCGCGCGAGAGCTTTATCCGTTGGTCGAACTTGGCGTCGACCTTCACTTGCTCCTCGTCGAGCATCTTCTCAAAGTCGTCATCTTGGCTGGCCATCCAACACCTCCTCGACATCGCTCTTTATTTTCTTGAGGCCACCCTTTACTTTCTCAACCTCGTTAAGGTATCCCTGGACCCGATTATCGACCGATTGGAGATACTTGACCCCGGCCTCAGCTCGCTCCTCGACCGCGCCCGTGATCTTCTTCCGCGACTCCTCGAGTTTTGTCGCTGATACAAGGAGCCCGTGGATCGCCTGCGCTTCCGACGTCATCAAGACATATCTCTCAGTGACTTCGCCGAGCACCTCGCTGCGGTCCCTCTCGAGGTCTTTCAGCGCCTGATCCATTTTGGTCAGCACACGGCTCACGATCTGGTCGTACTGCTCGGTGGTCAAGTCCTTTCCTTTCTCCCTGAGCCGCTCTCTCATGGCCTGGACCAGGGCATCCTTGTAGTCGTTTAGGATCGCGCTTCTGACTCGAGCCTCGACCTCGCCAAAATACTTGTTCACGAGAGCGACATGCTTTACCCGCATGTCCTCAAGCTGGGAGTGGAGGGCTCCGCTCAACTCTGCGGACTGCCTTGGAATGCTGGCGCAGCCAGACAGAGCCAGCGCTCCCGCGACGCTGACAGCCTGGAAGCTCGCCCAAAAAGACTGCATTCGCATATTGACCACTCCTCAGTTACGCATGCGCGATATCGACCCAATCCGCCAGGATCAGCTTGACCTTCTCCAGCATGGGCCGCAGATGCGAATACGGAACCGTCTTCTCATGATGCAGTCGGCCCAAAACGATACCAGGATGTCTTCCGATATCCTGGGAAAACTTGACGATGCTCTGCCTCGAGAAATATGGCCTCGCCGCGTTGACGAACGCCTTGTAGCGGTCGGCATCGATCAACCAGTCCTGAGCCGAATCATCGGCGTCCTTTTCCTCGGCGCTCCCGGAACCCTGATCAAGATCGTTGTTGACAAAAATACCGCGGTGCCCTGCGTAGACATGCCTAATCTCGTGCATGAATGTGAACCAGAAGTTGTCGATGCGGTCGTAGCGAAGTGACAACACGATCACCGGATTGCCGTCAAGATTGAATGTCGCGCATCCAGAAACGACTGGGGGAGCGATGGCACGATTGCAAAACGGACACCGAGATCCTTGAGCAGTTTGGGCACCTTGGCGACGCTCTGCATATCCTTGGCGCAGCCAAGCAACTGTGGTATCGCGGTCCGGAATTTTTTCCGATCAAATCGCGCGACTTTCTGGGACGCCACCAGGTGCTTAGCCCGCTTGAGCATCGCGATTTGAGCGGCATCGACAGGGCCTCTTTCCACAGAATGCCGGCGGCTTACGGCCACCTCAAATTCGGGTTCCTTGTCTGGCGACGAAATCTCCAGGAAAGCGCACACGCTCTTTTCAAGATCGCCCACGGAAGCGGGTGGCTTGATCCAGGCGCGCTTGATGAGTTCCTTGACCGGGGCGAGACTGTAGACCTTGCTGCGTCGGGGGATATCGCTACTATCCGACTCCTTTTGGGCTTGGTGCAGGCGGTAGTTGGTTTCGAGGTTCATCCAGAACTCCGGCGACGTTCCGAAAACCTGAGCTAGCTCGTGCGCCGTGTTGGGGGTGATTTGCTTGGAGCCACCGACAATCTCGTTGATAGCCTGAATAGGCCGACCCATGATCTCAGCCAAATCCTTCTGAGACCAGCCACGTGCCTCTAACTCCCGGGCCATAATCTGGCCCGGCTTCACGACTCTTGCCGCCTCCATCGCCATTCTTCCCCCGTTGGTCATCACTCGTTGTAATGTTTTTCAATGTCCAGGATGAGTATCAGTTTCCCCTGAGCGTCTTGCTCAACCCTGACTATTAGTCGCCACTGCTTATTCAGCCGCAGCGACCGTTCTCCCGCCTTGCCGCGCTCTCCTTTCAGCTTCTCAAAATGAAAGCCTTTCAATGCATATAGGTCACGTTCGTCCGTTGCCGCCTTAATAACGGACATTGCTTCAAAGAACCCGCCCACTACTTCTGGCGGAAAGCGCCGGGCGTCGGCTTCTGTCTCGTATAGCTGTTGAAGTTTCGTGGAGCGAAATCTGAAGCGCACGTTAGAACCTGTCCTATAGTGCTCATATATATAACTTATTCACCCTATGGGTGAATCGATGATATTATAGCCCCCATCCCAGCTTTTGTCAAGAGGAAATTAAATCCTCGAATTTGGACCCGTTGGTCATTTGCTCTCGCCAATACGCGCAGTTGCCTCTCTGTGATTGGATTTCTGCCGGTCGAATATTTCAGTGCCTTGATGTGTTCCTGTATTTCTGGAGCCAGGTTCGCCAGGTGGAGGATCATGGTCATGCGGGTCGGACTGATGCCGATCTCTCGCGCCAGGGTGGCGCGCGTGAGACCGGGAGCCGCCGCCAGCCGGGCCGAATACTCGTCAGCCTGTCTCAGAATGCCCTGAATTCGGGGCGGTTTTGGGACCCTCTTGGGGGCTTTTTCGAGGGCCTCGGCCAGGGCATTCCCAAACAGCAGCCGGGGTTTTCCGTGCCTTCCCTTTAAAACGCCGCAATAGAACTCATCTACCAGGATTGGGAAGGGCTCGCAGGTGTTTGAGAATGGGTCGAGAGTTGTCCAATCGAGGCAGCCAATTTGGACAAGAGAGCCCTTCGGCCAACAAGCCGAAGGGTTCTTTGTATATAGGGACTACGTTTTCTCCGGTTATCGTTAAGTTCGATATCGCGAAGGCCGCCAAGCGCCTCTTTTCGGGCAGGCTTCGAACTCGGTACAGGTCGTAGGCGCGGCCGGCGGTCTCAAGCAGCGCCAGCCCCGTCTCGAAATACTGCTGATTGGCTCCCTCGTGACGGGCCACGGCGTCGCGCGCCTCCTGTTGTTCCTTGCGCCAGGCCGTCGACTGCTTCTCCCAGAACTCGGCCGTGATCACGCCGTCGATCTTGTCGGTGTAGGCCTTGTCGAGTTTCTCCTGGAGCTTGCGGTAGGTCTGGTGCAGGCCGGCGATGGACTGATCGTGGTAGACCTTCTCGGCCTCGTGGCTTTCGTGCAGGCCGTTGGTCAGGTAGTCCAAGAGCTCCGGGTCGGCCTGGAGCGCCTTCAAGGCTTCGCCCAGCAACTCGTCCACGCGTTCCTCGCGCAGATACGTGTTCTTGCAGCGTCCCTTGGCCGAGGTGCAGTGGTAGTAGACGTAGCGGCGCTTCTTTTTCTGCTCGGCCGTGTAGGCGCAGCCGCATTTGCCGCAGGTGAGCAGTCCGCGAAAGACGTACTCCTTCTTGCTGACACGCGGCTTGTGGTAGCGCTTCATCACGGCCTGGCATTGCTCCCAAAGTCCCTTGGAGATCATCGGCTCGTGGATGCCCTTGTAGAGCTTCTCGCGAAATCGGAACTCGCCGTAGTAGAACGGGTTGTTCATGATGTAGTGAAGCTCGCTGACCATGGGCTTGTGCCCCGCGCGTGAGCGTAGCCCCTCCTCGATCATGCGCAGAGCCAAGGTCCGCAGCGAGTATTGGCCGGTGGCGTAAAGCTCGAAGACGCGCCGCACCAACGGGGCCCGCTCCATGTCGACGTCGATGCGGTGGGTCTCTTTGTTGTTGCGGTAGCCCAGCGGGGCGCGGTCCGGGAACTCGCCTTGCTCGGCCTTCTCGAGCATTCCCTTGGCCGTCTCCTCTTTCAAGTTGTCGATGTAGTTCTTGGCCAGCAGGACCTTGAAGCCGTGGACCAGCTTCTCGTGTGAGCGCGAGTCCTTGTTGAGGATCGTGTTCTCTTTGACCAGGATGACGGTCAGGTTGCTTTGATCGACGTCGAGGTCGATGTAATCGTTGAAATTGCGGTAGAGCCGGTCGGTCTTCTCGCAGAGGATGGTTTGGACGGTCGTGTTCGAGCGCAGGAAGTTGCGCATCTCGGCGAACTGCGGCCGGCCCGTTCCCTTGGCGCTTTCGATGTCCGTGAACTCCCGGACGATCTCCAGGTTGTGGTTGAGGGCGTAGTCCTTGAGGAGCTTGGCCTGCGACTCAATGGAATACCCGGTGTCGGCCTGCTCCCTCGTCGAGACCCGGGCGTAGAGGACGGCCTTGCGACTTGGCTCCATGGCGGTTGCTCCTGACATGACTTACCGTGTTTCCTCGACATAATCAAGTCCTTTCTGACCGGCCGCCTTCTGGTCCTCCTCTCGCTTCCACTGAAGAAGCAGGCCGTAGAAGCCGAATAGGTTGCGGTCGATCTCGGCCACCTCAGTGTCGGTGACCGGCCGGCCGTAGCGCCGCGACCAGAACTCCCTGGCCTTGGCCGCCTTCGCGGGATCGCGTTGTTTCAGGGCGTCCATGTCCCTGCCCCACGCCTGTCCACGTCGGTTTTAGCGGCAAAATTTCCAGGTGTCGCAAAATGAGCTAAGGGGGAGTGTCCCGCGGTATGACCCGATATTTTCCGCAAAATTATCGGAGTGCCCCAGCCCCGTTTCTCCTCTGAGAAAGTGAGCCTAATCGGACATAATGTCGAGCGGACGAGGCGCTGTGTCGCGACGTTCGGCAGCACTTCGGCCGGCCACCGCGTCCACATTCTCCGTCGAGAGCGTTTCTGGGGTGTCGGCTTTTGCCCCGCCCAGGCCACCTTTTTGAGCCATCCGGGCCTCAGAGGGCCCAGCCTTCCATTATAGGCGTCACGCGTGCGCGTGCGCGCGCACAACGGTGACAACAGGAGACTGGGCCCTCTGAGGCCCAAGGTCGTCACAGGATTTCCTCCTGGACGGCCTGGCCTTTGAGGGTGATGCCCTTGAAACCCTTCTGGCTGTTGGACTTCCAACGCGCGAACCCGCGCTTTGCCACGTCCTCGGAGAATTTGCGCAGGGTGCCGGTATATTCGCCGCCGCGCTCGCTCCAGATCTTCCAGGAGCCGAAGAGCTCGTTGGTGGTCGTGGTGGCGCTGGAGTTGCGGTCGCAGCACTCCTCGAGCCAGCGCCCCAGGGCGTCCTCGGCTTCCAAGTATTCCTCGGTCGCCGAAACGACCCGCGCCGGAGGCATGAGCCCCACGCGCTGCCACTCAAGACAGCCATCGATGGCCCAGCGCAATATACCGTCCTTCTCGGCCAGGAGCTTCTGCGCCAATCCGTGATCCCGGCGGTGGGGCGGGATGGTCACCTCAAACGGGATCAGGTGCATCCTGCGCCGCATGGCTTCGTCGACGTCCCTGATCTCGGGCTTATTGTTGCCGGCGATGAGCAGTTTGAACTGGGGGACGTACTCGAAGAAGTCCTGGCGCATGAAGCGGGCGGAGATCTTGTCGCCGCCGGTCAAGGACTTGATCTTGGTTTCGGCCCAACGGCGGCCCTTCTCGACTTCGATGGCGGTGACGAGCCGTGCCCCGCGCAGGCCCGCCAGGTCCGTCGGGTGTTGCTCGCTCTTGGACTCGAGGAAGGTCGATATGGGCGCGTTGGTCGCGTAGTCTCCCATGACCGCGGCCAAGGTGTTCAGGAAGACGCTTTTCCCGTTGGCCCCGGTGCCGTAGAAGAAGAACAGGGCATGCTCGGTCGTAACACCCGTAAGCGCGTAACCGGCCACGCGAGCCAGGTAGGATTGGAGCTCCGTGTCGCCGCCGGTGACGTCGTTGAGAAAGGTCAGCCAGAGCTCGGGCTTCCGCGCCGAGTCTTCCCATCTTCCGAGGGTGATTTTGGTCGCGTAGTCCTCGCGACTGTTGCCTCGCGCTTGGCCCGTGCGCACATTGACGACGTTGCCCGGGGTGTTGAGAAGCCAGAGGTCGGCGTCCCATTGTTCGATGGTGGCCGCATGCCGGCGGTCGGCCTTGGCCATCCGTTCCACGGCGGCGACGGTGGCCGCGCTCGATAGCTTGGCCGCGATTTTCGCTTTTTGACAGCGCGAGGCGGCTTCGCGGCATACGAGACGGGCTTGGTCGAAGGCTCTGAGTGTAATCTCTTTGACCCACCGGACTCCGTCCCAGCAAAGCCAATGGCCCCAAGCCGCGACGAACTTCCAGTTCGCGGAATGCTGGGATGTGAAATCCAGGGCCAGGGAGTCTTCAGTGAAGCCGACGGGCAGAATCTCGTCAGCGTCTTCTCCGTTCATCTCATCGAGGCTGGGGCGGGCCGCGCCGTTTTGCGGGTAGCGGGCGATGCTGGCCGCGATGCCGTCCACTTCCACCTCGGCCAAGGGTGGGTCGCAACGCTGGGCGTTGACGGCTTTCAACGCGACTGCGATCTCGCCTTGTCCCAGGCCTTTGCGCCGCAAAGTGCCCGCCAGGCTGGCCAGCTTGGCGTTGCGATTGCCCTCCGCTATGGCGGCGCTGACCGGCTCCGACGCTTTGCGGCTCTTCCCGATGGAGTTGCGCAGCTGCTCCAGGATATCCGGCGGCAAAGCCGAGATCGACGCTTCGGGGTCCTGGTACTCGTAGGGCTTGCCGTCGATCGAGGAACCGGCAGCTAGGACATAGCCGCCGTCGGCCTTGAGATCGATGCCGGGCAGTATCCCGTTCTTGGAGCGCAGGCCGCCCTCGGGATGAAGGTAGTAGAGGTGCCAGCCTCCGCTGGGGGTGGTGACCGTGAGCGTCGGCGGCAGGCCTTTGAGTTGGCCCAGCGACTCGCGCCCCTTGGCCCCTTTCTTGATATCCACGTCGATGACGGCGACGCCGGACACTTCGCCGGTAGCCAGACCGATGTTGGGGTTCTTGTGCTTGGCGAAGGTCTTGCGAACCGCGTCGGGCGACTTGCTGGCGTCCTTGAAGCCGTTCTTGGTCAAGGGCGTCTTGGCGTTGGTGGCGACCGGGAACACGGCCCAGCCCTGCTCGACGCAGGCGAGAGCCCGCTCCTGGATCAGCTCCTCCGGCGGGATGTTCGCTTCCTTCTCGAATTCGTTCATTTGCATTTTCTCCGCATCTTGGCGATAAAAAAGGCGCTGCCACCCCGATTCCCGGGGCGACAGCGCCTCGATTTTTTCGATAGCGCGCGACTTTTAGGCGTTCAGCGTTTTAAGTGTTCCCATGGGCTCCTGCGTTCTCCGGCGGCAAGCCGTGGATGAGCGCCTTCAAATTGGTGATGACGCCCTTGTACTCCAAAGGGTCGACGCGGGCGCGGCGCGCGTAGAAATCCTGGATGAGCTCGGCTCTGCGCGGGGAGTCTTGCAGCACGAAGGCGACGCGGTTGGCGGCGACGCGTTCGGCGCGGATGAGATTGAGACCGGAGCAGATCAGAAAAGACGCCACGTAAAAATCGGAGAGCGTATAGTCGGGGAGGGGCTGCGCGGTTCTCATCTTTTCTTTTCGCATCATGCAGTCAGTTTATCCTGCCGCGCTCCGCGAGTCCATAAACAAGTCAACTTGTTTACGCCCCACGACGAGGCCTGGAGCATGCCGCAGTCGAAGAGGTAAAATCTCCTCGCATCCCATGACGATCATCTCAAGAAAATATGCCATCCCGGCTTTCCTTGCCGCGATTGTGACGCAGGCAATCTATCTGCGCTGGCTACACAGAAAGGCAATCGCCCATATCCGGCGCGACAGGAAGCGCGGCAATGAGCGGGAGACGAACGAGACCTACAAGATCGCGATTCATCGGGCGGTTTGCGCCTCCGGCGGCCGGGACGCCTACACAGGCGAAGCGCTGGACTGGCACTTGATCAGCAAATACGATAACGATGCGTCGAAGAAGGATGGCCGGAAATACAAGGCGCTGTTCGGGCTTCTTCCCACGGTCGACCACGTCGGCGATGGAACGGGGTCGGCTGATTTCGAGATATGCGCGTGGCGAACCAATGACGCCAAAAACGATTTGACCCGGCAAGAGTTTGTTGCTCTCTGTCGGAAAGTAGTTTCAGCTCACCCCGCCGCGCCAGAGCGGTAGCCCCCAGCTGTGCTATATTAACAGCAGTATCTTGAATACTTCATTTATTATGTTGACAAGCGTCCTAGCATGATCTATAATGCAGTATTCTCAATACGGACTAGAAAATGCAAATACAACTTAAAGAGCTCGCGGCCATCCAGATCGGCTATCAGCACCGCGACAAGGCGCAGCCGATCAGCGCTCTGGAGTCTGGGTCCCACCGAATCATCCAAATCAAGGACCTGCTGCACGCCGAGTTCCGCGGCGGGATAGGGCCGACGCTCCGATCTACCAACCTTTACCGGATCACGCCGTCCGGAGACGCCGACAGATATCAGGTTAAGCGGGGCGACGTGTTGTTCCTGTCGCGCGGCCAGCGCGCCATCGCCGCGCCGGTCCTCGATCCTCTAGAGAACGCGCTGGCCTCCTATTATTTCTACATCCTTCGTCCCGACCTCGAAAAAATAATTCCCGAGTATCTGTCCTGGTTTATCAACCAGCCCACGGCGCAGTCTTTCCTGGAGCGCAATCAGCGGGGCTCGCACATAAAGATGATCCCGAAGGCCTCCCTTGAGGAGCTTGAGGTCATCCTGCCTCCGGTTGCCACCCAGCGGGCGATTGTTGAGCTCGAGCGGCTGCGGCAGAAAGAAGAATTGGCGATGATCCGCCTTGCCGATGCAAGGCGACGACTGATTACGGGCCTGGCGCTTACGGCGGCAACGGAAGGCGCTTTGAAAAGGAGAAACCCATGACGGAAAAAGTTTCGCAAAAAGAAATCAACGATATCGCTTGGCGGGCGTGCGACACCTTCAGGGGCGCGCTCGATCCCGCGCAGTACAAGGACTACATCCTGGTGATGCTCTTCATTAAATACATGAGCGATCTCTGGAAGGACAAGAAGGAGAGCTACGAGAAGCAGTACCAGGGCGACAAGGTGCGCGTCCAGCGGGCGCTCGCGCGTGAGCGCTTCGTCGTGCCGGATAAATCCGACTTCGACTACCTTTACGGCAAGCGCCGCGAGTCCAATATCGGCGAGCTGATCAATATCGCCCTCGAAAACATCGAGGATGCCAACAAGAGCAAGCTCGAGAACGTTTTCCGGAACATCGACTTCAACAGCGAGCCGCATCTCGGCCAGACCAAGGACCGCAACCGCCGGCTCGTTGACCTGCTCGAGGATTTTGCCAACCCCAAGATGGACCTGCGCCCGTCCCGCATCGGGAACCAGGACGTCATCGGCAGCACCTACGAGTACCTTATCGGGCGGTTCGCGGCCGACGCCGGCAAGAAGGGCGGCGAGTTCTACACGCCGCCGGAGGTGGCGACTCTCCTGGCGCGTCTTCTCGCTCCCCAATCCGGCGATCGCATCTGCGACCCTGCGTGCGGGTCGGGATCGCTGCTAATTCGCGTGGCCAACGAGGCGCCGAATCATAACTTCGCGCTCTTCGGCCAGGAGTCCAACGGTTCCACCTGGGCGCTTTGCCGCATGAACATGTTCCTTCACGGTATGGATAACGCGCGCATCGAGTGGTGCAACACGATCTCAAGCCCGCGGCTCGTCGAGGGCGATAAGCTCATGAAGTTTAATGTCGTCGTCGCGAATCCCCCGTTCAGCCTTGATAAATGGGGAGCCGACGCGGCTCCTAACGATCCCTATAATCGCTTCTTCCGCGGGATTCCACCGAAGAGTAAGGGCGACTACGCATTCATAAGCCACATGGTTGAGACGGCCTTAGCCGATGAGGGGCGCGTGGGCGTGATTGTGCCTCATGGTGTGTTATTTCGGGGTGGCGCTGAAGGTAAGATTCGCCAGGCCATGATCGAGGAAAATCTTCTTAAGGCGGTCATTGGGCTACCGGCTAATCTTTTCTTTGGAACGGGCATCCCTGCGGCTATCATGATATTCGACAAGGGTAAAAAGACCAAAGACGTACTCTTTATCGACGCGAGTCGCGACTTCCAGGACGATAAGAACCAGAATCGTCTACGCGAGCAGGATCTTGAGAAGATCGTTGCCACCTTTCGGGCTTTCAAGAGCGTGGATAAGTACGCTTATCGGACGACGGTGGCCGAGATCAAGGAGAACGACTTCAACCTCAACATCACGCGCTATGTTGATACCTTCGAGGAGGAATCCGCGGTCGACATCTCAGCGGTCCAGAAAGAGATCGAGCAACTCGAATCGGAACTCGCTGGAACAAGGAAGGAGATGGCGGGATACCTAAAGGAATTAGGGTACAGGCGCTAGTGCTCACGATGCAATCTTGGCCTAGGCGCTCAATCGGAGACCTCCTTAAAAAGGTTTCAAAACCGGTAGAAGTCATTGCTGATCGCGAGTATCGTCAAATTGGGATTCGCAGTCACTGCAAGGGCATCTTTCACAAGGCTCCGACCACCGGGAAAGCGATGGGCTCAAAACGAGTGTTTTGGGTCGAATCGGGATGCTTCGTCGTAAACATTGTTTTTGCTTGGGAGCAGGCAATCGCAATGACAACAGACTCGGAGCGGGGAATGATCGCGTCCCATCGTTTCCCGATGTATCGATCGAGCAACGGTCAACTTCTTCCTGAGTATGCCCATCTTTATTTCTCATCGCCGAGAGGCAAATACGATCTGGGAATAGCGTCGCCTGGAGGCGCAGGAAGAAACAAAACGCTTGGTCAAGATGAATTCAAACGCCTGAAGATGCCTGTCCCACCGATTGAGCACCAACGCCTCGCCATCAACGTGGTCACCTTGTGGTCTCAGGCCATTGGCCAGATGTTAAAGTTGATCGAGGCGAATCGTCAATTGAAAAAAGGCCTCATGCATCAACTGTTTACGACTAAGGAGCGGTTCGCAGGCTTTTCGGGAAAATGGGTTCCAAGTAGCCTGGGTGATCTAGGAAAATTCTCGAAAGGAGCCGGGGTTTCGAAGGCGGAGGCGGTGCCTGAGGGACTCCCAGCAGTCCGGTACGGTGAACTCTATACCGCGCATCATGTGGTTATCAAGCGGTTCCAAACAAGGATCAGTCCAGAAAGCGCCCGAAGCAGTCGCAGAATTCATCAGGGCGATATCGTAATTGCTGGGTCTGGAGAAACCCCCGAAGACATTGGAAAGGCTGCTGCATTCCTGGATGATTTTGAGGCTTATGCCGGGGGAGACACAATTATCTTTTCCCCTAACAAACAGAAAGCGGATTCTCTTTTCCTGTCGTACTTGCTCAACTCCGGGATTGTTCGTCGATTCATTCAATCGCGCGCACAAGGACAGTCGGTCGTTCATCTCTATCGGAAAGATCTCGAGCCCTTGCCCCTGAAAATTCCTCATTTAACCGAGCAGCGCAAAATCGCGGGCGCTCTCGCAGCCGTTGATCGTGAGATCGAGACCCTGGAGTCTTGCGTAGATAACCTTAAGAATCAAAAGCGCGGACTGACACAAAAGCTCCTGGCGGGCAGCCTGAAGGTAAAACCATGAAATTCGACACACCGTCTTTCAAAGAAGATCACATATCGCAGGTTCCAGCGCTTCAGCTTCTACAGAACCTCGGCTACGCATACCTGACGCCTGCGGAGGCGGTGGAACTTCGCGGCGGGCGCATGGGAGCAGTGATCCTCGAGAGCGTTCTCGCCGACCAACTGCGGAAGATTAATAAGGTGCGATTCAAGGGCAACGAGCACCCCTTTAGTGAGGGGAACATTCTATCGGCCATCCAGACCCTCAAAGACGTGGTCTACGACGGGTTGGTGCGCACCAACGAGAAGGTCTATGACCTCCTCTGCTTGGGCCGAAGCCTTCAGCAGTCTGTCGAAGGCGACACCAAGAGCTTCCCGCTCAACTACATCGACTGGAAGAACTGGGAAAACAACGTCTTCCACGTCACCGAGGAGTTCTCGGTCGAGCGCATGGGCACCCATGAGACGCGTCGGCCCGATATCGTGCTCTTCGTCAATGGCATTCCGCTTGCCGTGATCGAATGCAAGCGCCCGGACATAAAGGACGCCATTGAAGAGGCTGTCAGCCAGCATCTGCGAAACCAGGGCGCGGACCAAATTCCAAAACTCTTTCTTTTCGGACAGCTGCTCATGGCAATAAGCACCAACGAGGCCAAGTACGCG
>Ga0209212_1005419_pt1 | contig 15212 bp, 18 predicted proteins | sample RifGroC2_FD_183996 | JGI IMG/M metagenome (GOLD analysis project Ga0209212, IMG submission 183996) | Groundwater microbial communities from Rifle, Colorado, USA - Groundwater C2 (SPAdes) (version 2) | ecosystem: Environmental > Aquatic > Deep subsurface > Groundwater | place: Rifle, Colorado... | reverse complement strand
TATTATCCACAATGTTAACCGCCTGATTAAGATTGTGGATAATATCTTTGAGATTTCCGGGCTTGATTCGGAAAAGGCCTTCCTGGAGGAAGAATCCTTGGATATGGTAGAATTAGTCCGAAGCGCGATAGCAGATTGTGACCGGGAGATAAAAAAATCCGGCTTAGAGATCAGAGAAAATTTCCGCCAAAATAAGGTCGAGTTGGACGCTGACCGGAAGAAAATTAGCCGGGTTTTAACCGAGCTGATAAGAAACGCTCTTAAGTTTACCGGGAAGGGTTACATTGAGATTCAAGTTGAAGATAAGGAAGATATAGTTGAGGTTAGTGTCAAGGATAGCGGAAAGGGTATTGCCGAGGAAGATCTACCCAAGGTATTTGGTAAATTCCAGCAATTTGACCGGGATTTTGGGCCCGGAGAAAGAGGCACCGGATTAGGGTTGGCCATTGTCAAAGGGTTCATAGAATTGCATCAAGGTAAAATCTGGGTGGAAAGCAAGCTGGGTGAGGGCACGAAATTCACTTTCAGCCTGCCGAAAGGAAAATAACCTCTCCTATCCCCTCCTTGGTAAGGAGGGGATTAATAAGGTGAGCCGGGAGGGCAAGAAATCCTCCCCTTACCAAGGGGAGGCGGGGAGGGGTAAGAAAAGCGGCTTTGCGATAAACGAATGAATTTACTCACTCAAAACTTCAAAGAACCAAACTAAATAATCGGAGGGATATAAAGATGAATAGACATAAAAAAAGAATATTGTTGGTGGATGATGAGCCGGATTTTGTGGAGTTGATAAAAAGCAGATTAGAGGCTAATGAATACCAGGTGGTAACCGCCAAAAACGGCAAAGAGGCCCTGGATTTGCTTAAATGCCTGACCTGCGATAAGTTTGACGCGGTCTTACTGGATATCCTGATGCCGGAGATAGACGGTTTAGAGGTTTTAAAGAGGATACGCCAGCAGGATAAAGAGCTTCCGGTGTTTATGCTGACTGCTTATTCGGATAAAGGGATGTTTGAGCAAGCTAATAAGCTCGGGGCCTCGGGATATATTGTTAAAACCAGCGACCTTCAGCAGGAAATCAATAATATCAATAATATCCTCAGGCTGGCCTCGAAATATCATTCGGCGGAGGAAAAATAATGGCCAAAAAGCGCTTGTTGTTGGTTGATGATGAGGTGGAGTTGGTAGAGATGATAAAATTCCGTTTAGAGGCATCCGGTTATGAAGTGCTTACCGCTAATGACGGCCAGTCGGCCCTGGAGACGGCGCGCCGGGAAAAGCCGGACCTGATAATCTTAGATGTGATGCTTCCCAAGATGGACGGTTACAAGGTCTGCAACCTGCTTAAAAAGGATACCCGTTACGCTAATATTCCGATAATGATGTTTACGGCCAAGGCCATGGATGCCGATATAAAATTAGGCCAGGAAGTTTCTGCCGATGCCTATCTGACCAAACCCTTTGAACCCAAGGTGCTTTTAGAAAAGATAAGAGAATTAGTCAAAGAATGACCCGACAGAAAAAAACCTTAAGCGAGATGCTGGTAGAGCTTGGACTTTTGAGCCCGGAGCAGGCCAGAGAGGCCAGGAAGGAAGAGGAGCTGACTAAACAGCCCTTTAGGAAAATAATTGTCCAGAAGGGTTTTATCAGCGAGGAGGACTTGATTTCCTTTATGGCCAGCAATATGAACCTGCCCCAGATTGAGCTGGAAAATTATATAATTGACCCTAAGATAATTGAACTTATTCCGGAGGGCCTGGCCCGGAAGCATCAGATTGTTCCCCTTTTTAAAATCGCCAACACCCTGACCTGCGCGATGTTTGACCCCTTGAATATTTTTGCTATTGATGAACTGCGCAATAAAACCGGTTTTGATATTGAAGCGGCAGTGGCCACCGAGAAGGAAATCAAAAGGGCCCTGAACGAATATTACAGCGCTAAAGGCGGCCTTGAAGAGATTGTCAAGGCTATTGATCAAGAAAGGCTGGGGCTCAAAGAAGGAGAGGAGTTAGAGCTTAAAAAACTCCAGCAGATTTCCGGAGAGCCGCCGATTATCCGGTTAGTTAATCTTACCATTATGCAGGCCTTTCACGACGGCTCAAGCGATATCCATATCGAGCCGGAGGAGGAAGTTTTAAAAATAAGATACAGAATTGACGGCATACTTTATGACCAGCCGGCTTTGCCTAAATACTTAGAGTCGGCGGTGGTCTCGCGGGTCAAGCTGTTGGCCGGCCTGAATATTGCCGAGCGCCGCGCCCCTCAGGACGGCCGTTTTCAGATGAAAGTGGAAAACCGCCAGATAGATATCCGGGTTTCGGTAATGGCCACAGTCTATGGGGAGAATGTGGTGATGCGTCTTTTGGATAGAAGCAGTACGGTTATGGGTTTACCGGATTTAGGTTTATCTAAAGAGGTGGTTAAGAGTTATGAAAAGCTGATTCAGAGCCCGCACGGGATAATCCTGGTAACCGGGCCTACCGGAAGCGGCAAGACCACTACCCTTTATGCTTCGCTGAACGCCATTAACTCTTCCCAAAAGAATATCGTTACCATTGAGGATCCGGTAGAGTATCATCTTAACGGAATCCGCCAGATTCAGGTTGAGCCCCGGGCCGGGGTTAATTTCGCCACCGGTTTAAGGTCAATTTTACGCCAGGACCCGGATGTGATAATGGTAGGTGAAATTCGGGATAAGGAGACGGCCGAGATTGCTATCCAGGCGGCCCTTACCGGCCATCTGGTTTTTTCTACTTTGCATACTAATGACGCCTCCGGGGCGATAACCCGCTTGATTGATATGGGCATTGAGCCGTTTTTGATTACCTCTTCGCTTCGCGCGGTGTTGGCCCAGCGCTTAGTCAGGGTGGTTTGTAAGGATTGTAAGGAAGAATACATCCCTTCCGAAGAGGTCTTAAGGGAAATAGGATTGGGTAGTAATCAGGACTCGCTGATCAAATTTTACCGGGGAAAAGGCTGCTTGAAATGTAAGAACACCGGCTATAAGGGCCGGATAGGTATTTATGAGCTAATGGCCATGGATGAGAAACTGCATAATCTGATTGTGGCCAAGGCCTCCAGCGAAGAGATAAAAAGGCACTGCCGGTCCTCCGGCGGCTTAAGCTTAAGGCAGGACGGCTTAGAAAAGGCCAAGGCCGGGATAACTACCATTGAAGAAGTTTTGCGCCTGACCCCAAAGGAATAGGTAATCCTCCCCTTACCAAGGGGAGGCGGGGAGGGGTTAAGAAGGAGGTTTTGTTTGCCTGATTATTTATATAAAGCCAGGGATGAAAGCGGTAAATTAGTTAAGGGCGTTCTTGAGGCGGCCTCAGCCGATGAGGTGGGCGTTAAACTGCGCAAGATGGGGTTTATGGCTGTTTCCCTAAGCCTGGCCAAAAAAGAAATTGATCTGGAGGGTGTGCTGAGGAATTTGCGCCGGATAAATCCTCAGGATTTGATAGTCTTTAATTTTCAGCTGGCTAATCTGTTGGAATCCGGAATCACCCTTTTAATCAGCCTGCGCACCATTGAGGCCCAGACGGCAAATAAAAGGCTGAAAAATGTCTTAGGCGAAATCTGGAGAGCGGTTGAATCCGGAAGCTCTTTTTCGGAAAGCCTCAGCCGCCACCCCAAGGTATTCAGCAAATTATTCGTGAATATGGTCAAAGCCGGAGAGGAATCCGGGAAGCTTAATGATGTGCTTAAGAAATTCGCCGCGTTCTCCGAGGCCAAAGAGGAATTATCCCAGAAGATTAAAGGGGCGCTTTTTTATCCGGCTATCCTCTTTATAGCTTCTATCATAGTAATAGTTTTTATCGTAACCTTCATTATGCCGAAGTTTGCCGATTTATTTTTAAGCGCCGGGCTAAAACTGCCTTTGGTTACTCAGATTCTATTTTCGTTTGGGGTAATTATTAAGAGATATTGGTATCTGATCATCTTAGGCTTCTGTGCAGTATCCTGGCTGGCCGTAAAATACACCCACACTAAAACCGGAAAATTTCAATTTGACCGCTTAACGCTTAAAATCCCGGTATTGGGGGATCTGGCGCGTAAAATCTACGTCTCCAGGTTCAGCCGCACTTTGGCGGTTTTATTGTCCAGTGGAGTCCCGGTTTTGCGCTCCTTGGATATAACTAAGGAGGTGATTGGTAATCAGGTTATGGCCGGGGTAGCGGCAAATTTAAAGGCTTCAGTTGAGCAGGGAGAGCGGCTCTCCGAACCTTTAAGGGTAAGCGGAGAATTTCCCTTGGACGCGGTGCAGATGATTTCCGCGGGGGAAGAATCCGGAAATTTAGACGGGATGCTGGATAAGATAGCCGATTTTTATGATACGGCGGTCGGCTATTCACTTAAGAAACTGACCGCGCTGATTGAGCCTTTATTGCTGGCCATAATGGGCGCGGTAGTGGCTTTGATTATGGCTTCGGTATTGATCCCGATTTTTGATATGGTTAAGATTATCAGGCATTAATAAACCGCGGAACAACGCTGAACCATACGCGGAACTACGCAATACGGGTTGCGCGTGGTTCTGCGTAAAGTTCCGCGTGGTTCAGCGATTAAGGAGGAAGAATGAAAAAAGGTTTTACTTTAATTGAACTTTTAATAGTTATCGCGGTTATTTCAATTTTGATCGGAATTTCCCTGCCCCGTTTTAAGGGTATGCAGGATGAGGGAAATATCGCCAAAGCTAAAGGCGAACTGCGGACACTACAAACCGCGGTAGAGAGTTATTATATTCACAATAATCACGCTTATCCGGCTACTACTGCCGCAGCTCTGCAGACCGCCTTAGCCGCGGCCGTCCCGAGTATTATAGATTATGTGCCTACCGACCCCTTTAGCGCCACCAGCGCTGATTATGTGTATGTAATGGGCGGGACTAACAGCAAATTTTATATTATTTATTCGGTTGGCCCGGGTGGAAACGGAAGCGCGGTTATTACCAGCGATGCCGTGGTGGAAACCAACGGCTCAAGCTGTATTTACGCCTCTAACATCGGCCAGGATTTACAGCCATAATTAGCAACTCAGACTGTGTCACAATGTCATCCTGAGCGCTAGCGAAGGATCTCGTCTTTCAAATTACCGACGAGATTCTTCGGTCGCTCTGCTCCCTCAGAATGGACAAAATGGTCATTTTAAGAGATTATGACACAGTCTGAACTGTCAGTTGTCGGTTTTCAGCTAACGTAGGGACAGAACATTGTTCTGTCCCTACTTAAAAAAGGAAGTTGTAATGAGGTCAAGAAGGCAAAAATTTTGATGTTATTAAGCGTTACGCATCAAGTGGCGAGAGTTCGGGATGGCTTTAGTCTATTAGAGCTTATGATAGCCTTGCTTATTTTTACCGGGGGGGTTATCGCGATAATCTGGGCCTTCAGCGCGGGTATGTCCGCGACCGGCGATATTGAAAATATTGATTTAGCCTTAAACATCGCCCAGGCGAAAATAGAGGAAATAAAAAATACTCCATTTGCCAACCTCACCGATAGCGGCCCCGCGGCGGATTCTAACTTTTCCAATTTTAACGCGACGGTCAATGTAGGTGAAGGCCAAAACCCTATGCCGGTAGAGGTAACCGTAGCCTGGAATGTTAAGGGAGGCTCAGCTAATATTACCTTGACGACATTGGCGGCGAGTTATTAAAGGCTGTCAGTAGTTGAAAGTTGGCGGAAAGAAAGTAAAAAGTTGAAAAAAGCGCGTTCGGGATTCACGTTAATAGAACTCATTATTACGATTTTAATGCTGGTGGTTCTGGTGGGGGTGAGCGCTCTCGTTTTTCGCGCGGTGCTTTTAAGCTGGTCCAGCCAGGAAACCAGGACAGGCATTGACATAGCCTTAGACAGGGGAATCGAAGAGATAGTCCGGGATTTAAGAAAGGCCAGACAGGTTCAGTCGGTGAATAATGACGAGATCAGGTTTACCCATAACTTAACCGCCTATTATATTTATTATCTTTATAACGCCGCTGACTCTTATCCTCCCAGCTTTAGCCAGGGTTCGTATCAATTAAGGAGGGCTGAGCTTTCCGGCGGCATAAGCGGGACATTCACCTATGGCTCAGGAGCGATCATAATTACCGAGGTTCTGCCTCCGGCGATTTCAGATTTGTCAATAAGCGCTAGTTTAATTACCCTGGATTTAAGTATAAAAAGAGGCGATGAAACCATAAGGTCAAGAACACAGGTGAGGCCGAGAAATCTATGATCAAGCCGTCGGCGCAGAAAGGAATAGCATTATTACTTACCTTCATAATATTGACCACCTTAACTGCCGTGGTAATCGCGTTCTTATATCTGAGCTCCCTGCGGTTAAAAGGTTCAGGATATGATATCTCCGATAGTCAGGCCCTCTGGCTGGCTGAGGCGGGATTGCAAAAGGCGGTCTGGAATTTGAAAACCCCTGTGGCAGGCGGCGGCCAAGGAGAGAATTGGGTGAGTGCGGGGACGACCGAGAATTTGGGTAGCGGAAGCTATGTGATGGTGGTATCCCGATGGGGTTTCGCGTTAGCAGCTAACGGATCATCCGCTTCCAGTTCCTCAGCGCAGGGAGTTAATGTAGCCGCGAACGCGATTGATGGTGATGACGCGACTTACTGGGAATCTGTCAATCAGCCTACGCCAGCTAATCCTGAAGAAATCATCATTGCTTTTCCTTATACCCTTATTATTAATAAGGTTCGTTTTCTAATTTCTGCTGTTTCAGATATGTCCCCGCGTAATTATACCTGGGAAGTATCTACTGACGGAGTTGCCTATGCTATAGTGGTGAATGTGAACAATAACGTCAATCCTGATGTAACCGATACCTTTACTGCCGCGGCAAATGTAAATTACCTTAAACTAAAAGTTACGTCGGTAGGGGTAGTGGTGCCTCCCAGGGGACCACCAGGCTCTCCCAGCGTAAGGATAGCTACTTTAGAAGCAATTGGCGCGAAAATTACATCTATAGGCAGTGTTCATGAGATAAGTAGAAAAATAGAGCAGACAGTAATAGCTGACGACGCGACCCAGACAGCGTTCGATGAGATTGACTGGAACGAGATAGTCCCCGCGATTTAAACGGCATAACCTAAGATGAATATGGAAAGCCTGATACCAAACGGATTTTTTTCTAAGGAAAAATATAGTATCGGTTTGGATATCGGCGCCAGTTCTATAAAATTAGCCCAGCTTAAACAGAAAGAGGGCGTTTTTTATTTAACTAAAGTTAAGATTATTGATTTAGAAAAAGATAAAGAGCCGGCGCGTATCCTTAAAGAACTGTTTTCCGGCCCGGAGGCGAAAAACTCCAAAGTAGTTGCCTTACTGGATTCGCCTTATTCCATGCTTAAAAGGGCGATTGTGCCGATGATGCCGGATAATGAACTAAAAGAGGCGGTATCCTTGGAAGCTAAGAATTATTTCCCTTTTCCTATCGAGGATTCGCTGGTTGATTTTGAAGTCATCGGGGACCTTGTTGAGAATGGGGTTAAGAAAAAAGAAATACTGGTGGGGGTATGTCCTCATAAAGCCATAGCGGAACATGTGCGCCTGTTTAATGAGCTGAACCTAAAACCGCGGGTAATTATCAACTCGGCTTTAGCAATGTTCAATCTGCTCAAGTTTAAAAAATTTAAAGAAAACTTAAGTGTCGCGGCAATAGATATAGGAAAGAGCTTATCTGATTTAATAATCATCCGCAATGGCCAATTTTGTTTTAACCGCAAGGTTCCGGTGTCCGGCGATGACTTTACCCGGGCTTTAACCAGCGCTCTCTCTACGGCCACAGGCAAAATAGAGCTTTCCTGCGCGGAGGCGGAGAAGATAAAAAAGGAATATGGAATCCCTGAGAAAATCAATTCAGAACTGGTTGAGAATAAGATTTCTCACGCCCAGCTTCATTCTTTGTTGATGGCCTCTTTAGAGAAGCTGGCTACTGAAATCGGCCGCTCCTTTGATTTTTACCGTGAAGAAACCGGCGGGATGAAAGTAGACAGGCTGATTCTTTTTGGCGGAAGCGCGATGTTGAAGGGTTTGGATAAATTCCTGGCTAAGGAGTTAGCCATAGAGGTTGAGGTTTATAATTCCTGGGAAGGAATCAAGGTAAGCAAAGAATTAAACGATCATCCTGAAATCAGCCGTATGGCTATGGCCGCGGGCGCGGGAATAAATAAAACCGAGGGAATAAATTTTCTTCCCTTTGAGGTAAGGGAGGATCTAAAGCGCCTTATGGAGAGGGCGGCTTTAAAGGCGGGCTTGAGCGCGGCGATAACTATTTTGGTGCTTGCTTTTATGGGGCTGTTCCTGAGCGCGGCTAATTTAGACAAAAAAATAAACGCGGTGAAATCAGAGCTGTCTTTTTTAAATACCCGCTTTGGCGAGGCCAAAGAGCGGGATTTAATAAATACCGTTTTATCGGAGGAGCCTTACTGGGAAGATGTTTTTAAGGAGATTGGCAATTGTATCCCGGATGAAATATGCCTCACCCAGATGAGCGCGCAAGGCGGCATTCTAACCCTTAAGGGAACGATTACCTCAAGTAAAGACCGGCCGGACGCCTTTTCCGGATTTATCCGTGAACTGGAAGAGGGCATATTCAGGAATATTAAGTTTTCCGCGATGCGCGAGGCCGCGGGCCAAAAAGAATTTGAAATTCAAATGCAGTTTGAGTAACTAATGATAGAGCTGATAAAAATATTCCGAGAGAAAAAAAAGATAATCTTTATTCCGGCTGGAATCGTTAGTATAATCATTATGTTCCTTTATTTCCCCTTAGCCGGGAAAATCACGAAAAAGAATAAGGAGCTTTCCGGGCTGAATGTTCAGCTTAAATCGGTCAATGAGAATCTGCGGATAATTCAGGGGCTGAAGGTAAATAAAAGGCTAATTAAGGAAGAGGATACTTCTTTAGTTATTGATACCATAAGCAAACAGTGCCGGTCTCACTCTCTGGAGTTAAAGTCCATAACCCAGAAAGAAAAGAATATAAAAGACGGCTATTCGCTTTTGCCGGTTTATCTGGAGATGGAGGGCGAGTTTAAGCAGATAGGTTTATTTTTAAGTTTTCTAAGGGAATTTGAGGGCGCGCTTATTACGGTAGAGAATCTACAGATAAAGCGTGCTGATATGCCTTTGCCAAAAATAGCCGGTGTTGTTACCCTAGCCATCTATCTTAGCAATGAATAAATCAATGCCGAAGTTTGATCAGAAAAAAGCCATATTAGCGGTTTTAGCGCTGATAGCGGTTTTTGTCTGGTATAACGGCTTGAAGTCTTTTTCTAAGCAGAAGACCAACGCGCCTTCCGGAGATATGGAAGCCTCTTCTTCGCGGCAAGAGATAAAGCAAAAAAAACGTTCCGGACATAAAGAGTGGGGCAGGGATCCTTTTATGGTTACCCAGACGCCTGTTTCAAGCTCTTCCGCGTTAGCGCTGGATGGGATTGTCTACGATGAGAAAGACAGCTACGTCCTCATTAATAACCAGCTTCTGCATATCGGAGACGAGGTGAACGGAAACAGAGTGGTTGACATACAACAGGATAGGGTTATTTTAAATGACGGAAATAAAGACATCGAGCTGAAACTGGAGCAATAATGATTTGGTTCAAAAAGCAAACGTTTTTGTTTCTGAATTATAGACTATTGACTGTGGTCTGTGGATTGTTGACTATGGCTGGCTGCGCCACCACCGGACGTATTCAAAAAACAGGCCTTCCGGTAGAAAGCTTTTCCGTCAATAATACCGTTTATCTCCCGCTTATAAGTCTTTGCCGGCATTTTAATATCTTGTGGGAGTATGATTATATCGGCCGACAGGTTACTTTAAGAAAGGCGAATGTGGAGGCTAAGCTTTTGCTGGACACCTCAGTAGTCTTGGTCAACGGCCTGCCTTTGGATATTGAGTATCCGGTGATTACCCATAACGGCTTTACCGCGGTGCCTCTAAAGTTTAAAGAAAAGGTGATTGATAAATTTTATCTGGAGGCGGTCCCTGAAGAAAAACCGAAATATATCCTGGAGAAACGGATAAAAAAGGTAGTGATTGATGCCGGCCACGGCGGCCACGACCCCGGAGCCATAGGAAAAACCGGCTTAAGGGAAAAGGATGTGAATCTGGATATCGCCCGGCGTTTAGCCCAGTTTTTAAAAGCCCAGGGGATTGAAGTGCTGATGACCCGTTCCACGGATAAATTTATCAGCCTTCAGGGGAGGGCGGATATCGCCAACCGCTCAAGAGCGGATTTATTCATCAGCGTCCACTCTAATTCCGCCGCTTCGGGTAAATTAAACGGCTTTGAGGTTTATTATATAACCGAGAAAGTGAATGATTACTCCCGGGCCCTTTTTTCGGCTAAGAGCGCGGATTTGGATATAGACAGCAGTTCTTTTTACGGCAGTTCCCTGGATCTTAAAACCACGCTCTGGGATATGGTGTATACTTCCAGCCGCCTGGAATCTATCCGCCTGGCTCAGAATATCTGCGAGTCGGCCGAGAGGAATATGGGTTTAAAGATTTTGGGGGTAAAAGGCGCGCCTTTTTATGTCTTAAAAGGCGCTCATATTCCCGCGGTTTTGATTGAAACCGGTTTCTTGTCTAACCCTAAAGAAGAAAAATATCTAAGGAATAATTTCTACCGCCAGCAGATTGCCGAAGCCATCTCTGACGGAATAATCCATTACAGCCGGCAATACGAATTAGCCGGCGCTCAATATTGATAGAGCTAACCCTTCCTGCGCCTCGTAGGTGCAGGAAGGGTTAAGAGAAAAGGAGCTTAAAAAGTGTCCAGGGCGATTGGGGTTTTTGATTCCGGGGTGGGGGGCCTGACCGTGGTTAGGGAGCTTATTCGTCAGCTTCCCGGAGAGAGTATAATTTATTTTGGGGATACCGCCAGGGTTCCTTACGGAATAAAGTCCAAGGAAACAGTTATCCGGTTTTCCATTGAGAATATTTTATTTCTGCTTAAGCAAGAGGTTAAGTTAATCTGTATTGCCTGTAATACTGTTTCCAGCATCGCTCTTCCGGTAATCCGGGGGCATTTTCGGGTGCCGATGGTCGGGGTTATTTCACCCGGAGCGCGCGAGGCGGTTTATGCCACCAAAAATAAGCGCGTCGGGGTAATCGGAACCAAGGCCACTATTGCCAGCGGAGCTTATGAAAGAGAAATTAAGGCCCTGGATGAGCGAATCAAGATTATTTCTTGCGCCTGCCCTTTATTTGTACCTTTTGTGGAAGAGGGCTGGTTGCATCAAAGGGCGGTTTTGGAAGTAGCCGGGGTTTATTTAGAGCCGATGAAAAAGGCCGGGGTGGATACCTTGATTTTGGGCTGTACCCATTATCCTCTGTTAAAATCGGTAATCAAAAAAGTTATGGGCCCTGGGGTTACCCTGATAGATTCCGCCAAGCAGGTGGCCACTGAAGTCAAGCAGATGCTTTCTGCCGAAGGATTGCTTGAGGCTAACCCTAAGCCCGCGCGGTCATTCTATGTCTCGGACGGCCCGGCCTGGTTCAGCGGCCTGGCCCGGAGATTTTTAGGACATCCGGTCCATAATGTGATTAAGGCTGAGCCGTTTTAAAAAGACATCCTATAAAGAGAAACAAGCAGGATGTCTGATTACAGCGATTAAAAGGCAGATTACAGAGATTAAAGATAAGGTTATTTTAATGGGATTAATAGTTTAATCGCTGTAATCTTTTATTAATCACAGTAATCAGGTATAATCTTTAGGATTTATACCTGATGATTATACCAGGTGAAGAAATGTATAAATTATCCGTAAAGACAGAATTCAGCGCGGCGCATAATCTGCGTCATTATAAGGGAAAGTGTGAAGCATTACACGGGCATAATTGGAAGGTTGAAGCGGTTATCTCGGCTAAAAAAACCGATACTAACGGCTTAGCCATGGATTTTCACGAAATCAAGGACATACTTAAGGAAACATTAGAGGAGCTGGACCACAAGCATCTTAACCAGATTGCCTATTTTAAGAAAAATAATCCTACCTCGGAAAATATCGCTTGCTATCTCTTTGGCCGTTTAGACGGCCAATTGAAAAAAGGCCTTGTGTATCTAAGTGAGGTAACGGTTTGGGAGTCGGATAATTGTTCGGCAACGTATTGTAAATGAGTAAAAAGGCGGTTGTGCTTTTATCCGGCGGACTGGATTCGGCCACTACCCTTTATTTTGCCAAAACCAAAGGTTTTCAGTGTTATTGCCTTATCTTTGACTACGGCCAGCGCCACAAAAAAGAGATTGCCTCGGCTAAGAAAATAGCTCAACGCGCCGGATGCGCCTGGCAAATAATAAAGCTGTCCTTGCCCTGGAAAGGTTCGAGTTTATTGGATAAGAAATTAAAAATTCCTGAATTTAGTAACTCAACGAACTCTATAAACTTAAGCAACTCGATTCCCTTGACCTATGTGCCGGCGAGGAATATTATTTTCTTGAGCTTCGCGTTATCTTGCGCGGAGGCTATAAAAGCATCCAGCATTTTTATCGGGGCCAATGCCATAGATTACAGCGGTTATCCTGATTGCCGTCCGGAGTTTTACCGGGCCTTTATAAGAGCGGTTAATTTAGGGACTAAGGCTGGAGTGGAAGGGCGGGGGTTTAGTATTTTCACTCCCCTAATAAAGATGACTAAAGCCGGGATAATAAAATTGGGAACGCGCCTAAAAGTTCCTTATGAGCTGACCTGGTCCTGCTATCAGGGAGGAAGGAAACCTTGTGGTAAGTGCGACAGTTGTAATTTCAGGGCAAGGGGGTTCCAGGAAGCAGGGTATCGCGATCCATTGCTGAGGGGTGTTAAATATGACCGGAAGAATTAACGAGATATTTTCCAGCATTCAAGGAGAAGGGATATATTTCGGCCATAAGCAGGTGTTTGTGCGTTTCTCCGGCTGTAACCTCGCGTGCGGATACTGTGATACTGAATTTGAGAAATTTGAAGAATATGATTCTGAGAGCCTCTTAAAAAAGATAGAGTCTTACGGCCCGGATTTTTCCTGCGTTTCTTTTACCGGAGGCGAGCCGCTTGGACAAAAGGATTTTTTAAAGGAGTCTCTCCGGCTGGTTAAGGAGAAGGGTTATCAAACTTATTTAGAGACTAACGGAACTATTCCCGCGGCCTTAAGCGAGGTCATTGATGCCGTAGATATAGTAGCGATGGACATCAAACTGCCCAGTTCATCCGGATTCGCGGATGATTGCTGGAAACAGCATTATGATTTTCTGAATATCGCCAAGGTAAAAGATGTTTTTGTGAAAGCGGTGGTTGGCGTCCACACATCGGTTGAGGATTTTCTTAAAATGCTTGATTTGTTTAAAAGCCTGGATTATCACGGCGCGCTGGTAATTCAGCCCAACAGCCGGGAGAGCGGGGAAAGATTGGATGAAAAGTTAGCCTTATTTAAAAAATTATGCGCTGATTGTTTAATCCCCTCCTGCGTAATCCCTCAATTACATAAGTTGATAGGAGTAAGGTGAAACAGTCATATTGCGCCGAAGGCGTGACACCAATGAGCATGAAAACAGAGCTTGGGTTATCCGCGTTCCGTAGCGGCGCGATTTATCGCGCTTGAGAGGATATTTTCAGATGAAAAATCAATTAAAGATAAAAACGAAGAATCAAAAGAGATCTTCCTACGAAGGGTTGCAGGAGAATGTCCGTGGGCTGAAAACTCCCCGGATTGAGGTCTGGAAGAACCAGTATCCGGATAAAGAATACGCGATAACCCTGGATACTCCGGAATTTACCTGCATTTGTCCCAAGACCGGACTGCCGGATTTCGCGGATATAAGAATCGAGTATTCTCCGGCTGAGCATTGCGTTGAACTTAAGTCTTTTAAACTATATCTGTTGTTTTACCGGGAGGTGGGGATTTTTCATGAGCATCTGGTGAATCGGATATTGGATGATTTTGTGAAAGCCTGCCTGCCGCGCTGGGTGAAAATCAGTGGCGTATTTAACCCCCGAGGCGGGATAACCACCAGTGTGCGAGCGGAATGGTTGAGGCCAAAAAGTGCGTGAGATAAAAGCAGATAAGGTCAGGGACGCGGCCGCGGATTTGGCCAAAGAAGCGAATTTTGTTTTGCGTAAGGATGTATTAGATGCCTTAAAATCGGCCTTGGCTAAGGAGACGGATAATCGGGCCAGGAAAATCCTTAAGGCCATAATTAATAATGCCGAAATCGCCAAAAAAGAAAAGCTGGCTATCTGCCAGGATACCGGATTACCGGTTGTTTTTGGGGAAATTGGCCAGGAGGCGCGTATAACCGGAGGCTCTTTGCAGGGGGCGATAAGCCAGGGCCTTGAATTGGGCTATGCTCGAGGGAACCTGCGCCGCTCAATAGTCAAAGACCCTCTTTCTCGGGGAGGCTCCGGATTTACCCCGTTAGAGGCAGGTTGCCGAAGGCAACCGTCGGACGCCTCTGGCGTCCTGCCTCTAACGGGGTTCATTCCGGCAATTATCCATACGGAAATCGTTAAGGGGGATAAAATCAAGCTTTCCCTTTTGCCTAAAGGTTTCGGTTGTGAGAATAAATCCCAAATCCGGATGTTTAAACCCACGGCCTCGATTGAGGAGATAAAAAGGTTTATTTTGGAGGCAGTTGAAAAGGCCGGGCCGGATGCCTGTCCGCCGTTTGTACTGGGTATAGGAATCGGAGGGACTCAGGATTACGCGGCATTCCTGGCTAAAAAGGCATTGTTAAAAAATATAGTTCACCGTTCACAGTTGACAGTTCACAGATTAGAAAAAGAGTTAGTGAAGAAAATAAATAATCTAAACATCGGGCCGATGGGTTTAGGCGGAAAGACTACCTGTTTAGGGGTAAATATTCTTAGCTATCCCACGCATATCGCCGGCCTGCCGGTAGCAGTAAATATTAGTTGTCATGCCTTAAGGTCGGCAGTTAAAATAATATGAGACATTTGAAAGTAGGAGAAGAAATCTCTTATACCGGAAAATTGTATACCGCCAGAGACCAGGCTCACAAGAGGCTGGTTGAGGCGATACATTCCGGACGGAAACTACCCATTGATTTAAAAGGCGGCATTATTTACTACTGCGGCCCGACTGAAACCCCTAAAGGTAAAATCATCGGCTCCTGCGGCCCGACTACCAGCTCAAGAATGGACAGCTTTACTCTGCCATTATTAAAATTAGGTTTAAGCGCTATGATTGGCAAAGGAAACCGCTCCCCGGAGGTGATCGCGGCTATCCGG
>Ga0209212_1005417_pt1 | contig 15214 bp, 14 predicted proteins | sample RifGroC2_FD_183996 | JGI IMG/M metagenome (GOLD analysis project Ga0209212, IMG submission 183996) | Groundwater microbial communities from Rifle, Colorado, USA - Groundwater C2 (SPAdes) (version 2) | ecosystem: Environmental > Aquatic > Deep subsurface > Groundwater | place: Rifle, Colorado... | reverse complement strand
CTATAATACCTTTTTGCGGGAAATATTCTTTTAAGAAAAGGGTCTGGTCGATAACTTCGAGGTTGTCTTCGGCGAGTGATTCTATGAGTTTCAGCATCAAAGCGTCGTCATTAAGCCGTTTTGTCTGCTTTAAAAGAGAAATAGCTCTCGAATCCAGCCTTAGGTTTCTCAAAAGCATTGTTTTGCTTACTTTCCCTACGAAAGTGATTTGTGTAATGTCTTCTTGATGGGCGATATTTACCATTTTTTGGACTTCTCCCGCGCCGCAGGAGTAAACTTTTTTGCAGTGGGATTCCAGTTCTTTCTTGTTGGTCGGGGAAAGAGAGATGGCAATTATTTCATGCCCGTTTTTTGAGGCGTTTTTGGCGAGGCTGACGGGGAGTTCTCCGTCACCTGCTATCAAGCCTATAGTTTTTTCTAATTTTTTATCTAATGTTTTCAAGTTATAATTCTCACTTGCTTTATTCTGCTGTTCTTAAATTATACATAAACCAGAAGAAAAATTTAATATTTTTTGGGTAAGGAAAGAGTACAGGGCGGCGGGTGTCAGCACCCGCCGCCCTGTACTCTTTCCTTTACTGCCGCGGGGGTTTTCACTTGCAATTCTCTATCTTCTGCATTATATCATAGCGTTTTTAATCTATTTCTTTTTTCGCTATCGGTTAATATAGTTAGGGTTTTGAGATTCGGTCGCAGTAAGGGGCATTCTTGTGTTTGGCGCGGAGATAGTCCAGACTTTTGAAAAGATAGTCCAGATTTTTTTGTTTTTATAAAAAGGGTCTGTTCTACTTCTTTTATTTATTTTAAATAAGGTATTTTTTATTATAAAAGGGTTTACCACCCTTTACCCGTCTTCATTTTCTTTCTTTTTGGACGCAAAAAGAAAGAAAACGGAAGCAAAAGAAAGAAAATGAACATGCGAAAATATCTTATCTGTTGTACTTTTTATGATAAATTAAAGTTATATAAATTTTAGGTAAGAGGAAAGATAATGAAAAAAGGTTTAAAATTTTTAATTTTTATAATTGCATTCTGTTTATTAACAGTAATGTCAGCAAAAAACATATTTATAAATAGTAGTGGAAAAAGTGGAATTAAATATGGTTATGTAGACAAAACTGGTCACGTGGTTATAAAGCCACAGTTTGATGATTCTGGAGAGTTTAAAGAAGGACTGGCTTACGCTTGTATTTACAAAAAATGTGGATATATAAATAAAATGGGTGAATTTATTATTAAACCTCAGTATGAGGGGGCGAGTAATTTCAGGGAAGATTTAGCAGCAGTACGAATAGACGGAAAATATGGCTATATTAACAAAGTTGGTAAGTTTGTTATTAAACCTCAGTTTATTTTTGCTGGCGAATTTCATGAAGATTTAGCTTGTGTATTAATTAAGGATGGTTCTAAGTTTAAAGAAGGTTATATAGATAAAACAGGCAAGATTTTAAGGACATTTCCTCATGACGAAATTTTTTATAGCACAATATCAGATTTTTACAATGGAATTGCGTCTATTAGAGTTAATAAAAAATATGGTTTTATAAACAAAAAAGGGGAAATAGTCATAAAACCTCAATTTGGAGATGTTTTTAGTAATTATGAATATTTTGAAACAATTCTAATTCCTGTCCGAACAAATAACCATCGGTGGAATTATGTAAATAGTACAGGCAAGTTTGTCATTGGGCTTCAATTTGATAACGCATATCCATTTAAAGAAGGGGTGGCTCTGGTTCAAGTAGAAAATAAATGGGGCTATATAGATAAAACAGGCGGTTTTGTTATTAAACCCCAGTTTGATAATGCAGGACATTTTGGGGAAGGATTAGCACCCATTATATTAAATAATAAACGTGGCTATATAAATAAAAAAGGAGAAATAGTTATTAAACCTAAGTTTGGAAAACTCAGATATCCTAATGACGGAATCTTTTATGAACAACGAGCCGTTGTAACCATAAATAATAAAGAGGGCTTTATCGATAAATCAGGAATACTGGTTATAAACCCAGTATTTGATGATGCAAAGAATTTTAGTGAAGGTTTGGTTAAAGTAGGTATAAAAAGATAAAATTTGAGTATAAATATGGTTAAGCTATAATTTTATTGCTGAATATTGGTTGGTAAGAGTAATAAAGTTAATGACAAAAAAGGTTTATATAGAAACTCTGGGCTGTCAGATGAACAAGTCTGACTCGGAAAAAATCCTTGGAATCCTCGAAGTTCAGGGGTATAAAGAAACGACTGAACGCGAAGAAGCTGACTTGCTTGTTATGAATACTTGCAGTATAAGAGCGGCTTCTGAGAATAAGGCTTTTAGTCATCTTGGAATCTGGAAAAAACTTAAAAAAGCTAATCCTGATATAAAAATTGCTGTGTGCGGTTGTATTGCCCAGCAAACAAAAGAAAAAATCTTTAAAAGAGCTCCGCAGGTAGATTTGATTTTCGGGACGCATAATATTGAGGAACTTCCCGAGCTTATAAAGCAGCTTGCATCTAAGGAAAAAGTTTGCTCGATACTTAAAACTCCTTATGAATCCGAAGAAAAGTTTTATTCAAGAAGAGAAGAAGGGCTTTCGGCGTGGCTTCCTATTATTGAAGGGTGCGATTATTTCTGTACTTACTGCGTTGTGCCTTACACGCGTGGCAGGCAGAGAAGCAGGTTTCCTGAAGACATAATCAGCGAAGCTAAAGAAATTATCAGTCAGGGATATAAAGAAATTACTCTGCTCGGGCAGACGGTAGACTCTTACGGGAAGGATTTTGGCAATCCTGAAATTACTCTTTCGAGTTTATTGAGGGAATTAAACGGGCTTGACGGGCTTATGAGAATTAGGTTTGTGACTTCTCATCCTGCTGATATTACCGATGAGCTTATAAAAACCGTCGCGGAACTTGATAAAGTATGCGAGTATTTTCATCTTCCGATGCAGTCGGGAAGCACAGAAGTGCTTGCCAAGATGAAAAGACCTTACACAAGAGAAGAATATTTGACGCTGGTAAATAAAATCAAAAAAGAAATCCCTGATGTGGCAATAACTTCGGATTTTATAGCGGGGTTTCCGGGAGAAACAGAAGAGCAGTTTAATGAGACACTTTCTATAATAGATGAAGTGGGCTTTGATCAGTGCAATGTGGCAGCGTATTCCCCGAGAAAACAAACTCCCGCGGCTGTGTGGAAAGACCAGATTTCTTACGAAGAAAAAAAACGCAGGCATCTCGTTCTTTTTGAGAAGACAAAAGAAGCTACGGTAAAAGCTAACGAAAAATATGTAGGCAGGGTTTTGCAGGTGCTTCCCGATAATTACAAAGAGCAAAGTGACGAAATTATTCTTACAGGTCGCACGAGAAATAACAAGCTTACACACTTCAAAGGTTCAAAAGATTTAATCGGCAGGCATGTGGATGTTGAAATCACAGAGGCTTCTATCTGGTGCTTAAAAGGGAGAATCAAGCTTTAGTCTGATTGACTAATTTAAAAATAAAAGTATATTTTTATTAGAAGGTTGGGATAAAAAAGAAAATGATTTTTTCCCCACCCCCTTACCCCCTCCCCGAGGAGGGGGAGAATAGTTCGGTGAGGGGGCTTCGCCCCCTCACCTTGACACCCTAAATTAAAAAGGTATTTTCAACATGAAAATTTTTAATAATAGAGCTTTTAAATATATTTTTGCAGTTATGGTTGTGATTTTATCGCTTAATTCGGCGGGATTTGCGCAGGTGTTTTCTTTTGAAAAGAACCCGAATGTACGCATGGCGACATTTCCTTCAGGGACATTGTTTAAAGGGGTGCTGCAAAATCAGCTTTCTTCCGCTAACAGCAAAATGGGCGATAAAGTTTATCTGCTCATACCTTCTGAGGTAAAAATCGGTGAAAATACCTGTATACCTAAAAAATCAATATTAATAGGACAAGTTATTCAGGCGCAAAAAGCGCAGCCGGGAAAAAATGGTTTTGTTCAAATAAAGTTTGAAGCGATTAAGTTTCCTGACGGGTGGGGAACACAACTTTCCGCGCATGTTTGGAGTGATAATGGTAGTGGGATTATAGGCGGTGAAACAACTAAAATGGTTTCTTATAAAAAAGTTCCGCATTATATGCAGGATGTAGGCACTGTAGTACAGCTTGTTCAATCAGGACAAAGGGCTATGGGACAGGAAAAATTCTTACCCGCGGGAACAGAGTTTGTAATTGTTCTTGATAATGATCTTGAAGTTAAATATCTTGATATGGAAAATTTATAGAAAAATATGCATATAATGTCTTGAATAGAAATTTGTGTTTAAAAACAGAATTAATCCTATGTTTATTGTAAAACCACTTGTATGAAATTTTGACTTTAAGCTATACTAAAACTATTAAATGTGTATAATAGAATTGAAATTTATAAATAGTAAATGAACTTTTATTTTGAATTAATCGTTATATAAAATAGAAAAACAAAAAGTCTTAAATGACTTAAAAAGGGAAAGGAGAATTTTATGAAAAGAGGATTCAAATCAGCAACAGCAAAATGTTTAGCAAGTTTAGTGCTTGTTTCAGCAATCAGTCCTGTGTTTGCACAAAATTACAGTTACACAAAACCTGCAGCTCAAAAAACAACTCCGAGTTATAATTACAATTATAATGCCAATAACGGTTATTCGGCTCCGAATTACCAAAATGGTTATAATTTACCGCCATTACAGGGTAGAGTTACTACAGTTCCCGCAGGGTCGGTTATTAACGGCGTTGCTCCTACTACAACTATCAGTACACAGTATTTAACAGCAGGTGATCCTGTAGTATTTACTTTAAATCAGCCTTATTATTTTAATGGAATAGCTGTTCTTCCCGCAGGAACAAGTATTCAGGGAAATGCGGTTATTGCTCAAAAAGCAGGATATGCCGGCAGTTATGGTAAATTAAAAATTATGTTTAATAATGCAAATCTTCCAAACGGACAAAGAGTTCCTGTTTCCGGCAAGCTTGTTACAAATGACGGAACAGGGATTTTGATGGGCGGAACAGGTTTGAATCGTGCCGGAACAGTAGCTAAAAATACAGCTATCGGTGCGGGCGCGGGTGCTCTTCTTGGATTAATCGGAAGCGCCGTTTCCGGCGGAAAAAAAGGTAAAGGAACTGCAATTATGACCGGGATTGGTGCAGGTGCAGGTCTTTTAGGCAGTGGTGTCCAAAAAGGAAATGATGTTTATCTTGAAGCAGGTCAACCTGTTGATATTATTCTCGATCAGCCTTTAACTGTTGGCGGTGGTCAACCTGCAAATGACAATAATTACAATTATTAAAAAATTAACAATAAAATGTCGGGCGTAGCCTGACATTTTATTGTTTTAACAAATTTACTTAACCTGTTGGTCAATTGTGGTTAAAATTTGTATTATGTTAAACTTTGCATGTTTAGCGAAAAAAATGAATTTTAGCGGAGATGGGGAACCACGAGAAGCTGAAGAAAAAGTCGAAATCGCAACTTTGTTTGATTGAAAGACTTAAGCTTGAGCTCTACAAGATTAGCGAGAAGTTTTAATGGGAATCATTTTAGAAAATAAAACCGATCAGGATGAGCTGAAAAATCCGAAAGAAAAAATTTCGGCAGTATTAAGGGAAGATAAAGAAAAATTTCCTCTCGAGAAGGCATTAGCTATTTCTGCTGTTGCGCATCCTTTGATTCCTTTTCTTGTATGGCTTTTAATAGCTATTCTTGCATTTTTTGGACTTAATCTTACATTGTTTCAAAAACCTGAGATTAAGCCCAGAGATATTGAATTTGTAATAGTAAATAATAAAGAACAAACACCGATAAATAAAAATACAAAATTAAGATCAGACAGAAATACCAGAGCAGGCGGAAAACATGATCCGACTAAGAGAATTTCCGAGCCTGAAAAAGTTTCAAGACCGAGTGCGCCTCAGCGTTCTGCTGTTGAGCAAAAGCCTGTTCCAAAAACAGCGCCGCGTAAAACAGCTATGCCCAGCGCGGCTCCTAAAGCTCCAAAAGTTCCGCCAAGACCTGTGCTTCAGCCTAAGCCTGCATCACCTCCAAGATTAACAACACAGAACCCGTTTTCTATACCTGCGCCAAAAGTTAAGGCACCGAGAGCAGTTACGCCAATGGGTGGACCTGTTACTACAGGCCCGATAGGAAGTTCATCGCCAAGTGGCGATCCTTCCCCTATGATGTCTAATGGAGGAAAAAGCGGAAAATCAAAAGGTTCAAGAGGTTCCGGTTATTCTGCAGGCAGCGGTGATCCTGGAAATCCCGGTCCTGGAAATCCTAACGGTTCTCCGGGAATAGATGCTATTAAAGAACCTGATTTTGGTCCTTATATGAGGGAGCTTCAAAGAAGAATTAAAAGAAACTGGCATCCGCCTAGAGGAAATGAAAGTAAGAAGGTTGTTTTACTCTTTAAAGTAAGCAGGGATGGCAGATTATTAAGATTAAACATTAGTAAATCTTCGGGTCTTAGTGATGCGGATGAAGCAGCATTGGAAGCTGTAAAAATGAGTGCGCCTTTCAGACCTTTGCCGCCTGAATATCAAGGCAATGACATAGATATTCAATTTACCTTTGACTATAATGTATTTTCTGTCGGAGGATCTCGATATTAAAACTACTGTAAAAAATAATTTATTTAGATAAAAGAGGGTTTAATAAAATGAATGTAATGACTTATGCGATTCAACAAGACTGGTTGGTACTTTTACCGATTGTATTAACTTCAATTCTGGTAGTGGCGGTAATTATCAACAGAATTTCCTTTTATAACGCAAATAAAAGGGATGTGATTCAATTTATCCAGAGATTACAAAGAGAATTGCAAAAAAATAATCTTGATGCGGCTCAAAGTCTTAGCGCACAGCTTGGCGGGGTTGTAGGTGAAGTTGCAGAAGAAGGAATCAGAGTTCTTGCTGTTCAAAAGAAAGGTTTTGAAAAGTCTTTTGATATTTCAACAAGTCTTGCTGTTAGAAAGCTTGAAAAACATTTAACAATTCTTGGAACAATTGGCGGCGTAGCTCCTTTCTTGGGATTATTCGCAACAGTTGTAAGAATTCTATACACCTTTGGGGATCTTGCTACCCAAGGGAATCAAAGTGCTGCGGTTGCTCTTGGTATCGGTTCCGCTCTTATCGCAACGGCATTTGGTCTTGGTGTAGCTATTGTAGCTGTTATTGCTTACAATTCATTCCAGTCTATAGTTAGAAGATATGAAGATGATTTCCAGTTAATCAAGCTTTTATTCCTCAGTTTCGTTGATAAAGACGAAGATGCGGTAATTGCGCAACAGAATCAGCCTCAGCAACAAGTTCAACAAACAATTCAGGGCGCATTCGTTCCTAAAATATAATTTTTTTCATCATTGCGAGAAGAGCCAAAGGCTCGACGAAGCAATCTAAAATGTAATTGGATTGCTTCGGGCTAAAGCCCTCGCAATGACAATGAGAGGTAAAAACTAAAATGGCTATACAATCTTCAGGAAACAAAGGATTATTCACCGAAATCAACATTACGCCTTTAACAGATATCTTTTTGGTACTGTTAATCATAATGATGGTAATAGCTCCGATGTTTCAAAAAGTGGATAAAAACATTACGCTGCCGTCAATAAACAGCGGGCTAAGTGTTGATGAAAAAGAAGTTACAGTAGCCATTACGAAAAATGCCGAATTTTTTGTAAATACCGAAGCAGTTAGTGAAAATCAGCTTTCTGAAAAATTGTTAGCATTGATTGATAAGGCTAAAGATAAAAAAGTTGTTGTAAAAGCTGATGGGCAAACAAAAACAAAATATATTATGGTCGTAATGAAAGCTGCGCAGGAAGCAGGTTATGAAAAACTAACCGTTGCGGGCGAACCTCTCTCTAAAAAACAGCAAAGTGATCTTGAAGAAAAACAAGTTGATAATAATATAAGTTCAAATAGTCAGCCTGTGGAAGACAGAACTGCCGTAAACCTTCCCGAGTAAAGGATAATAGATTCATGAGTACCAAAAAAAGAAAACAGCGTGATGCTTTTACAGAAATAAATATAACGCCTTTAACGGATATTTTTCTTGTTTTGCTTATCATAATGATGGTAATTGCGCCTATGCTTGATCAACAGGGATTGAATCTGACTGTTCCAAGCCAGCATGAAGCAGAAAAACAGCAAAAAGAATCAAAAATTATTACAATAGATGTATCACAAGCAGGTCAATATTCTATTGACGGTCAAGATATTTCCTCTGATAGCTTATTAAATGCTATCAAGACTGCTTATCGTGAAAAAAAGGACGGTCTTCTTATTAAAGCAGCTCAGGAATCCACTCATGAAGCAGTAGTGAAAGTTATGGACGCTGCCCAAACGGCAGGAGTCGCCAGTGTTTCCGTAATGGAAAACTGATAACAAATGTAAATTTTTGCAAAGCTTGTGTCAATTTTTTTTATGTTTTATTATTATATTAATAAGAGAAGATGTTAAGGAAAAGGAAATTTATTATGAATATAAGATTTAATAATTTTAATTTTAATTCTATTCCTAATAATAAATTTAATAATAATAACAAACCTAAAGTTGCTTTTGGTGATGCTACTGCGGTTTTTAATCATAATTCGGCAGTTATACAATTATGTAATGATACTATTAAAGACGGTCGTCTGAAATCAGATACAACAGGGACTTTAAGAGGACTTTTAGCTAGTGCAAAAATTCCGGAAATTACAGATCAACTTCAAAAGGTTGTTGATAATCCTGAAGCTCCTGATAAATTAAGAGCCTTTCTTACAAAAGTTACAGGTATTAAACCTACAGTTAATTAAGTTTTAAATTTATTAGATATAAAACTCGAATTGCTAATTAATTTTGCATTGTCATTGCGAGGAGAGAAACGACGAAGCAATCGCAAGGTTTTGTAAAATTATGAGATTGTCCCCCTTCTTTTTTGACATTTAGTCAAAAAAAATGGATACCCTGATTTGCTCGCAATGACAGTTTTGGCTATTTAGCAATTCAAGTTAATAAATCTTTTCAGATTAACTCTCTATTTAAGACTCCTTAAAATATTGAATTCAAAAAATATTACAAAATGTTAACTTATTTTTGTTTTTTGAATTTTAGGGTTTTTTATTGTTTTTACATGCATAGAGGGTCTTATATAAAAATCGTGGAGGAGATTTAAAAAGATTTAAACAACAAAATATTTATGCGGATTTATTTCTGAAAATTTAATTATTGGGTCTTTGAGTAATTAGATTATATAGTGGAGGAGTCATTGTTATGCTTAGTTATGCAAACACATCTATGTATCAACCAAGTAATTATTACAACCAGTCTTATCAATCTAACTATAATACTGGATTAAGCACCGGATTTTCTCTGTCAAACTATACTGATACAACTTCAATTTTCGGCGGACAGAGCATGAACACCGGATACTATTCTCAACAGTGCATGGCACCTCAACAACAGAATAGTAATGAAACATTTATGCAGCAATTAGTTTTAATGCTTTTATCTTATGCTCTACAAAATAGAAATCAATCTTCTACCACAACAGAAGAAACGATTATAGAGGATGAAGATATCGTTGCCGATAAGGGCGGAAAAAAAGATGGAGCTTCAGATTTAGAAAAAGGCGCTGTTGTTGCCGCAACCGTAGCAGATCCTATTGGTGGCGCAATATTAGGTGATGTATTTGGCGGCTGGTAAAAATAAATTTAAATAACTATTTTTAAAGATTAATAAAAAAACTCCGATATCTTATATAAGACATCGGAGTTTTTTATGTTCAAAATTAAAATAATTTTATTCATATTTATATTATTTTTATTGATATTATTACCGGAAACTGTGCTTGCGGACAGTTTTCAGGATGGCGTAAAAGCTTATGAATCAAACAATTACAAATATGCTGAAAGTTGCTTTAGAAAAGCTTTTCAGGAGAATCCTGATAATGATGTTATAAAATATTATCTTGCTATAACTTTTGTTCAAAATAAAAATACTGCGGATGCAAAACTTTTATACAAAAACATTATTGAAACTTCTTCCAATCCGGAAGTTGTTAATCTTTCTAAAACAGGATTAAAATTGATTGGAAACTTATCAAGTTCTTCTTCAAAAATAACTAAAGCTATTTTGAACGTTAACACAATGGGAAATGTTCTGATTATAGATAATGTAAACGTAAATGATGCTGCAAAAGTAAAATTTATCTTTGATACAGGCGCTTCTTACACAACAATTTCAACCGAACTTGCAAACAGGTTAAAAATTTCAACAGCTAATGCTCCGAGTATGAAAATTATGACCGGCAGCGGCTATCTTAATGTACCTAAAATAACTCTTAAAAAAATTGAAATAAACGGCTTAACTGCTTATAACGTGGAAGCTCTTGTGGCAGATCTTCCTATGCATACTTCAGGAACAGCGGGAGATATGGCCGGATTGTTAGGACTTAGTTTTATGAAAGATTTTAAGGTTACTGTAGACAAGCCGCATAATCAAATTATTCTTGAGAAAAACTAATCATTGTCATTGCGAGGAGGGCTGAAGGCTCGACGTGGCAATCTAAATATCCGAGCAGTCGATTACCACGTCTCTTGTGTAGTCTGGTAATTTTTTATAATAATGATGCAAATTAGTATCAGGTCTGTTTTCATAAACCGCATTGCACAACTCATAAAAACCTTGCTGAAGATCTTCCGGTGACATATTTGCAGGTTGAATTACCACGTGAGAACAATCATACATTGCCCAGTTATCTTCTATAATTCTGTTTTCTTCTTTCATTTTTTTATAAAATGGTGTTCCCGGAAATGGGGTATTAATAGTAAATCTCGGCATATTAATCGGAACCTGCTGAAGAAAATCATAAGTTTCCTGAAAAATATTAATGTCATTTTCGTCAAGCCCGAAAACAAAACTGCCAAATACTGAAATATTATGATTTTGGAATCTTCTTACCGCCTCGGAAAAATCACTGACTCTGTTAAAACCTTTATTAATTTTTAACAGAGATTTTTGATTTACTGACTCAAACCCCACCAAAACAGCTATAAGTCCGCTTTTTGAAGCAACTTCCAGCAATTCTTTGTTGGTTGAAACATGAATATTAGCAGGAGTTCCCCATTGTTTTTTTAAGGGAATCATTGCTTCACATAATTTATAAGCGTATTCAGCATCCTGAAATAAATTAGGATCATAAAATTCTAAAAATCCCGACTTAATTTGTTTTATTTCATTTATAACATCCTCAATGGGTCTTTGGTGGCAACCATTGCAAACATAAGGCTGTACGCAAAATTCGCATACATTTTTACATCCGTAAGTTGCCTGTATTCCGTTTATATCTTCAGAATTGACATTTTTTTCAACATAAGCGTTTCTGTCAGGAAACGGCATATTTCTGAAATCAATATCTCCTTGTTTATAAATTTTTTGCATTTTATCAGCTTTATAATCCTTCAATAATTGAGGAAATGTATGAATCGCTATCCCGCAAATCACTGAATCCGCATGTTCTGATACTTCATCGGGATTAAAAGTCGCATGGACTCCTCCAATGACTACCGATACCCCTTTTGAACGAAAATAATCCGCATAAGTGTAGGCTCTGTTAATTGTTGAAGTCAGGGCAGAAATTACGACAATATCAGCATTAATTGATTCTTTTTCAATTTTTTCAATAGTTTCGTCATATACTTCTACTTTAATATTTAATTCTTTGGGAATTAAAGAAACTAAAGCAGGAATAGTAATTGAGTCCGGCGTATTATTTTCTTTAAACCTATAAATTGCGCCTTTGGGCATTATTAAAGCAATTTTTTCAAGCTTTGCCAAAATAAACTCCTAAACTAAGAATGTGTTTGATTATAGTTTCATTCTAGCTGACAAATTTTAGGAGTGTCAAGGCAAATGATAAAATTAAGATTTTTTTATTATCAGAACTGGTTGTTTAGCATGCTCATAAACTTTTGTGCTTATGCTGCCAAGAAGCCATCTCGAAAGCTTACCTCCTCCATGAGAGCCGACAACTATCAAATCATGCTTATTTTCTTCAGATTCATCAAGAATCATAGCGGCAGCATCACCTTCAACATGATATTTTTTTACAACTTTAACCCCGGATTCTTCAATTTTATTTGCGGTTAGATCAAGCAAATTTTCTGAAACCAGACATGATTCCTCTATTATTTTATTCATGTCGAGGTAAATATATGCATCGGGAGGAATAATAAGGCTTGGCTCAATCATTACGTTTAAAAGGGTTACCTCGGCACGATCTTTATCAATAAATTTCCATAAATTTTCGGCTGCATAAAAAGAATCATCCGATGTATCAACACCCATTAAAACAGAAAAAGGCTTGATTTCGCTCGTTTCAAGATGACATTTGCTGTCAATAACAAGTACGGAAGTTTTTCCAAAACGTGTAACCTTATACGCCACACTGCCAAGCAACAATCTTTCTATAGCATTTTTATTATGAGAACCAATCACTAAAAGATCGTATTCACCATTTTCCGTAAGTTTAATTATAGTTTCAGCAGCATTGCCTTCTTTATATATAAACCCTTTATAATCAACATCCGAGTTTTCAAGAAAATTTTCCAGAAGTGTAAAATTTTCTTTCTCAGCTTCATGCTTTATAAATTTTTCCGGCTGGCTGTAAAAATAACCTTCTTCTGCAATATTTGTTTCTATTACATTTAATAATGTAACTTCGGAATTTTTTCTGTCTATAAAATTATAAGCGGCATTAACTATTGTTTTTGCCCAGTTTGGCTCATCTATAGCTATTAAAATTCTTATTTTAGACATTTTTATCCCGTAGCCTCCATAAATATCATAGAAATTATAACAGTATTTTTAAACTCATATTATCCGCTTTCGGGTATTTTTTTTAGCTATTTAATTCGAATTGCTAAAAAATTTTTATCGTCATCGTTAAGGGTGTTTTTGGCAGCTTTAACCCGCTGTAGCAATCTTAAATACAGATTCTTACGCTCGCTTTGCTCTCTCAGAAATGACGTTTTTAGCTAATTAGCAATTCGATTTAGTTTTATTTACCTAAACACAACTGTTTTAGTGCCGTTAAGAAGGATTCTTCTTTCTACATGCCATTTTACAGCCCTTGAAAGTATTATTGTTTCAAGATCTCTTACTGTCATGGCAATATCATCAGTTGTATAAGTATGGTCAACTCTTTCAACCGCCTGTTCTATAATAGGTCCTTCATCAAGATTAGGAGTTACATAGTGAGCTGTAGCTCCGACAATCTTAACGCCTCTGTCATGGGCTTGTGTATAAGGCGCTGCGCCTTTAAAGCTTGGCAGGAACGAATGGTGAATATTAATACAGCGACCGTTTAAAGCTTTACACATTTTAGGCGATAATATCTGCATATATCTAGCCAGAACAACCAGATCAATCCTAAGCCCATCAACAAGCTGAAGGATTTTTTCTTCGTTTTCTGCTTTGTTATCAGGAGTTGCAGGAAGATGAAAATAATTTATACCATGCCATTCAACTAAATCTTTCATTTCTGTATGATTTGAAACTACTGCGGCTATCTCCATGGGTATCTGACCTGACTTTGTCTTATGCAGCAAGTCATTTAAACAATGTCCGAATTTTGAAACAGCTATTAAAACTCTGGGGTGATTACTATAATCATCAATTTCCCATTTCATTGAGTATTTTTCAGCTATAGGCGTAAATTTTGTTCTTATGTCTTCAAGATTTTTAAATTTTGACTGGGCTCCCTGAAAAACTGTTCTCATAAAATATTTTTTTGTTGTCGGATCTCCATAATTGAATGAAGAAGTTATAAATCCTTTATTTTCATAAATAAAATTCAGCACATTTGCGGAAATTCCCGATGCGTCAGGGCATATCATTGTTAAAATATAATTTTTTTTGTTAGGCATTTATATAACTCCAGCTAGTACATGTCATTGCGGCAGCATCGCTGCACCACTAAGTGGCAATCTAAAACCACTAATTTAAAATCCTTGTTTTAAATTTTTGATTATTTATATCAAATTTTTCATCCGGCATTATCCAATGCTCTCTATTTTTTGTTATCGGAATAAATACCGCCGAAGTATCGTCTTTATAAACCACTCGCCAATCATCAAGCATAATAAGTTTATTATAAACCGCATAATCAGTATTCATCAATATTATATCGGTATGATATTTAGTCATCAACTCGTTCCAGTTTTTACCTACATAATGAAATCTTGCCACTTCACTTATTAATGATTCGGGATAAACTCCGTCATATCTTCCGTCGACAGCTACAAGGCATTGCGGATGTAATTGCCAGAGCGCATAGCTTCCCCAGTTGAATAATACCAGCAAATTTCCCGATAAATTATTTTGCTGTATAAACTTAACGGCTCTTACTGGGAACTGTTTGTTGTCAACTTTTACTTTAAGCGGAACAAAATGAATAGTCAAAGTCCCTATTAAAATAATTAAGCTGTAAATTATAAAATCTGTTAAAGATTTAATGCCGGTTTTTATTTTGCTTGAGGTGTCATTGCGAGGAGGTGCAAAGCACTGACGAAGCAATCTATTCAATAATTTGGATTGCCGCGTCGAGTCTGCGACTCTCCTCGCAATGACAGTGGTATAAAAATCAAATGCCTGATGAAGATAACCTGTAATATATCCGGCGGCGGCAATTATGAAAAATATATTATGCATTATATGTTGAAGAGAAACCCAAAAAGTAGCACAAAGAATAAGTATTTCCGACCAGTTTATTTCTTTTTGTCTTTTCATAAGCACATATAACAACGAAAAGAGCGTGAATAGCGCGAAAATTTTGAAGCCGAAAGCTACACTAAACGAACCGAATAAATTTAGAGGCATCCATTCTGTTAAAAACGGTCTTTTCATTGTGATTGCTTCTATCAAATACGGCAAATATTTAATTCCGTAAGGATTAATCAAAGTTGCAAGAGCTGAAGTAATTAAAATTACAATATATTTTGCGAATTTTCTGCGATTAATTGCCTCTCCTATTGTGTATAAAAACACAAGTCCCAGTCCGGCAAAAAATCCGCCGTGCAAATTTGCCCAGAGAACCATTGTTGCAGGAAAAATCCAGATTAATCTATTGTTTCCCCGTTTTATTAGTTCAAATAGGTACATCCATAAGGCAAAAAACGCAAATGTAAAACAATGTGACTGTACTGTCGTTAAAAATCCAAATAAAATTGC
>Ga0209212_1005413_pt1 | contig 15226 bp, 10 predicted proteins | sample RifGroC2_FD_183996 | JGI IMG/M metagenome (GOLD analysis project Ga0209212, IMG submission 183996) | Groundwater microbial communities from Rifle, Colorado, USA - Groundwater C2 (SPAdes) (version 2) | ecosystem: Environmental > Aquatic > Deep subsurface > Groundwater | place: Rifle, Colorado... | reverse complement strand
AGGGCTTCCACGCGCTTCAGCGCTTCCGGGCTGAGGGCGTGCTCCGCCCGGCAGGCGTCGCGCTCCGCCCTGGCCGGCGCCATGGCCAGGATGGAAACGAAAAAATCCTTCAGCAGGGCGTGGCGGCCCGCTATTTCGGCGCCCGCCCTGAGGCCCCGGGGGGAGAGGCGTATGCCGCCGTAATGCTCGTGTACCAGGAGGCCCCTGGCGGAGAGAGCCTTGAGGGCGGCGTTGACGGAGGGTTTGGAGACTTTCAGGCGGGCGCCGACCAGGCAGGCCCGGGTAAGGCCGGCCGGCAGGCTGAGGGCGTAAACGGCTTCGAGATAATCTTCGAGACTGGTGGAGAGTTTGTCCATGGCGGCCTTTTAGCGCAAAGTTAGTTTAGACTAACTTTACAAAAAAAAGGCGGCCGGGTCAACCGGCGCCGGGGAGCGGGCGGTTCAGCGGCCGCAGCCGCCGAAGTGGGTGAAGCAGGGAAGGCTCATCAGCCTGGGGACCTGCAGGGTCAGAAGGTAGAGGGCGCCGGCGACAGCGGCCAGCATGGGGAGGGCCAGGATAAGGGTGAGGAAGCGGTGCTGCCGTCCGAAATCCACTGAAAACCGGAGAAGGGCTGCGAGGTTCTTGCGGAACATTTTAGTCTCCCTGCTTTGTCAGGGGCTCTTCAAGGTTGAGCAGGATGGCGCTCAGGTCCTTTTCCCCGTAGCCGGTATTATATGATTTCGTCAGGAGCTTTTCCACCGCCGAGGTGACCGGCAGGTCCAGCCCTTTTTTGGCGGCCTCCGCCAGCATGAACCTGGCGTCCTTGAGCATGTGTCTGAGGGGGAAGGCCGGGGTGAAGTCCTTCTTCAGGATATTCTCTTTTTTCAGCCCGAAGTAGCCGCAGTTCAGCGCGGTGTTGGCGGCCAGCGTGTCGAAGATAAGTTCCGGCGCCAGGCCCTGCGCCGCGGCCAGCGCGGCGGCTTCCGCCAGCGCCGTGGTCAACTGCGCCACTATCAGGTTGACGCAGAGTTTGAGGGCGGTGCCGGCGGGGGCGGGGCCGGCGTAGATCACGCTGCGGCCCATGGCTTTCAGGACGGGGCCGGCTTTCTCGACGGCCTTCCTGTCGCCGCCGGCCAGGATCACCAGCCCGGCGCTTTCGGCGGCAGCTTTGGAACCGGAGACGGGGCAGTCGAGGAAGGTGACGCCGGCGGTAAAACATTTTTTAGCCATCGCCGCGGTATAGTCGGGCGAGAGGGTGCTCATGTTTATCAGGGTGTTGCCGCCGGAGAAGGCGGAGACCACGCCCTCTGGGCCTTCCAGCACCGCGTCCATGGCGGCCGTGTCGGACACCATCGTTATCACGGTGTCGCAGGCCTTGGCCAGCGCCCTCGGCGTCGCGGCCACCTGGCAGCCCAGGTCGGCGAACTCCATGGTCCGCTGGCGGGTGCGGTTGTAGACCGACACCTGGAAACCGGCCTTTACGAGGTTCATGGCCATGGCCCGGCCCATTATGCCGAGCCCGATAAAACCTATCCTGGGGGGAACGCTCATATTAAACACCTCTCAGCTTTGCTATTTCTTTTTCCGTCAGTTCTCGCCAGCAGCCCGGCTCCAACCCTTCCGTGGTAAGGGACCCTATGGCGCGGCGCAGCAGGCGCAGCACCGGAAAACCTACCGAGGCCAGCATGCGCCGTACCTGCCGGTTGCGGCCTTCTTTGAGGATCAGTTCGGCCCAGGAGGTTGGCACGGTCTTGCGGAAACGTATGGGCGGGGTCCGGTCCGGGAGGCCGGGGTCCGGCAGCGCACTGGCGCCGCAGGGCAGGGTGGGGCCGTCCCGGAGCGTGACCCCGGCGCGCAGCGCGGCCAGGGCGTCCTCGGTTATCTCGCGCTCCACCTGCGCCCAGTAGGTCTTGGCGGTCTTATGTTTCGGGTCCGAGATCCTGGCCTGCAGCGAGCCGTCGGAGGTGAGCAGGAGCAGGCCCTCGCTGTCGTGGTCCAGCCGCCCGGCCGGGTAGACTCCCTTCGGGAGGGAGAAATCGGCCAGCGAGCCGTGCCCGTGCTCGGGCGTGAACTGGGAGAGCACTCCGTAAGGTTTATTGAAGATTATAGTAGGCATCGCGCGTCCGTTCCGGCCTCCCCGAAGACCGGCTCTATATGTTATTATATTTTACATGAGTTATTCCTTCATCGACACCCAGAAAGAATTCGACGAACTGGCCGCCAAGCTGGCAAAACACAAATATCTCGCCATAGACACGGAATCCAACAGCCTTTACGTCTATAAAGAAAAATTCTGCCTGATGCAGCTGACCAGCGAGCACATCAACGCCGTGGTGGATACTCTGGCGGTGGATATAAAATCCATTCTTCCGGTCTTCGCGGACCCGGCGGTGGAAAAGATCTTCCATTCCGCCGATTCCGACATCAGGGTCTTCAAAGCGGCGATGAGCTGCACGTTCGTGAATATTTTCGACGTGATGGTGGCCGCCAAGTACCTGGGCATCATTAAATGCGGCCTGGACAACATGGTCAAGGAATTCTTCAAGGTGGAATTGAACAAGAAGTTCCAGAAGGCCGACTGGGGCCGCCGCCCACTCTCGAAAGAGATGCTCGATTACGCCAGCGGCGACACCATCTATCTTAAAAAACTGCGGGACCTGCTGGGCGCGGAGCTGGAAAAGAAAGGGCGGCTGGAAGAGGTCAAGGGACAGTTCGCCCAGATCTGCAAGATCGAGCCGAACCCCATGCGGTTCGACGAGAGCGGCTTTCTTACGCTGAAGGGGGCGCGGCAGCTCAACGGGCGCGGGCTGGCCGTGCTGCGGGAACTTTACCTCGCGCGCGAGGTGGCGGCTATAAAGCGCAATTCCCCGCCGTTCAAGGTCATCAGCGAGGACCTGATGCTGCGCCTGTCGGTGGCCCCCAGGGAAGGCCTGCATAACCTGTCCATCTTCAAGGGCGTCAGCGGCTACGTGCTGAGCAACCACGGCCCGTGGATCCGCGAGGCCATACAGAAAGGCCTTAAGGCGCCGGAGTACCAGGTGCCCCGCCGGGAGATCTCACGGGAGAAGCGCGCTTATTTCGAATCCATCAAGACGCGCTTTAAGAACCTTAAGTCCTGGCGCAAGGAAACGGCCACCAGGCGCAACATGCTGCCCGAGGCCATCATGGGCAACGACGTGCTGGAGCGGGTGGCTTTTTCCCAGCCGAGGACCCTGCAGGACCTGCACGACATCCGCGGGCTGGGCGCGGAGAAGGCCTCCCTGTACGGGCCGGAGCTGCTGGAATTCATAAAGAAACACCACGGGGGAAAATAGGAGCGCGGCCTAACCGAGCAGGCGTTTGATCAGGTCCGGCCGGTTTATCTCGCGCAGGGCCTTTATTATCAGGGTTTTGTTTTCCGGCTTATAGTATTGAAGGAGCGCCCGCTGCATGCGGCGCTCCGTTTCTTTTTTGGGGACGTAGACCGGCTCCAGCGTGAAGGGGTCAAGCCCGGTAAAATAGATGGAGGTGGCCAGCTCCATAGGGGCGGGCAGGAAATCGTTTATCTGCTGGGGGCGGATATTCCTGTCCTTCAGGAAAAGCGCCAGGTCCGCCATGTCGGCCAGCGTCGAGCCCGGATGGGCGGAGATGAAATAGAGCACCAGGTACTGTTCTTTGCCGGCCTTTTTTGATTCCGCCAGGAATTTTTCCGCAAACTCCTTGAAGACCTCAACGGAAGGCTTTTTCATTATCGACAGCACTTTGGGGGAGATGTGCTCGGGGGCCACTTTGAGCAGGCCGCCGGTGTGGAAGCGGGCTATTTCCGAAATATACTCGCCGCAGCGCAGCGCCAGGTCCATCCTGATGCCGCTGGCCACGAAAGCTTTTTTCAGGCCCTTAACGGCCCTGATCCTGCGCATCAGGGCCAGGAGCGGCTTGTGGTCCGTGTTCAGGTTGGGACAGATGACCGGGTGGACGCAGGAGATCTTGCGGCAGGCCCGGCAGACGGCCATGTCGCGCCCGCGCATCTCGTACATGTTGGCCGACGGGGCGCCCAGGTCCGAGATGTTGCCGGGGTGGCGCGGGGTTTTCAGCAGCTCGACCGCTTCCTTCTCGACGGAGGCCTCGCTGCGGCTCTGGATGAAGCGGCCCTGGTGCAGCGTGAGCGAGCAGAAAGAGCAGCCGCCGAAACAGCCGCGGTGGATGACGATGGAGTCCTTTATCATCTCCAGCGCCGGGATGGGCTCCTTGTAGGACGGGTGGGCGCGCTTGGTAAAGGGGAGGCCGTAGACGGCGTCCATTTCTTCGGTGGACAGCGGCAGGGCGGGCGGATTCTGCACCACGGCGCGGCCTTCGCTTTTCTGGATAAGCGGCCTGGCGTTGAAGGGGTTGGATTCCTCGTAGATGAGGCGGGTGGCGGTGGAGAATTTTACCCTGTCCCCGGCGGCCTCGCCGGCGGAGGGCAGTTCTATAACGCCGGGGGTCCGGAAGTCGGCGGTTTCCTTCGCGCCCAGCGGGTAGGCGGTGCCGCGGATGTCGCGCAGGGCCTGTATCTTTTCGCCGGCGTTGAGGCGGGCCGCTATTTCCCTTACCTGGCGCTCGCCCATGCCGTAAACCAGCAGGTCGGCCTTGGCGTCCAGCAGCACGCTTTTACGCACTTTGTCCGACCAGTAATCGTAATGCGCGAAGCGGCGCATGGTGGCCTCTATGCCGCCTGCTACGATGGCCGCGTCGGGATAGGCCTCGCGGGCGCGCTGCGAGTAGATTATGGTGGCCCTGTCCGGGCGCAGGCCCGGCCGCGCGCCGGGGGAAAAGTCGTCCGACGACCGGATCTTCCGGTTGTGGGTGTACTTGTTGATCATGGAATCCATGTTCCCGGCGGAAACGCCGAAGAAGAGGCGGGGTTTTCCGAATTTTTTAAAGTCGGCGCAGTTCTCCCAGGAGGGCTGGGAGAGGATGGCGACGCGCAGGCCTTCGGCCTCCAGCACGCGGCCTACCAGGGCCATGGCGAAAGAGGGATGGTCCACGTAGGCGTCGCCGGTCACCAGTACCACGTCCACGGCGTCCCAGCCCCGTCGCTTGACCTCTTCGGGCGTCATCGGCAGAAATTCCATGAGTAAATAATAGCAAAAAGCCTATGCCTGGCCTGTGGGTTCGCGAGTGACGGGGTGTTGGAACGCAAAACCGGCGTCGCGCAGCACCGTGCGCGCGCCTGCCCGCCTCGGGCCTCGCGCTTACGCAAGCTCGGCCCTCCGGCAGGCTTTTGCTAACCCAACACCCCGTCACTCGCTCCAGCTCCATAGATTGAGGTTGAGGCGTTACTGTTATTTTGTAATAATATAGTTAGGGGATTTCACGTCCCGCATTTAAGGAGAAAAATATGAAAAAACTTATACTTTCGCTTTGTCTGCTGCCCCTGCTGGCGGCCGCGGCAAAAGCCGATCCCTTCGAGGATTTCAAGACGCAGATCAACCTGCAGGGCAAGGCCCTGCTTAAACCCTTCGCCGAGGACCTGGGCGGCGTCATAGGCGCCAACGACTTTAACTCGGGCCGCGCCCTGGGCTTTCCCGGTTTCGAGGTCGGCCTGGCCGCCACGGTGCAGACCAAACCCGGTGTGAACGACCGCCTGCTGCGCGACGCGGGCGTGGACGCTTTCGGCGCGGCCATGCTGCACGCCGGCGCGGCCCTGCCTTTTATAGGCGCGGACGTGATGGTGCGCGGCGTCGGCTATTCGGGCTTCTCCGTGATCGGCGGCGGCCTGCGGGTGCCGGTGCTCAAGAGCGGCACGCTCACCAAGTTCATCCCCGACGTGTCCGTGTCGGCTTTCTACGACGTGATAAATTACGATTACTTCAAGGGCAGCCACATGTCGCTGGACGCGGCGGCCTCCTTCGATATCCCGGTGATAAAGCCCTACGTGGGCGTGGGCATCGACCGCACGAAGCTCGAGATCAAGAACGTGTCCGCGCTGCTCGACGGCGTCGACGCCACCATCTCCAAGCCCCGCTACACGCTGGGCGTGCGCCTGTCCCCGCTGCCGCTGCTCTACGTCTACGGCGCCTACAATATCCTCCACGGCCAGACCGGCTACTCTATGGGGGCCGGCCTTAAGTTTTAAATTTAAATTTCAACAGGAGGCATCATGGAAACCAACCAGGATCAAAACACCGAGAGCGGAAAATTCATAGAACTCGCCGAGCATTACGGCGCCAACAATTATCATCCCCTGCCGATAGTTATTTCCCAGGCCAAGGGCGTCTGGGTAAAAGACCCGGAAGGCAAGCGCTACATGGACATGCTCAGCGCCTACTCGGCGCTGAACCACGGCCACCGGCACCCCAGGATCCTGAAGGCCCTGACCGAGCAGGCCAAGCGCGTCACGCTCACGTCCCGCGCTTTCAATAACGACCAGATAGGCCCGTTCTTCAAGGAACTGTGCGAGTTCACCGGCTACGAGATGGTGCTGCCGATGAATACCGGCGCGGAAGCCGTGGAAACGGCCCTGAAGGCCGTGCGCAAGTGGGGCTACAAAGTGAAAGGCGTGCAGGCCGACAAGGCGGAAATTATATGTGTGAACAATAATTTCCACGGCCGCACCATCAGCATAGTGGCCATGTCCACCGAGCCGCAGTACAAGGACGGCTTCGGCCCCTTCACCCCCGGCTTCACAGTGGTGGAATACGGAAATATCGAAGCGCTGAAAGCCGCCATTAACCCCAATACGGTGGCTTTTATCGTCGAGCCCATACAGGGTGAGGCCGGCATCATAGTGCCGCCGGCGGGCTACCTCAAGGCCGCCGCGGAACTGTGCAAGGCCAACAACGTCCTGTTCGTGGCCGACGAGATCCAGACCGGCTTCGGCCGCACCGGCAAGAAATTCGCCTGCGATTACGAGAACGTGAAGCCCGATATGCTCATAATGGGCAAAGCCCTGGGCGGCGGCGTGATGCCGATGTCCGCGGTGGCGGCCTCCAAGGCCGTGCTGGGCGTGTTCAACCCCGGCGACCACGGCAGCACCTTCGGCGGCAACCCGCTGGCCTGCGCCGTGTCTCGCATGGCGCTCAGGGTCATCGTCGAAGAGAAGCTCGTCGAGCAGTCCTACGAGATGGGCCAGTATTTCATGGGCCTGCTTCGCTCCATAAAGGGCAAGCACATCAAGGAAGTGCGCGGCAAAGGCCTGCTGATAGGCGTGGAGATGGACTGCAAAGCCCGGCCCTACTGCGAGGAGCTTATGGGCCTGGGCCTGCTGGCCAAGGAAACGCATGACCACGTCATCCGTTTCGCGCCGCCGCTCGTCATCACCAAAAAAGAGATAGACTGGGCCTTCAGGCGCATAAAGAAAGTGCTGAAGAAGTAAGCCGCCCTTGGCGGGCAGCGGTTATTAAGCCGCTGCCCGCTTTCGTTTTCTTCTGTCCCGTTCCGCAAGGCCTCTCCGGATGGATACAGCCATACAAAACAGGCGGCAGAACCGCCTCTACTTCCAGGTGGTGCTCGCCACGCTGGTGTGGGGGGCGGCCTACCCCTTTACCAAACACCTCGTAACGGAGATCTCACCGCTCTCCATCGTAACGTTCAGGGCCCTTGTGGGCACCCTGCTGCTGGTGGCCCTGAGCGGCTCAAAGCTGACCGCCGCCGACTTTAAATTCACGTACTTGTGGAAACTGCTGGTGATGTCCCTGCTGGGAGTGTCGGCCCAGCAGTACGTGCAGGCCTACGCCCTCCGCTATACCGAGGCCTCGCACGCCGGCTGGCTTATCGCCTCCACGCCGATACTCGTCGCCGGCCTGATGGCCGCGCTCGGCGAGAGGATCGGGCCATTTAAGGTAGCGGCCTTCCTGACGGGTTTTGCCGGCACCATGCTGGTGGTCTTCTCCAGGGCGGGCGGCGGCGCTTTCTCGCTGCCTTCCACCCGGGGCGACCTTATTTTCCTGGGCAGCTGTGGCGCCTGGGCTTTTTACGTGATACTCACGAAGAGGTGGCTGACCTTCTGGCCGCAGGCGAAGGTGACCACTTTCACCATGCTGGCGGCGCTGGCTACCGTGCTGCCGGCCTGGCTCCTGTCCGGCGGGCCGGCAGAATTCCACGCCGTGACGCCGCGCGGCTGGGCGAGCCTTACCTATCTTGCCGTGCTGTCCTCGGCGCTGGCCTACCTCTTCTGGAACAATTCGGTGGAGGGCCTCGGCCCGGTTAAATCCTCGTATTTCATCTATCTCGAACCTTTCTCCACGCTGCTATGCGCCTACCTGTTCATCGGGGAAAAAGCCACCGCCGCCGCCTTCGCCGGCGGCCTGCTTATACTGGCCGGCGTTTACCTGGTGGGGGCGAAAGAAAATCCCAAGAATACGCTCAAAGAGGTCCGCGGCCATGCCTGACTATTCGCCTTTAAAAGAGAAGTTCGGGGCCTACTGCCTTTTCGGCGCGCCTGCCGCCAGCTTCACCACTTACCGCGCCGGCGGCGCGGCCGAGGTGCTGGTGCGGCCCGGCTCGCGGGAAGAGTTGGGGTGGCTGGCGGGGTGGTGCCGCGCCAACGCCGCGCCGCTGACCGTGCTTGGCCGCGGATCGAACGTACTGGTCAGCGATAAAGGCCTGCCCGGCGTGACGGCCCTCACCGAAAGACTCTGTGAACTGGAAATTTCCGGCGACCGCATAACCGCGGAGGCCGGCGTTCTCTGGGACGACCTGGCCAGAACTTCTGCGGAGAGCGGCCTGGCGGGGTTCGAGAAGGCCTCCGGCATCCCGGGCTCGGTGGGCGGGGCCGTCAGGATGAACGCCGGGGCTTTCGGCCAGGAAACCTTCGACCGGCTCGCGCGGGTGGAGGCTTTCGACCAGGCCGGCGCGCTTGTCACCCTTGAAAAAAAAGACATCCCGCACGGCTACCGGCGCGCGGAAGGCCTGGGGAGGCTCGTCCTGCTGGCCGCCGTATTCGAATTTGAAAAGGGCGACCGGGCCGTGCTGCTGCAGGACCGCTCCTGTGTGCTGGCCGCCCGGGAGATAAAACAGCCGCTGGACTTCCCTTCCGCCGGCAGCGTTTTTAAACGTCCGCCGGGGGATTACGCCTCGCGCCTGATAGACGCGGCCGGCCTCAAAGGGTTCAAGGTAGGCGGGGCGGCGGTTTCGGACAAACACGCCGGGTTCATAATCAACTCGGGGGCCGCCACGGCTTCCGATATTTACGCGCTGATGAGCGAGGTGCGGGCCAGGGTAAAGGCCGCTTCCGGCGTGGAGCTGGAACTCGAACAGATATTATTGGGCCAATTCTGATCGGACGAGGGGGGAAAATGAAATTGATCCTGACCATCCTGTTTTTTCCGTGCTTCGCCGCCGGCGCCGAGAGCGGTCCGGCGCAGGCCGACCGGCTTTTTTCCAAAGGGTTATATCAGGAGGCCCTGACGGCTTACTCCGAAGCCGCGGCGCGCCCGGGCGACGACGGGCTGAAGGCCCTGTACCGCGCGGCCGAGTGCGAGGGGCTGCTTTCCCGCTACGGCGAGGCCGTCGGGCGGCTGGACGGCCTGGAGCTGCCTGCCGACCCGCTCTGGCGGGGGAGGTTCCTGCTGCTCCGCGCCGAGACCGGCCGCCAGTTCCTGGCCCGCTACGGCTATGCGCTGCCGTCCGACGAACAGAAAGGAACAGCCGACGTGACAAAACTTACCCGCGCGCAGTGGCAGCGGCGCATCGCGGCGGATTATGACGCCCTGTGGGACCTGCGCCGCGAACTGGCGAAATACCCTCTGGAGGCCCAGGGTTATTTTGTGGACGTCAAAGGCGCGGAGCTCGCCTATACGCCCACGCTGTGGGATTTCGCCGTGCTGAGGTGGACAGACTACCTGCTCTCTTCTCCCGAAGGCGAAGGCGCGCTGCCCGAGGCCGCGCTCTTCGCGGAGCCGGACTACCGCGCCGATTACAGCGCCGCCGCCCCGGCCGCCGTTAAGGCCGCGGCCATCCTGGAGGACGCGGCGCACGCGCCGCGGCCCGCGGCGGATTTCGCCGGCGAACACTGGAAACTAGCCCGCCTGCTTATCCCTTTCGAACATGCCGGCAAAGTAAGCCGGGCCGACCCGCTTAAACTGCGCGCCCGGGCCCTGGCAACGCTAAATAGCTGGGTGGGCTCCTTTAAGACCCCTCAGGCGCGCGCCTGGGCGGCTTACCGGGCGGCTTCGCTGAACAATGAGAAGCCGGATCATAAGGCCGCCGTCGAACTATGTAAAAAAACGGAAGCCCTCGCGCCGGGATCAAAGCCCGCCGTCCTGGCCTCCAGGCTCCGGGCTGAAATAGAGCTGCCCAGACTGGAGATCGCCGCCTCTTTCGCCCCGCCGCCGGGAGAAGGGACGCTCAAAGTTACGGCGCGCAACCTGCCGACCGTCTATTTCCGCGCGTATAAGACCTCTCCCGACGAACTGACCGCCATCGGCAATGCCGGAGAACCGGGCTGGGGCCGCGTCAGATATCTTGGCGGAGACCCGGTGCGGAATTTTCTGCGCAGAAAAGCGGACCTGCGGTGGGAGGCCAGGTTCAGTTATCCGGCCGCGTACGGGTATAAAGAGCAGCAGGTGGCCTCGCCCGCTTTTAAAAAGGGGCTTTACGTGATAGCGGCTTCGGGCGACGCGGATTTCGCGGACGGCTCCTCGCTGATAAAAGCGGTGACGGTGAACATTACCGACATTTTCCTGCTGGGGACCTCGGGCATAGCCGGCGACCCGGAGGATTTTATTTACGATCCCGCCGCCCCGGCCAGGAAGGCCGCCGCCGACATCTTCCGCCTTTACGCCGTGAACGCGCTGACCGGGCGGCCGCTGGCCGGCGCCGCCATAGACGCTTTCGTGAGCGGCTCCTATTCCCAGTGGGAAAAGGTCTCCCTGAAGACCGACGCCTCCGGCGTGGCCGCTTTCGGGCGGCCCCTGACCGTGGCTTATCCTTCCAGCCAGTATTTCTCCATCGACCCGCTGCTCAGCCGCGGCGGCGCCTACGCCTACTGGAACTCCTATAACTCGGCGGGGTTCAGCGTGCCGCAGCCGGTTAACATCTATGTCGAGACGGACCGCCCGGTGTACAGGCCCGGCCAGGAGGTACGGTTCAAGGTTACCGCCCTGCTGCGCGAACCGCGCGGTCTGCGCACCTACGACGGCGCGGCTAAGATAAAGATCACCGTGCGCGATCCCAACTGGCAGGACGTTTACACGCAGGTCCTGCCCGTGACCGGCCTCGGCAGCGCCGCCGGCGTTTTCCCGGTGCCGCAGGGCCGTCTGCTCGGCCGCTACTCGGTCAACGCGGAACTGGCGGAATACGGCCAGAACTTCAGCGCCAGCGCCGGTTTCGGGGTGGAGGAGTACAAGAGGCCGGAGTTCGAGGCGAAGCTGGCTGAAGCTAAGCTGCCCTGGCGCTACGGACAAAAGGCCGAGGTGGCCGGCACGGTAAATTATTATTTCGGTTCGCCGGTGCCCGGCGCGGCGGTTAAATACCGCGTGACCCGCAGCCGCTATATTCCCTGGTACTGCTGGTATTGGGCCTGGAACTACGCCCCTGACGGTCCTTCGGAGACGGCCGCTGGCGAGGTAAAGACCGGCGACGACGGGAGGTTCTCGTTCAGTTTTACGCCGCAGCCGGAAAGCGACGCCTACGCGGCCTACCCGGCCTCCTACCTGCTGGAGATAGAGGCCAGGGACGCCGGCGGCCGCACCATAACAGACTCCCGCTCCTACCGGGCGGGCGGCAAGGCTTACTTATTCGACGTTACGCCGGAAGCCGGCTTCTTTACGCCTGAAAATCCTGCCGGACTGCTGGCCAGGCTGATGGATATTAACGACGTGCAGCAGGCGGGCCGGGCGGAGTACTCCCTGTACCGCCTGGAAAAAGCCCCGGCTGAAGAAGCCGCCGCACCCCAGTGGGGGTCTTTCGGGCAGAACCCGTCGCTGGAGCAGGTCTTCAGCCGGGTGCCGGACGGGCCCCGGGTCGACGGCGGCCAGGTCTCTTTCTCGCGCGAAGCCGGGTCGAAGATCAAATTAAAGGCGCTGGCCCCCGGCGCCTACCGCCTCAGACTTAGAACCAAAGACCCCTGGGGAGGGGAAAGCGAGAGCCAACTGGTGCTGGTTTCGGCTTCCCCCGAAGGGGCCCTTAACGCCGGGCTTAAACTGCCTCCGGTGGCGCTGTTCGAGCGCGCCTCCTACCAGGCCGGCGAGACCGCCAGGGTGCTGATTGGCGCTTCCGCGCTGAAGGGCGTGAAATACGTAGAGGTCCTCGCCGGGGACTTCGTGCTGGCCCGCCAGCCCCTGCCTGACGGAGGGTTGTCGCTGTTCTCCGTGAAAGTGGGCCGCGAGCATCGCGGCGGCTTCGGGCTCAGATGGCTGGGCGCCGCCGATTTCAAGGTCTATTCCGCCATGGCAGGGGCCGATGTGCCGCTGAAGGATAAGGACATTTCCCTGTCCATCGATCACGCCGCCACGCTGGCGCCGGGGCAGAAAGTATCCTGGCTGCTGACCGCCAGGGATAGCGCGGGCAGGCCCGCGGCGGGCGAGGCTCTGGTAAAGATATTCGACCGCTCCCTTGAGTATTACGGCAAAGAGGACGGCTTCTGGGGCGACGGGCTTTACCCCGCGCGCCCTTCCTCGGGGGAGGGCCGGGGCTCGCTGTTCACGCCTTACGTGACGGACCTGCCGGTGCGCATCGGCGTTATAGAGCGCATGATGCGGGCGTTCCGGGCCGGCACGGCGCAGGAACGTCTGGCCGCTCTGCGCGTGACTTCGTCGTCGCTGCGCGGTTACAGCGCGCGGTCCGGCGGCAAAAGCGTGGCTTTCGAGGAAGACGGCGCTCCGCAGATGATGATGGCCGGCGCCGCCGCCAACATGGCCGACGTGGCCGCCCCGGAGGCCGCACCGGGCGGAGCACTGGCCTCGGCGGGGCAGGGCAAGACCAAAGGACCGGCGCCGGCGGAGCCCAAAGCCCGCGCGGATTTCTCGGAGACGGCCTATTACGAGCCGCAGTTGAAGGTGGTCGACGGGAAAGGCAGCATCTCTTTTACGATACCGGAGCGCCTTACGGCCTGGAAGATCACCTCGTACCTGCTGACCCGCGACGCCAAACGGGGCAGCTTCAGCGCCGAGACCGTCACAAAAAAGGACCTGATGGTGCGGCTGGATATCCCGCGCTTCTTCCGCGAAGGCGACGTGTCCCGGCTTACCGCCGTGGTGACCAACGGGACCGCCGGCGAGTTGTCCGGAGAGGTTTCGCTTACGCTTACGCGCGACGGCGCGGACGCGCTGGACAGTTTCGGCGTAAAGGGCGCGCCGCTGCCTTTCATCGTTAAGGGCGGGGGCACAACCGCGCTGTACTGGGAGATGACGGCTCCGCCGGGGGCGGGGGTGTATAAAGTCCGCGCGGTGGCGAGGGCCGGCCGCCTGTCCGACGCGCAGGAGAACGATCTGCCGCTGCTCCCTTCGAGAGAGCGCCTGATAGCTTCCGGCGTGGCCGCCCTTGACGGGAGCGTCACCAAAAGGTTCAGCCTGCCCGAACTGGAAGCGCCGGACGCTTCCCGCGAGGTGGAAGCTTTGCATCTGGAAATACAGCCGCAGTTGATGCTGACCGTGCTGAACAGCCTGCCTTTCCTGGTGACTTATCCTTACGAGTGCACCGAGCAGGTGCTCAACCGCTACGTGCCGCTCGCCATCACCAATAGCTTCTACGCCAAGTACCCGGCGCTGCGCGCCGCCGCCGCGAAGCTCCCCAAGAGGGACACGCTGACGCCGCCCTGGGAGCGTGACAACCCGGCGCGCCTTATGAGCCTGATGGAGACGCCCTGGGAGCTGGAGTCCAGGGGGCGCAAGACCGGCCTGCCCGTGGCGGATATGCTGGACCCCAAGGTGGTGGCCGCGCAAAAACAGAACGCCATCGACAAACTGAAGGCTTACCAGAACTCCGACGGTTCTTTTCCGTGGTTCCCGGGAGGCCAGCCGAACCTGTACATGACGCTCTACGTGCTGGAAGGCCTGGCGGAGGCCTCCCGTTACGGCGTGGAAGTGCCGCAGGATATGGTCGGTAAAGCGGTCGGCTACGCGCTCGCCGAGCTCCCCGCGCACATGAAACCCGAAGAGGACCAGACCTCGCTGATACTTTACGCGGCTTATGTGCTGACCTCTTTCCCGGCGTCGTCCGAGGACGGCAAAGCGGCGCTGGCCTATGCCAGGGTCTGGGCCGATTACGCCGACAAGCATGCCGACGCCATGACGGCCTTCGGCAAAGCTTACGCGGCCTACGTATACCTGCGCCTGGGCGAGAAGGCCAAGGCGGACAGCTACCTGGCGCGCGCCATGGACGGAGCCCGCACCGACGCTGTCTCCGGGGTCTACTGGACGCCGGAGAAGATCTCCTGGCTGTGGTACAACGATACGGTGGAGAAGCACGCCTTCATACTGCGCACCCTGCTGGTCTTGCGCCCCGGCGACCCGAAGATCGCCGGCCTGACGCGCTGGCTGTTGTTCAACCGCAAGGCCAATGAGTGGAAGTCCACCAGGGCCTCGGCGGCGGCGATCTATTCGCTGCTGGACGTGATGAAGGCGAAGGGCGCGCTGGACAAGGGCGAAACCTTCGGCCTGAAATGGGGCGCTACGGCGGAGACGGTCGTTCTGCGGCCTTTCGACTGGGTGGCGAAACCGCTGCGCTGGTCCAGGTACGGCCCCGGGCTGACCGGCGCGGACCTTTCCCCGACGGTGAAAAAGAAAGGGCCCGGCCTGGCTTACGCGGCTTTTACCGGGATCTATACGACCAATAAAACGGCGGAGGAGTCTCCTGTCGGTATGATGAACGTTTCCCGGCGGTATTTCCTGCGCGTCAAGGAGGGGGAGGCGTACACGCTTAAGCCGCTTTCCTCCGGCGACACCGTGGCGGTGGGGGACCAGATAGAAGTGCACCTGGCCGTGAACACCCGGTCCCAGTTCGAATATGTGCATATCAAGGACCCTAAGCCGGCCGGGTTCGAGGCCGAGGAACTGAACAGCGGCTGGCGGTGGGACGGGTTATCCCGCTACGAGGAGCCGAGGGACAGTCTGACGAACTTCTTCGTGGAGTGGCTGCCGCACGGCGAATACGAACTGAAGTACCGCCTGCGCCCCACTACTCCGGGCACGTTCCGCCTGGGGGCCGCGGTGATGCAGTCCATGTACGCGCCCGAGTTCGCCGCGCACTCGGCCGGCATGGTCATCAATGTGAAGTGACCGCGAGATGCGTAGTCGGGGCAGGCAAGGGTATGGGCCCGTCGGGCACGGGGTCGGGACACACCGTG
>Ga0209212_1005411_pt1 | contig 15229 bp, 19 predicted proteins | sample RifGroC2_FD_183996 | JGI IMG/M metagenome (GOLD analysis project Ga0209212, IMG submission 183996) | Groundwater microbial communities from Rifle, Colorado, USA - Groundwater C2 (SPAdes) (version 2) | ecosystem: Environmental > Aquatic > Deep subsurface > Groundwater | place: Rifle, Colorado... | reverse complement strand
TGGTGAACATATCATATGAAACATCGCGAATATTTGCATTCTCAGAAATCCGACCGAGCGAACGTAGTGAGCGAGCAATCCCCCAATCTGTGATTGGGGGTGTCGGATTTCTGTTGAAACAAATTTCAAAAAATGCACCAATTAAAAATCCTGAACAGCAAGGAAATAAAGGAAATTCTTAAGCTGATAGAAAAACAATGGGGAGCTAAATTAAAGCTCGACTATGCTTTTTTAAAGAACCCAAAAAACAGGGTTTTTATTATCAATAAAGAAGACATTTCAAAAATTGAATTAGAAAAATTAAGAATTAATTCTATTGGAATGTATTTTTGTGAAATTGACAAGTTAGGCATCAGATTAAGCATAGAAGGCTCTCAAATTATTGGAAAAAAAGCAGAAAAAAACATTGTGGAAATTAATGAAGAGCAGGCAAAGCAATGGTTTAAAGGCGAAGATTTGGAAATTAAAGGAAATTATTCAGGTTTTGTAATAATTAAGCACAACAATGATTTCTTGGGTAATGGAAACTATAAGAATGGAAAAATATTGAATTATGTGAGCAAAAGCAGAAGGGTTAGCGCATTGCATAACTAGGTTGTTTCGGATTAATTCCCCATCTTCGATATTTAATTCCAAGAGCATCCCAAAGTTTTGTCGTGGGTGATATATTTACAGCGCATTTAACAGAGCCTCCAAACTTACCAGGTAGGTTTATAATATCTGTATCAGTTTCTATAACATCAAACGCATTTTTTCTGTCTTTAAAGGGATTATTGTACCTATTTGTTATTACATTCACTGTTCCATCATACTGTGCTACAAAAAAATTGTTTGGATAAAGCTCAGCAGCAGTATCCCTCTTAATATCAACACCAAATATTTCTCTTAATTCTTCAAATAATTCTTTTTCTTGGCTATAATGGGCTCTAGCTACAGACAACAATTTAGCGCCAGGAACATAATTTGCAGTAACATCTATATGCCGTGGTCTTACTTTAGACCCTTCTATGCCTTTTATATTTCTTGAATAAGGCGGAACAAAAATAACCTCGCTTCCAGAAAAGAACTCCCTAAAATTTTCATAATCTTTTAGCTTTTCCTCTAAATTGTCTTTTATCGCGCTAGAAACTAAAACAAAACCATCCCCAAATATGTAATTACCTCCATGAGCCAAATCACCAAAATATCTTTCAGCTATTGCTAATCCATTGTTTGAAACATAAGAATCATTTGGCCATAGTGTATCTGTGGCATAAACTTCTAATCCAGTTTTTACTAAAGCGCGGCCTATGCTTTTCCTCTCTTTCTTTTGAGAAAGTGCATCGCTTAACCCAAAAATTAATTTAGGTTTGTCTGTACCAAATACAATCTCCTCAATTCCGCTTTCCGTTATAATGCCTATCTTGCCCATACTACCACCATCAACTAGAAATAGGCATGTATCTTTAAATTTTGCTTTAGTTTTGTGGTTGTCGCAATAATCAATATATTTACCAACTTTCTACTTTTAAGAAAATTAGACAATGAGATTAATAAAACTCAATTAGATATGTATGATATCCTTGCCTGTCACAAAAATTTCTTCCAAAATTTTCACATAATGCTCCCTAACAGTTTTAATCTTTCTAGGCGCATGTTTGCGTTTTTTTTCAAGCTCTGGATGACTTTCTTTTCCCTCTGTAAACTCATTTCCATAATATGTCTTTTTATCTACAATCTGAATCTCTCTTACACACGGCTCAAAGCCTTTAGTTGTAACTTGCGCTACAACAGTTTTTGATTTGAATTCAGTCCCACCTCCGCTTCCTCCAGGATGTTCATAGTAGTCTTTTGTATACATATACTCAACTTTTGAGTTTCCAATTTTAGGGGAGCCCCTTAAAAAAGTTTCTAAATTGTTTACATCATCTAAATTAGGTAAAACTGGTCTATGAGCAACCCAATCAACTAGTACATCCCGCTTTTTGTTGCCATAGTCTCCTCCTATTGTTATACTGCCTTTACTTGAACATAGTTTATTTAGCAGCTTTCTTACTATTGATTTTTTCAACCTGTAACTGACATGAGTAGGCGCTAATCTCATATACTCCTCCAAAGAGGGTTTGGCAACTTGGTCTAACACTACGTAATTAGTTGGAATAATTAAAGGTAATAGTCTCTTCAAATCCAATTTTCCTTCGTCATCCAAAAAATGTTCTAAATCTAATTCCCTAAAATAAAAAAATTTGGACCTCTCAATTTCAAATTCATTAAATCCTTCTTGGGACAAATACCCTCTATGAGCATCAATGAATTCCCCTGTCTTTTGTAATGTTACAGCATCGTCGATAGTTGTAGGAACTTGACGCGCTTTACCAAATAAAAGATAGAGCTCCTTTGTAAGGTCTACAGGAATTGCACTTTTAATATCATTGTTTCCATAAAAAGTTCCCTCTACTGCCATTACGACTCTTCCTTTTTTATTACCATGCAGATGGTGATAAAGGTCTTGGGCAAATGGGTATGTAGAAGCATCCAAAGATTCATTTTTGATTTGGACCTCTTTTTTTGCTCTATTAACTAAACCAACTTCAAATCTTCTGCACTCATTATGCAAACAGCCTTGCCGCATCTCTTCTATAATAGTATAAATAGCAGAAGTAGGATCAAAATAATGGTGCAATAAATTAGGTTCATGAACGAGTTTAGCCATTTTTACCATTGCTCCCGATACTTGCTTATATTTAAATTATCTAAATAAAGGCAACTGTGTTGAGTTTCTTGGTTCAACTAAATCATCAATGCTTGATATTTCAGCAACTTTTTCTTTAAACCCCCCCATTTTTTGTTGCATATGCTCAAAAGCCCTCAACCATGGGATGTAATGTGTTTCACTTTTAGACTTTTCTTGTAAAAATGGTAAGTAGTTATCTACGCTTGTATTCAGATTTCTGAGCAAGTAATCCGCGCTTCTGTATAAGCGCTGAAAATTTATGGGGTGTTGCAAATTTTTGCTTAAATCAATCAAAAATTCACCTAATTCAATGTCTTCTGCCAGCACTCTTCTTGCTTTTCTAAAAATGCTTGTATCATTTGCAAGCGAAGTATGATCCATTTTAGAAACAACATCAATACAATCCCCAGTTTTCTCTATTACAGGAGCCAAATAACTGTCATCATTTGCAGTTCCGTTTTGAAAAGCAGAAACCGCATCACCCTTAACACTATCCACTATGTCTTTTATAAACATATACCTATAAAGTGTTTTTTTAAGGGTCAACAAAAATTTTGTCTTATGCTCATCAACAGTCGTTAAAAATGCTTCATCAACTTCATCGTAATTTCCTGTTTCCTTAGCCCATTTCATGATTTCCATAACGCGCTCGTAGTTATCTATTACATATTTTTTTACATAGCCAGGTTCCAAAAATTCTCCGTTTTTTACCATTCTGGATACAGGATTTGAAATCTCATTTATTATCCCCACTAGGCCTTTTTGGTCAATCTTATAAGCGCCTTCTTGCTTAACATACTTAACATAATCTTCAAAAGATGTTAAAGCAGTCAAAACTCTTTGGTATTCTTGCCTAATAAGCTCAAGCATAACCTCTTCTTCAGCTGTTCTCTCTTTAAAGTTGCTTACTCGTCTGCCTAAAAAATCATAAACATTTTCATGGTCAATAATTGGCAGTTTTTTTATATCATCTTCAAGGGGTTTTAATATTAATTCACTCTTATTTGTCAAGAGACCAGAATTTTTGCCTAAGTCTTCTCCAAATAACAGGCTTTCAACAGAATTTACAATTAAAGCGCCTATAAGGCTTTCGCCAAATACCTCGCTGTTGTCATGGGCTATTAGCGCATATGTTTCTCTGGGTGTATGAAAATAACCAGAAGGGCCAACAGGTGATTCATCATCAAAAAGCCTGTAGAAAGGCTTAAGTGCGCTATCTAAAGCATGCAGTTGTTGAGGTCTTCTATCTCTTCTAGCATACTCTACAATATGGTTCTCCCCTTGATACTCTACATAATGCATTAAAGCATCCGTAAAATAAAAGGGTTTTACACCCCCTTTCCCAAGAACTTTAGCTATATCAGCTGGTCTGGCAATCTTTCTAGTCTCAATGTCATTAGATACAATATCATAAACATCGCATATCTCTTTGTGATTTGCTGGAATACCAGCCTCATATTTTTCATATTTTAATACCATTTTTCTAATTCTCTCCCAATCTCACAGTCTCCCATCTATCACCTTCTTTTTACTTTAAAAGAATCAGAGTTTTTAGCTCTATTCTAGCCAGAATAAAGGGTTATTTATTTAAAAATCTATCCCTTTTTAGTGATAAAAAACCATAGAAATGTCAAAAAAGCCTTTTTATTGCCCATCTTCAATTCTGACCTTTATCCTGCTTTTTTTTGCTTTTAAAAAACTAATTAGCACCCTGCTCAGCTCAAAAGCAGCCTTATCTGCCCTTATCGCAAATGTCCTTTCAGAAATAAAATCAGTCTTCCTAATCACCATTTCTTCATTGGAATTAAACCCAGGATTAATCTCAGCATTTATTTTTTCGATAATTTTAGTATTTTCTGTATCTTTTCCATTATTAATAATGTTTTTATTATTGTTATTTTTTATTGAATTATTGATATTGTTTTTTTCATTGTTATTTCTATTAATGGTGTTTTTATTATTGATAACTTTTTTATTGGAATTAAGTATTGTTTCTATAGTTATTGTAATTTTATTATTGGACAGTTTTTTAATAAATTGCTTAATTTTATTTAATTGAAAATCAGCTCTAACTCCGACAATGCAATCTCCCTCTAACCCCAAATCCTCATCTTTTGTAAACTCCAATGTAGTTTTATGCCTAGCAGTAATATTCTCATGTCCATAACAACTAAAAGAGTATTTCATTATATATTAATTAGAGTTATCATTGGTTCTTATATATTTAATTATTGAATTAGAAGCTAATGAATACAAATTATTGTACTATTTCAATATATCCTCTATAGGCTTGTTTTTTACCTCTTTTTTTTCTGGGCTGCTTTTCATATCTTTTGCTGCTTTCTCCAAATCAACACCAAGCTCTTTTAGCGATTTTATATGCATCTGCATCAGCTGCTCTACAATTTGCAGTATCCTCAGCATCTCTTCCCTTTCTTTTGCCAGAGTTGTCAATGCTCCTTTATGAAACCCAATCTGCTCCTCATTGCTGGATTTTTTTGCCATAACAGCAATCAATTTGCTCAAATTATTTAAATATGTCGGAATTCTTCTTTGCTAAATGGAATTTTTTATTCAAAATGGAAGTTTAATAAAAAAGGAAGAATGGGAAAAGATTATCTCTTCAATAGAAACTGCTTATGATAGCTTAGAAACCAACAAGGAAAGGGCAAAAAGAAAACTAAGGGATTTGATAGAAAAATCAATAGTTGCAAGAGCAGAAAATATAGGAAAATTCGGAATATTATTCTCAGGAGGCATTGACAGCACATTAATAGCTTTCTTATGCAAAAAGCACAATTATGATTTTACATGCTTTACTATTGGCATGGAAAATTCCCAAGACATAGATCAGGCAAAAATAATAGCAGAAAAATATAATTTTGACTTAAAATATAAGATATTAAGCCTGGAAGAGCTTGAAAATACTATAAAAGAGGCCATAAAAATACTGCAGGACAACAACATTATCTGGGTTTCTGTAGGTTCTGTGGTATACGCAGCTTTGCTATTGGCCTTGCAGAGTAACATAAAAATACTTTTTTCAGGCTTAGGGACAGAAGAGCTTTTTGCCGGTTATCAACGGCATGAAGATGCTCTAAACAATAATGATTTTGAATCTGTCCACAAAGAATGCTGGAATGGGTTAAAGAATATGTGGCATCGTGATTTATTAAGAGACTATAAAATTTCAAAACATTTGGGCATAGAACTAAGAATGCCCTATATGGACCTAGGCCTAATACAAACTTCAATGCAAATAAATCCAATGTACAAGTTAGACAAAACAAATAAAAAAATAATCTTAAGAGAAATTGCAGAAGACTTTGGCTTGGAAAAGGAATTTGCATGGCGCGGGAAAAAAGCAGCGCAGTATGGAAGCAATTTTATAAAAGGCATTGACAAATTAGCAAAAAAACACAGCTTTATCACAAAAAAAGAATATTTGCAGAGTTTGATATAAAATCAGTTCATCCTCAATTCCACTATGTCCCCATCACTCAACTCAAAGTTTAATTTCACAATATGCTGGCCTGCAAACTTAACATTTTTACCCCAGATTCTGGCAAACTTAAACTTATCCGCAAAATCCTTGTGCAGCTTAAGGCACAAATCCTTCAAAGTAGCGCCTTCCCACATGATCAATGGCTCCTCCATATCAGCTTTGTTATTGTATTCCTTAAGGTAAATTCTAATAATCTTTAGTTTCTCGTAAATCAGTTCCATTAATTCTTCTATGCCTATTTTTTTCTCTGCTGAAATGCACAAATCCGGCTTTAATTTACTATTTACTTTTTTTATTTGGGCTTCTTCTGCCATATCCACCTTGTTAATGACAATTATGGCTGGCAAATACACTTTATTCCCCTCAATAATATCTATCAGCTGGTCTGCGTCAATATCCGTACGGATTATCACATTTGCATTATTTATTTTAAATTCTTTTAATATGTCTTCAACAGTTTTCTTGTCTATTTTTGTCAGTCTAATTGTTGTCCCAATAGTTATCCCGCCTCTGGATGTCTTTACAATTTTAACATCTGGAGCCCTTTGGTTTACCCTGACGCTGGCTTCGTAGACCTCTTCCAGCAGCGTTTGATATTGCTCTGGATGGAAGACATCTATTAAAAATATAACAAGATCAGAATTCCTAATAACAGCTAGAACTTCTTTGCCTCTGCCAGTGCCAGCAGCGGCGCCACGCACAACTCCTGGAACATCTAATATCTGTATTTTAGCATGCTTGTAGTTCAAAACCCCGGGAATAACAGTTAATGTTGTAAAAGCATAGCTTCCTACAGGAGAATTAGCATTCGTAAGCGCATTCAGCAATGTGCTCTTGCCAACAGATGGGAACCCAAGCAAAACAACAGTCCCGTCCCCTGTCTTTCTTACAGCATAGCCTTCTCCTTTTCTGCCTCCTGACCTTGCAAGCTGCTTCTCTTTCAATCTCGCTAGTTGCGCTTTATACAGCCCAACAGCATGCTGGGTACTTTTGTTGTACTTTGTTTGAGATATTCTCTCCTCTAACTCCCTTATCTTCTCCAGTGTAGAGTCTTTCTTCTCTTTCTTGATATCCGCAGCTGGTTGCATTTTAGATAATATAAAACCTTAAACATAAGAAATAGTTGCCCTATTTATTAATTTTAACTATTTGCCGGAGTTTGAAGAATATATAAAAAACAAGATACTGTATACTTATCGGCACCTATTAACTAAAATATCATTTTTGCGATAGTATGAACCCAATCCATTGACTAGAATAAGTAAGCTCAAAATTATTAAAACATAAAAAACAAAGCTAAGTGCCGAAGACTAGACAATACCAAAAAACAATTAACTTTAAATACCCCCAAGGTTTCCCAAGCAATACCCAATATTACTACTTAAGGTAGGAGGGAAGATGGACAAAGAATTAATAGCAAATACATTAAAGAAACTGAAAGGGAATTCTCCTAAAAAAAATTTTAAGCAGAGCATAGACCTAATTATCAATCTTAAGGGTCTTGACTTAAAAAAAGCAGAGCATAACCTAAATCTTTTTATTACCCTGCCTCATGGCACTGGCAAAACAATTTCTGTCTGCGCATTGGTTGACGCAGATATGGAAAGCAAGGCAAAAGAAGTCTGCAACGAAGTTATTTTATCAGACCAGTTTGCAAGGTTCAAAGGCAAGGCAGACATAAAAAAGCTTGCAGGCAAGCATGATTTCTTTATTGCGCAGGCATCAATTATGCCAAAAATAGCTACAGTCTTTGGAAGGTTTTTAGGCCCAAGGGGAAAAATGCCAAATCCAAAACTGGGAAGCATTGTGCCTCCAAACGCTAATCTAAAGCCTTTGTGTGAAAAACTAACGAAGACTGTAAATCTCATCACAAAAAATGAGCCAACGCTTAAATGCAGGGTTGGCCAGGAAGATACCCCAGATGATGCTCTTATTGATAATATCCTGGCAATTTATAATTCTGTAATTCCAAAGCTTCCAAATGAGAAGCATAATGTGAAAAGTGTTATGATAAAGCTTACAATGGGCCCTGCATTCATCTTGGGAAAAGATGCAGAAGCAAAAGAATCAGGTGAAGAAAGTAAGGAGAAAAAAGGCAAAAAAGCTGCCAAAAAAATCAAAGAAAAGCCAGTAGAAGAAAAACCACAAGAACAGGCAAAAGAAAAGCCTAATGAAAAAACCGAGCAGAAAAAACCAAAAGAAGCAAAATCTAAAGAAAGTAAAACAGAACCCAAGAAAAAGTGAAAATGGCAAAAGTACCAGACTATAAAAAGAAGCTCGTGCAAGATATGATCAGCTTAATGAGGCGGTACAATATTATAGGGGTTGTAAATATGAGTAATCTTCCAGCCCCGCAGCTGCAGTCAATGAGATCAGAGCTTAGGGGAAAAATAGAGTTGTTTATGACAAAAAAAAGGCTCATGAAAATTGCCATCGGTAAAATAAAAGATGAAAAGAAAAACATCGAAGAGCTTGTGAAATATTTTGAAGGAATGCCTGCGCTTATTTTTACAAACGAAAATCCATTCAAATTAAGCAAAATACTGCAAAAAAGCAAAACAAGTGCGCCTGCAAAACCAGGCCAAATAGCTCCAAATGACATAATTATCCGGAAAGGGCCAACACCATTTGCTCCTGGGCCAATAATAAGCGAGTTAAGCAGTGTAGGATTAAAAGTAGGTGTTGAATCGGGAAAAGTAGCTGTTAAGGAAGATGAAGTTGTTGCCAAAAAAGGAGAGAAGATAAAGACAAAAGTTGCAGAAATTCTAACCAGATTGGACATAAAGCCAATGCAAGTAGGTTTAGGATTAGTTGCGGCTTATGAAGATGGAATCATTTACCTAAGGGATGTTCTTGAGGTAGATGAAAAGGATTTCAGCAATAAAGTAAATCTTGCAGCCTTGCAAGCATTTAATCTGGCATTTAACATCGCTTATCCGACAAAAGATAATATTTGGCTATTAATAGCCAAAGCATTTAACGATGCAAAAGCCATTGGAATAAGCCAAAAGATACTTGATAAAGGAATCATAGAAGATTTGTTGAGTCAGGCAGAAAGAGAAATGATTGGATTAAAATCCAGCGCTAATATTGAAACACAACAACCAAAAGAACCAAGAAAAGAAGAAAAGCCGGAAATTAAGAAAGAAGAGCTAAAAGCAGAAGAAAAAAAGATTGAAACTCCTATTCAAGAAATTGTAGAGAAAGAGGAAATAGTCCTAGAAGAAGAAAAAAAGATAATTGAAGAAGAAGAAAGGCTAGAGGAAGAAAAATCTGAAGAGGCCCCTGTAGAAAGAGAAGTTCAGGAAGCAGTAAAGGAAGAAGAGGAAAAGGAGCTTGAAAAAGAAAGGATAGATGAAGAAAAAGAGCTTGAGAAATTAGAGAGGCAAAAAGAAGAGCTTTCATCTGATGATGACGATTTGGAAAAATATAAAGAAGCCAAAGCTCAAAAAGAAGTTGAGGAATTAACCAAAGAGCTCTTGAGAAAAGGGACTTTAAGAAAAAAATAACAATTATCAAATTAATTATAACATAAAAATTGTGGAGGTACCGAGAAATTAAAAATTTCTTGTACCTCCTCGTAAAAACACTCGGAGGAATAAAAAATGGAATATGTCTATACGGCAATGTTATTGCACAAAGCAGGAAAAAAAGTTGATGAAGCTAATGTAAAAAAGGTTTTAGAAGCTGCTGGAGTCAGAGCAGATGAAGCCAGAGCTAAAGCATTAGTTGCTGCTTTGGAAGGCGTAAACATTGATGAAGCAATAGCAAAAGCTGCAATACCAATTGCTGCTGTGCCAGTCGCGCAAGCTGCAGGATCAGGCCAAGGAGCCAGAGCAGTTGACGAAAAGAAGAAAGTAGAGGAAGAGAAGAAAAGTGAGGAGCAGGCAGCTGCAGGTTTAGGGGCATTGTTCGGCTAAACTGTTTTGTATTTATTTTTTTTATCTTCACTTATTTTTAATCTTCTCGAATATTGGAAATGTCAAAAACCACCAGTCAAAGACTAGTGGTATGTTGCTGAACGCAACAGTTCATAGTGGTTTTTGAGCATGCTCAGAAATATATCATATTACTTGGGGTTATAGGACTTCGTCCATCAATCACAGACTGATGGTATATTTCTGACATATTAATATTAACAATATTTTTATACTCCTTACTTTTATCTAGTGGAACATGGATATAAATAATAATCTGCAAAAAGAAACAAAAAAAGAATTATTTGCAAATTTTGATAAATTAAGGAATGAAATAAATTATTTGAGGAATGAGCTAAACAAAGTTAATAACGATAAAGAATCATGGTTTAGCAAGAAAGAAGGCTTGTCCAGCAATATAAGAAAAAAAATTGAAAGTATAAAAGAAAGCAGGGATAAAAGAAACGCTTTAACAAAAGAAGTAAGGGGCTTAAAGGAAAAAAGAGACAAGCTTAACCAGGAAATAAAGGAAAAGATTTCTGAACTTATAAGCTTAAGAAATGAATTAAAAAATCTGGAAAAAAAATCAAAAATCAAGGATCCTTACAAGCTAAAGGGGGAAATAGACAGAATAGAGGTAAAATTAGAGACAGAGCCAATGTCATTTGAAAAAGAAAAAGAATTGTCAAAAAAACTCAAGCAATTTAAAAAAATGCTTAGTGAATCAAGTGCAATTATTAATATCAGCAGCAAAATAAAAAAATTGAATTCTGAAGTAAGCTTAACAAGGAAAAATACCGATGAAACGCATAACGAAATTCAAAAGCTTGCTGGTGAGAGCCAGAAGTTGCATGAGGGCATAATAAAAAGCTCAAAAGAAATTGACGATTTAAAGAGCAATGAAGAAGAGGCATTCAAAAATTTTGCAAGCCTTAAAAAAAAATTCAATGATACCAACAACAAGCTAAAGGAAAAGCTAAGCGAAATGAGCGCCATAAGGGAAAAAATCAACAAATTCCAGCTGGAAGAGGATGAAAAAAGGAAGTTAGAAGACAGTATACTAATCAAAACCAAAGAGCAGGAAATAGAAGACAAGATTAAAACAGGAAAAAAATTAACTACAGAAGATTTTCTTGCATTTCAGGAAATTATTAAGAACAAAAAAAGCATATAAACATATTCAATTTTTATGATTTCTCAAAAGTAGTATACCCGCATTTTCCGCAAGTTTCTCTGTTTTTATGCTTTGCCAAAAAAGTTCCTGTTCCGCATTTAGAGCAAAACTTGTTTTTTCTTTCTGCCTTACCGCCAGATATCTGGTAAAGCTTCCATATTTGTATTGATTTTTTTTCTTTCTTTTTCTTCTTTGCCATTTTTATTAGTAAATGTTATTATTTTAAACTATTTTGTTTTTATGAACTTTTTCATTGCTTTTATTTCTCTAATTGCTTTTGCTCTTCTGCTTTTTTAGTTTCTTGTTTTTTCTCGGCTTCACCTTCTTTTGCTCCCTTTTTCTTCCCACCGGATTTTTCCTTTATTTTAGGCTCTATTCTCTTTAAAGACTCTTCATTTTCATAAACATAAGATACATTTCTAGCCTTTTTCAGCCCATAATCCATATAAATGCCCTTAACCGCAATTAATTTTTCATCTTTGCCCAAATCCTTAGCCAATTTACTTTTAATTTCCCCTCTTGAAGGAGTTGTTTTATCAAATACAATTTCTGCCTCAACTTTAACTCTTGAAAGCAGAGGATCTTGCTTCTTACTAATAATTTTTAGGTCCATAGAAAAATCACCTGGATTTTATAGCATATTCTCCTTTTGCTTTTATTCCTATCTTATCTGCAATTGTTGATTTGTTTGCATCTAATATGTATAATCTTCCCTGCCAGTTTATTGAAAACTGGTTGCCTTTGCATACAGGGCATATATCTCCTTCAACAAAAAGCTTGCACTTCTTACACACTTTTTTTTTCATTTAAAACACCATTTTAAATCATGCCATTTTGATTGGCTACTTCTTCTTAGTTTTCTTAGGCTCTTTTTTCACTTCTTTCTTTGCCTCTTTTGGCGATGGGTCTTCCCCTATCCAATCAAGCCTTCCCAGCCCCTGTTGCCTCATTGTAAGCCCCAATTTTGGATTTAAAGGATCCTTAAATGAAACAGCTATTATTCTCGCTCTGCAGACATCATTAATTTTCAGGGTTCTTTTGCTCTCCTTCCCGGATAAAGTTTTTTCCTTGCTGAAACTTACAAAATCATCCATTGCTTGGCTTACATGTATCATGCCGTCAATAGGCCCTAAGGTTATAAAAGCCCCAAAATCCACTATATCCCTTATCCTTCCTAAAACAACTTCCTGCAGCTCAGGCTTAAACGTTAAAATATCAAATGTTGTTTCATAGTAAGAAGACCCATCGCCAGGTATTATAACACCCTCTCCTACTTCTTTTACATCAGCAACATCAATTACAATGCCAGTATCTTTGGAGATATAGCCTTCATATTTCTTCTTTATGCTCTTTACAACAGCATCTTTTGCCTCTAGATTAAAAAGGTTTGGGGGCACCCTTATGCGGTCTTTAAGTTCTATTTTGTAATACATTTTAGCCTCTGAACATATGTAGGTTTTATAAAACTTTCTGGATTCGTGCAAATATACAGCCAAAAATAGCAGCCTGCTTTCCAATTGCACATTGGAGGACTTAATTAAAGCCCTTGTCATTTATAATAGCAAGTGTCTTCTTCTGCCTAAGTATAATGACGCTTGCACCTTGGTTAATAAGCCTCCTTTTTAAATCTTTGTCTTGGGTGGCAACAATAAAATCATCTTTAGACGCGGTCTTTAGAATAATTTCGTCTGTTTCTCCATCTTCTTCTGTCTTTATTATCCCTATGTTTTTAATGGCTATGAGCTTTAACGCAACCTTTGCAGCATCTTTATCCTTGCCTTTCTGCTCCTCAACAATCTTTTTAAGCTCATCCAATGTCTTATCAAGAATAAAAAGCCCGTATTTAAAGTGGGCTATATTGTCTATCTGTGTAAATATGTCTACTTTAAACTGCCAAGGAATAAGCAAAAAGTTAGTGTCTAGTAATATTTTCTTCATTTTCTATTATTTTTTTAATTTTATTTTTTTTAATTTTAATTTTTTATTGGAATTTGGTATTGTTTGTATAATTATTGTAATTTTAATATTGGATTTGTTTTAATATTGGAACTTTTTATTAATTGTGCCCTTCTTATTGAATTTTTACCATTGTACTATTCTGCCAATTATAAACATTTTTATAAATACTGCCAGATTAAACGTCTTTATGCAAGGATTTTTAACAACACACAGGGGCATGGAAGATATTGCCGCTTTAGAGGTAAAGGAGCTCATAGGCCAAAGCCCAACAGCAAACGAAACATGCGTTATTTTTGATATAAAAGACTATGAGGGCTTGTTTAAATTATGCTACAAATCACAGTCTGCAATAGGAGTTTATTGCCTTCTATATGAATTTAATTTTGATAACATTATTGAGGATTTTAACAAAGCTCTGGATAAAATAGACTTCAGCGAATGGCTAAGCAAAAATTCCCAATTTAAGGTAAAATGCATTAAAAACTATGACGACAGCATATCAACTCAAGAAATAGAAAAAAAATTAGGGGAGCTGGTCATAAGCAATATCCAAAAAAGATGCAATTACAAGCAGAAAGTAAACCTCGATAAGCCGGATATTACAATATTTGTTTATTTAATTGGAAAAAGGTGTTATGTCTGCATAGACTTTGCTGGTTTTGACTTGAGTAAAAGAGCTTACAATATCTTTGTGCATCCTGCTGCAATAAAAGGCACGATAGGGTATTATCTTGTAAGGCTGTCAAGCTACAGCAAAAATGAAACTCTGCTAGACCCTTTTTCAGGCTCTGGAACAATTCCAATAGAGGCTGCTTTATTCGCATCAAACTTTTCAATTAACTTTTTTAGCAAAGAAAAATTTGCTTTTTTAAAATTTGGCAAATTCAAGGATTTTGATTTCAACAGGTTATTCAAAAAATTGGATAAAGAAATGTTGGATAATAAGCTAAAAATATTTAGCATTGATTCTTCAATGAAATATGTAAACCATGCAAAGAAAAACAGCAAAATAGCAGGCATAGACAAAAAAATAAGCTTCAGCAGAATGGATACAGAATGGCTGGACACAAAGTTCGATAAAGGCCAGATAGATAAAATCATCACAAAAATGCCGTCATTCCAAAACAAATGGGTTAGTGATGTATACAATGAATTCTTTTACCAAGCAGAGTTTATTTTGAATAAGCAAGGGAAAATTGTCTTGATTGGAAGCAAAGAGCTGGTAAAAAAATATTTAGCCAAATACAACTTTATAATTTCTGATGAAAGAGCTGTTTTCAGCGGTAAAAAGGAGCACAATGTCTTTGTGTTGAGCAAAAAGTAATTATGCACAAAAAACACATTCAACTCGTAAATAAAGATTTCATCCAAAAAATGAAGGTTGTCATCAATTTGTGAGCACTTTTGAAAAGCTCATTTAGTTGGACGGGGGAAGTCCCTTACGGGGTGGACAACCTGTGAAAAGCACATTAAGTGCGAACGATGGCAACCCCGATTAGGATTTTTTGGATGCAGCCATAAATAAAGAAAAGTATTTAAATAAGGAATATGAGAAGTTAATGTAAGAATGGCACAAGTAAGAAAGACAAGCGCTTTTGAAAAGATGCTCCTAGTAGTAGGTCTGCTTGTTCTTGTTATAGGATATATGCTCATAAATAAAACATATATTGCAGAAGGAAGCGCTCTGAGCTGGGGGCTTTTGCAAACTATCTTCTTATGGATGCTGATGGTAATATTCATAATCCTTCTTGCAATTGGAGAGGATATAAAAGAAGGAATTCTTATCGAGCAGCTTGAAGAGATAAAATCCCTTAAAGACTCCATATTGAAAGGAAAGAAAAAGGGTAATCGTTTAGTGAAGTGACTCATTTTTTCTTGAAGTATATTCTATAACAGCGAAATTATTATATAGTGTTAGCTACATTGTAGCTAATATGCAAAAGGAAGTAAAACTTGCACTT
>Ga0209212_1005408_pt1 | contig 15232 bp, 18 predicted proteins | sample RifGroC2_FD_183996 | JGI IMG/M metagenome (GOLD analysis project Ga0209212, IMG submission 183996) | Groundwater microbial communities from Rifle, Colorado, USA - Groundwater C2 (SPAdes) (version 2) | ecosystem: Environmental > Aquatic > Deep subsurface > Groundwater | place: Rifle, Colorado... | reverse complement strand
TTCCTGACGATCTCCCATTCTAAAGGAGGTCTCTCATGGAACTAAGACCTTATCAAAACGAAGCTGTTCAAGCAATTAGAAATGAGTGGAAAGATGGCAGGCAAAAGACGCTATTAGTTCTCCCTACAGGAACCGGAAAGACAGTTGTATTTTCAAAGGTTGTTGAAGAAGAGACTCAAGATGGTAGTAAAGCCCTCATCCTAGCACATCGTGGTGAATTGCTCGATCAAGCGTCTGTAAAGTTAATGGAAACGAGTGGATTGGATTCAGCTTTGGAAAAGGCTGAGTCCAGCTCCATTGGTTCAAAGAAAAAAGTAACAGTTGCATCTGTTCAGACTTTATCGCAAGAAAAACGACTTACTAGTTTTTCTAAAGATTATTTCAAGACAATCGTAGTCGATGAAGCCCATCATACCATGAGCGATACGTATCAACGTATCCTTACCCATTTTGATGGTGCCAATATACTCGGTGTTACTGCAACTCCTGATCGCTCCGATCAGAAAAGTTTAGGGAAATTCTTCGACTCGAAAGCCTATGAATATTCCCTTCATCAAGCCATAAGAGAGGGTTATCTCTGCCCTGTAAAAGCACAGATGATACCACTCGAACTGGATATCCATAGCGTTACAGTATCGAATGGTGACTACGCTGTGGGTGAAATAGGTTCAGCATTAGAGCCCTACTTAAATCAAATCGCTCTCGAAATGCTGAAGTACTGTAAAGGTCGAAAAACGGTCGTTTTCTTACCGTTAGTTAAGACATCTCAAAGGTTCTGTGAGCTACTCAATTTACATGGGATTAAGGCTGCTGAAGTCAACGGTAATAGCAAAGACAGAGATGAAATCCTAGCCGACTTTGAAGCTGGTGAATACGATGTGTTGTGTAATTCCATGCTCCTTACTGAAGGTTGGGATTGCCCAGCGGTGGATTGCATTATTGTTTTAAGACCTACCAAAATAAGAAGTCTTTATCAACAAATGGTCGGTCGTGGTATGCGACTTTCACCGAATAAGAAGGAACTGCTCTTGCTAGATTTTCTATGGATGACTGAACGTCACGATTTGTGTAGACCATCAGCTCTCATTTCCAAAGACGCTGACCTTGCTAAACGCATCGACCAGAAGATGATGGATAGAGAAAGTGGCATTGATTTACTCTCCGCTGAACTGGCAGCAGAAAACGATGCTATCAAGGAACGTGAAGATGCTCTGGCTAGAGAACTCGCAGCTATGCGTAGAAAGCAACAAAAACTTGTCGATCCAATTCAATATGCATTTTCTATTGCCGCTGAAGATTTGGCAAATTATGAACCTTCATTCGCATGGGAAATGGCACCTGCAACAGCAAGACAACTTGAATATCTAGAGCGTCATGGTATCTACCCAGACTCAGTATCGAACTGTGGATTGGCAAGCTTACTCATTGAAAAACTAAAGAACAGACAAATTGAAGGACTCGCAACACCAAAACAAATCCGTTTCTTGGAACGCTATGGTTTCATTCATGTCGGCATGTGGGCATTTGATGCTGCTAGCAAAATGATTACTCGCATCGCAGAAAACAGATGGATGTTACCAAGAGGTGTCAGTGCATCGAGCTATCAACCATAGGAGGATTTAAATGGACAGCATTCTAGAAGCATTAAAACAAATTGATGTCTCAAAAGTATCCTACCAGGAATGGGTAAACATAGGGATGGCTCTCAAGGCAGAAGGTTATGATTGGACAGTATGGGATACCTGGAGCCAGAATGATTCTCGTTATAAAAATGGAGAATGTGAACGGAAGTGGAGGAGCTTTAGCGGCTCCTCTCATCCTGTTTCTGGTGGAACAATTGTAAAACTAGCAAAAGATGCTGGTTGGATTCCTCCGACTAGAATCAACGATGGTCTCATGGAGTGGGACGATATTATTGAATACGATGGTGATGGTATGATTTATGATCCGAAAACCGGTAAGAAACCGACTGAACAACTCATCACTTATCTTGAAATCTTATTCAAAGAAGATGAATTTGTAGGATATGTAACGAATGATGTATGGCAAGACAGCAAAGGTAAATGGATGCCTGGTAAAGGACAGTATGATCGCACAGCTAAAGAGTTGATCGAATTACTCAAAAAGCATCCAGATGATATTGGAGCTGTCATTGGTGATTGGAAGGATGAATGTGGTGCTTGGATAAGATTTAATCCAGTCGATGCAACAGGCGTAAAGAACGAAAATATCACAAGATATACCTATGCTTTAGTCGAGTCAGACAATATTCCAATTTCCGAACAGGATGCAATCTATCGTAAGTTTGAATTGCCGATAGCTTGTTTAGTACACAGTGCAGGCAAAAGCCTACATGCGATCGTTAAGGTGGATGCTAAAAATACTGATGATTATCAAAAGCGAGTGAAATATCTCTATAACTTCCTAGATAAGAATGGGCTCAAAGTTGATACAGCGAATCGAAATCCATCAAGGTTATCAAGACTTCCTGGTGTTACTCGAAATGGAGTTGTTCAAACGTTGGTGGCTACAAACATTGGTAAACACAACTGGGATGAATGGTTAGATTTTGTTGAAGGAGAATCAGAAGAACTTCCACGAGAAAAGACCAGTGGACAAATCCGTACAAAAAAGGAAAACTTAGAACCTCAACTTATCGAAGGCATTGTTCGGGTTGGACACAAAATGCTCATTTCAGGTTCTTCCAAAGCTGGAAAAAGTTTCTTATTGATTGAATTAGCTATTGCATTATCAGAAGGACGAAAATGGCTAGGTTTTCAATGCAAAAAGACAAGAGTGTTTTATGTGAATTTAGAAATTGATGAAAAAAGCTGTGGTAACCGAATTGATGAAATACATCTTGCACTCGGTGTTGAACCAAAATATGAGCAGGATTTTGTAGTTTGGAGTCTTCGAGGAAGTTCAATGCCGCTTGACAAACTAGCACCTAAAATCATTCGTAAAGTCGCAAATAAAGGATACGAAGCAATCATCATAGACCCAATTTATAAAGTTATCACTGGGGACGAGAATAATGCCTCACAGATGGGAGCATTCACAAATCTCTTCGATAAAATAAGCAAAGAAACAGGTTGTACGATTATCTATAGTCATCATCACTCCAAAGGGGCTCAAGGATTCAAAAGAGCGATGGACAGAGCTTCAGGATCAGGTGTTTTTGCTCGTGATCCAGACGCACAACTCGATATGATTCAACTAGAAACATCCGAAGAATTTATGGCACAAAATGCCGATGTTTTATCATCGACTGCATGGCGACTTGAGAGTAGTTTACGTGAGTTTCCTAACTTTAAGCCTGTGAACTTTTGGTTCGAATATCCGATTCATAGAGTTGATAATAAAGGAATTCTTGCTAAGCATTATGCAGATGGTGACCCTAAAGCAAATCTAGAAAAAAGCGGCAAGAGAACTCAAACACCTGAATCTAGAAAAGACGAATTCGATGCTGCTTTTGATATATGTTTAACAGACAAAGAATTCTGTACTTCAAATGAGTTGGCGGAATATCTTGGTGTTAGTGTTCGAACAATTCAAAAAAGGGTTGTTGAGTTAAGCGAAAACTACCTAATCGCGAAGGGCAATGTGTACAAAAAAGAAGGTATGCACAAAACGAATAAAGGAGAAAAAATCCTAAATTCGAAAAATGACGAATAAAGGAATATTGCCCTATATTCGTCGAGTGTCGAAAGGCCTTATATATATGTATTCGCTTCGCTACTTGCTGACGCATCGTTTGTAGGATAGGGCTTGAAAGCCTGCCCTATCCCAAACAAATGCATCATCGTCAGCACTTACCTTTCTTCACCCAAAAAATCAAAAAAAAGGAGAAACCAATGAAAATATTCCTACTACTAGATCCGCCAACAATTACAGCTCAACAAAACAAGGTTGCACTTGTTAACAATAAGCCAACATTCTATAAACCAGAAAAATTAAAACAAGCAAGAAAAGAACTAATCGCACATTTGAAACCGTTCAAACCGAATGAACCATTGAAGGATGCGATTCAGCTGGATGTGATATGGAGATTCCCAAAAGGAAAAAGACATAAACACTTTGAATGGAGAGTAACAAAGCCAGATACGGATAACCTGCAAAAGATGCTCAAAGACTGTATGACTGAAGTGGGTTTTTGGATAGATGATGCACAAGTGGTTGTGGAGCATGTTGAAAAGATATGGTCAGATGATCCAACCGGTATCTCGATAGAAATCAATGTGCTAGAAAAGTTTAAGGAGGAAACCTGATGGATGTAAAAGAATACTTATGTCGATACCATGTAACCGAAGAGAAGATTCTAAAGCTACAACAAATAGTCGCTGAATACTTACGTCTAGCAAATACAATTCCAGGTGTTAACTTAGACCAAATTCGTGTGGATGGGACTAGAAAACTTGATGCACCATTTGAAAAGTGGATTCTAAAAGCACTTGATGACGAATTACTCATCGAAGAACTCAAAAAACAGCTTCCTCTCATCAAATGTGAAATCATATCCCTAATTGATGAGCTTGAGGACAAAGAGTACAAGATGATTCTCATTCATAGGTATATTGATTGGCTCAGCTGGACTGAAATTTCTCAAAAACTATACTATTCATCATCAAAAATTCGTAGAATGCATGATAAAGCACTAGAAGAGATTTCAATTTTGTCGAAAGGCAAGGTTGAACAAGGCTGAGCAGGGTTGAACAATTGAGAAACTGTCAAGGGTGTGTTAAGATTAAAATGTACAAAGGTGTAGCCACAAGGCAGCATATTATGGAATACTGGCTTTAAACCCAGCCTAGAAATAATGAGAATTCAGAAATGGATTCTTTTTTATTTTTGCAGAGATACTTGTAGTATTCCAACTGGTGAGTTATTACAGTTTTTTATCTACAGTTGGAGTGATTAAATGAAAGGGAAAATGCTTGACCTATACGAAAAATGGGAGGCTTCAGGTCATCTTGATGACAAGCTCAAGTCGATCTCAGAGATGGTATCCAAAAGAGCAACCCAAAGACAGGTCGCTGAATATCTAGGTATCACAGAAAAAACGATTATCAAATTGAGGAAGATTCATCCCAAATTGAACAACGCTTTTCAGTATGGCGATGAAGAACTCAAACAATCGCTCTTCGATGCTGTGTATCGAAGAGCGATTGGGTTTGAATATGAAGAAACACAAACAGTGATTGAAGAAACCAAGACTGGAACTAAAAAACGTATTACTAAGTTCAAGAAACAGTCGCTACCTGATATCGCTGCGATTAAGTACTTACTCGTTACGAAGTTTGGTATTGAGTATAACGAGAAGAAAGCAGAAATAGAGCTAATGGCTAAACGTTTAGAAAGAGGCGAGGAGGAATGGATCAATGAATATCGTGATGAAGAAAACATCGGAACTGATAGAGTACGAAAACAATCCAAGAAATAATGAGGCAGCTATCGATGCCGTTGCTAAAAGCATAGAAGAATTCGGATTTAAAGTTCCGATTGTAATTACGAAAGAAAATGTAATCATTGCAGGCCACACAAGGCTCAAAGCAAGCCTTAAACTAGGGTTGGCCACTGTTCCTTGCATTGTTGCTGATGACCTCACAGAAGGGCAAATTAAGGCATTTCGTTTGGCAGACAACAAGACTGCAGAACTTGCTTCATGGGATTTTACAAAACTTGAGAGTGAACTTGATTCAATTGAAATGGACATGTCTGTCTTTGGTTTTGAAGACTTAGAATCTAAAGTTCCAGATAACGCAACCGATGATGACTTTGACCCGACTGAAGAGCTCACCGAGACACCATATACAAAAAAGGATGACATCTATCTGCTTGGCAATCATAGAGTCATGTGTGGGGATGCAACCATTAAAGAGAGCGTGGATAAGCTGATTCAAGATGAAAAAGTCGATCTCACATTCACCGACCCTCCTTATAATGTGGACTACGAAGGCACAGCAGGAAAAATCATGAACGACAAGATGGAAGACAATACCTTCTATCTTTTACTTTTTCAAGCCTTCAAGAACATGTTCGACCACACAAAACCAGGTGGAGCTATCTATGTATGCCATGCGGATACCGAAGGCATCAACTTTAGAACGGCTTTCAAAAATGCTGGATTCAAATTGGCTGAGTGCTTAGTTTGGGTAAAGAATGCTCTTGTTCTTGGTAGACAAGATTATCACTGGAGACATGAACCAATCCTCTATGGATGGAAAGAAGGTGCTGCTCATTACTTTATTGATGACCGCACGCAAGATACCATCTGGGAATATAACAAGCCTAAACGAAATGAAGAACATCCAACGATGAAACCTCTTGAACTTTGTGGAAGAGCGATTGCAAACTCATCTAGAGTTGGTGAAATTGTTCTAGACTTGTTCGGTGGTTCTGGATCAACTTTAATTTCATCCGATCAACTTCAAAGAAAAGCACGATTGATGGAACTCGATGAAAGATTTGTCGATGTCATTGTCAAACGCTATATCAAATACAAAGGATCAAGTGATGATTGTTATCTGATCCGAAATGGCGAGAAGATACCCGTTGGTACTATCGAGGACTTTCAAAATTTATCACTATAGTGAGTATTTAGTGTCGAATTGACTTGATATAAAAGGCCTTTAGAGTGATATATATACATACCAAAAGGTAGAAAGAAGGTCACATAATGGACAAACAAATCAAGTTGTCAGAATGGATTCAAAGATTCAAGTCAGGTGAATTTGAAAACAAAAACACCAAGACTCAAATTGAAGCAGGTTGGTTCGATTGGTTTTGTAGAGATACAAGCCTAGCAAACAAAACAAAAAAGATGGGAAACATCATCAAGCAAATCAAAGCTGGAGGAAAGGTTAACCTTGAGACAAGTTATGTGTGGTTCAAGAACAATTGCCCACTCAGTGGTCCACTCTACGATGATTTTAGAATTGCTGACATCGAAACCAATAACAACCTCATCGTTGTACAAATCGACTGCTTCAGAAACGACACGAAATACACAACCTTTGAAAGATTGGATGGATTCGAAAAACCAGTGTTTCAAACCAACTCCTCAAGAGAACTAGTCAAATGGTTAAACACAGGATGGACAAAGTAATGTTCAAAGAATTCAACGCCCATCCAAAGGGAATCAAAACAACCGACTGTGTGGTTAGAGCAATCAGCACTGCATTTAACAAAGATTACATGGAGTGCAGACGAGAACTGAATCAAAAGAAGCGTGAATGGAATTTCACAAGTTACAAAAACACCGAGTTCTTGTACAAGTATTTTGAAGGCAAACCACGATTGATATTCAAGGCAATCAAAGGTCAACCGAGAATCAAAGGTTCAGATTTCACCGAGCTTCACCCAAAAGGAACATTCATTCTTAAGATGTCAGGTCATGTGGCAGTATGTAAAGACGGCATCATCCTAGACATTTGGGACTGCACGTATCGAAGCGTCTATACCGCTTGGAAGATTGACGAGGTTACCAGCAATGAAAACTAACTTTATACGCAAGACAACAAGTAACGAACTGATACCTCAAGATGAATTTGTGATTGAAAAAGAAGTGGTTATCGATAAAGACCTATTCGAATGTTTTATCAAAGATCCACTAAACGATTACGATTTCATCAAAGAGAATCTTGAGCATATGTTTTGTGACAATCTTTCGGTGTTTCATTGCATATTTGTCACATCAGACTCGCATGATTTTGGAATCCTGGTTGAGAGTGAAGGATACCATTATGCTAGGTACACGGCTTATCTTCCAAAAGTAGCAATAAAATAACACATTTAAATTAAGGCATAAAAGGGAGCTCATGGCTTCCCTTTTTCTTGCTAGAAAGAGGACAACATGAAAATCATAACCAGTGAATCCGTCTTTAGTGGACATCCAGATAAAATTTGCGACCAAATCAGTGATGCAATACTCGATGTCATTTTGGAACAAGATCCATTAGCACGAGTAGCGGTTGAGTCAGCTATTAAGGATGACTTAATAGTTATTTTTGGTGAGGTAACTACCACTGCAAAAGTAGAGTATTCAGAAATCGCAAAACAAGTACTTAAGGACATCGGATATGACGATGCATTTTGTGTGCTTGAAAAAATATCCAAACAATCACCGGACATTGCTCTAGGAGTTAATGAAACGCTAGATCATCAACAAGGTGCAGGTGATCAGGGCATGATGTATGGCTTTGCTTGCAAAGAAACTCCTGAGCTGATGCCGCTTCCAATTGTAGTAGCACACGACATTGCTAAAGAAGTAGATACGCTTCGTAAAACGAAGTACAATCACATCTTTGGTCCAGACGGCAAATGCCAGGTGTCGGTTAGGTATTTAGAAGGAAAACCATTCGCATACGATACTATCATCGTATCTGCACAGACAAGACCGAATGCAAATCTAATCGTTGCCAAAGAAATCATCATTGAGGAAGTGCTCAAACCAATGATTGGTAAGGATTTATCTGGTATTAATATTCTCATCAATCCTACAGGAGCATTCGTCATTGGTGGACCTTATGGAGACACTGGTTTAACAGGTAGAAAGATTATCGTTGATACCTATGGTGGATACGCTAAACATGGTGGTGGAGCCTTTTCTGGTAAAGACGTAAGCAAGGTTGACCGCAGTGCAAGTTATTATGCCAGATACGTAGCAAAAGCCCTTGTGGCGGCAGAATTAGCCGACACGTGCGAAGTCTGCGTGTCCTATTCCATTGGTATTGCAAACCCAGTCGCTGTCTCGGTTGATACCTTTGGAACTGGAATATTAGCTGATGAAGACTTGCTTCAGTTAGTTAAACAATACTTTAATTTTACACCTGCAAATATTATGAAAGAACTAGAGTTCGAAAAAGTGAAGTTTCAAAAGTTAGCAGCATATGGACATATGGGACGTGAAGACTTACCGGTTCGTTGGGAACATGTAGAAGTGAAAGCAGCTGAACTAAAACAAGCATATGAAAAAGCCAAAGGTTCTGCATAACTTCTATAAGTCACCTGCATGGCTTTCAGCTCGTGAACTTAAGATAGTGACAGTCAACGGACTTTGTGAACGATGTGGACAAATTGGTATTGAAGTTCATCACAAGGAAAGATTAACAGTTGATAACTTCCTTGACTCATCTGTCAGCCTAAATCAAGATAACTTGGAACTACTTTGTAAAGAGTGTCATAACCGTGAGCATGAACGTTTCAGTAAAGAAGTAAGATTTGATAAAGATGGAAACTTAATAAATTCAGAAAAACCTAAGTAAAGTAAATATTGTTTGATATAATGGTTATAAAAGTAGGTGGTTTTATGAAAAAGAAAATATTTGTTAACCCTGCAATTTATGCAGTTTTTATCTTAGCAGTAGTAGGTTCTGTTAAACTAATTGAAAGACTGGTGACGACAAAAGAATATGTAAATTCATCCCAAGAAATTGCATCCTACTTTTTTACTGCAGCAATGCTATTTGCAGTTTATTGGATTGGAAAAGATATTATAAGACCAATTCCACTTAGCTATGATAATAACGAAATTATTATTAAGAGGTACTTTAAAAATGATATTACTCTTAACTATAAAGATATTGTGAAAGCAGAGTATTATAATAGATACATGAGATTAATAATTCATGCAAAAGATAAAAAATATAAGTTTTCCTTTGTTATGAATACAAGCGAATTTAAAAAAGTATTATCTAAAAAGGTTAAAAATACTGACTTTTAAACATGCCCCCCCATTCTTGATTGATATTAGCTTGAAGGGTACCGCACAGGGGGGCAATTAAAAAATGGAAGGCAGATTTTTTGAGAATCCAGAAAGAGGTAATCATGCTCAAAGAGATATACAACGCTTTTAAAGAGATTATTAATGATCCTAATCACAGATACAAATCTTGGGAACACTGCTATACGTTTTTTAAGCAAAATAGAAAATCAAAAGACATTGATATCGACTACTTTTCACTACACCTATTTGCATATTTATCTAGTTGGGGAATGCTACGTGGTTCATCATTTCTTTTACAAAAAGATTTTAAGTTCCATAATGAAATTGTAGAAATCATACTTGATTCGAGATACGATTCTTTGCAGGACCTTGATTTGGCTAGAATAAATAACAATGATGTGGATCTGTTGATGGAAATCAAAAATCGGATTAGAGATAGTTACTTTGATAGAACTGACCTCGTCAATGGGACCGAAGGCGAGAATAAGACAGCTTCAGACACATTGGTTTCTAAAATTCTTTTGGGTACTTTATGTTGTTCACCAGCATATGATAGATATTTTATTGATGGATTAAAGCAAAAGTCTATTCCTAACAGAAACTTTTCCGAAAGATCATTGTTTCAACTAAAAAAACACTACAATGCTAACTTAAATCAATTTCTCGAAACACAAACCGAGATAAGTAATTTAGCTGGAATCAACTATCCATCTATGAAGTTATTCGATATGTATTTTTGGGAACTAGGATATGAAGCGGATTTGAATAAACAGACTTAAACTCAAGCGACTTAGGTCGCTTTTTACTTGCTATTTATCCTCTTTAGAGTGATATATATTACTAACCATAGGAGGTAATCAGTATGTACAAAATTGGGGATAAAATTCGAATCATTAGCATGAAGGGTGAAGACCATTACAACGGTCGTGAAGGAATCATCGAATACATAGATGGGCTTGATCAGTTACATGGAACTTGGGGTGGGTTAGCAATCATTCCAGAAGAAGATTTGATTGAAGTAATAAACCCTGAGGTAGTTGAAAGAGTCAATTGAGTGAGGTACTGAAATGTCTAAAATAAAAGATGTGAATATTGAGATTGAGCGACTTCGGTCGCTTTTTTCATCGGTCGATGAGACCAAAACCCAACTAGTCGATAACCTTATTGAGCAGGCTGCGTTTATGAAGGTTGAACTTGGCGTCCTTCAAGAACAGATAAGGAAGTATGGAGCTGTTCAAGTTTCAAGCAAAGGTGCTCAAAGACAAACAGAAGCAGCTAAGTACTACACTAAGCTTATCAACTCGTATGGAACAGTCATCAAGACACTCAATTCAATCATGGGGAAAAACGTAATTGATGGTGATGATGCTTTTGATGAGTTTCTCAAGAAAGCGAATATGGCATGAACTATTTAATTGAGTACTACCAAAAAGTGATGTCCAATGAAATACTAGCTGGAGAGGAATTAAAGAGCACTCTTCGAAAACTGATGGATGATATGGTTAATCCTCGATATGACTTTGATGAAAAGCCAGGAAACATGAGAATCGATTTTATCGAAACCTTCTGCAAGCATACAAAGTCCCCATTCAATGGACAACCCTTCAACTTAGAACTTTGGGAAAAGGCAATCATTCAAACAGCCTATGGGTTTAAGATTGCCGAGACTGGATTAAGACGATTTAACGAAGTCATTTTACTCATCGCACGTAAAAATGGAAAGACAACCTTCATCGCAGGGATCGACCTTGCTGAATTCTTTCTTTCCAAAGGCGGAGTTGATATCGTATGTGCTTCAAACACGAGTGAGCAAGCGAACATTCTCTTTGAAGAGATCAATAACATGCGTGAACAGTCGCCTGCTCTATCAAATGAGAAACGCAGTAAAAAGAATATTTTCTTTATCTATTCTCCGAAAACTAAGAATAAGATCAAGAAATTATCAGCTCAAAGCAGGAATAAAGATGGTTACAACATTGAGGTCGGTTGCATAGATGAGGTCCATGAAATGACGGACTCAAAAGTATATGATGCCATCAAGCAAAGCCAATCAACTAAGAAGGAACCACTTATCTTCATCATCACAACCGAAGGAACTACGGTAGGGGGATTCCTCGATAACAAACTAGACTATGCAAGAAAGATGCTGAAGGGTGAAATCACTGATGAACGTGTGCTTCCCTGGTTATATACCCAAGACAACACACAAGAAATATATGATGACCCTAAGAATTGGGTGAAATCTAATCCTAGTTTAGGTGTGGTAAAACTCTCCTCGTATCTCGAAGATGTGATGAACAAATCAAAAAATGACCACTCAACGAGAGTGACCATGTTGTGTAAAGATTTTAATATCAAGCAAGTCGATCAAGGTGCATGGTTGTCTTTTGATGACTTAAACAACGAAGCGAAGTATGAACTCAATACACTCAAGAACTCCTATGCTATAGGTGGAGTCGATTTATCTTCAACTACCGATTTAACTGCAGCTGTTCTAGTCATTCAGAAAAAGGATGACAACAAGAAGTATGTTTTAGCACAATTCTTTATGCCAAGTGATGTTGTCAAGAAACGCATGGAAGAAGATAACGTCCCTTATGATATCTGGATTAAACGAGGGTTCATTACACTCACTGAAGGAAGCCAGAACGATTTCTCATTGGTAACTCAGTGGTTCATGAAGATGATTCAAGAACATCAAATCAGACCATTATGGGTAGGATTCGATCCATGGAACTCTCAATATTGGATAAAAGAAATGGAAGAATTAGGATTTAACATGGAGAAGGTTCGTCAAGGTGTTTACTCTTTATCGGAACCAATGAAACAACTGGAAGCAGACCTAAAGAATAAGCTGATCAACTATGACAATAATCCGATCTTGAAGTGGTGCCTATCTAATACTCAAGCTAAAGTAGACTTGAATGGAAATATTCAACCTTCAAAATTAAATTCCAAATACAAGCGAATTGATGGAACTGTAGCTATGATTATTGCTTATGCAGTATTGAATAGGTATAAGCTTGATTACGAAAATATCATATAAATCAGAAAATATTATGAATTATTGATGTTTTAACTCAAATAATGTATAATAAATTTGTATTTATTGGGGGTTATCATGTACAATCAGAGAAAAATTATCCTTGAAGAGATTGGAAAATCTCGCAATAGCACTGCAATTTTATATGTTACTGGCGATAGACGTGGTATGGAAGTTCAGATTGCAGCTGATGTAATTGATATATTTGCTGATCATTTAGATGCTATAGTCAATTCAAAAAAGATTAGTTTAGTTCTATACACTTTAGGCGGGAGCACGTTGGCTGCTTGGAATATTGTTAACATGATTAGGGAATATTGTGATGATTTCGAAGTAATCGTTCTAAACAAGGCTCGGAGTGCAGGGACATTAATCAGTCTCGGGGCAAATAGGATTTTAATGACTAATCAGTCTACTTTAGGTCCAATTGATCCCTCGTTAACAACGCCATTTAATCCAGTTTTTCCTAATTCAAATCCACCAATTCAAATCCCAGTTAGTGTTGAAGATGTTAAGGGTTATATTAACTTTGCAAAAAGAGAATTGAATATTTCAAAGGGTTCAGATTTCCATGATATTTACAATAAATTGTCTGAAAAGATTCATCCACTTGTAATAGGTAGTATTTTTAGATCAAAGGAGCAAATTCAAATGCTTGCTGCGAAACTTCTTGATATGCATTTTCCTAAGAGTAAAAAAAACCAAAAGAAAAAAATTATCTCTTTCTTATGCAGTGATTCTGGAAGTCATGATTACACCATTAATAAAACCGAAGCTATTCAACTTGGATTACCCATCGAAAATTCTGGTGAAGAGATAAATAAGCAACTAAAATTGTTACTAGCTGATATTAATACTGAACTTAAATTGAAAGAAATATTTGACCCCGTTAAAGAAGTGACGATGAATAGTGCACCTTACAATTATCTCTACAAAAGAGGCTTGATTGAAAGCACACTTGGTGGGTCGCATGCGTTTGTTTCTCAAGGTACATTTTCTATTGTAACAGCTAATGGTGGACAAAGAATTAATGATTCAAGAGCATCAGAAGAATGGAGGAAAATTGCATGATTTATGTTGAAAAATTCAAGGGTACTATAAACTACTCTCAATTTTTTATCAATCAAGACAATGGTATGTCAAGTGTTAAAAATTCAACTATAGATTTAATGAAAACATATATGATTGAGATTGTTCCGACTAACACTTATGATATGAAAGAGTATAAAGACAATAGTACAGCTGTAGATGACAACAATCATAAGACTTAATAATAGTTTTTGAATAATACTTATAGGTATACAAATATTGACTAGAACTTCTTTTAGGGGTTCTAGTTTTTAACTAGAAGGTGGTGAGTTCGTGGGCATTTTTACTAGAAAGAAAAAGGAAGGTTCAACAAATACCTTTCAGTTATTGAATCAAAACAATACCTTCTTCACTCCTTTTGGTAACAACATCTCAAAGAGTGATGTGGTCAAGATATGTATTGATAGGATTGCGAGCCAGTGTGCTAAGCTCAAACCAAGATACATTAAAACTGAAGCAGACAAGACAGTAACCGAGAAACAAGGTCGACTGTCTTTTTTATTGAAACATAAGCCTAATCCACTCATGACACCTTATGACTTTATCTATAAGGTGATTACGTTATTACTACTGAATGACAATGCGTTCGTTTATCCAATGTTTGATTCGGTGAATGGTGGGCTTAAAGCACTCTATCCGCTAAGGCCGATATTGGTAGAAGCAATAGTAGATAATGCTGATGGTTATTACTTGAAGTTCTACTTTGAGGATGGCCAACAATTTATGCTGCCTTATGAGAATGTCATCCACTTGAGGAAGTACTTTGCTTCCAATGATATCTTTGGTGGGAATGGATCATCAGGCGATCATGAAGCAATCCTAAAAACCATCTCAATCAATGAGAATGTGCTTCAAGGCATCGATAACGCAGTCAGATCTTCGATGCAGATTAAAGGAATCATCAAGATGAATGGGATGCTTTCAGAAGCAGATAAGAAGAAACAAAGAGAGCTCTTTGATATAGCACTCAACGATTCTATCAGTACTAAAGGAAGCTCGATTATCCCGATTGACTTAAAATCTGAATACATACCTTTAACTGTAGATCCCAAGTTGATCGACAAAGAAACACTCGAATTCTTACAATCCAAAATACTCGACTATTTTGGCGTATCGGCACCAATCTTCGCAAACAAATATAGTGAAGAAGATTTCAACTCGTTTTATGAGTCAACCATTGAGCCTCTAGCCATTCAGCTATCTGAGGCTTTTTCTTTGGGATTGCTCACCGAAAATGAGTTAACTCGTGGTGAAGAGATTATTTTTTATAGTGAACGATTGCAGTATGCAAGCTGGAATACAAAAGTGAGTGCCATCGAAAAACTGATGAGCCTAGGGATCATGACCTTAAATGAATCCAGAGCTTTGCTTGGACT
>Ga0209212_1005407_pt1 | contig 15232 bp, 18 predicted proteins | sample RifGroC2_FD_183996 | JGI IMG/M metagenome (GOLD analysis project Ga0209212, IMG submission 183996) | Groundwater microbial communities from Rifle, Colorado, USA - Groundwater C2 (SPAdes) (version 2) | ecosystem: Environmental > Aquatic > Deep subsurface > Groundwater | place: Rifle, Colorado... | reverse complement strand
ACGTCGGGACATGGGATATGGTCAGGGATTATTTTATAGGTCATATCAAAGATTTTGAAAAGGCATTCTTGCAGAGAAAAGGTTTGAAATAAAGATATATTTCATTAAAGAATGGAGCAATTTATCAAATGGAGGATTTCAGCATCTTTGGGATTGGATGGCAGCTTCTTATCGCCAAAGAGAATATAAGGAGGCTAAGAAATGCCTGAATTTGACAAAGAATTAAAGAGATTTAATCTTCAATTGGGAAAAAGCATAGAAGCGGATAGAGGGCGGGTGGTATATATACTGATCAAAAATATTCGTCCTAAAGCTTTGTCAAGGATAGAAAAAATAGAATTTGAATCTGTTGCGAATTAAGCAAATATCGTTTTTATTGAATTTAAGAGGCGCAACTGCAGGTGTAAAATATGCAGAGGCATTTATGATTTTGAAGGAAATTGGGTAAAAGAATATGGAATCTGCTATTAAAGAAACGCTTATAGAAAGCCTTAAATTATCACCAATTAAAATAATGGCTGCCGCAATTTACGGTTCGTGGGCGAGGGGTGTTCAAACAAAGGATTCCGATGTTGATATATTGATAATTTCTAATGAAGTAAACCCTAAAAGGCAAAAGAGAGGGAAGGAAATCTCGCAATTTAAAGAAAGCCTTTACATTGGACAACCAGTAGATGTTTTACTATTAACAGCGTCTGAATGCGTTTCAAATTTCAGAAATCATAATCCCCTATTTCTGGATATTGCATGGGATGGGATAATACTGACTGATAACAATGATTTTTTGAAAAACTTAATAGAGGAGACATTATTATACGTAAATAATAAAAAGATTGAAAAACTTACTGATGGCTGGAGATTCCCGGTGCTCCATAGAGAGCCTACGTATCTCTCTAATGTAAGTAATAAGGATTTTGCGATTGTGATGCTTACGGATGGAGAACGGGATTTTAATATTGGTATAAGTCTTATAAAAGAAAACTATTTTGACAAGGCTATATACCACTTTCAGCAGGCTGTTGAAAAAGCTATAAAGTCCGTCCTGATATCGTTTGGTGAATTTAAAAAGACTCATTTTGTTGGGGGGATATTGATTGATGTATTGAAGAACATCGAACTTGAAGTAGAATGGAATGAAAAACTATATAATATTGCTAAAATAAGCAATGAAATTGAGCCGGAGGTGACATGGAGCCGGTATCCAGGCATAGATAGCGGTACATTATGGATACCGTACGAAGAATATACAATGGCGGATGCAGTAGAGATTAAGGAAAAAGCTCAAAGAGTTATGGAGATTGCAAAGGATTTTGCTGTGTGGTGGTTTAAGTTAATTAGGTAGAAAAAAGACAGGATGATTCCATAGATTATTTTATAGATAAAAATTGCAGTCGGACACAGAGAAACGCTGATTTAGGGGGGTGGAGTAATATAAGTGTTACATAATTAACCTATAATTCAAGCTATATCAATGAAAATACTAGGCAAGCTGTTAATATTATTCCATTATACCCCCTTACACTGGTTTTTAAACAGAATGTATAATAGTTATCTCTCACCCAAAGGGATTGTTTATACATCAAAAGAAATTGACAAAATGTTAAAAACTGGAAACAGATTCGCTGTAGAGATTAACGAAGGAGAAATGTTGTAATCGTATAGTATGGATAAAACAAAATTAAAATCTCTCTTGATAGCCCCTGATATGACAATTAAGCAGGCGATGAAGCAGCTTAGTGATGGGGGTGGGAAAATACTTTTTGTTGTAGACAAGAACGAGAAGCTTATCGGAACCGTTACAGACGGAGATATTCGCAGAGGAATAATAAAAGGGTACGGTTTCAGTGAGAGAATAGAATCGCTAATGAAAAGAGAGTTTTTGTCTATCAAGGTTGATATGCAAGATAAAGAAGAATATGTGAAAAGTTTGATACTCAAAACAAAGATCGAGCAGATACCTGTGTTGGATGGCAATGGAATAATTGTTGATGTTATTTTATGGACAGATATTCTGGCAGGGAAAAAGCAATTAAGAGCCAATAAACTCCATTCAAACCGGATTGTTATAATGGCAGGTGGGAAAGGGACCCGCTTGGATCCATTTACAAAAATATTTCCCAAAGCTTTAATACCTATAGGTAATAAACCTGTTATTGAAATTATAATGGAAAGATTTTTTCAATATGGGTTTCATAAATTTATTTACACGCTTAATTACAAAAAAGAATATCTAAAACTTTTTCTGAAAGAAAACAATTTTCCATATTGTATTGATTGGGTTGAAGAGGAAGACTATTTAGGAACCGCCGGAAGCCTTGCTTTACTAAGGGATAAGATTACTGAAACCTTCTTTGTTGTAAATTGCGATTCTCTTCTTGATATAGATTTCCAGGAGATTTTAAACTGGCATAAAGAACACAAAGCAGCTATGACAATTGTAGGATGTCATAACGAAGTAAAAATCCCTTTTGGGGTGCTTCAGTTGTCTGATGGAAGGCTAGAGAAGATATTAGAAAAACCTGCTCATGATGTAATTATAAATACTGGTGTTTATGTGATGGAGTCTCATATCATTTCATATATATCTGAAGGTAGTCAGATTGATATGAATAAGTTAATTGATATTGTAGCTAAAAAGGAAAAAATAAGTGTATTTCCAATTTATGGAGGCTGGTTTGATATAGGTCAATGGGATGAGTATAAAAAGAGTATCGGGAAATTGGGATGTTTAGAAAATGAATAATGGGAAAAAGATTCTCGGTATTATTCCTGCAAGAGGAGGTTCAAAAGGATTGCCTGGAAAGAATATATTACTTCTTTTAGGTAAACCTCTGATTTTGTGGACGATTGAACAGGCATTTTTAAGCAGGCATTTGGATAAAATAATTGTTAGCACTGAAGACGAAGCAATTGCTGAAATTGCTAAAAAAAACGGTGCAGAAGTTCCTTTTATCAGACCCGTAGAACTGGCAACAGACCATGCTAAGGGCATTGATGTTGTTATTCATACTATAGATTGGTTTGAAACTAATAAGAATTATTTTGATATGGTTATGTTATTGCAACCAACTTCGCCACTTAGGACTTCGCAAGATATAGACAATGCAGTGGAGCGTCTCTTTTTAAAAAAAGCAAGGGGTATTGTTTCTATCTGCGAGGCAGAACACCCTCCTTTATGGACAAATGTTTTACCTGCGAATGGTTGTATGAAAGATTTTTTAAGGCCAGAAATATTGAATAAAAACAGACAAGAAATACAAGTCTTTTACAGAATAAATGGCGCAATTTATCTTGCATATTGCAATTATTTGAAGTCGCAAAAGAGCTTTTTTGGTAAAGAAACTTATGCTTATGTAATGCCCAGGGAAAGGTCAATTGATATAGATACTGATATTGATTTTAAATTTGCCGAATTTTTACTTCAGAGTATTCAATTAGATGGCAAAGAACATTAGGGTCATTCCTCGGCTTGATATTAAGGGTCCTAATTTGGTAAAAGGAATCCATTTAGAAGGTTTAAGAGTTTTAGGTAAGCCTGAACAATTTGCAAGGTATTATTATGAGACAGGCGCAGATGAACTCATTTATATGGATATTGTGGCTAGTTTGTACAACCGCAACAGTCTTCATGATATAATTTCAAAAACTGCACGGGAAATTTTTATCCCATTAACTGTTGGTGGTGGCTTAAGAACGGTTGAAGATATTAGAAACGTTTTAAAGGCTGGCGCTGATAAAGTTTCGTTAAACACCGCCGCAATTAAAAACCCGCAAATTATTGCCGAGGCATCAAGAAAATTCGGTTCTTCTACCATACTTATTTCAATAGAGGCGATCAAACAGCCTGACGGAAGATATCTTGCTTATACAGATAACGGCAGAGAGTATACAGGGATGGAGGTGTTGGATTGGGCAAAACGCGTTGAAACGCTTGGGGCTGGTGAAATCATGCTGACGTCTGTGGATAGGGAAGGCACAGGAAAAGGATATGATATAGAACTGACCAGAATGGTGGCAGATGCTGTTTCGATGCCAGTTATCGCATGCGGCGGCGCAGGGAATGTTGAACACATAGGACAGGTTATCGCTGAAGGTAGGGCTGACGCCGTAGCTGTTGCTTCAATTTTGCACTATGATTTTATAGGGTATAACAGAGGTGAAGTTGATAAGGAAGATGAAGGGAATATCGAGTTTCTTGAAAGCAGAAGAACATTCTCAAAGATTAAACCGGTCAATCTATACGACATTAAGGACCATTTGCATAAAAACGGTTTCCAATGCCGGTACAATATAAATCAGGAAGTGGTGAGTGGACACACCGCATAACAGAATACAGGTCGCTGTCATTGATTATGGAATGGGGAATCTGTTCAGTGTTGAGCGTGCCTGCGAGCATGCGGGACTGAACGCTGTAACAACCGATGATAAATCTATTATTATGAATTCGGAGGGAGTAATCTTGCCGGGTGCGGGGGCATTTGGTGACGCTATGGACAGTCTTAAAAGAAAAGACCTTATCTCTCCAATAAAAGATGTTGTTAAAGAGGGTAAGCCTTTAATGGCAATATGTCTGGGAATGCAGTTATTGATGTCTGAAAGCGAAGAGTTTGGACATCATAAAGGGTTAAATATTATTAAAGGTTCTGTGGTCAGATTTCCTGCGAAAAACAGGGAAGGCGAGAAGATTAAAGTTCCACAGGTTGGCTGGAACAGAATTTTCCAACCTTCTTCCGAAGACCGGACTTGCTGGAATATATCTCCCTTGAAGAACATTATGAGCGGCGAGTTTATGTACTTTGTACATTCCTACTACACAATTCCTTCAGATAAAAGAACAGTTCTGTCAACTACCACTTATGAAGAAACACAGTTCTGTTCCAGTATTCTTTGGCGGAATGTGTTTGCCTGTCAGTACCATCCTGAAAAAAGTGCAGCAGAAGGCATAAAAATGTATAAGAATTGGGCATGGGCAATAAAAAGTAAACAGGGGCAAAAGTTATGGAAGGAAAATTAAAAGTAATGCACGGTCTGCCGGAGAAGGTTGTTTTCTGCAAAAGATGTGTAATGTCTAACCAGAGGCCTTCCTCAAGCGTAGAGTTCAGACATACTGCCGGCAAAAAACACAAGACATTGCATATCGACAAAGATGGTGTTTGTGATGCATGCAGGGTTGCCGAACAAAAGGAGCAGATTGACTGGAAGAAAAGAGAGGATGAATTGCTAAGACTTTTGGATAAGCATCGCCGAAATGATGGCCATTATGACTGCATAGTGCCGGGGAGCGGAGGGAAAGACAGCGTATATGCTTCTCACCTCCTTAAGTATAAATACGGCATGCATCCTTTAACAGTGACATGGCCGCCGCTGATGTATACGGAATACGGATATCAGAATTTCCGCAACTGGCTTGACATCGGAGGTTTTGATAATATTACTTTCAACCGGAACGGTAAAGTAATGAAGCTTTTGACAAGGCTGTCAATAGAAAATCTTCTGCATCCATTCCAGACCTTTATCCTCGGACAGAAAAACCTTGCGCCCAAGATTGCTGCTAAATACGGTGTTCCCTTGATATTTTATGGTGAAAATGAGGCTGAATACGGAAATCCAATTGCTGACAACATGACCTCATTCAGGGATAAATCATTTTATACAATGAACAATCTGGATGAGATTTATCTTGGAGGAGTTTCCATCCAAGAACTGATGAAAAAGTATGATTTGCCCCTTGTAGATCTTATGGCATTTCTTCCTCTGGATTACAGAGAGGTTGAAAAGACCGAAATGGAGGTACATTATTTGGGTTACTATATTAAATGGACTCCTCAGGAAGCATATTATTATGCAGTTGAGCATACAAATTTTCAGGCAAGGCCTTTCCGTTCACAGGGGACATATAGTAAGTATAATAGTATAGATGATAAAATTGATGATTTGCATTATTACACGATGTTTATAAAGTTCGGTATTGGGCGTACAAGTTATGATGCATCCCAAGAAATAAGGAACAGCCATATTAGGCGTGAAGAGGGTGTTGCCCTTGTTAAAAGATTTGATGGTGAGTTTCCTGCACGGTATTTTAATGAAGTTATGGATTATATAGAAATGAAGCCGGAGAAATTTTTAGAGCTTTGCGATCAATTCCGTTCTCCTCACCTATGGGAGAGAATTAATGGTGAGTGGAGGCTGAGGCATCAGATTTCGTGATGTCATATGAATGAGAACTTTAATAAATAACTTAAAGAGGAGGGTATAAATTTATGCAATTAGAAGGCATTTATAAAAGGACATCAGTTTATCAGCATATTGACTATAATAATCCAAAGTATTTGTTTACTTTATTAGGTGATAAAATTGATTCATTTATTGACTCAAAGGATTTTTCACTTTTAGATGTTGGTGGTGCAAGTGGTGCATTTTGCTATTATATTTCAAAAAGATTTCCTCAAAGTAGCACAACTTGTTTGGAATATGACGAAGAATTGTGCGAGATAGGGAAAAACCAAGTACCATGTAATTTTATATGTGGAGATGCAGAAAATATGACTGCGATTAAAGACAACACCTACGATATTGTTACAATGATAGGAGTTCTTTCTATTTTTGATGATTTTAAAAAATCCATTTCAGAGTGCCTCCGTGTTGTTCGGAGGGGGGGGTAATTATTATTGTTGCGCAGTTTAATGATTATCCTGTTGATGCTATTGTGAGGTGGAGTTATAGTGGCACAGCTTATTGGAATAGAGGATTAAATCTTTTTTCAAAAAAAACATTAGATTCTTTTTTGGAAAAGAATGCCCGTGCAATAAGAGAGTGGAATTATGAAAGGTTTTTTCTTCCGTTTGATTTAAAGAAGCAAGATGATCCTATAAGAACGTGGACTGAGAAGGATAGTGCTGGACAGAGGATTTTTAAAAATGGGTTAAATATGGAAATTAATTTGCAATTGTTAAGTATCAAATTGAAAACATAAAAGATGAAAATTTTATTAGCTGTTTATGATAATGATTCATACATTCATTGGTTTCCACAGGGGTTGGCTTATATCGCTGCTGTACTCAAGAAAAATGGATATGATGTTGATATTTATAATCAGGACGAAAATCATTATTCGGATGAACATTTGACTGAGTATTTAAATGGAAATCGATATGATATTATCGGGGTCAGTATTATAGCAGGGTATTATCAGTATAGAAAACTGTTAAAAATATCTGGTGCAATAAATAAATCTAAACAGCGTCCTTTTTATATAGTAGGAGGACATGGCCCTTCACCCGAACCAGAATTTTTCCTTAAAAAAACACAGGCAGACGTAGCTGTTATTGGTGAAGGTGAATTAACTATTATTGAGTTAGTTGATACTATAGCTAATAAACGGCCCTTAAGTGCTGTTAAAGGGATAGCTTTCAGGAATGGAGAAAAAATAATAATTAACGAGAAGCGTTCTTTAATAAACGATATAGATACAATACCATTTCCTGCGTATGATTTATTTCCTATTGATTATTATAGATTACTGAGAATGCCTGGTGCAACCAATAAAGACTTTGTACTTCCGTTGTTGTCGGGCAGAGGTTGTACTTTTGAATGTAGTTTTTGTTATCGTTTGGACGAAGGTTTTAGACCTCGTAGTAATGAAAGCATAATAGAAGAGATAAAACTTTTAAAAAGAGACTACGGCATTACGTATATAGCATTTTCTGATGAACTGCTTATGTCCTCAATATCAAGGACTGCCAGTTTATGTGAAGATTTTATCAGAACAGGGTTAAATATAAAATGGGATTGTAATGGAAGGTTAAATTATGCAAAGCAGGATTTATTAAAAATAATGAAACGGGCTGGGTGCGTATTTATTAATTATGGAATTGAAGCAATGGATGATCAGGTATTAAAAAATATGAAAAAGGGGTTGACGACCGATCAAGTTATTAAAGGCGTTGAATCTACATTGGAAGCAGGAATAAGTCCGGGGTTGAATATTATTTTTGGCAATATCGGAGATAATAAAGGAACGCTAAACAAAGGTGTTGAATTCTTATTGAAATACGATGATGGTGCACAAATGCGTACTATACGTCCTGTAACCCCTTATCCAGGTTCACCACTCTATTATCATGCAATTGAGAAAGGGCTCCTTAAGGACTGCGAAGATTTTTATGAAAACAAGCATACCAATTCTGATTTATTAGCTATTAACTACACAGATATGAGTGATGATGAATTTTACCGATGTCTTTTCGATGCCAATACCAGATTGCTTGCCAATTATTTTAATAAAAAGCTATGTGCTGTAGTTAGCCAATCCAAAAAACTTTATTTAGAGAGAGACACGAGTTTCAGAGGATTTCGTCAAACTTAAGTTATTTAAATGGGCCGTCCGAATAAAATCCTAATTTAGTCAAGTTTTTATAGTGTTATTTAAGATTTTGTAAAAATTGCAAAAAATATGGAATGTAAAATTGTCGATATTGCAGGTATAAAAATTGGCGGGCAATATCCTGTTTGTGTTGCAGCTGAAATTGGCACATATTTTGGTACCGATTTAGAAATTGCTAAAGAATATATTGAAGTTGCTAAAGAAGCAGGAGTAGAGTTTCTCAAGACGGAAATATTACATTCCCTTTCTATAATTCATGATGATTGTATGGTTCATAATTATAGTACAGATTTTGGAACAAAATCGGAAAATTATCGTAGTTTATTAACGAGGAAAAAACTATCGCTAAAAGAGTATGAAAAGCTTTTCCGATATGCAATGGATAAAAAATTTCCAATTATAGCTTCAGTATATGATATGAAAGGATTGGATTTTCTCGTGGATATGGGCGCAGCGGCGGCTAAAGTTGCTTCGCAGAATATAACAAATAGACCTTTAATAGAACATTGCGCAAAAAGTGGACTGCCTTTAATTATGGATACTGGAAATGCATTGCTGCACGAAGTTGCTGCAGCAGTATACTGGGCAGAAACCTGTGGAGTGCCGGGTATCGTAATTAATCATAGACCAGATGGTAGTCCATGTCCCGCAAACAAACAGAATTTGTGTCTTATTGAAACTTATAATAAGACATTTAAATGGCCAGTGGGATTGGCGTGTCATTACGATGGCGATGAGATGATATACCTTGCTATTGGTTTAGGTGCTTCCTTTATTGAAAAACCATTATACCATAAAAAAGTAAGAGACGATCAAGATACACTGTTTACTATGCATTATGAAGCCTTTAAGGAAATGGTTAAGAAAGTGCGTAATTGTTCAAACGCCCTTGGGGATGGTATCAGAAAAGTCCATATTGCTGAACAACTGGAAATGAGGGCTTGTATTGTAGCATCAGTTGACATAAAAGAAGGTGTACCTCTGAGTTTTAATAACGTAGTCTTTGCGTGGCCTATGAGAGGAATATCAGCAGCATATTGGCATGAAGTTGCCGGAATGTGTGCTTCAAAAGAGATAAAAAAAGGGAATACTATCAGCTGGGGAGATATAAAGCCAAGAAAAGATTAAATACTTAATGGAATATAGTGTGAGAAAAGAGATATTAATCCAACTTAAAAAATGACAAATATTATAGAAGCGGACATGGCATGGGATAGTATAACACGTCCCAACGAAATTATCTTCAAGCATAAAGTGCCTGAGAGCATATGTAAGTTGCTGGTTTCTGTTCTTATAGATTCACCTATAAGAAAATCCTCGATTAAAAATTTTTCATTAGCGTCTCTTAAGCCAGTTAAAGATATAGCTGGTCACTACTGTTTACAGATTGAAGATAAAAAGTGGTTTCTCAGGATAACTCGCCGTAAAAGGAAAAATCCTGATATTGAAGATATTATCACATCTTACCTTTTTAAATCTGGAATAGATGTTGTGCTGCCTATATTGTCAAATCTTTATGTTCGATGGGAAGGACGTAATTATTTGCTGTCTGTATTCCCTTTTGTAGAAGGGCGCCACTTTAACGGAACTGACAACGACCTTGTGGTTTTGTCACTAACTGTTTCACGTATGCATAAGATTTTAAAATCGTTGGTAATAGGTGACAAGATATATTTGGCTGCATTCGATACTGCAAAACGTCTTGCGAAAACGAAGGACATGATTGCGGACGCAATTAAAACAAAAGATTTTTCCATATTTTATGAAAGGGCAAAATGGGTTGAGCAGAATTGTTCCTGGTTGAAAAATATGGTCGAGTCTTTTAATCCGTATCTTTGTACAATGCCAGATTCTCAGTGTGTTCATGGAGAATTACATTTAGGGAATGTGATCTTCTCATTAGATGGTAGTAAAGCGTTTATAGTAGATTTTGAAGAAACTCCGGATGCGTGGTTTCCAAGGTCTTTTGATATTGCTTATGTAGTCCATCGTTTTTGTCTTGATCAAAACCCATCAAGAGTTTTATTGTCAAAAAGATTAGACATTATTAAGCATTATTACGGGGCATTACCACACGACTTAAAAGAAATGATGAGACAAGTTTGTTGGTATAACATAGCTTTACTTGTTGATAGGTCTGCGCGAAGAGAATCTATTTCTCCTGAGGGGGAATACGATAAATTTGTAAATTTAGAAAAAATAACAAATAATATGCTTTAATGTTGTAAAATTTGATGGGCTGATGTTTTTGCAATCTTAAGATAAGCATGGGAAAACATATTTTATTTACTGCCCGCGATATTGGCGCTGCGCAACAAATTAAATATATAATAAAAGCATTCGATAAAAGTGGATTTAAAATCTCCGTTATTGCAAGTGGAGTGGCGTATAAATTTTTGATACAGGAGGGGTTAAACCCTCTTTTGTTTTCAATAGATGGAGATGTACATTTTTTAGATACGAATGCCTCGGAAAGCAAGATTGAGTTGTTAATTAAAACATCATATAAGATTATCAAAAGAATATATCCAGATGCAGTTTTTTGTGGTTTGACAACTTACGGTTATGGAATAGATGAGGGTGTCTTGTACTGTGCATCAAAAAATAGGTTAAATATTCCGTCTTTCCAATTTTTAGATACATGGGGAACTTTTAATCATCTTAGGGATGGATATCCAGATATATATTTTGCCATAGACAGGGCATCTGTACGTTTAGGAATTATGGGGGCAAAGGCTCCTGTTGAGGTTGTTGGGTCGCCAAAACATGTGGCTTATTCTGATATATCAATAGCTTTATTAAGGAAAAAGACCAGAGAAAAGTTAAATCTTGGTTTAAATGGAAAATTGGTTGGATATTTTGGTCAGGACCCGGAAGCTCCAGGTCAGGAATATAATTTTATGAAACTAATAGAGACCATTAATTCAAGTGTTTTAGATGGAGTTAAGTGTAAACTACTAGTTCGTATGCATCCAGCATATAGGGATAGGTATGAACGTTTTTGGAGATTCCTAGATGGAATGAAAATTGACACTGTAGACGTATCAGATGGTTTTTCAGTTGAGGAAATTTTATGTGCTTGCGATTTAGTAACGACTTGTTTTTCCACAACTGCTGCAGACCATGCTTTTTTGAGCAGATTTTCAAGTGAGCCTATTGGCGTGGTTATGTATTTATTATGCGGTGATGACATAAAAGATTATATGGTTAAAAACTTTGGATATTGGAAGATACCTATTTTAGAAGATGGTATAGGTTATTTTGCAGAATATCATGACCAAATACCAAATCTAATTGAGCATATTTTAAATGATGCTTACGCAACATTAAATTATTTTAAATCAACTAAATCTTTAATTATTGATAATCCATCTAAAAGGATAATTGATATAGTATCTTCATTTATAAGATAGTCTTATAAATATTTCATGCGAAATACTGATTTGAAAACAATAGTATGGGTTGATTGTCTGTCATTTTCTTCTCTGTTTTTAATTTTTGCGATTGCATTTAAAAGAGAGGAGATCAAAATACGTTATTTTGAAGCATCTCATATTGTATATATACTGATTAGGTTTGTTAGTAATATGTTTAAGGTTAAAGTTGAAAGGATTAGATATTCATTGGGGGACATGTTTATAGATAACCAATCACTGGGGATAAAAGCGGAAATTGAAATACCTAAAATGGCACATAATGTTTTGAAGAAACTACAGGAAAGGACGATATATAAAGAGATTGTTAAATTATTACCGCCTGAAAAAGTTGCAATTTATTTTGAAAAGAATATAAAAGAAGAAATATCTTCAATCGTGCGTCTGCTTTTAATTATTCAGTGGTACAGCAAAGTCTACAATAGAAAAAGCGAAGACATTTTGCTTTGCGTATATTCTCCTATGAATCAAATAATTCAATCACTATGGGAAGATACTTCTATTGCAATTAAGTTATATAAGAACTTTGGATATCAGATTTGTTTGATAAAAAGAATTGTTAAATTATCGCATAAGAAAATGTTTTTTCTAAAAAATATTTCGGTAGGTCATGATGTTTATTCGAGTTCAAATTATTATAATATAGCCATACATTATAGAGAAGGTCTGGATACCAAAACTCGTTCAGATTTATTTTGGTATTATCAAAGTAATATTGAACCGCAAAAAGTATTTATTATTCTTGATTCAATTAATCGTCTCCATGTACCACCTACAAAAGAATTATTTTCACAAATTGAAAGTTTGAATATGAAATGGATATATATCCACAAGAACTTATTATTCAAAATTAAAAATAGAATCGGAAAAACTATAAAAATAGACCGTTGCAACGTTTCTTATAGTTTGCCAAGACTAAATTTGAGGATTAAGAGTATTTTCGATAAATGGATATTTATAACTGCAAAAGAATTATTAGTGGATATCCACATATGGATAAAACTTTATACATATTTAAATATAAAAATATGTTTTGATATAGGTTCGCAAACTACGGAAGCCATTGCGCAAGCTATTGCACTCGATTTTGTTGATGGTATTCGCGTGGGGGTTCAAAGGTCAACGATTTCATTGCTTCAGTATCTACCTTTTCTAAGAGACAATGCAAATCATATATTCTTTACCTGGGGTAAAGAAGTGAATAAACATAAAGGAACAAGCAAAATAATTAAAAACTTAATCATTTCAGGTTTTCCATTTGACTATTATTTCCATAATGTATTATTGAATAACAAGATTAAAGATCAATTAAAAAGAAAGATTGATAATAAATATTTTGTCGTAGCCCTGTTTGACAATGTATTTACAAATGACATCTATATATCAGAGAATATGGCGAGTACTTTTTACCGTATTTTTTTGGAGTGGATGATTGAGGATGAAGATATAATGATTATTAGTAAAGAAAAAAAACCTATGTCAATAGAAAAGATAAAGGGATTGGGTAATATAATATCACAGGCTAACAAAACTGGTAGATTTATTCGATTGGATGATGTACTTGGTCGGTTTCCAGTAGACGCTTCTTATATGGCAGATATTGCTGTTGGAATAGGCATTTCTTCTGCTGTTACTGAATCAATAATTGCAGGCAAAAGAGGAATTCATTGCGACTTGCCAAAACAACATTTTCATTATTTTTATAAATGGGGATGTGATAGTCTAATATTCGATGACATAAATAGAATGATGAGTGCAATTAAACGTTACAAAAGTAACAGAAATAGTGTGCCAAGATTAGGAGATTGGTCGGAGTATATTAATGAGGTAGACCCTTTTAGAGATGGTCGAGCAAGCGAACGCATAGGAACGTATCTTAGATGGTGTCTTGAAGGTTTTGTTGCTAATAAAAGAAGAGACGACGTGGTAAACCAGGCAAACGATAAATATGCTTTACAATGGGGCAGTGATAAAGTTATGCAATTGACGGATGAGTTAGAGCCGTGTTGCTGAAAAGAATCATTTCTGAGATTAAGCGGAGAAAATCCTTCCTGAAATTTCTTCATATATATACGTTCACAAATATTATAGAAACGGCAATTCCGTTTTTTTTAATGCCTGTTTTAACAAGACTCTTATCTACCTTCGACTACGGTATAATTGTTACTTTTAATGCGATTAAAACGAACGCTAATCCTGTTATTTCAATGGCAACTCCTGGCGCGCCGTTGGCAGGGCATACTATGATAGGGATAAAGAGGGATTCGATTTCCATTGTTATGTTTATAACGCGCTGGTAGTGAATTTCGTTTTGCTATTCGCAGTTTTGCTGATCCCGGCGGTTTTTAAGAATTTTATTCCCGCTCCTCCCAAAGGAGGGTGTTTCACAATGTCATTCTGAGGCGTTAGCCGAAGAATCTCGAATTTATAACTTATTGTGATTATTCTATATAAATCTGTAACTTATGAAATCAGAAAAAGGAACAATTTTTGATTTTGCGTTCTTTGCGGCTTTGCGATAATTTATTTTGTCGCAGCGAAGAAACAAGATTTGCGGTAATGTTGACACCGGTAGACAGATAATCAGCCGATGGGAGAATATAGAATTAGATGATGAGTTCGATTTCTGGATAGTCGAGAAAAATTTAATAGAAAGAAAAGCATGAAAATTATATGGACAAAACATGCGGAAGATAGACAGAAGGAATGGGAGAAAAGGCTTGGAGTTACAAGACAAGAAGTATAAGTTTTAGTAAGTCATCCTGAACAAATTGTTCCTGGTGATATGAATGTTCTTGTTGCACAAGCAAAAACTCGTAAAGGCTTATTACGAGTTCCTTTTGTAGAAATTGAGGGGAATAGAAAAGTTTTGACTGTGTATTGGACAAGTAAAGTAGAGAGATATTGGAAGGAGGAAAAAGAATGAGGATAAAATATGATAGTGAAGCGGACGTTCTCCTTTTTGTTCTTCGTGATAATCCTCCAGTTGATGCGATTGAGGAATCAGGAGGGATAATCGTGAGTTACGGAGAGGATGGAGAACCTGTAAGTGTGGACTTTCTGAATGCGTCGGTACGCCAACTAATCCAGGCAGGCGAAATCAATGTTGCTCTCCAGTCTAAAAGCGTTTCTATAACATAAACCATTAACCATAAACTATCAGCTATCAGCTTTTCATGGGGACAGGCACTCTCCGAGCCAGAGGCTGACAAAGTTCAGGGATCAAAGCTTAGAAATTTTTCAAATATCTAAAGTGTTATATTTATTACATATTTTAAAAGAATCGTGGACTGAGATAGGCACATTCAACATTGAAGTGCAACACTTGGGAAAACGACTTCGTAAGGGGTTTTAAATTTCAGACACTTTCTTGGGCGATTGTTGATTAAAGATTCTATACATGATATTTGTTGTT
>Ga0209212_1005406_pt1 | contig 15233 bp, 11 predicted proteins | sample RifGroC2_FD_183996 | JGI IMG/M metagenome (GOLD analysis project Ga0209212, IMG submission 183996) | Groundwater microbial communities from Rifle, Colorado, USA - Groundwater C2 (SPAdes) (version 2) | ecosystem: Environmental > Aquatic > Deep subsurface > Groundwater | place: Rifle, Colorado... | reverse complement strand
GAGGCGCCGGCAACCACATAAGAAGTATTTTTGGACACGGACGCCGGTGTTTCACCGCCCAATGCGCGCACTTTTTCTTTGGCTGATTCGCGGCTCATTGAATCCAGCTCGCCTGTAAATACAAATGACAGTCCTTTTAATTTTCCAGCGCCGCTCATTTTTACCGGATTTTTAATTTTCACCCTATTTTTTATCAATTCATCAATTAATTTTAAATTTTTTGCGCTGTGAAACCAATTCCAAACGCTTTTAGCAACGACCTCGCCGATATTGGGGATGCCATTGATTTTTTCCAACTCCGCGTCTTTTATTTTCTCCAAAGAGCCGAAATCGTTGGCCAAATCAATTGCTGTTTGTTCACCTACATGAATAATTCCAAGAGCGTATAAAAATTTTGATAAAATTATATTTTTGGATTTTTCAATCGCAGCGATTAGATTTTCCGCGGATTTTTCCGCGAATCTTTCCAGCGGTTTTAAATCCCCCTGTTTTAATGTAAAAATATCCGCTGGAGTGGCAATCAATCCAACATTGAGCAATTGTTCCACGATTTTTTCGCCCAAACCATCAATATCAAAGGCCTTGCGCGAAACAAAATGAATCATTTTTTCTTTTTCTTGCGCGAAGCAATTTTTATTGGAGCAAAAAAGCGCGACCGACTCCCCTGTTGCGGATTTTTCTTTTTTCACATCCGCATTGCAAATCGGACACTTGTTTGGCGGGTGAATTATTTTTTCCTTGCCTGTTCGCAACCGTGGCAAAACCTCCAATACTTTTGGAATAATATCTCCGGCCTTGGCTACAATTACAGTATCGCCAATTTTAAGCCCCAATCGTTCAATTTCATCCAAATTATGCAGTGTTGCGTGAGTGACAGTTGTGCCGCCAATCAATGCCGGCTTCATTGTGGCAACTGGAGTCAAAGCCCCTGTGCGGCCAACCTGCCACTCCACTTTTTCAACCACTGTGGTAGCTTGCTCGGCCGGAAATTTATACGCGATCATTCCGCGAGGCGCTTTGCCGGCCACGCCCAATTTATCAAAATTTCTATTATCATTTATCACCACCACCACGCCATCAGTCCAATATGGCAATTTGGCGCGTTCTTTCATTATGAATTTATGAAATTTTTCAATTTCGCCCAAATCAACGCAATGTTTATTGTACGGATTGGTTTTAAAACCGAATAATTTTAATAATTTATGCGCTTGCTCATGCGTGGTCTGACCCAAATCAGTCATTAAAGCGTAAGCGTAAAAATCTAAATGGCGGCTGGCAGTGACTGTTGAATCAAGTTGCCTGATAGCTCCGGCTCCGGCATTTCTTGGATTGGCAAAAAGCGGCTCGCCTTTTTCCCCCTGTTCTTTATTTATCATTTCAAAGGCCTTTTTAGGCATAAAACACTCGCCTCGCGCTTCCAACTCCGCTGGATTTTTCAAAAAATCTCGCAATTTATTTTCATGAAATTCTTGACTGCTCTGTTTGCGCCAATGCAAAAAATCAGTGATTTCTTTTTCACTCGGTTCGTGAATTTTCAAAGGAACCGCTTCAATTGTTTTTAAATTTTGCGTGACATTTTCACCAATATTTCCATCTCCGCGCGTAGAGCCGGCATCCAATACTCCTTTTTTATAAATCAACGACACCGCCAACCCATCCATTTTAATTTCCGCGTAAAAATCAAATTTGGCAGAAGGGATCAATTTTTGAACGCGCGTGAGCCAGTCCTCTATTTCCTCAAAACCAAAAACATCTTCAATTGAAAGCATTGGTGAAGAATGTTTCACTTTGAGAAATTCAGCTAATGGTTCGCCGCCCACTCGTTGAGTTGGAGAATCAGATGTGGTTAAATCAGGAAATTCTATTTCCAATTTCAAAAGTTCGTGCTTTAAAGAATCCAAAGCAGCGTCGGAAATTTCTTGTTTATCCAAAACATGATAAAGATAGCGATGCCGCTCAATTTCTTTTTTAAGTTTGACAACGCGCTCCGCGGCTTCGGAATGGGTCATATTGTACTTAAATACCATTTAATCAACTCGCTACCCCATAATAGTGCCACGAGAGTGGCTGGAGCGAGAAAAACGCCAAAAGGCACGGCGCTTTTGAGTGTTTTTTTGCGCAAAGCGAGTAAAAACAAGCTAATAAACGCGCCACCAACATAGGCAAAAAATAAAGCGGATAAAATGTTTGGCCAGCCCAAAATCAAGCCCATTAAAATTCCAAGACCAATATCTCCATCACCAATCCAGCGACCTTTTGAAAAAACCCATTGCAAAGCGAAAAATCCGCCGGCAACGAGCACGGCTGATAATAAATTAAAAATAGAAGCGCCAGTAAGTACTTGTAAAATTCCCACTAAAATAGCCGATGGCCAAATCACCGCGTCCAAAATCAATCCATATTGAAGATCAATCATAAAGACAACAATCATTGTGCTGACGGAAACAAACAACAACGCGTTTAAAACAAAATTTTCAGGAGTGTAGACAAATACAAAGAATGCCGCTGTCACGAGTTCCAGCGCCGGATATTGCCAAGAAATTTTTTTAGCGCATCCGCGGCACCGGCCTTTTTGAATTAAAAAACTGGCCAAAGGAACCAACTCGTGCCAACTAAGTGTTTTACGGCATCGCGGACATTTGGATCGCCCATCGGCCGACTGCCCGCAAGGCAAACGGCAAATCAAAACATTTAAAAAACTGCCGATGCAAAGTCCGAGTAGAAAAATAATAATGATCATAATGCTTGCATTATACACCAAAAATCCCCCTTTTGAAAGGAGGATTTTTGTTTTTCCAAATTTGGAAAGAAAAATTACTTCATTCCTGATGGTGAAGCTGTGTGCGCTCCGGAAGTCAAACCTCCACTGGTACCTTCCAAGGAGAAAGTAATGCTGTATGTAGCTGTTCCTTTTGTATATACATAGTCAGCTCCGTTTGGTGTTGGGTTGGCTGGAACTTGACCCATATATTCAGTGGCTGTGCAACCAGATGCTGCAAAACCATCACCACCCAAACATCCTGCTGAACTGCCGCCTAACACTAAAGCGCTGCCGGCTGGATAATCACTTTTGTCAGTGTAGTAAAGCTCTAACGCTGTTTGCATCTGTTTAACATCAGACAAGCGTTTGGCATCTCTGGCTTTTTCACGAGCGCTACCCAAAGCCACCACTGCCAAAGTTGACAATAAAGCGATAATAGCGATTACCACCAACAACTCAATTAAAGTAAAACCTTTCTTCATGTCAATTCACCCCCTTTCCAAATCGAAATCCTGTATTGGATTGTCATATTAAAGGTGTGGATAAGTTATTTTACGCACGGCGCGCACGATAAGACCTTTTTAACTTTATCCACAGTTTCGGACGGTTTGAAATGGGCTTTAATCAAATAGTCAACCGCCCCCATTTTTAAACCTTTTTGAACGTCTTCTTTTTGCCCCAAATTAGTAAGTAAAATCACAGGAATGTCTTTTGTGGCCGAGTCCTTTTTTAACTGTTCCAAAACAGCAAAACCATCTAATTTAGGCAAAAGAACATCTAAAAGTATAATTTCAGGCTCTTTGGTTCCGGCCATTTTCAAACCCTGTTCGCCGTCTCCCGCAACAAAAACTTTAAAGCCCTCAATCTCAAATTTGGTTTGATAAATGTTGGCCAAAAATTCATCATCCTCAACAATTAAAATTTTTGTTTTTCCCTCTTTTGCCATAGTTCAAATATTATACCACATCTTTAAATTATTCTTCAATTTTTTTCAAGGCCAGACCTATTGGAATGCTAAATCGTGGGCCGATTTGATCCAGTGTCGGTTTGAGCGATTGATCATAAATAATACGCGCCCAGGGATCGCCAATATACACTTTCAAATTAAGAAGTTCTGCCAATCGCGTATCTAAAAATGGAATCAAAGCCGAGCCACCGGTTAAGATAATTTTTTCCGGCCTGGCAGTTGAATTTTCTTTTTGCTTACTGTAAATTTCAAAACTATATTTTATAGTTTCCACCAAAGACGACAGCACCGGCTCAAAAATAGCTGGAAAACCGGATAATGTCTTACCACCTAAACCATGGTTTGGCAGATCGCGTTTGATTTGTTCGGCTTCTTCAGATGAAACACCCAAAGTATTTTTAATAATGTCAGTAAATCCACGACCGCCCATCTGAATGCTGTGGAAAAATAGCGGAATCCCCTTTTCCACCAAAAAGAAATCGGTTTGTGTCGCGCCCATATCAATCAAAAGCGTTGGCGCCGGGTCTTTGCCGATTAACGCGCTGATGAGGGCGTTAGCTTCAGTGTCCAAACTTAACAAATTCAATCCGGCTAATTTGAAAATTTCCGAATACGAAGCGATTAATTTTTTGGGCGCGGCAGTAAGCAGTGCCATTTCATTTTTTTCCTTGCCATTATTCCACGCGACTATTTTCCAGTCCAAAACCGTCTCGGTCAGAGGAATTGTCACGAGTTTTTCCGCCTCTCTTTTTATAAAGGCATCCTTTTCTTCTTTTTTGGATATTAAAGGAATATTAACAATAGAACTAAAAACAGCCGAGGCCGGTAAACTTGCAACCGCCTGCCTGCTAACAGCTTTGGATTTCTGCACCATCTTTTTTAATAAATCAATTACTGCCTCCGCGTTTAAAAAATGACCATCCGCTTGATCTTGCGATAATTCTTTATCAGTATAAGCGTAAGTGAAAAGATGCGCGCGTTTGCCGCGTTTTTGCAATTCCACCAGTTTAATGCCGTGCGTGCCGATGTCCACGGCTAAAAAATTTTTAGGTTTTGAAAATGGCCACATAGATAATTATTTGCGACGCGCCGCTCTATAGTTTACTTTTTAGTTCAAGTATATTAAAATACAGGCATAGATATTATACCATATGTTAAAATTATATAATACCCTAACTCGTCAAGTAGAAGAATTTCAGCCGTTGAAAAAAAACGCGGTTGGTCTTTATACCTGCGGCCCGACTGTGTATAATTACGCGCATATTGGCAATCTCCGCTCTTTTATATTTGAAGATATTTTGAAACGCGCGCTGTTGACTGATGGTTTTCGCGTCAAACATATAATGAATTTGACTGATGTTGATGACAAAACAATCAAGGCGAGCCGAGAGGCCAATCAAACATTATCAAAATTCACTGATATTTACACGCGTGCTTTTAAAAAAGACATCCAAAAATTAAACATTTTGCCTCCAACTAAATTTGCGCTGGCCACAAAATACATTAAACAAATGGTCGCGTTGGTACAAAAATTGCTTAAAAAAGGCATTGCGTATGAAAAAGACGATTCAATTTATTTTTGTCTTGCCAAATTTCCAAACTACGGCCGTTTGGCGCGATTAAAAAATCAAGAATTAAAATCCGGAGCGCGCGTAAATGTGGATGATTATGAAAAAGAAAATCCGGCTGATTTTGTTTTGTGGAAAAAATGGACACCAAAAGATGGCAAAGTATTTTGGAATACTCCATTGGGTAAGGGCAGGCCTGGCTGGCATTTGGAATGTTCTGCCATCAGCGCAACGGAATTGGGTCAGCCGCTTGACATTCACGCCGGCGGAGTGGATTTAATTTTTCCTCATCATGAAAATGAAATTGCTCAATCCGAGACCGCGACCGGCAAACCATTTGTCAAATACTGGTTGCACGGCGAACATTTGCTGGTGGAAGGCCAAAAAATGGCCAAATCGTTGAATAATTTTTTTACTTTGCATGATTTGGAAGCCAAAAAATTTAATCCATTGGCGTTTCGCTATCTTTTGCTAACTGCACACTATCGCTCCAAACTGAATTTTACTTGGGAGTCATTGCAAGCGGCGCAAAATGCCTTGGAAAGTATTTATTTACAAATTCGTGATTGGGACAAGCCGAAAGTTGGCTGCGCGGAATTTGAAGAAAAATTTTTTAACGCGATTAATAATGATTTGGATACACCGCGCACATTAGCTATTATGTGGGAAATGATAAAATCGCCCTTACCTTCTGCCGCCAAAGCGCAAAGTTTATTGAAATTTGATAAAATTCTGGGATTGGATTTTAAAAAATATATTGGGAAAAAAGAAAAAATTTCAACGGCGATTAAAAAATTATTGGATGAACGAGTAAAGGCGCGGCAAGAAAAGGATTGGGAAAAATCAGATGAATTGAGAAAAGAAATTGAAAAAATTGGATATTCTGTTGAAGATACATCGCAGGGACAGAAAATTTTAAAAAAGTAATTATGACTATTGGAAAGTGTGAAATCAATCCGCCAACTGAAAATCATGAAATTTTATGAATTTTCTCGTTACCGGCGGGGCCGGATTTCTGGGAATCAATTTAATCAGATATTTACTGGCCAAAGGGCACAAAATTACATCTTTGGACATTGCTGATTTTGATTATCCTGAAAAAAATCAAGTGATCGTAGTCAAGGGCGATATTCGCGATAAAATCACTGTTGATAAGTGCATGGCTGGCATTGATATTGTGGTGCATGCAGCCGCGGCCTTGCCTTTATACACACCAGAAGAAATTTTCTCAACTGATGTGCTGGGCACAAAATTGCTTTTGGCTTCGGCCTTGGATTTTAAAGTGGAAAGATTTATTCATATTTCCTCAACTGCCGTGTATGGCATTCCGGATCATCACCCGTTGGTGGAGACAGACAAACTTGATGGCGTTGGGCCTTACGGTCAGGCCAAAATAGCCGCGGAAGAGGCGTGTGTGGAATATCGCAAAAAAGGAATGTGCATTCCGATTTTGCGGCCTAAATCATTTATCGGGCCTGAACGATTGGGTGTTTTCGCGCTTTTTTATGATTGGGCGATGACAGGACATGGTTTTCCAATGCTTGGCAATGGAAAAAATCACTATCAACTCTTGGATGTGGAAGACTTATGCGAGGCGATTTATTTTTGTGTTTCGTTAGAAAAAATAAAAGTTAATGACACTTTTAATATCGGAGCGGCTGATTTTACAACAATGCGCGAAGATTATCAGGCAGTGTTGAACACGGCCGGATTTGGCAAAAAAATTATTGGTTTGCCTGCCGCTCCTGCAATTTGGACATTGCGAATTTTGGAAAAACTGCGCCTCTCCCCTCTTTACAAATGGGTTTATGAAACAGCAAGCAAGGATTCGTTTGTATCAATTGAAAAAGCAAAAAAAATACTTGGATTTAATCCAAAGTATTCCAATAAACAGGCGCTCTTGCGAAATTATAAATGGTATTTGGAAAATTTACACAATTTTGAACGACAAAGCGGTATTTCTCACCGCGCTCCATGGAAACAAGGCATTCTGGCCTTAGCTAAATTCTTTTTTTAAAAAGAGTGGGCGGCAGTAGGAGAGCTGCCGCCCGAGGATAGGAGGGAACACGGAGGTTAGACCGTGATGGGTTCGTCTTGTTGGGCTTCTGCTCGCGGAGCAGAATCTACGGATCGGATTTACATCCTAACCGCAAGTCCCTGCTCCGCAGCATTCAGCCGCCTGCTCGTGGCCACAAGTGGTTTTGCGGGAACCCCGTACTCCGTTCTTAATGAAGTCCGAGATTCACCACCGGTTGGCTCGTAACAAACCCTGTCGCAAGCTCAAAGCTCCAACAAGCTCCTTAAGGCTGGCAAGCGGAACAATCTTCCGTTGAAGCCAGTGCCTTAACAGCGAGGACATCTATGCCATCCTTAAGGACACTTTCATATTAACTTAAAAATAAAAATTAGTCAAAAAATCCGCTTTTTAAAGCGGATTTTGATTTTACAAACAAATTTTTTACATCCACTGTTTTCTTCTAAAAAATACCAACATCCCGAGAATCACAGCCAACAAAATACTGGAAAAAGACATGAATTTAAGCGGATCAATTAAAATTGAAAATGAAGAATCAAAGGCCAAAAGTGCCAAACTGATAATCAATTCCGAAGCGAAAATTATGGTGGTAAAAATAGTGAAGACCTCCATTATATTATTACTGCGATAATTCAAAAGTGCCAGTTGACTGTCTTGAATTGCCTCAATCGTGTCTTGATAATTTTCAAGCATTACCCAAAGATCTTCCGTATCTTCAACCAGTCCTTTCAAAAGTTCGTGTGAAAAATCAGGAAAAAATTTCTCAATTTTTCCAGACAGGTGCTGGATCACGCGCGTATGCCGATTCATGGCTTTTCTAAAATTAACTATATTGGTTTTAATGCGCAAAACCTCATTGATGGTTTCGGCCTTGTCGGTTTGAGCGAAAACAATATTTTCCGCGTGATCAATATCATTGCTAATATGAATTGACATTGGTAAACAATAATGTTCCAGCCGTTTTAAAATTTCATACAATAATTCAATTGGTGAGGCAAAGGCGCTGGCGTTTTTTATTGCCGTGTCTTTTTTATGCTTATTGAAAAAATCAGCAATTGGGCTGAATAATTCCGAAGTGCTTGTTATCAAAAAATCTTTGCCAATGAAAAAATCAACTTCCACCGGATGAATCTTGCGTGAGCCGCGATCATAACTGGGATAAAGCAATATCATGAAAAGATGTCCGTCTCTTTCAACAAGTTTTGGCCTTTGAATCGGCGGCAAAACATCTTTCAAATCCAATTCGTGAAAATTAAAACGGCGCGCCAATTGCTTGGCTTCCAATTCAGTGGGATGATTGATATGCACCCATGACCAATTCGCGGTTTTGATTTCTTTTAATGTATTCATTTTAGCCATGACTACATTATATCATACTTTGACAAATCATGTGTATAACATTGTGTGGATAGATTGGAAATGATATAATTATGGCAGTGAAAAACTATGCCCTTAACTAAAAAAGAGCGACAAGAAGAAACAAAGCCGTCTGTGGCTGATTTTTTGCGTGAAGCGCCAAAACCCACACAGGAAATTGGCGCACAAAAAGAATCTGAATTAAGCTGGCCTGTGGAAACAGGGGCACGGCCAACAACTGAAACAACGCAACCAAAACCAGCTGCTGTTTCGCCGACTCCGGTAAGTATCCCCCGCCCCACCAAAAACCCTCATCTGGTGGAGGTGGAAAATATACTTTCCGCCGGATTGGAAGATGCCTACAAAGAATTGCCTCCGGAATTAAAAATAAAATTCAAACTGGAAGGCGAGCGTGTTTCCAACTTGGTTTGGCAAATGGTTGAAACAGCCAAAATTCAAGTGCAAAAAATTGTGGACTTAATTCGTAATTGGCTAAAAACGATCCCGCATGTCAATCATTTTTTCTTGGAGCAAGAAACAAAAATAAAAACGGACAAAATCATTCTTTTTGCCAAAAAACATAAAGAGGAATAGACATTATGGAGGAAGGAATTTATCTTCCGGATTTATCCGGTGGTTTGGAAAAAGCCAACACTGTCAGCGGCCAAATTGCTCAATCAGCGCAAACAGCTGTGGAATCAGGCGCTTGGTTGCCTTACGCGTTCTTGATTTTAATAATTTTGGGCGTGGTTTTGTTATTGTTTTTGCTCCGTTTGTGGTTGCATCGCTTGGCGCGCAAAAGATATGCTTTTAAACGAAAAGTTTTTTTGGTGATTTTGCCAAAAGAGGCTGAAGAGGAAGCAAAGAAAAAAGAATCCACAGATCAAAAAAAAGACATTAAAGAAGTAATTGCCGTGATGGAAACTCTTTACGCCGCGTTTACCGGAATCAGGCGAACCAAGGATTGGACTTATCCATTTTATCAATTTAAAAAATTCTGGGTTGGCTCTCATCGGCATATTTCAATGGAAATTATTTTTGATAAAGGATTGATTAAATTTTTTGTGGTGGCGCCGGAAAAATTGGGTGAATATGTTGAACAGCAAATCCACGCAGAGTTCCCAAACTCTGAAATTGAAGAAACAACCGATTACAACATTTTTCAGCCGCAGGGCGCGATCATTGGCACCTATCTTAAACCAACCAAAAGCGTTTTATTGCCATTAAAAACATACAAAAAACTGGACGGCGATCCGACAGAGGGATTGCTGAATAATTTAAGCAAATTAAAAATGAATGAGGGCGCGGCCATTCAAATGTTTATCAGGCCGGTCAAGCAAGGTTGGCAATCCAAAGTACTCTCCATTGCCCAAAAAATGCACAAAGGCGACAAATTGGACAAGGCCTTGGGTGATATTAGCGTCGGGCACATTATTTCCACAGCAATAATGTTTCCTTTTAAAATACTTGGCGATGTAATCAAGGCATTTACTTCTTCTGCCAAAAGTAAACAAATTGACGAATCGGAAAAATCCCAATCAAAAAATCCGCCAATGCGCATTTATCAGCGCGAAGAAGAAATCATCAAATCAATGGAAGAAAAAATTTCCAAGGCCAATTTTGAAGTTAATATAAATTTAATCGCCTCTGCTGATGATTCCACTCGCGCCAGTCAAATTTTGCGTGATTTGGTCGGCTCGTTTGCTCAATTTACAGCTCACGAAAGCGGCAATGCTTTGCGCGAACAAGTTATTTTTTTCAAAAAAATGTTTATTGGAGATTTTATCTATCGCAATTTTCGTTCTTGGAAAAAATTGGTTTTAAGCACCGAGGAATTGGCTTCCATTTGGCACTTCCCTCTTCCATCAGCCAAAACGCCAAACATCCTGTGGTTGCAAGCGCGAAAATCTCCGCCGCCCATGAATATGCCTGACCACGGACTTTTGATTGGCAACACGGTTTATCGCGGTCAGGAAAAACCTGTTTATGTTTTGCCGGAAGACCGCCGCCGCCATGTTTACATTATTGGTTCAACCGGTGTGGGTAAGTCGGTGTTGCTATCCAACATGATTATTCAAGATATTCAAAATGGCGAAGGCGTTTGCGTGATTGACCCGCACGGCACTTTGATTGAAGATGTTTTGCCGCATATTCCAAAAGAGCGCGTTGATGATGTCATAATTTTTGATCCATCTGACATTGAACGGCCGGTTGGTCTTAACATGTTGGAGGCGGAAACACCGGAGCAAATGGATTTTGCTATTCAAGAAATGATCGCGATTTTTTACAAATTGGTAACAGACCCGGCAATGATCGGCCCGATGTTTGAACACAACATGCGCAATGCCATGCTAACTTTAATGGCTGATAAAGAATATCCCGGCACTTTGGCTGATATTCCTCGTATTTTCACTGACGCTGAATTTCAAAAATATAAATTGAAAAATGTGACTGATCCGATGGTGCGGGCTTTTTGGGAAAAAGAAATGGCTAAAACATCGGATTTTCATAAGTCGGAAATGCTGGGATATTTGATTTCCAAAGTCGGCCGTTTTGTGGAAAATGAAATGATCCGCAATATCATCGGCCAGCCAAAATCAGGATTTAATGTCCGCGAAGTCATGGACAACAAAAAAATTCTTTTGGTAAATTTGGCTAAAGGAAAAGTCGGCGAGGTTAATTCCAATCTGCTTGGTTTGATTATCGTGTCCAAACTGCAAATGGCCGCTTTAGCTCGCGCGGACATGCCGGAAGAAAAACGCAATGATTTCTTTTTATATATTGATGAGTTTCAAAATTTCATCACTGATTCCATCTCCACAATTTTGGCTGAAGCGCGCAAATACAAATTGGATTTAACCATGGCGCATCAATACATCGGGCAACTGTTGACAGGCGGCGGAATTGAGGGAAAACAGGGCAACAGCAAAATCAAAGACGCGGTGTTTGGCAATGTGGGCACGATAATTTCTTTTAGAGTTGGCGTGGATGACGCCGAGGTGCTAGCCAAGCAATTCGCTCCGGCTTTGAACGAGTATGATGTTATGAACATTGACAAATTTCACGCTTATGTGCGATTATTGATTAATAATGCGCCGTCTCGTCCATTTACTATCGCGACTATTTATCCGTCAAAAGGCAACCCTGAAATCGTAGAACCAATTAAAGAGCTTTCTCGCTTGAAATTCGGACGCGATAGGGCGCTTGTGAACGCGGAAATTCTAGAACGCACTAAATTGGGTGAAATAATTAAAACAACAACTGCGCCGGCCAGCGAACCGACATTATAATTGGTCATTGCGAGCCCCGACATCCGTCGGGGCGTGGCAATCTAGTATATGAGCACCTTATATCGTAAATATCGTCCAAAATTGTGGAGCGAGGTCGTGGGGCAAAATCACATCAAACTCACTTTACAAAGAGAAATTGAAACGGGCCGTTTGGCCCACGCTTTTTTATTTTCCGGATCCCGCGGCATTGGAAAAACCACTTTGGCGCGCTTGGTGGCCAAATCAGTCAACTGTATTAAGCGCACGCCAGACACAAGCGAGCCGTGTGGCGAGTGTGATTCTTGCCGTGAAATAACCGAAGGGCATTCTATTGATGTATTGGAGATTGACGCGGCATCGCACACAGGAGTTGACAATGTGCGGGAAAGCATTATTGATTCAGCGAGATTTTTGCCAACCAAAAACAAATTTAAGGTCTTTATCATTGACGAGGTTCACATGCTTTCCACCGGCGCTTTTAACGCGCTTTTGAAAACCTTGGAAGAACCGCCGGCCTATGTGATTTTTATTTTAGCCACTACCGAACTTCAAAAATTGCCGGAAACGATTATTTCTCGCTGTCAGCGGTTTGATTTTAAAAAAGTTAATATAGAAGACATTGTCAAACGATTGCGAACCATTGCTGATGAAGAGAAAATAAAAATTGACAAAAAAGTGTTGGAACAAATTGCTTACCGCAGTGAAGGCGGATTGCGCGACGCGGAAGGACTATTGGGACAAATTTTTTCAATGGGTGTTAAAGAAATTACGGAAAAAGAAGCTAGTTTGGTGCTCCCACGCTCTGATTTTTCAGCGGTGGCCAAAATTTTGGAATTTATTACGCAAAAAAATCTTAAAGATGCTTTAATTTTCTTGAATAATTTGGTGGAAGAGGGCGTGGATTTAATTAAATTAACCGAAGATATTATTGAATTAAGCCGCTTGATTCTATTAACTAAATTAAGCAATGAATTGGGAAAATTAAGTTTTGCCGTTGATGAAAAATTATTAAAAGAAATAATGAAGTTTGCGAAAATTTTTTCCGTTCCGCAATTAATGAAAATAATTGAAACATTTTTGGAGCAAAAACGGCACTTGCGCGCGTCTCATGTGCCGCAACTGCCGTTGGAAATGGCTTTGGTGACGCTGATACCGGAAACCTTGTCTCCAATCGCGATTGTGGAAGCGACTTTTACTCCTTCACAACAGCAAGTACAAAGTGAACCGGCACCTATTCATGTAACTTCAAAACCGGTTTTAAGCGAGCTGGAAACAAAGAAAGAAGAAAAGAAAATAGAAAAACCGATTGAAGTCACTGCGTCCGAACCTACAGGCGCGCCCCTCTCATTTGACAAAATCAAAGAAAAGTGGGATCATTTCTTGAAAAAAGTGCAGGAATACAACCATTCTTTACCTTTAATTTTGCGAATGAGCCAGCCAGTTGGAGTGCGTGGCCGCGCTGTGCAAATATGTGTCAAATATGCATTTCATCAAGATAAATTAAGCGAGTTGAAAATGCGCTCTTTGGCTGAAAAAGCAATGACCGAGGTTTTGGGAGAAACGGCCTTTATTGAAGTTGTTTTAGGTGATGACAAAGCGCCTGTGATTGTTCAAATCGCCACCGAGCCTGTTGCGCCGTCAACAGACACGCTTGTGAATGACCTAGCCGCGGCCTTTGGCGGACAGGTGGTTGGATAATGTCATTTTCGCTCTTTTTGTCATTGCGAGCGTGGCGAAGCAATCTATTCCGGGATCGTCTAATGGTAGGACAACGGACTCTGAATCCGTTTATCTTGGTTCGAATCCAAGTCCCGGAGTTTTAAAAATGAGCAACAATAAAAAAGAAAGCCGCTTACTATGAATGAATATGATTCACTACCGGAAGAGATAATTACAACAATAGAAAAACTGCCAACTCTAAAGGATGGCTATGTTAGATTGGTGCACATAACAATCCCACAAAATGCCGAACAGATTAAAACGCGCGGACTTGATTACAGCAGGCACGGCATGATTTCTTCAACCGCACGCTATTGGGGAAACGAAGCGCAGTGTGAATACTGGAGCGATGATCCGCGTTTTTCTTTTGACGGTGCTGTCGCGGTTGTTATGGATGTGCCAATTGATGAAATACGCACGCACAACAATCCTACAATATCCCCAGGTCTTATTCCAGCAGAGTATTTTGTCGGTATTGTTAAAGCAAAAAAGCCGTTACAAAAATAATAATGATTCAATTTCTCAAAAAAATCATTCTTTTCTTGTTAATGTTGATTGGCGCCTCTTTTTTAGCGGCTTGGACAATCCCCTCTTTGATTCCATTTATTGAGAACGCGGCCGGACGAGCGCTTTCTTACGAGGTACTCATGCGCGCCTACATCGAGCTCGGCTTTTTCCTGATTGCCTTTATTTTTTCCGCCATTATTTTATGGCGCAAACACTTGCTTTGGTGGCGCTACGCGCTTTTAACACTGGGCGGCGCGCTTTTTATTTATTTTTTCATTTTCATTTTTGACCAAAAATGGTCTTTAACTGAAGAGTATTCTTGGATACGATATCCATCCGGCGGCGCTTTATTTATTGCCGGCGGACTCTTGTTTTGGGCAGCTAAAAAACAATTTCTTGAATTTAGACAAAAAATGGCATTTTGGCTCTTGGGCGCGGGTTTGTTTTTCGCCGGAGCTGATGAATCGTTTTTAATTCATGAATTTATCGGCGGCCGATTGCAAAAATTATTTAAATTGCCTGATTTTACCACTGATTTGATAACAGCCGGTTATGGTTTAATTGGACTCACAATTTTAATTTTTATTTTCCAAACTCTTCGCCGTTTGCCAAGCACTCCGCGCTTGCGTATTTTTTTCCAATTATATTTTTCCGGCATTTTTCTTTTTATTCTGGCCACTGGTTTTGATTCAATTGACGGCCTACTTTTTGATTGGCTGGGGCGTTTTACCGACATACTCGCCGTGCACGGCTATGAATTTTCCGACGCGTGGTATATTATTTGGCAGCCCAAGGAGTTTCTAAACGGCTGGGAAGAAATTTTGGAATGTACTGCCGCGATTATTTTCGCTTTTGGCGCGTATTTGATGATAGCCAAAGATAGCTGGTTTATTGAAGAAAAGGTGGCAATGAATAAAAAAATAATCGTAACTGTCGGTGGTTTAATAATCGCCGGCATTTTTATTTCTTCAATATTCACTTGGCGACTGAAAACTAATACGCCTTTGTTGGGCAATGAAAAAGTTACCAAAATTGCCAGTTTAGCAGAGGG
>Ga0209212_1005404_pt1 | contig 15239 bp, 11 predicted proteins | sample RifGroC2_FD_183996 | JGI IMG/M metagenome (GOLD analysis project Ga0209212, IMG submission 183996) | Groundwater microbial communities from Rifle, Colorado, USA - Groundwater C2 (SPAdes) (version 2) | ecosystem: Environmental > Aquatic > Deep subsurface > Groundwater | place: Rifle, Colorado... | reverse complement strand
TGGGCATGCCTTACGCCACTATCGCCGAGCGTCTTAAGATCAACCTGTGGATGGCGAAAAGAGCGGCTCGGTGGGGCAAGACCAATCACAAGAGGGGGGAGAGTACGTCTCCATACTAAAATTGGCGGGGGCCCCGCACCGATAGGTGAAAGGCTGGGAAAATTGTCAGAGGGTCCCTATTCGTATTCCTTCAGCTCACATTCACGACAAGAAACGCTCCAGGAGTCTTTTTTCAGCTTCTGGGCCTTCCACAGCCGCATCTTCCACGGCGGGCCGGCGATCAAAGCCATCAACGGATACGGGGTTCGTGCAGGCGCAAAGGTGGCGATTGTAAATAACGTCCTTCTATCTCTCCAACTCAAGGTTAAGGAACCTCCGGGATGTGAGTGCCAGTCCCCCAAATAGGTCCACAAGCGACCAGAACTTGCGTAAAGACGTGAAATCTGAATTTTCTGCCACGCGCTATCCGGTTTGAAGCTAAATCTTGCATGTTTGGCGTTAGGACCTGGTCCAACATATTCCCCGATAACAACTGCCTCAGACGTTGGTCCCCAATATCCAAAAAGACAACCGCCTGTTTCGAAAAGTGCGCGACGCTCGACTTCCTCTCGCATCTTGCAAATCACTATTCGGTTGATCCACGCGATGGTCACGCCGGATTTGCACACGGGCAACGAGGATTTTTTTTGAGAGGAAATGTTTGGCACTCAATCCCAATTCCTCTTCCGTCCTGATCCCTCAGGTTTATTACCACGACGTCCCAATCAAATGAGGGATACCCGGGGGTTTCGCCGTCTAAGAGCGTCGAAACCGCCAGACGTACACCGGCCAGAGCTATTTGCCCCGTGTCAAAGGACGTACCGGTAAAAGTTGGGTCGGCGCATCCATGGGGCTGAACTCTTCCGTTTGATTCATCCTGATTCGGTAGTGGGATGCCTGTGGAGGGGTCTCTATCATGTTCCTCATGCCAATGTTTTAAACATATCCAGCACCCCGTCTTCCCAGGAACTACACGCGAGACAATTCCTCCCCATGCACCCGGCGTAGTGGACAGGCAGACATAAGGGATTCCCTTTTCCAGCGCAACTGACGAGAGAAAATACTGGACTCCAAACTCTGCGGTAGCATCGTAAACCAGGTCTACGCCCTCCAAAAAAGCTTCTATTCTCGCCTGCTGCAACTCTCCGACCTCGCCTAGTCTCATATTTTCATGGACGACTTTCGTATACGGATAAGACGCTTCAATGAAAGATTTAATTGCCTCGGTTTTCCTCTTGCCAGCGGCTTGGAGACCCAGTGGCCATCTCACAATTATTCCGGGGTCGACAACATCATAATCAAGGATTCTGAGTTCTCCCACTCCACTACGAGCAAAGTCAAGAGCACTTGGCGCTCCAAGGCAACCCAAGCCAAACAGGGCGATCTTCTTGTCCTTCAAATTGCGGACTTCCGGAATTCTCGCAAGCATGTCTTCATGTCCCGCCCTCCCCGGTCTCACGAAAAAAACTCTTTCCTCTAATTTGGGACGAAAACCCTTTTTGACAACCCTCCTCTTCGACTGCATCAGGAAAACCCACCCATCCCCAAGAATCCATCCCGGTTTCTCAGGTTTAGCAACTTCCTCCGGAAATAGAACCCCGAGTAGTTCCAATTGAAGATCTTCCTCTGGAACGTTGTGAAACATACCACGTGGGCGTTGGTATTCTAGGCGTGCAAGATGAGGATGAAGATCGATAAGTTTTCTTTTAAATTCCCCCGCATTTTCTTCCCGTATAGCCTCAGGCGACCTTGCCCATCGCGCCTGGATGCGCGTTTTGAAAAGGTGGGCAAGGTGGCTATCGGCAGTCTGGAGGACCCGGCCAGATGAATCACGGATTTCAAGGATTGCAAGTAGATGCGCGGACGCCACTCCCAATTCCAGCGTTCCCTTTATTACTGAGGAGTCTATTGCCCATGCGCTCTCAAAAAGCACAAGAATATTTTCGTAATACGGATAGTAGTCTGTAAACGGCTCTGCCTGTCGCTCCTCAATATCGCCGAGAGGTTCTGGGCTTGAACCAGCAAGAATGACGTTAGGCAAGCGTTGTACCAGGAAGGCGGCGAGTGTGTCGTCAATTTCCCAGTTCAGAGTGGAGCGCCCGATAAGGCACAAATTCTTCTGAAATGGATTCTGGTGGCGCGGAAGATCAATATCAAAGCACTTTACCTCGAAACGAAAGAAGGGGAAAAAGTCAGGAAAAATGGCATCGAGGTGCAAGTCGCGCCCGCCGTAAGGATAGGTGGCATGAATGACCAGAATCCCTTCCTTACGTGCGGCATCGTCAAGGGAATATCGTATCCCGGCCTGATCAAGCGCCTCGCGTTGAGCCTTCAAAACGCTGGGCCAACGCTCCCACCAGAACTTTCCTGACATTACCCCACAGGTCTATCTTTAGGCGGCTTGGGCGGTTTAGGAGGACCAGGGTCATGCGGAGGTTTCGGTTTATCCTTATCTTTGTCTTTATCCTTCTCGTCTTCTTTGTCCGACATTTCACTCTCCTCAAGAGTTTCTTGGCACTCGGTGGATGCGATTGCTCATCAGGATAACAACGGGTAGCCACCTCGTCAACAGACGGTTCTCTTCACAGCCGGTCTCCTTCATGAATGAGCACATTCCGGACCGCGAAGGAGGGGATTTTTTAAACCGAAAAGTGTCCGAGATACGGGGTGATCTCACCCCGCCTGAATCCTAATCTGTCAACCGTCCACTGAAACGGGGCAACTCCACCTGAACCGCCGGGTGCCGACCGACAGGACCGTGACCGCAGTCCCGCCTGGCAGGAGCAATCACAAACCGCCCCGAGAACCCAAGACCCCCCGAGTAGTCAAACTCCTCCGCAAGGCTATCGAGTGGCAGGCTCTCCTGGAGTCCGGTAAGATTGCCAAACAGGCGGAAATCGCCCGCCGGGAGGGCAGCACCCGCGCCCGGGTTACCCAAATTATAGGCTTGCTGCGACTCGCCCCGGAGATACAAGAACATATCCCTTCCATGCCGGACGGTGCCCGTCGTCCCCCAGTAAGGCGCGACTCGCCTATGGTTCTTCTGATGTGAGTGGGGCCTATAACTGGTCAAAGAAATGAAAAAAGTAAAGGGTATGCCTCTTACCGTCAAAAGAAGGATCGACGATACAAAATAACCTCTTCATGGGTCGATCCGCTTGCGAATACCACCACGTGATCGCCTTGGACTTGTCAGTAAAGTCCGGCCTATGCATCCAATAAACATTTGAAATGCTTGGCTCAGTTGTCTCCCTCAGTCTGAGCTGCTCAGAAAGAGCGCCAGCGATCAAGTCGGGAATTGCCAATAAATCCTCTATCTGCCTTGAACCGTCATCACAGCGCGCGGTGCCGCACCTGCAATGCCCCAAGTTGAACGTCAAGTACTGACTCGAGATCCAGGCAAATAGCTGTGTAAGTTCACAAACTCGTTGATCGTTTGCCGCAATGCTGTCTTCGTCGGTGAACCAGAAAACATCTTGGCCGATGAATGACAAGCCAGCCAGGAGAAAACTGAGAAAATGAACGGTTGTGAAAGCCTTTTCGAGCACGTGGATCTTCCATTTCGCATAGGCTTCGAAGGCCGGGTTGCCCAAGTCGAGTGGCGGCCTCCCAGAAAAGATGGTCCCACACCGCTTGCTAATGGCAACGGAAAAAGATAAACCTTCGAGTCTATTTGCTGCTTCCAGCAACGGCTCAAGTGCTTGGCGCCTCTGGGTGTCGCCCAAACCTTTGAAAGACATACGCCTTGAATCCGCTAGGAAGAGTTTCCTAATCGAAAGCCGTTCGGATTCCCAGGCTCTCCATGCATCTGTTGAAGTTATCAGAAAGGAGTAGACAATATAGGGAGCATCAGGAGACTCACCGCTGTAGTCCGATGCCAACAGCAACGTATGAGAGCGCCGAAGATCAGGGAAGCACGTAGCATGGTTTGCCTGCAACTGAAGAAAGTTGCTATTCAGTAGATGGATGAGTGTACCGTCAGGCACTATCGGTGGTTGCCAACTCAATCATAGCCCCTTGAAAGAACAATGGCAGCTATTCGCACTTCAATTTTCAACAGCAATAAAAGGACCTGCTGGCACCTCATCCCAGGTGCGACCATCCAGCGTTCTACCGTTCTTTTTCTTCCGCACTCCGCCCCACTGCTTGAAGAAAAATGGGACGCCGTCCGCACGACACTGCTTTCGAATCTCCCTGACCCACTTCGCTTCCATAGGTCGCGCACCGGGTCCGCTTTCCCCACCGACGATCACCCAATGGATGTCCGAAAGATCGATGGTGCCCACTGGTTCCAGCAACGGTTCCAAAGACAGGAATTTGACAGCAGCGGGAACCTCTCGAAGATGGTCCGCGCGCCACAGGTATTTAGCAGTCTCAATCGAAACGCCCATCCATACGTTAGGAGGCCAGTTCAGGTCAGGAGCGAGTTTCGCCAGCCTCTCCGAACGCTTGGTGAGGATCTGGAATGTATGCCACGAGGCCTTCTCCATCGTCTGGAACACCTCCTGGATGAACGAAAAGGGAACCTTCTCGTGAAAAAAGTCGCTCATACTATTCACGAAAATCGTTCGTGGTTTCTTCCAAGTAAGCGGTAGGTTAAGACGTTCCGGCCATAGTCGAAGATCGAACCCCTGTTCGAAGTGGTGACCTGGAATTCCCCGCCACCGCTCCGCAAAAAGTTCCGCGTAGCAATGGTTGCAACTAGGACTGATCTTCGTGCATCCTGTAACCGGGTTCCATGTCGAATTCGTCCACTCTATTGCGGAGTTGATACTCATCGGCCTCCACCTCCAGGCCAAGGTTTTGTCGATAGCAACGTCTCGTTATTAAGCTTGTTCTTTCGCTTGACCGTTCTCGGATCAGCAAACAACCTGTTTTCTTTGAATACTAACCCGTCAATCATCGCCCGATAATCTTTTGAGCGGTACTGTAAGAAAAACCCTGGAACGATAGCTTCGTAGATCTGAGGCCGTGTCATTGCGCGGCCGTTGACGACTCTGAGAATCGCCGACTTCACATCTTCCATCGAGGTCGGCTCGTATCGCCTTGGGGTCATAGAGAACAGCAGTCCATCCTTGAATTGATTGAAGTACGGCTCCAGGGCAATGTTGGCCACATCGTTCATGTAAAGAACGGCCCGTGCACTGCGCGTTCCGAAAATCAGATGGTACTTCGCCAAATCGTCCGATGGAACGCCCGCCCCATCGTCCATCTCCTTAACCGGAATCGCGTAGGTGTATTGGAAGAAGGCACGCACACGATCCATATAAGCACCGACAACAGCGTCTTCTCGCTGAGTCTTGTCAAGCCGAGGGTTAGTTACAAGCTCAATCCAATAGTCTCCGCCCATGACGCTGTTTACAGTTTCGATCTTGGATTCCTTTACCTTTCGTGCCACATCGTCGGCCGAATCGGTGTAGGACCAATTGCCGCTCATCCTCATGAACGTCTTGAAGTTGAAGTTGATTAGGACCTCGGTGCTCTGGCTCGTGTCTCTTTCGTAGATTTGCTTGACTGTATCGAAATCAAGATCTTTTATGCCGTATGGGTCCAAGTAGAAGAATAGCGTGGCGCCTTTTCCTACTTGCAGTGCACAAGAAAGGGCCTCCGAGAAATCCGAAAGAGGCTTCCCTGCGATCCCTTGCTTGACATAGTCAGACAATCTTTCCTCGAGCGCAGCACGGTGTGCGGGGTGTGAGTCCGAGAACAGACATGCGATCCCAACGCCGCGCTTGGGTGCCTTACCGATCGCCCCGCAAACGATCAAAGGTGATCCCTCCGATCCATCTCCAAAGCTACCGGGGCCGGCAAAGGCATCCACGATTATTATGGGACGGCCACGATGTTGAACCGTTTTGAGATAGCAGGCAATGTAGCTCCCAACGATTCTGTCCTTTACCCTCGACCACTCGCGTTTCGCTCTGAAGAATGGATGAACCTCGTCAGCGCGAGTGCCATATGCGCGTTGATTCTGGCTCATTCCTACGTCTTCTGTAGAAAGGCCTCGTGCAAGCACTACGGGGGACACCCTTCCCGGATTATCAGCATCAGGACACGGACTCATCAGGAACCTCGGATTTCTACTTTGTCTGCAAGCCCAAGATCATCCAGAATCTGGCGGAGATCTGAGGTCAGGCCCCCGGCGACATCTTTATTAACGGTCACTGAGAAATCGACGCTGACCTTGAGGTCGGACCCCGATCTAAGTTTCGGCAGAATCTTGGTCCCGAGGCGATTCCACACCTCCGGCGGGACGGCACCGACGAGCCGGATCGTCCTTGTCTGAGCACCTGGGATCGGCGACGGCCCGGATTCGGGTTCTTGTCCGGGGCCAGATGCGGTGCCCGGTCCTGGAACCGGTTGCGGTTCCGGCCCCGGAGCAGGCTCTGGCCGAAGACCCGCCTTGAGGGCTTGCGCAATGGCCTTCGTCAGCAAGAAGACCCCCGACTCGAAGGCGACCTCGTCCGGTGCAACCAACTCTTCGAACCACACTCGCTCGTAGCTGCCGTCGGGTTTCCTGCCCGACGCCAAGCCAAAGTCCCCCCGGCTCACAAACTCGACGACCTTGCTCTTCAAAATCCCGTCGGGATCCACGAGGCGAGTGAGCGAGCCGTTGAGGAAGCTCTGCCGAAGACTCGCCAGCGGCCACGCCGCGGACTCCTTCAGGGCCGGCGGCCAGTTACGCTCGATGTACCCGACACCGACAGACTCGTTGAGGAGCGCCTCGGACTTGAGCGCGCTGATCACCCGGCCGCACAGGGTCTCGCCACTCGAGGAGTGCCCCGCGCCAAGGTCGACCACTTTGAGGCCGTCAGGCTCCAGTCCGTCGGCAACGACCGCGAAGCGATAGTCGCCCCAGACCTCATCCTTCGCCGCCCCTTCTGCGTCCTTGAGCTTCGACTGAAGCTCCGCCCGGTCGTTCCTGTCGAACTCACCACCGAGCGTGCCCTCGATGACCTCGCGCGCCACCCGCTTCCACGCGAGTGCCAGCTCCACCTTGTCGCGCAGGTCCCGGCCCGGCTTCTTGAGGCACCAGACGAGCGCTCCCGGATATAGCCGCGGCGACTTTCCGCGCTGGCGGGTCCACTCGGCGAGCTGCGCGCGCAACGAGCCGCCGCCCGACCACTCCATCTCCGGATCGGCCACGACGAGAGTCAGTCTTGGCGTGTCCGGAATCTCCGCCCCATCTCGCGGGAAGGCCTCGACGGGGATACTCGCGCCGCGCTGGAACTCCTCCTCAACGAGTTTGCGCAGAGCGGGTTTGACCTCTGTCTCCTCGTCGAGCGACGCGCGTCGGTCGCTGACCACTTTCTTCATGGTCGGCTGGTAGCCGATGCGGAAGCCGTCCGCCCCCGTCTTGCGGATGAAGTATGACCTACCCTCGAGAACCAACGCGGCGTTGTCGATAGATGTCGTGTCGAGCTCGGGCTCGCCGAGCGCGAAGCGCAGCTCGGGCAGATGCGCAACCTTTTCGGTCTGACCGCCCGACGACTCGAAGAGGATCGCAGTCCCGACGCGCCGATGGATGTCCCGAAGTGGTCCTTTGGTATCGGCGTCGAGCGCCTTGCTGTGCGCCTGCTCGCCGGCGATGTCGGTGTCGATCGCGGCGACGAGGCGCGACTCGCCGAGCTGACCAAGTACTACGCTTCGGAATCCGGGCTCCTCGAGCGGCGCCGATCCAAGCGTGATGAGCGGCTCCGTACGAGCCTTTTGGAAAGCCTCCTGCGCCGCGATCGAGATCCACTGGGCTAGCATGGCCAGCGTGCCGCGCGTCTGCTGGTACTGCGGCAGAGCCTGCCATTTGCGCTGGAAGACCGACAACGTCGCCGGATGGAACGGGTAGCAAGCCTCAAAGCGACGCCGCAGAAATTCACGCGCCTTGGCCTCGGTCGCGGCCGAGTCAACCGCCGTCCATTCCGGGGGAAGTTGCGCGCGCCGCTCGAAGCACCAGTCCCCGTAGGCCTTGGCAACGTTCTTCCGGATCTTCTCGCTTCCCAGGTCCTGGAAGAGCCGCCGCCGGACAACCTCGCTGATCTCGGCCTCATCGTTGGCGATCAGGTCCTTGGCTACACGCCGCACCACCTTCGAGATTCTGTCCTGCCACTTCTGATCCGACTCCGTCATCTCGACTTGGCTGCGCGGCAGGCTGATCACCGCCGCGCCGTGCGTGGTGCCAGTGGTGGCGACCGTCAGGTTCTGGATGAAAGCATGGAACGATTCAGCGCTGCCGCGGTGGCGGTTCAGGTAGTTCAGCACCTCATCGAACAACAGAAGCACTGGCGCGCCGGCCGCTTTGAAGACCCGCGCGATGGCATCAGTACCGGGGGGCGTGGTCTTGGACGCGGGCCCGAGCGCCTCGACGCCCTTGTCGCCCGCGAGTTGGCGGGCGATGTCGATCCACGGCGTCTCGCGCCCTGGCTGCGGGTCCCAGGCGTTGCCCACGAACACGGCGACTTTCGCCTTGGGCACGGATCCGACGCCCGCTTCGCGCACCAAGTCGGCGACCCCGTTGTGGGCGGCTACGGCATCTCCGTTTTTCGCCAAGTGGTAGAGCGTGGTGAGCGTGTGCGTCTTGCCTCCACCGAACTGGGTGATAAGCGTGAGCACCGGCGAAGTGTTGTCGGTTCTACCGGAGAGCCGGCGCAGCACCATGCCCGTGTGCTCGCGCAGTGCCCGCGTAAAGCAGGTGCGCGCGAAGAACTGCGCAGGGTCGCGATAGTCCTCCGGCGCCGTCCCGGCCACGACCTGCTCGAGGGCGATGGCGAACTCATCCGGGTTGAACGAGCGCCCTTCGCGAACTTCCCTGCGCGGTGTCGCGACCTTGTACCAAGGTTCCATTGCGATCCTCCTACGGTCTCTGCATCCAGGTGGACAGATCAACCGCCCTCGAATCCGTCGTCATCAACATCACCTCGGGACCGCCAGCAGCATCGCATCGACCAATCGTTTTTCTTCGCTCCCTTTCGGATAGAGGGCGGAGAACGCGTTGGCAAGGCGCAGGAAGTCGGAGCCGCGATCCTGCTCGGCCTTGAGGAGCGCGCGCAGGGCGTTCGTGCGCCCGCCAGCCTGGAGCAGCATTGCTGCATGGACGCGGTCGAGGGTAGTCGCCTCGCGGGCGGCAGCCAAGTATTCGTCGGAAACGTCGACGTTGCCTCGTGTCCCGCGGATCCGGCCTCGCCCGCGGATCGCGGGTGCAACGCTGGGCCGCATGTCCGGGAAGAGCATCCCCTGGAGCGGGTTGATGCCGACGGCCCCATCCTGCTCCAGCCGTGCGGCAACGGCCTGCGCCCCGTCCTCGCCAAAGAGTTGCTTCGCGCGTTCCGCGATCGGCAGCAGGCGCACGACACCCTTCTTCGTCTCGATGACACGGCCTTCCCACTTGGGAAGCTCGATTCCGAGCGGCTGGGCGAAGCGACGCACGACGTCGAAGACGAGCGTGAAACCCTTGGCCTTGCCGCGGGAGGAGCCCTCATCGTCGTCGTCCTCGTCGGACGGCTCCTCGTCGTCACCCTCGTCGCTCGCGACGTCGGCCCCCTCGCCGTTCGTGCTCTGGAGCGTCCATAGGAAGAGCGCCGTGAGCCGCGCGTCCTCCTCGACCGCGCCGGCGGCTCCGTTGCGGGCCTTGGCCTCGGCGGTACCGAGCACCTGGGCCAGGGCGCTGCGGCCCACGACCTCCCAGACCTTCTCCAGATACTCGGCGAGCGAAACCTCGCGACCCTCGGCGGTCTCGACCTTCGCGTAGCGGCTGAAGATCTCGAGCGCCGGGCCGATGCAGGCAAAGACGAGGTCGGCGCCGCGGACCCCTTCGCCCTGCAGGCGCTCCATCCAGTCACCAACGCGGTTCGGCAGCTCGCGAAGAACGTCGGCCCAGTCGCCCACCGCTGCGTCGTCGGGGCGCGGGCGGCAGATGAGGTGGACACTGGTACCCAGCGCAGCGACATTACGAGCATTGAATCGGTGCCCCATCTCCGTCGCAACAGGCCACGAGGTCTTGACTACCCAGCCGGCGGTCAGCATTCCAGAAAGAAGCGCTTCCCAACCTTCTGTCGTCTTGTGGGCGAACACGACGCATCCGATTCCGGACTTACTCAGGACGCTTTTGCCTTCTGCAAATGCGGCACGTGCACCTCGTTCGAAGTCTCCGCTTGTCTTGGGTTGTTCGTTCTCGCCCGCGACTGTAGTCACGGTCAATTCTTGCCGTTTCGGCACAAGGGGGTTGGCAGGGTCCTCTGGATCTATCAACATTTTGTGCCCTGGCAGTGCTCTCTTGAGCCATACGAAGAAGAAATCTGATAGATCTGCATAGGCAACGGCATCGTAATAGGGAGGATCCGTGAACCAAACATCGGCGCTCTCCTTCGGTAATGGAGAGTGCCTGGCATCGGCTTGATGAACCTGCCCTATGGCCCAACTGCTTCCTATCTTCTGAAGAGTCCCAAGGACGTTACAAAGCGTCTGGTCGAATCCGCCACTGGATGACGATAGCGGTACTCCTTCCGCAAAGTCCCAAGTAGCGGGCAAATCGTGACGAGTAAAAATCGAACGGGGGCACTCAGCAACCGGTTCCCATCTGCAATTTGCGTTCGCGAGCTCCGCAAACTTCGAAAGGAGCAGCGCGATCAGCTCACGAAAAGGATGCTCCCGACCGTTTTCCTTCTCTCCGTCGGTCAAGCCACTACTCAGCACGACCAATGCGACTTTCTGTCGTGCGCTGAAGTAGTCGCCCCATGTCTGCACTCCATAAACGCGCGGTGACTGGATCGAGCGATGGCCGTGCCGCCACGGCATCGGCTCATCCGGTACCGGGCACAGTCCCTTCCTTCCGCTTTGCTCCCATTCGTGGAGCAACTTCGCGACGCGTCCTATCGCGATGCGAACCGCGCTGTAGTCGCTCATCTCGGGCAACCGGTAGTGCCGTCCCTGCTCCTCCGGGCGTAGCATTACCACGGCGAGCATCCGCGCCCCACCCGTACGCTGGCCGTTCGCGTCGAAAATTGCGTCTGCTCCCCCGCGCTGAGCGGTGAGCTGCTCCCGCACCCTTTGGGGCGACAGGACCACGCCGCAACAGACGCAGGTCGCCTTGGCGCGCGTCACCGTGCCGCCAGGCACATCCTTCTCCGCCCTGGGCTCGAAGACCTCGAACTCGACGCGCGGCGGCTCACCCGCGTGCCGCTCGACGCGGTGTTTGAGCGCCCTCCTGCGGCTCGCCTTTTTGCACAGCCAGAAGGAGCGTGCGAGCGGGATCTCCGCGCCGCAGTTCGGCGACTCGCAGCGCACGGTCCGCGCCCAGAGGTAGGTAATCGGCGTCGCGCCATCCGGGTCCTTCGGATAGAGGTCGGCCAACTCCCTCTCCGCCTGCCGCTTGATATCCGCTCCGACGCGGCGCAAATCCTCCGCGAGCTTCGGCCCGTGGCGCGGGATGTCCTCGAGCAACACCTTCAGGATCAGGCAGGCGACGGGGTTCAAGTCGCTCGCAAACGTCCCGCAATCGAGCCGCAGCGCCTCGAGCGGGATCGAGCCGCCCCCCGCGAACGGGTCCACGAGCAGCGGTGGCTCATCGCCGTGCGCCGCCTTCACCAGCGCCCGGCTCACATCGAGATAGGTGCGTTGCGCCGCGTTATCCCAGTTCGCGATGTCCGCGATGAACTTGAGCAGCGCCTTGCGGAGGTCCTCGTCCCCCAGGCCAACCTTGCCCAAGACCTGCGGCAACATCTCTCGCGCCTTCGCCTTGAACTCCGCCGGACAGAGCGGATCGCACGGGTCGGGCCACAGCAGCGCAAGCAGCACCGCGCGGCTCGACGCCAGGGGCCGCCGTGCCCACCACAGGTGCAGCGTACTCGGATGTCCGTGCCGGATCGACTTCTCACGCGCCGCGTGCCGCGACACCTCGGCGATCGGGAAGTCCACCTCGGCGAGGCGTTTGCAGTCCTTGGGGATCATGCGGTTGCGCTCCTGCCTTCAACGGGTTTCGCGGTGGCCTTCCTCTTCGCAATGATGTTCTCGTAAAGCGCAAGATCACCCAGCTTCTGCGCAAGGAAGTCGACCCACTCGGCCTTGTAGCAGAAGTCCTTGTGGAGATCGTCGTAGATGCAGAACTGAGGGTTGCACGCCGACGGATCCGGTGCCCCGCCTGGCGGACGGATCTTAAAATGCTCGTAGCATAGTTTGTGGTCGTATGTCGTGAATCGTTTGCCAAGCTTGGCCGCAACTTGCTGCGCGACTTTCGTCGGTTTCAGGAGGCCCAGGTTCGCTATCAGCACCTCCTTGGGCTTGATCATCGCCACTACCTTCTCGTAGTTCCTCATCTCCTCAGGCTTCGAGGGATCGTACTTGATCCATTCCACGGCAACCGAATCCTTGCTCGCGTGATTGCCGATCTTCGGAACGAGGTAAACCTTGAAGCTGTAGGCCAGATCATTCTGCACGTCCGCACTCAAGCTCGACCGGAAGGCGTCCACGTATTGCTTGATCGCCTTGAACGCTCCACCAGTGGCTTTGGCGACCGGCGCCGATGAACTCCTCGGAATGACCTGAGAGAACTGCAAAGCAAACGTGAGACCGCCGCGAATCGCGTACCGGTCACCAAACTCTGAAACCAGCAAGGTCTCGAAGTTCAGCAGCATTGCCTGACATTCGCCGAAGACTTCCGGATCAACCTTAGCAAGCGAACGATGCTCGATCTTGTTGCGAAGCCCAATGAAGAACTCCAGATTCCGCCGGGCCGCAGGGTTATTCGCCTTGTAGTGTTGCTGTAGGCACTCCCTGAGCTCCCAGCGTCGAGGCTCGCCATCGATCCGGTCGTACTGTCTTGAGCCGGGCTTTCGGTGGTACGGCTTGATTCTCTTGCGAAGGAACATCGCGTGAAAGAGCGACGTCCAGGCGATGATCATCAGGACGACATAAGCGCCTGACCGGAAACTCGCCGTGGGGCGGTTGTAGGTCTCCACAGCGAGCAGGGCGGTCTCCCTTGCCTTTTCGACGAGCGCTTTGACATCGTAGGGCAGCCCTCTCATAGGGTCTCATCCTTCAAGGCAGGCGTGCTCAGATGTCCGTGCCGGATCGACTTCTTCCGCGCCGCGTGCTTGCTGACTTCGGCGATCGGGAAGTCCACCTCAGCGAGGCGCTTGCAGTCTTTGGGGATCATGCGGGCTTCGGCTCTTTCCAAAGCCGGACGATGAAGCGCTCGCCGTCCTCAATGAGGTCAGGTTCGGTGCCATTATGATCTCGCATGGCTTTGACCATCTTTCTTGGTACACCCATTCCCATGTGCTCTAGGTAGCCGTAATCACGCATGACATCTTTGAGCAGCTGGTTCCGCGCAGCTCGGCAGCCGACCCGCATTCGTTCAGGTGTGATGCCGTTCGGCAACCGACCTGGAGAGATGATCTCCAATCGGTCGCTGTACAGGCTGAGTTCGATGTCCGTCGATGACAGCAGGTAGTCCCTATGGACCAGTGCGTTCACAACCGCCTCGCGTACGGCTTCCTCCGGATACTCCCTCCGCTCCTCGCGTCGAGCCCCGTCCACAAGTTGCGCCGCCACTGATGTATTCCGCCTGACGAACTCCACCGCTTGCTCTACTAGGCCCGCCTCCACTGTGGAACCGTCGGCTGCGCGCAGCGCGACCATAGGTTGCCTCAAGGACAAACGTTCCCTAGCCGCATAGTCCTTCTCCCGACCATCATAGGCTGCGGCGTCGATGCCTGACTGCGGTAGAAAACGCCTGGGGTCTCTTCCGAACAACAAGATTCCGGCAACAGTTCCGGGGTGCCTCTCTCCAGCATCGAGGAACTCCGTGTTGACCAGGAGCGTCTCCAGCGCAACTCGTTGCTCCTCGATCCATTGCCTCTCTCTGAGCTCGGCGATCTGGCGCCAGCGACTCTCATCCTCCCGCCCAGCCTCTGCCGCGATGCGCTCCTTCCATTCGGCAGGGGGTTGGTCAGACGGAAAGTGCTGGGATCGTACACGCTCGAAGTAATCCCGGAGTCGACGGTGGTCCAGGTCCTCGAGAGAAGACCCTGAAATCGGTCGGATCTCGAGGCGAAATGCACCGCGCTGTTGGAACAGCCGTTCGAGTTCCTCGGGACTGGCCTCGCGACTTAAGGTGCCTACGCGGATGTAGTAGGATCGATGCTGGTCGTGCCAGACATGGTGCACGCTCCAACCGCGCTCGATTTTGACGACGGCCACGTCCAGGCCTGGTTCAACGTCCCGTAGCACTTCGAAATAAGGAATGAGCTCCGGCCGGATCTTGTCACGACATGCTTGCATGATCCACTCTTCAAGCCGGTCGTATGTTCGGACAGTGCCGTCTCCTGGCTCATCCCGCGGGTCGATCCGAGTCAAGCCAAAGACTGTCCGATCTTTGTCTACGCCGAGAAGAACGCACCCCCCTTGCAGGTTCGCGAACGCGACGAGCTCCTTGGCCAGAGCGCGGTTGTCTTCCGTGTCGCGCTTGAACTCCACTCCGGAGTTCTCGCCGTTCTGGATCAGCTCTGTCAGCTCGGTTCGATTCATTGTGCCCTCCCTCAGAACCCGTACTTGCGCCGGCGGCACTCGAAGGCTTCCTTGCCTCCCTCGAGGATTTCCTCCACGAGCTCGCGCACGGGCTTGGAGTCGAGCGAGCCCATGTGCTCGGAGGCGATGCGCGCGTGGCCCCGTTCGGCCTCGCCCGATGCACTCAAGCCAATGATCAGTTCGGCGTCGCCGAGCACGGGGATGTTCGCGTTGTGGGTCGAGAAGACGAACTGCCGGCGCTGCTTTTCCTCGCGCATGCGCGGTACGACGCCTTCGGTGATGAAGCGGTTGTCGAGGTCGTCCTCAGGCTGGTCGACGATGAGCGGTGCGTCGGATTCCAGCAACAGGAGAAGGAGCACTGCGGTCGCCTTTTGTCCGGTCGAGAGGTCTTCGAGCGCCTGCCACGCGGGCGGGTCCCCGGCCAGCGCCGTGTTGAGTCGGATTGCCGTGGTCGGCGGCAAATCGAGCTCCTCGATGCGCATCAGCACCTCGGGCTCGGCCTTGGCGAGCCGCTCGGCCTGCGCCGGGGTGATGCTGTACGCCTTGTTCAGCGCGTCCGTGCCCGCCCGGCACGCCTCGACGAACTGGGTCAGTGATAGGGCTTGGACACGAGCGAGCGACTCGATGGCCTCGGATAGCCGGCCCCCGACCTCATCACGCAGCGTCCGGAACAGCGGCTCGCG
>Ga0209212_1005403_pt1 | contig 15240 bp, 16 predicted proteins | sample RifGroC2_FD_183996 | JGI IMG/M metagenome (GOLD analysis project Ga0209212, IMG submission 183996) | Groundwater microbial communities from Rifle, Colorado, USA - Groundwater C2 (SPAdes) (version 2) | ecosystem: Environmental > Aquatic > Deep subsurface > Groundwater | place: Rifle, Colorado... | reverse complement strand
ATAATTGACTGCTGTCTTTCATTCAGCAGTCAATTATTTTGGCAGTGATGAAGAGAGACTTAATAGATATACTGAATTTGCAAAAGCAATGCAAGAGAGAGGTCTTGTAAATAACCATTTCACAATAGTTTATTCTGAGCACTCTTCCGGCGAGAATGAAATGCCTTCAGCAAGGGGCGCTTTTGTATATGAGGGGGGAAGACTTCGCTCTCTCAATGATTTTACTTCTGCAGGATTCACCTTCTGAAGATAAAATACTTAAATAGAAATAAACAATTAATAATATGGTTGACTATAAATTTGATGCTACAAAGGGCAATAGAGACTGGTATGGTGCTGAGGCAATTTTAAGAGAGAATATAAAAGCATCATTGGCAAGAATTTTTGAAAAGTATGGCTATGATCCTATAGACACTCCTATAACTGAATCTCAAGAAGTAATTACTTTTAAAGGCGGGGGAGAGATTCAAAAAGAAGTCTTTAGACTTAAAGATCAGGGTGGGCGAGATTTAGCATTGAGATTTGACCAGACTGTTCCCCTGGCGCGCTTTGTTGCAACTCACCGAGATATTAGTTTCCCATTTAAACGAAGCGTAATAGGTCCTGTATTTAGAGATGGTCCGACTCAACCTGAACAAGGGAGGTACAGGCAATTTACCCAGTGCGATGTTGATGTTCTTGGAATAAAAGAAATGACTGCTGAAGCAGAATTACTTGCACTTGCCCACGATGCATTTGAAGAACTTGGTTTGGGTGCTGTCGAAGTGAGAGTAAATAACCGCAAATTATTAGAAGGTGTACTTGATTACGCTGAAGTTCCTAAATCTGCCAGAATTAGAACCATTATCACCCTGGACAAGATGGATAAGATAGGTTTAGAAGGGGTAAGAGAGGGTTTATACACTCTTACATTAAGTGAGCAAGACAGGAGTATATCTAATGATAAATTTCTTCTAAAGTATTCAGCCTCTATGGAAGAAGGACTTGCAAGGGCAGTTGAGCAATATAAGGATAAAATATTATCTGAAGTCGGGGCAGGGGGGCTGACTACTTTAGAAGAAATTTCTAGAAATGAAAGCGATAGAGATACCGGCCTTAGACAGATAGCGGACTTCAAAACCAGAGGGAGATTATTGCTTACGACTGCACAAGCAGATAGACTTCTTAAGGTTGCAAGTTTTAAAGGAGATAATGAAGAAACCTATGAATTTCTGAAGAGTATAGTAAGCTCTGATAAAGGATTGGCTGGATTAAGGGAAGTGAGGCAAATACTTGACTACTCGAGGGTAATGGGATTTGAATTTGTAAGCTTGGATCCAAGTCTCGCCAGAGGATTAGATTATTATACTGGTCCGACGATGGAAGTTTACCTAAAAGATAATATTATAAAATCAGCCATTCTTGCAGGAGGAAGATTCGACAATATGGTTGGAGAATTCAGAGGGGGGGAAGAAATACCTGCAGTGGGATTCTCATTTGGGTTAGAAAGGCTTGTTACAATAATTGCCAATCAAAATGGAAATCTTAGAAGAACTAATACTGAATTATACATAGTTCCTTTGGGAACAGTTGATCAGTGCTTGAGAATAGCTCATGAATTAAGGAGAGAGGGTATAAATGTAGATATGCAAATGCAGCAAAGCAAAAAAGTAGGGAAAGCAATATCTTATGCCTCTGAAAAAGGAATACCCTATGTAGGGCTAGTGGGCGAGGATGAATTAAGAGAGGGTGCAATTACCATAAAAGATTTATCTTCTAGAAAGCAGGAAAAGATATCTCTTAATTCTGTTAAGAATTACATTAATTCTCAGGGACTTTAATGGGGGATGAATCTTCTTTTCTTACATTAGAAGGATTTGATCACCTTTATTCTTTTTTTACTTCAAGAGTTGATTCAGCACTAGTAAAAGATATTTTAGATAAAATTTTAGAGAGTGCTGATGGGGGGAATTACCGAGCTATAACTAAAAATAAAAAAACGAAGGCGTTAAGAAAATCTGAACAGATAAATAGTATGATTGGTATGCTTCATTCTATGTGTGAAAGCCCTCGGCATATTCTTGAGATAGGGAGTGCAACTGGCAGGATGGCTGTGGAAATTGCAGATAGAATGGAATATTCAAGAATTGTTGGAGTTGAAATAAAAAGAGATAATGTTCTTCGCGCAAGAAAAAATGCTGAAGAGAGGAGTAATTTATCTTTTATCGAAGCCAATGCATTTAGCTTTAATCCTGAAGAGAAACCTGACATTACGTTGTGCTTGCATGGTTGCGGAGCACTAACTGATAGGGTGGCCGATATAGCGGTTTTAAATTCATCAGCATTGTTATGTGCTCCTTGTTGTTATGGGGTTCTGAGAAAAGAAAATAATCAGGAGGGTAATTATCATCTTCCAAGAAGCTCTACTCTAAAAAAAAGAGAGGAAGCGTTTGATAGCCTAATTAAAAGAGCGGCAAATATAGAGGGGGCCCATAAAGACTCTCGCTTAAACGCTAGAGAGATATATCGGGAATTAACCTTAACACTCCTCAATTTTGATAGAATATTTTATCTGCAAGAAAAGGGATTTTGGGCTGGGCTTGGCAGATTAACTCCGAGCGGGGGACCTCTCGGGGAGAGATCATACATTAATAGTCCTCATTCCATTATAATTAAGGGAATGCCCCCTCAAACCTAGGGCAGATTACTCGATTATACGATTCAGGGGAATTTCAACTATCCCTTCTGCGCCTGCTTCTTTTAATTTAGGAATTATATCTCTCACTATGCTCTTCTCAACTATTGTGATAACATCGCACCACTCCTTATTTGAAAGCTCAGATATTGTTGGAGAATTCAATGCTGGGAGCACTTTAAGAACTGCCTCTAAATTACTCTTCTTAACATTCATTAGCATCTCTACTTTAGTTTCTGCAAGAAGAACTCCTTTTAACAGCATATAGACCTCTTTGAGCTTCTTTTGTTTCCATTCATCTTTCCAACTCTCCTTAGATGCTATAAGTCTGGTGGTTGAAGACATTAAAGTGTCTATGATCCTAAGATTATTGGCCTTTAGAGAGGAACCTGTTTCTGTTACATCTACAATTGCATCTGCTATTCCTCTTGCCTTTATCTCTGTTGCGCCCCATGAAAATTCAACAATAGCATTCACTCCGTTTTTTGTGAGATAATCTTTAGTAGTATTGACTAACTCTGTTGCGATTATCTTTCCGTTAAGGTCATTTACAGATTGTACGTCCGACTCATTGGCCACTGCTAGTACCCATTTAACCTTTCCAAGTCCTTGTTTTGCATAAATTAGCTCCCCAACTTCCTGAACATCTGATTTGGTTTCAGTTATCCAATCAAATCCCGTTATGCCTGCATCTAAGACGCCGTCTTCCACATAACGCGCTATTTCCTGAGCCCTTAACAAGACGCAATTTATTTCAGGATCATCAATAGTGGGAAAATAAGATCTGTCGCTTATTCTAATATTGTAACCTGCCTTTCTGAATATCTCTAAAGTTGAGTCTTGCAGACTGCCTTTTGGGAGGCCTAAAACAATTTTTTTTGAGTCTCCTTCATTTCTTCCCAGAACCATATTTATCCTCCGGATTGAATATCTTTTCGCCTGTAACTTTTAGCTCAGTAAGTTCATTATCGAGAGCTTCTCTGTAAAAGCATGAACGATATCCGGTATGGCAGGCAGCCCCTCCAACCTGATTAACTTTGAGAAGAACCGTGTCATTGTCACAATCTATTAATATTTCTTTTACTTCCTGAATGTTTCCGGATTCTTCGCCTTTCATCCAAAGTTTGTTACGTGTTCTACTATAGAAAGTGGCTTTTTTAGTCTCCATAGTTTTATCCCAGGCTTCTTCATTCATAAACCCTAGCATTAAAACTTCTTTTGTCTCAAAGTCCTGCACTATTGCGGGCATGAGACCGTCTAATTTTGAAAAGTCAGGTTTCATTTTCTCATCACTCCTAGATTAATTGCTTGTAGTACTGCCTCATTCGGATTATCTGCCCAATAAAAAGGAATTATTCTAGCAGCATCGTAATATTCAGGATGTCTTTTCTCGAATTCCGGGTTGAACCCCGTCATAAGAACATTAGGTATGTTGTGGCGATAAGCAGCAGCAATTTCTAACATTGTTCCCGCACTCTCAACAGGAAAAGTTATGAGTGCATGAGAACTTAGCATTCCTGAATAAGCAAAACTAGCAACATCGAAACTAAGAAGCATCTGAATATCACAATAAGGATTGGCTTGATTAAACTTTTGCCCTGGGAATCCTATTGCCAATCCATTTTTGCTTTTTGCACCCCTCATCGCAGCTTCCATAACGCCATCACATCCGCCTGTGAGCACCGCTGCATTTTGCTCTGCAAGTAATCCCCCTACTTCTTCAGCATATCTTTCTAGTCTTTTTGAGAGCATTACATCTGAGGGATAATTCATTTTTGAAGGCCCCATCACTCCTATCTGTAGAAAACTCATATATTTCTCACCTCTTTTACTATGTTTTCTGTATTAATAAGTTTTTCTTCTCCAGTAACCATATTCTTTAGCTTGGATTTGCCTTTCTTTAGTTCATCTTCTCCAATTATTAATACATAAGGGATATTCAGGCCGTTACAATAATTTAGGTTTTTGGTTATACTTCTGCCAGCATAGTCTAAATCAGCGTTTATGCCTTTATTTCTTAGTTCACTAGCTACCTTAATACACTCTGAGAGAGTATTGAGCGGAATTATATACACTTCAACAACTGAATTGCGCTGAGCACCTTTTGATTTTAATTTCATCACATCTGCAATGACATCTAAACCGAAGCTCATGCCTACTGCGGGTATTTCCTCGGTTGAACCTATAAAGTTGCCTATCATTTTATCGTATCTTCCTCCTCCTGCCAAAGCAGAAGCGATTGTATTATCATTGAGGAATACCTCTAGAACAGTTCCAGTATAATATGCTAGACCTCTGGCGAGAGAAATGTCAAGCTTAACATTCTCCACTCCAAATTCCTCTGCACGTTCTAATAACTCTTTTACTTCGTTAAATCCCTCTTTGTTTTTTAAGAAAGAATCCAACCTTTCCAGAGTCTCTTTATTTGATGAAGCACTATAGTCAAAAAGAGAAATTATCTTTGCTATGGAATCATCAGACAGGCCTTTTTCTTCCAATTCCTTTCTAACTCCATCTATGCCTATTTTTTTTAGCTTGTCTATAGATAGGATTGCCCCCTCCTGCTTATCTTGAGCAACTCCTGAAAATTCAAGCAATGAATTCAGAAGTTTTCTGTTGTTAACACATATTGTTACATCTAGACCTATCTTTTTGAAAAATGATGATGCAAGTGCTAAAAATTCTGCATCTGAGGCTAGAGACCTTGTCCCCACAACATCAACATCGCACTGCCAAAACTCCCTATATCTTCCTAATTTAATAGGTCCGTTGCGCCACACTTTATCAATTTGGTAGCGCTTGAAGGGTTTCTTCATAGAAGGGTTCATGGCTATTACTCTTGCAAAAGGCACAGTCAAATCATATCTTAGGCCAAGCTTTCTTTGAGCGTTATCCTCTAGAGTATAAACTTCCTTCATTATTTCTGACCCTCCTGCATATTTACTCGAGAGAGTCTCATAGTTTTCTAATGCTGGAGTTTCTAAAGGATTAAACCCATATAACTCAAATATTTCTTTTAAGGAAGATACTATCTTATCCCTTACTATTTTATCCTCGGGAAATATATCTCTTGTCCCCTTTACTGTGTCTAATTCCATGTGCTAGAAAGAGCGGAAGGCGGGAGTCGAACCCGCTCCAACAGCGCCACAAGCTGGTATGCTACCGTTACACCACATCCGCCATTTAATTGTTTCTCAGACAGGCAGTTTAAGCTGTCTAGGTCTGATGAATAGAATGTGTAAGGGCATGCAAAACTCGAGTTTATTGGTTTAGAGTTAGAACTAGATAAGATGAAAACAACCAGCGCATTTTTGCGCCTTTGCTCCAATGAATGAAATTGATTTCATAGAACTAGTTAGAATAAAGGGGTTTTAAATCTTTTGTTTTTAGGGAGTGTTAGCTTATCAGGACTTGATTTAGGTGTTAAGAGGCAAGGCATTATTCAACAGTATATTCAAACCTTCTTACTTTTTTACCTTGTTTCTCCGCTTTGTCAATAGTATCCTGAGTTCCTTGACTTTTATTTACCTGAAAAGATATTAACTCGTCAGAAGCATTAATTACTTCCATATTTCTTTGATAGTAAGTTTCTATATTGCAAATTTTATTCTCTTTGTTTTCTATTATTGCATTTTTATTAATTTTAACTAATCTTTCTAATTGGGAGATTAACATTTCTGCTTGTGTATCTGTTATTACTCCCTCAATTGCTCTTTTTCTATAATGGGCTGAATATATTTGCAGGGTTGTTGGTAAATAAATTCTTATCTGTGTTGCAGACGGATTTAATCTTAGAACTTCCTCGGTAGCAATATAATCTACCCCTAATGCACCACCTGTAACAATACCATCGCCTCTCGTAATAACTTCTCTTACAATGCTTCTTACATCTGCCTCAACTTGTTCGCTCGTTTTTCTCCAACTACCACTTATCCCTATCCATTTCACAATTTTACTTTACTATTCTCACTTAAATTCCTTTTGATTTGTTTAGTAGATTTATACTGCCTTGGAGAAAGCTATAAAAATAGTTCTTGGCTTTTATTAAGATGGGAAAAGGGATGAATGATAGGGGCATGAGTGATGTTGTTGTTACAGTCTTGATAATATTATTCTCTATCGTCGCTGTTGCTGTTGTTGGCGGGATTATCCTTAGTCAAATAAGCAAAGCAGGAAAAAACATTAATAAGGCCTCTTTTTGCCTGGAAAATACCATCGCTCCTATAAGCTGTGTGCAGGATTCCATTGATTTAGTAGCTGGTTACCAAAGAAAAACTAATGATAATGAGATTAAAAGTATTGAAAGCATAAACATCAATATTGAAAAAACTGATGGAAGCGTAAATAGTGTGTCTGTCCCTCCAGCGAGTTACCCGAACGGAAATGGATATTCTAATTCTTACACTGTTCTTGGAGAAGGAGGTTCTGTGAAACAAATTTTCATAACCACCACTTATATTTCCAATGATGGCTCTAAACCTACCTGCGAAGCAGGCCCGATGACTTGTGAAGGAGTCACAACTGCGGGAGGCAGTTCAACTGGGGGAACTGGGGGAAATGTTGCTCCAAATGTAAATCTTAATTCTCCAATTAATGGACAAACATTTACTGCGGGGGCAAATATTAATTTAGAAGCAACTGCGGACGATTCAGATGGAAGTGTTACTAAAGTTGAATTCTTCCGGGACGGCTCTAAATTAGGAGAGGATACAATTTCCCCTTACAGCTATAGTTGGAATAATGTTCCTGCAAGCACCTATAGCCTTACTGCTAAAGCAACCGATAATCAAGGGGCTGTTACTACCTCTGATTCAGTGTCAATCACGGTCAGTACTCCTCCTGCAAGCAGCGGTATCCCTGTTTCAGGGTATGTGGGATATTGGAATTTTGAAGGCAACTATGATGATTTCACTGGAAATTACGATGGTGTGCGCTCAGGAGATTTGAGCCCTCATATAGTTGATGTCTTGGGCGGGAGTGGAAACAAGGCAGCAACGTTTGATGGCACTACCGATGAGAAAGTGACCGTGCCATCTTTAAATCCTACTGGTAATGAAATTACAGTAATTGCCTGGGCGAAGAGCGATACTCCTGAGTGGAGTGACCACTCGAACATGGTTTCTAAGAGGCAGACCTATCTTCTTGCCCCTACTGGGCTTGGAGGTCCTAAAGAATATATTGTTTTCTATATTAACTGTAAAGGTGATGCAACTGGGGCAGGGGCAGGCTGGCAACATTCTGGTGCTGTTTATGCTACAACTCTTAATAAGTGGCATATGTATACTGGCGTGTTTGATGGTACTTACATTAAGATATACCAGGATGGTATAATGAAATCTTCCAAAGACCACTACAATGCATGTAATCCTGGGATTGTAACTGACAACAACAATCTTTACTTTGGTCATGATCCTGATTCTCAGCTAGGTGGAACTTATCTTGATGGTCAATTGGATGAGATTTTAATATATGATAAAGGATTAGATTCGACTAAGATTTCCCAGATATATAATGCTCAAAAGGGAAAGTTTGGGATTGTTTAATTGAGAAAATTTTTTTTCTTACTCCAGAAATCTTTATTATCTTCTTAATATGGTTTTCTGACTTTAAGATCTTTAATACCTTTGAAGTCGCTTATATTTTTTGTAAGCAACTCGGCATTATTAATAATTGCAGTAGCTGCAATAATAGAATCTGGTAATTGAGTATTGTACTTTCGGCACAAATCTCCTGCTTTTAAGGCTACTGGATTGTCAACCTCTACCTTTGTGAATTGAGAAAGCATGCCTAATACAGTTGTCCTTACATCTTCTTTATCACAGCTTTTTCCTGCAATGAGTTCGGTTTCAGTTATTGCAGAGAAAAGAAAATTTTCTCTATTTTCCTTAGGGATTGACTTAATGAAATCCAGACCCTTAGGATAATTGCGCAAATAGTCTATGAAGACGCTACTATCGACAACTACCAATTTAGAGAGCTTTGTCTCTTTTTCCATTGTTGCCTCACTCTTTTTTGATATTCTTCTCCAGTTTCTTTCATGTCTGCCCATATTCCGGCTGCAGCCAATACAGGGTCTTCTTCAGATTTATGAAGAGATACTTTACTACCCTCTACAATAAACATAACTTCGTCTCCTTCCTTTACCTTTATTATTTTTCTAATGTCTTTAGGTATCGTAATCTGGCAATTTCTTGTTACTTTTGATATTCCCATTTTATTACTAGATAATTTTAGTTATAATTACTAGATAATTATAGTATTTAAGCATTTCTACTTTCTATCTTTTCTTTAATATCTTTTATGAAATCATCAATCTTAATCCCGAATTTAGGCTTGCTGCCTCTTTCCCTTACTGCCAAGGTTTTTGCCTGCTCTTCTTTGTCGCCTATAACTAAAGTGTAGGGTATTTTCTGCATTTCTGCATCTCGGACTTTATCACTCACAGTTGTATTCCTGAAATCTGAATCGATTCTTAATCCAGGCAGGGATTCTTTTAATTGGTCTACTATCTTTTGGGCTGCTTTTGTATTTCTTTCTGTGAAATCTATTACTCTTACTTGGACTGGCGAGAGCCATAATGGCAGGGCGCCATTAGTATGTTCTAACAATATTCCTATGAATCTTTCTAAGGAGCCGTATATAGCGTTATGGAGCATTACGGGGCGCTTTTTCGAATTATCCCTATCAGTATACTCTATCTCAAATCTTTCCGGCATTGAAAAGTCTAATTGAATTGTTCCACACTGCCAAGTTCTATTTAGGGAATCAGTCAAATGGAAGTCTATTTTTGGACCATAGAATGCGCCACCTCCTGCATTCACCTTATATTTCGCCCCTCTTTTCTTTAATACTGCCTCAAGTGCTTTCTCTGCCTTATCCCAGATTTCATTGGAACCTATTCTTTTTTCCGGACGTGTGGACAATTCCACCTTATAGTTAAATCCAAATTTCTTATAGATAAAGTCCACTAGATCAAGAAGATTATAGACCTCTTCTTCAATTTGATCTTCTGTACAAAATATATGTGCGTCGTCCTGCGTGAATTGAATTACTCTGAACAATCCTGCCAGAACTCCTGAGAGCTCTGTTCTGTGAACTACCCCAAGTTCCCCTACTCGTAAAGGCAAGTCTTTATAGGATTTAGTGTTCGCTTTGAATACTATTAATCCTCCTGGACAGCTCATGGGCTTCACCAAGAACTGTCTGCCCTCATACAGAGTAGTGAAGTTATTTTCCTTGTATTTGTCCCAATGCCCTGATATTTTCCATAGTTTACTATCCATTATTTGAGGTGTTTTAACCTCCTGGTAAGAATTTTTCCTATGGAGATCTCTCCAAAACTCCGCTAGTTCATTATAGATTATTAACCCATTATTGTGCCAGAAGACCATGCCAGGTGCAACTTCATTAAAACTGAACAAGTCAAGCTTTTGGCCTAAGATCCTATGATCGTTTTCTTTTAATTTTGAGGTGTCTAGTTTGGACCTTGAGATCTGCTGTAATAATTTTGAATGATCTAATAATTCTCCCTTCTCTTCTTTTCCAACCTTGGATTTTATTTCTTCTTTGACATCTTTTAATCTTGCTGGCTCTGCTCCTTCGACCTTAAACTCCTTGCTTAACTCTGAAAGAGGGTGGCCTTTTACTTTTAATTCAAACTCCTTGTAATATCCGAAGGGCGCTCTTGATACCTCGAAGCCCTCTGCTTTTAATGCTTGCTCTGCTTCTGTTAAGTATTCCAGGGCAGTTGTAGGATCAGAAAGATTAGAGGAAAGGTGAGCGTATGGATAAAGAACAATCTTTTTTGCTTTTACTTCTCCCGCTGTCTTCTTTATTGAATCTAGGGTTTGCTTAAGGATTTGGTCATTATCTCCTTTTTCAACAGCTGTTAAAACGACTAAGGGCTCTTTTACAATTATTTCGTTTTTTCTCTCTTCAGAGAGATCTTCAGGATTTTTTATTGCTTTTTTTAACGGCTTGAAGCGAATATAATCGCAATGAAGGGTGATTATTCTCATGGGAAACCATATTGAAATGAATATTTAAAAGTTAGCCTTGTTAGTATTTACTTAGAATTATGGAGTAGAAAAGAATAGAGCCTGTTCAATTATAAGTGGCTTATAAACCATAGTTATCGCATGTCTAGGGAGATAAACGTTGATGATGAGTATTAAGGTGATAATTATGTTGCAGGACTGCTGAAAGCATTAACTTGCAAATAATTTTGTTCTGCTATACATGAATAATTCATCATCGAGGCTTTACGAAGCTAAGCTCTTACTGTCAAAGCATAGCTATATAAATTAGGGTTCTGAAAACTGATTATGATTGTAGGTGTAACTGGTCCGATAGCTTCTGGGAAGAGTATTCTTGTAGGGATGCTTGTTGAAAAGGGATTCATTCGGATGACTCTTTCTGAAGAAGTCAGAGAAGAGTTAAAAAAAAGAGGCAAGGAAATTGAAAGAAAAGCCTTGCAGGATTTAGGAAATGAGATGAGGGAGAAGCACGGCAATGGATTCTGGGCCAGAAGGCTTATTGAGAAAATGTCTCCTGACAAAAATTATGTTATTGATGGAATTAGAAATCCGGGAGAAATTGAGGAATTTCGAAAACTAAGGAACTTTGTGCTCATAGGAGTTGATGCTTCTATAGAAAGAAGGATTGATTGGATAAAAGCCAGAAATAAGGACAGTGATCCTAAAACAATTGAAGGCATTAAGGCGATTGATGCAAGAGATAGGGGGATTGGAGAGGCTGGACATGGGCAACAGGTTTCTGCTTGTTTTGATATGGCTGATGATTATATCTTGAATAATACTACTCTTGAGGATTTGAGGGATAAGGCTGCAGAATTAGTGCGGCAATTAATAGGATGATCCTGGGAGCTTCCATAATTATTAGTATATACCTATAAGTGCTTGCCAACCGCAGTTATCGTATGTCTGGGGATAGACGTTGATGATGGGCATTGGGATAATAGTTATGCAATAAATTGCAGGACTGCTGAAAGTATTAACTTATAATCTGTGCGAAACACCATTGAGTTCGCAAGTGGCGAACTTAGAATGCTGGTCTAATTCACTTCGGTCAAAATTCCAATCAACTGACTAAGTCAGGACGTATAGCAAAGCATTTATACTTTATTTATAATCCAAAGGCATGTTAGTTGGAATTGTGGGCAGGCCTAATTCAGGAAAAAGCACTTTTTTCAAAGCAGCAACGCTTGCAGATGTGCTTATTGCAAATTATCCTTTCGCTACTATAAAGCCAAATCATGCTATTGCATATGTGAAGATAAATGACCTTGCTGTTGAATTTGGGAAAGTAAGCAATCCTCGGGAAGGATATGTTAAGGAAGGGCGAAGGTTCGTGCCTTTTGAATTGATGGATGTTGCAGGACTTGTTGAAGGCGCAAGTGAAGGAAAAGGACTTGGAAACGAGTTTTTGAGTGATTTGGCCAGCGCAGATGCTTTTATCCATGTTGTTGATATGTCCGGGGAATTTGATAGTGAGGGAAAACCTACTAAGGATCATTATCCTGGACAGGATATTAGGATTATTGAAAAAGAGCTGGATTTATGGTATCTTGGAATTTTTAAGAAAGTCTGGAATTCTTTTGCGCGTACAGTGGAGATGCAGAAAAAGAAATTTGAAGAAGCAGTGGCAAAACAATTTTCCGGGCTTAAGGTAAATGAGGAGGACGTTCGTCATGTCATATTGAAATCAGGATTGAATCCTGAGAAACCGACATCTTGGATAGATACTGATTTATCTGATTTTGCCAGGATGCTGAGAAAATATACTAAACCTATGATAATTGCCGCTAATAAAGTTGATACTCCTAATGGACCTGAGAATTTTAAAAAGGTAAGGGCTGAGTTTGACTATCCCATGGCAGCATGTTTTGCTGATGGCGAATTAAGTTTAAGACAGGCTGATAAACATGGCTTGATTAATTATATTCCCGGTGAGGATGATTTTGAAGTAAAAGAAGGATTGAATGAAAAACAGAAAGAGGCTTTGGAGAGGATTAGGGATGTGATGAAAGAATTTGGTTCTACAGGGGTGCAGGAAGTCCTGAACAGGACTGTTTTTGATGTGCTTAATTATGTGGCTATATATCCTGCGGGTGCAAAGCTTTCGGACAGCAAGGGAAATGTTCTTCCGGACTGCTTTTTAATGCCTCCTGGCTCTACAGCATTAAATTTTGCTTTTAGACTGCATAGCGACATAGGGAAAAATTTTATTAAAGCTATAGATATAAGGACTAAACAAGCTGTAGGAAAAGATTATGTTTTGAAGAATGGTGATGGCTTGGAGATAATGACAAAATAGTTTTAGTTTATTTTAATTGAATTTCACCATCGGCAGTGAGTGAAAAAACTACGGAAAGGTTTAAATTTCATATATTTTATCAATTATCATGAAAATTGATTATAATCCTCAAAAAGGAGCAAATTCTTCTTTAGGAAGAGGATTGACAGGTATTTTAGGACTTGCATTGGCGGCTTCTGCCGTAGAACCAATACTGGAAATCTCTCCCACTACTATACAGACCCGCAATGGGGCAAAGCCTGGAATTTCCTTAGTGTGGGGGGATAGCGCATATTCAACTAATGAGGTTGTTTCTACAAATGCAGATAATACTGTTGTAACAAATCAAATAGTTGAGAGGATTGCACCTTATATGACTGACACTAATTTAATTTACACTTTGCAGTCTAGCACTAATCCTCTAGGCAGATGGAACGATGTTTTTACTGCTCCAGGCAATGGATATTCAATGGGTACAAAGAGACTATCAAACCAAGGCTTTGAATTTTACAAGGTTGTAGCTAATCCAATAACCTATGAAACAAACTTAACAAATTCACCATGAAATCAAAATACCTTATTTACTCTATGTTCACTTTGCTTTTTCTGAGCTTTAGTCTTGCTAATGTTTTTGCCTCAGATTTTGAGATAAGCTTGATTGAGCCAACTCCTGCAAATAATTCTATCTTGAATGCCAGCAATGAGTTTACAATTGCTTTTAGTTCAACGGCAAACCCTGTAAATGTAACAATAACTATTGAAGATTCTGATGGGAACCCTGTGACTTATGATCTTTTGAATGTCAATACACCATATAGCGCTAATTTTACACTTCTTTTAGGAGATTATTATTACTGGGTGAGCGCCGATAATGATGGCACTACCAACATGACTGAGATAAGGAAAGTTACTACAAACGCTTATGAGTTGATTGTTGAAGATTTTGTTTATGATGGCAATGCGATTGATAACAGTTCTTATGTTAATAATATGACTTATGGCAGCAAGTACATAAAGGCCTATACAAATCTTGTTTCAGATTATAATGTAAGCATATTCAATTCTTCTGGCAGCATTGTTGCTAACTTTCACGATTCAGGGATATTTGATTTTATAGTAAATATTGAAGATGCTGGATTGACTGATGGACAATATTCATACCATGTTTTTGCTAACTATTCAGATACCCGAAACATAACTTCTCAGACAAGAGTCTTTAGTGTTGATACAGTTATTCCTGAAATTGAGAACATCAGCTTATCGCAATCGCTGCCATTCAGCATGAATAATGATGAGTCGAAAAACATTAGTCTTAATGGCTCTTTTAAGGAACTTCCTGTAAATCTGACTATCTTGGCCTGGAATTCTAATGGTAGCAGGGTAATCTCAGGCATAATTGTTGATGAGAATACTAGTCTTGTAGATATTATCATTCCAAGTGGATTAACTGCAGCAGAATATAATTTATCTGCTAATGTAAGAGACTATGCAGGCAACCTAATGTCTTATAATCTTGGTTCTTTCACAGTCAATCAGGTGCCTGAACCTCCTGCTAACATACCTTCAAACGATGGTGGTGGTAGTGGAGGCTCTCCCCCCCCAGTTGTCGAGTCTGAAAATGTAGTTTTAGTGAGTTCTAATTTAACCAATATATCTGAAGAAGATATTAGCGAGATAAGTGAGAACGATACTGGAAATAAGACTGCTGTTCAAAACACCAGTCAAAAGAGCTTTTTTAATGCGATTACTGGAGCAGTCACAGGCGCTTTCCAGAACAGGTCCTTTGCTTTAATTTTAGTTGTTCTTGCCATACTTGTATTGGCGTGGATTTTCTCGGGATTTTTGATTCCAGAAGAAGGTCGGAAGAGAAAAATAAAGGAAGAGAAATCTGAAAACGATAACTGATTTTTTTTGGCATTAACATTTTTTCGATTCTAGAAAAGTCAAGCATATTTATAAGGGTTTTTCATATATGTTGCTCTTTTTAACTTGACTTCGCCATTTAGCAAAGTTAGTCATCAGGGTTTTAATCACTAAATTTTTGTATGTAAGTTATAAAAGGCTTGCAAACCATAGTTATCGTGTGTTTGGAGGATAGACGTTGATGGCGATTATCGGGATGATAATTATGTTGCAGGATTGCTGAAGATGACATAAGAATTCTCAAATAATAGCCGCCAATCGGCGGAAGTAAACACTTGCACCCGAAGGCAGAAATTACATAAACAATAGTTGCCTTCGGGTGAGTGAAT
>Ga0209212_1005402_pt1 | contig 15243 bp, 11 predicted proteins | sample RifGroC2_FD_183996 | JGI IMG/M metagenome (GOLD analysis project Ga0209212, IMG submission 183996) | Groundwater microbial communities from Rifle, Colorado, USA - Groundwater C2 (SPAdes) (version 2) | ecosystem: Environmental > Aquatic > Deep subsurface > Groundwater | place: Rifle, Colorado... | reverse complement strand
GAAACCCTTGATTTAAGAATGGAGCGGGCGAAGGGAATCGAACCCTCATACCCAGCTTGGGAAGCTGGTATTCTACCACTGAATTACGCCCGCTTTATATTTCTACGGTATGCAATTTCGACTTTTCACTAAATCAGTCGAATGATTATTAAGGTTCTTTATTTTAGAGAAAGTTGCCGCTTCAGAACCCTTCCTGAGCAAAACCCTGGGTTACACCACTTTACGCAGGCTGAAGCCTGCGACTATCTGCTAAAATTTCCGAAGAACTATTATTAACTACGGATTTTACCACATTACAGAGAGCGCCTTGACACGTGCCTCTCCGTTCCAGTTCCTTCGTTATCCCCGCTGTAATCCCGGCCTTACTGGCCTTCCATATCGGCGATATAAGGAAATTGCCGTGCGTGTCACCGACGAGCCTTTGTACCGTAATATTTGGCGGAATACGCTCTAAAAAGTCAGCTGCAAGCTGAATATAGGCATTCATATCCAGTGTCTGTACCTTGCCTTTAAAATACTCATCGGCCAGCGCCGTATTTTTCGCTACATACAAATGATGGAGTTTGATACCCTGTATCCCCAATCCTGCCATGGCCTCCGCCGTTTCCATCATATCCTCTCTCGTCTCGCCAGGCAAACCTAAGATAACATGAACACATATACGGATGCAAGTTTTTTTTGTGCGATTTATGGCATCCAAAAATATCTTGTAATCGTGCCCTCTATTGATGCGTTTAAGGGTTTCATCATGAATGGACTGAAGCCCATATTCGATCCAGACATGACATTTTTTTGTGTAGCCATCAATAAGATTCAAAACATCGTCAGTAACACAATCGGGACGAGTGCCAATAGAAATTCCTATCACATCTTTATCCGCCAATGCCTCTTCATAACACGTTCTTAACGTTTCAATATCTGCATACGTATTGGTAAAGGACTGGAAATATGCGATAAATTTTTCCGCGCCGCATCTCTTTTTATGAAATGCCTTCCCTCTTTCGATTTGTTCCCTTATGGAAATCTGCGTTTCTTTGACGTTGGGACTAAAACTCTCGTTAATACAATAGGTACACCCACCCACTCCGACGCGCCCATCACGATTAGGACAGGTAAAACCGGCGTGAAGCGGGATTTTGTGCACTTTATAAGGGAATTGTTCTTTTAGATATTCACTAAAAGGGAAAAACCGGTGCTTTACAAGATATGGCTTTTGTTGAAATGGCGACACACTCTTCATGAAATTAATTTAACACGAATATAGTGATTTATCAAATACAAAACAAGTCAAAGGTTGAAATAGAGCATATAGTTTTGATATTATGAAAACATTAATACTTATTTCTTACCTTAATTTTTGCTAAAATTACGATTTAAACCACAAATCCAAAATCGTAAATTGTAAATCAAAATTACCCTTGTTCTATTTGTCTATGTTGAGTTTAACTTATGCTGGATTATATAAATAAATATCTTACGCATATCGAGCACGACAGAAATTTTTCATCGCAGACCTTACGGGCTTATCGAAATGACTTACACCAATATCTTTCATTCCTGAATGCCGAGGGATGCGGTGGTTTTGGAGATGTCACACGTTTATTATTGAGAAAATTTCTTGCCTTTCAAAAAAAACAAGATTATTCTAAAACCACGATTGCCAGGAAATTCGTGTCTATCCGGTCTTTCTATAAATTTCTGTGTCGTGAAGGTATTCTGGAATTCAATCCCGTCGAGAGTATTCGAACTCCTAAACTGAACAGAAATCTACCGGAATTTATGAGTATCAATGAGACAGAGACATTATTAAATGTACCTGACTTAAATACCTTGTTAGGCATCAGGGATAGCGCCATTATGGAAACCCTGTACAGCACTGGCATGCGGGTAAGTGAATTAGCAGGGATTGATGTTTCTGATATAGACTTCCCTGGTGGGGTTGTGAAAGTAAAGGGAAAGGGTAAAAAAGAACGGTTACTCCCCATCGGGAATCACGCCTTAAATGCCATACACGCTTATATGGACAAAAGGAATTCGGACTCGTCCCTGCGCGTCATCAGCAGGAATAGTAAAGCCCTTTTTTTAAACAATCGTGGGGGGCGTCTTACAGAACGCAGTGTTGCAAGAATGCTGGAAAAATACGTAAAAAAGGCCGGGATGAACCTGAAGATTTCCCCGCATACCTTTCGGCACAGCTTTGCAACTCACCTGTTAGACCGCGGCGCCGATTTGCGTTCAGTGCAGGAACTACTGGGACACGCCAATCTTTCCACGACCCAAATCTATACCCATATAACTACGGAGCGATTGAAAGAAGTTTACAACAAGGCGCATCCCAGGGCATAAATTAGAAATATCAATTTTGCCCCTAGAAAGAACAAAATTTCTAACGGGGTAAACAAAGCACTTTGCAAAATATCCAATTTAGGGGTATAATGCGGATGTTTCGGTTATTTTAAGTTATACGCCATTGGTCGGTAAAAGTAACAATATTACACTTTAGCAGTAACCCATGAGGGATAGGTAGATTAATGGACACTTCTTTTTTGACCGTTATTGTTATAGCTCTTACAGCGATTTTAATGGCGATATAGTATGTCCATGGTAAAATAGGGAAAAACTATAAAGCCATACAAAGGAGGTGTAACATGCTAATAAAATATTTGTCGAAAAGCCTCTTTTTAAAAACAATTTTGGTATTGTTGGATCTGGCAATAGCATTAACCCTTTATCCATTTGCTAAAAACCTAAACCTTGCCGACGTCCAGGATAAAGTTAAAACAAACACCCTTTATTTCCCAGCCATCAATATAGACCAGGACCGACAAACCACCATAAGCATTACAAACACAGAATGCAAGTGCAACCAGAGAAGGGCTAACGTAACACACACCGCATATGAAAACGATGGTTCATCACTTGGGGTTGTTAAAGATATTACGCGACTTAGGGCAAATAAAACAAAGACCGTTGGCGCTCGTACCTTACCCATTGATATTAAATCTTTAACGGTTGAATCAAACGACAACCTTATATGTAATGCTGTTTTCAAGACAATAGACGTTCCAAAGTCAAAGGCTTTTTGTTTTTAAATAGCTATTCAGATCTGTAGAATCCTAAAAGAAATATGGAGATAAAATGATGTGTTCAATTAGATCCTGCCTTTTTTGGTTTGTTATTGGCGCTTGTTTAGTTGCATATAATGAGTGTAGTGCCAAAGATGTGAATTATTCCGACCGCGGTGACCGTTTTGAAGGAGTAATTACCCGTAAAGATATTTCTGGTGACTACTTTAATTTACTTGGAATCCAGATAGTTAATGGAGAACATTTTGACCCATCGTCTTCACATGTAAATTTGTCTTTTTGGAATCCATCCCCAGCAAACAACCATATTGAAGTATTTCACCCAAAAAAGAATTACTGGATGTTTCCCAAAAAAGAAAATTACGCTGGAGGAAGCCAGGTTTTCACATGGCCGGTAGAAACGGTAATTAAACCGCTTAAATTAAACGTTGCAGAACTCCATGTTCGAGTAAAAGATATATCGAGGAATCTTTTTTCCCCTGCCAGGATTTTTACCGGAACACAGACAATGAAAGGAAATACCTATCGCTTTTCCTTCGAAAGCGAAGGAGGGGTTGAATTAAAGGGTACCATTTTACGGGAGGACAATAATATATTAATGCCCGTAAAACAATTTGAATTGGTTGAGGATTATCCTGGGGTAGTTTGCATTACCTGGGATGGTTTAGATCAAAAGGGAGAAAAGGTTCCAACGGGTGTTTACCGTCTGTGTTTGAAAGGATCGATTTACTTACGGGAGAGTGAAGAGCCTTTAACGCGTGATATAGCATTTATGCATAATCAAAATATTTATGAATAAATCAGGTAAAGAAATAAAACCAAAAAATTTAGCAATGGTACTTGGTGCGGTAATATTGATAACGGGTATGGCTATTCTTATTTTGGCGTTTATTCCAAAATCCACAGTAGTTGAAATATCCGCTATTACAGATCGGGCATCCTTTACCATTTTACCACCCCAACTCCTGGATATTGGAACTTCACTCCTTGATAACTCTTTAAAGGTGAAATCACTGCAATGGAAGGGAGTTGATAAAATGGAAGCTACCACCCTGGAAGAATCGACGCTCAAGATTATTAAGTTCCAGCCCGATACAGAGGATAAAATTTGTTTGGAGAGTAATGAACCTTTTCGGGTGTCTATTGATTTATACGAAAAGGCGCACATTCTCATCCAGCCTTTCGATCGCGATAAATTAAAGATTACTCTGAAACAGGAAAATTCAGAAAATGCAGGATGGGAAAGTACGGTGGAATATAATAATTTAGAGATGAAACTGAAAGGCATAAAGAATCCAGCCGATATTGAGTCACATTTGACCCGGCATGATATCTTGAAGTTTACTTCTGGTCATCCCCTTGTAATTAAAGGCGGTCAACGAGAGACAGAATTAGGACTACATCTGTTCTCCCCTGAAAGACAGTTTTCCGGTATTCTGGAGGTAATAGACTCTCGTTCAGGACAGATAGTAGAAACAAAAGATTTACCTGTGGCAATTTCTGAATCATACGTAGTCCTTCTAAAAGATCGTGTGGTTGTTTTGAAAAAAGGATCAAACCAAGAGACCTCTGTAAATCTCTTTCGTCCCGACATCAATATCCAACAGCCTGAGTTTTATCGGCTTTCAGGCTCTCAGGAGGAAAGTTTTTTGATAGGAGGGCAGGTCAGGTTTCCAGCAAAAGAGAGAGAAAATGTGGAATTAGAACGTGACTTTTTGTTAGAAGTGCCTGACCCGGCACAATTAAAACTTAAATCATTTCAACTCATTGACGGCCATTTGAAAATAGTACTGTGGGGAAAGCCGTCAAGTGTGCTTTTGGGGCCGACGCCTGACCTCATGGCAGAACTTTTACCCAGTTACTTTGTCTGGCTTTATACACACAAGCTGAGCACGTTTGTCTTTTCTACCATTGGAGGGGTAGTGACGACGTGCATCGGCGGTTTGACATTATTTGGAATGCGTAAATCATAACAAAGAATATTTATGCGAGTATATTTTATTTCTGTGATAGCAGTTGCGATGATATTCCTGTCTTGTGCATGTGCGGAAGGCGCTGTTGACTTTGGAGAATTGCTTAATTATCAGACGGTTAGGATCCAGATCGAACACAAAGAGGGGAAAGAAGTCGGTTCTGGTATTGTATTGTGTCAGAAAGGAGAACGTATTTACATCTTAACTGCCAAGCACGTTCTTATTGGTGAAGGTTCATTTGACGAAAATCAGAAGCCAACAGGGCGGTTTCGAGGCATTTCTACGGTCACAATAAAGTTTTACAAAAAATATCAGTCAGATATTATCAAAGAGTGGAGTGAAATAACAGAAAAACATGCAAGCACTGAGGATATAGCGTTACTTCAGGTTAAAATGACAGATCACGTAAGTTCTTTGAAATTAGCGACGATCGGTACTTCAGACAATGTGAAGCTTTTCCAGGAGGTATACACGACGGGTCATCCTATCAGTATAACAAAAGATTGGTATCCCTGTACAGGGAAGGTAAATAGGATCGGGGAATATATTGAATATACAGCAGAAATTGAGAAAGGTTACTCCGGAGGCCCTGTGGTCAATCAGCGGGGGGAACTGATCGGGATGAATGCCCATATTACAAAATCGGATGAGGGCAGGACAATTGCCGGTGCTATTCCCGTAGACGAAATACTCAATACCCTATCTCCCTGGATGGAACTTTCGTGTTTACAGAGGAGTATAAAAGAGACGACTGCCGTAAGGGCTAATTGGTTCTTGATAGATGAAGCGCTCAAAAAGGTATGTGAGGTAACAGACCGCAATTTTGTTTTTGTAGGTGATATACTCAGTGCCAGGGTCTCTTTAGTTAATAAGTCTAATAAGACGTTACATTTCCAGTACAAATTTTCCTGGCTTGATGAGAATGGCATTGAAATCGATCCAGACTCAGAGGCATGGACACCGTCCATAATTTATGGCGGGGAGACAAAAACGTTGCAGGGTGTTGCGCCCAATCCAAGGGCAAGAGAGTTTAAAATACAGATACGAAAATAAGAAAATCATTATTCATAATTAAGGAGGGTATTGTATGAGATGGTCAAAGATTTTTTCTGGCAGTTTATGTGTAATTGTTATCGCCGGTTGTGTTACAACTTCTAAAGTTACATATGAAGACCCTAAAGGTGTAGAGATACTAACAATTGATTTTGGTTCAACCGATTTGCAGCAGATCGCCGGCAAAATGGTTGACTCTCTCCTCATTTCACCATCAGTTGTTCGGGTAACGATAGATCAACAACCTGTCGTCCTTGTGGATAAGATCAAGAACAAGACACTGGAGCACATCGATACGGAATCAATTACCGATACCATCAAAACAAGGCTCCTGAGTTCCGGTAAATTTCGTTTTGTTGATATGACAAAGGTTGACACGGTGAGAAAACAGCTTGAATTTCAGACGGAAAGCGGATTGGTCGATCCATCAACTGCTGCATCCATCGGTAAACTGATTGGCGCTGAATACATGCTCTATGGGAATTTTTCAAGCATTGTTAAACGAACACAGATGCATAAAGATGTCTATTATAAATTTACCCTTAATCTGATGCATTTAGAGAGAGGTGAAATCATATGGGCAGATGAAAAAGAAATTAGAAAAACGAGGGAACGTCCACTCTTTGGACAGTAATAAAAATTTCCAAATAGTATTTTAAAAACATTTGCTATAAGGATAGCAAAAAACATGAAAAGGATATTCTATCCCACCATTTTCTTTTTGGTTAAACAATGGTTTTACAGATATAAAGGTATCCCTTTTTTATTAATCATTGCCGGCTGTTCCACTGCTACCATTTTTACTCCGTATCCGTCCAAAATCAATCCGCTGATTGAAGAAATAAAGACTGATCAGTTCGATCATGCCCTTAACGTTCTGGATAGACATCGTGAAGGCAAGGATAAAATACTCTATTTGCTGGAGAGGGGTCGTGTTGCACAGATAAAGAGTGATGAAGCTACGAGTGTAAAAGATTATGAAACAGTTTTTTCAGCCATAAAAATTCTTGAGGAAAAGGCTGTTATAAGCGCCTCTGATGCGGGGGCAATAACTGCTTCATTGCTAACTAATGAAAATGCCATTCCCTATAAAGCAGATGGATACGAAAGGGTATTTTTGTATCATTTTCAGGCATTGAATTATCTTGCGAATAAAGATATTGAGGGCGCAGGAGTGGAGGTACGGTTGGCAAATGAAGAACAAAAGTTGGCGTTGGAGAGGCATGAGAAGGAGCTTTTAAACACTGAAAAGGGGAAGGAGAGATATCTCGATATAATAAAGGCAAATCTTAGCAAGCAGGTCGATAGGTCCCCTGATGATAAAAAAACCGATAAGATGACACGCACAATAGATGAGATATCTGATAAATTGAAGAGCGCATTTCAGGGCGCCTTTGGCTTTCTCAAATCGGATTATAAAAAGGAATCCAAGGTTATAGAGCAAGAGAAAACACCAGCAGAAGATAAAGAATTAGATAAGCAGCTCTTAACAGAGGATAAAAAAATAGAAGAAAAAACACAGGAGATACTCTCTACGGCCAACGATAATCTTAATGAGGCATATAAATCAATGGATAAGATTGTCAGTAAGGTAAAGAACTCGTTCCAGAACGCCTATACCTTCTATATGTCAGGAATAGTATATGAATTACTGGGCAAAGATAACGATGCATACATAGATTATAAGAAAGCCCTGGAGATATTTCCTGAGAATACCTATCTTCAAAGAGATGTAATCCGTTTAGCCAAAGAGCTTGGAATCCTATTTGGAAAAGAGATTGTTGAGCAAGAAGATGTTGTAAAAAACATTCCTTTTGAAGGAAATTATGGCGAATTGGTGGTCTTTTTTGAAAATGATTTAACGCCTCAAAAAAAGGAAATTCGTGTTCAGATCCCTGCATCGGATGGTTCACTGGCAATTGCATTCCCGGTATATGACGCGGATGAGTCTAAAGATGAACCTCTTTTGTTATCTGAAGGTGATAGTGTCCTGGGCAGTACTGAACCAATCTGCTATGTTCATGCGCTGGCTGCCAAGTCGTTGAAGGAAAAAACAACCATTATGCTCATCAGGCAACTTTTAAGGCTGGCTGTAAAGGCTGCGTCACGGGAAGTGGTGAAGGAATATCTTGGAGAGACAGGACAATATTTTTCTTCATTTTACAATATAGCTTCAGAAAGGGCCGATCTGAGAAGCTGGTTGACGTTGCCCCGTGATGTCCAGATTATGCGCTTACGGCTCCCTGAAGGTGCACACCGGATTAATTTGGTTCATAATGCATCAGGGGCATCCTCTGATGTGGATGTCCCGATTAATAAAAATAAGAAAACAATATTAAGAATCATAAGGGTTGGGAAGGTATTTTATACAAAACCAATTGTCTTTTAGAGTAGACTTATACCCTAAAAAAGACTTCATTCCTTGAAAAGTGGAAGAAAGGAGCTGAAAAAGTTTAACCTTGACATACCATAAAGAACCGGACAGGGGATATGTATGGATAGTACACCATATCATAAACAGCAATTCCAGGTAGAGTAGGGAAAGCCACAAACCATACATAGGAGGTGTACCATGCCAATGATGTATTTATTGAAAAAGGGTCTTTTAAAATCAGTCTTGTTATTATTGGTTATGGTGATAGTAATAACCCTTTTCCCATTGGCTATAGACCACGCAAATCTTGCTAATGACCAGGATATCGTCAGTAATTCAAATATCCTATACTTCCCAACTATCAATCTCGATAAGGATTGGCAGACTACCATAAGCATTACAAACTCAGAATGTAAACGCAAACAGAGAAGGGTTAACGCAACGCTTACAGCATACGACAAAGATGGTTTATCCCTTGGGGTCGTTAAGAATATTGCCCGTCTTGGGGCAAATAAAACAAAAAATTTTTATGCCAAATCCTTACCTTCCGGTACTAAATCCCTGACGGTTGAATCGAATGGCAACCTTATAGGCAATACCATTTTCAAGACAAAAGACGGTACAAAATCAGAAGTAGTCCCTGCCATCAAAGAACCATCCAGACAACTGGATTTCCCAGCGCTGCTCAGTTATGACGACCTTTATATCTATGAGACCATTGCCCTCTTAAACCCAAATACGGCCCCTGCCAGTGTTGACATTATCGCCTTAGATAAAGATGGATATGAAATAGACCACGATACCTTATCACCACTTTCTTCAATGGAAAGCAGGGACATAACCTTGGTGGACATCTTTAACGGCGGTACGTTAAAAAACTTGTACACCGTGAGGGTCGTCTCAGATAATGATATTGTCGGATTTCAGCTTGTGGACTATCCTGCGGTTGACCTCGTTGGCCTTCCCGCACTCACCACTGCCAGTAAGGGATGGACGTTCCCAATTATGACAAACGGAGAACATCTTGATCTCTGGACAAAGGTCGGGATTTTAAATCCGGGAAATGATACCGCCTATTTTACTGTTGAAGCCTTTGATTCCAAAAATAACCCACTTGGGATAGTCTATAATCAAAAGCTTTTCCCCGGTGCAACCTATTTCCTCAGCACGAAAAATGCAAATATAGTTGATAGAGTTATCTCTTTGAATACCGCCTTCCTGAAAGTCACCTCCGATCAGCCAATAAGCAGTTATGAGATAATAGGCGTCTTAGAAGGCAACGGCCTTACAGCAGCCCATGGAATCCCTGGAGAGGATCAGACAACAGTGGGGTTTGAGATAACAGGTTCAAATGATGGGAACGTACTTAATGCCTATCCGATGGTGAGGTTCGAGGATGGAGGTGTTAAATCAATGAATGGGAGTTTTGGAGATATAAAAGTGGCAAAAAGGTTATTAATAGCAAAAGACGAAAAAAAGGTATCCATTACTTCTAAATCTCCCTTTCCCAGTGATAAAATTACTTCTTCGTTTGCCGCTGATTACTCTGGCCATGCTCCTGCCGCCGGCGATGAAGCATCCGAAATTGCATGGGCAAATGCCCGTAAAGAATGGCTGCTTAAGCGCATGGAAACCGATCTTCAGGCGGTTGTTGATGAGGCGTTTTCAAAGGTTGAACTCATGAAAATGCCTGAATATATGCAGCCATATTTGGAAAAAAGAAAGACGGTTAAAGGTACGTTGAAGATTATGATTATGGATAACTTTGAAGAAGGAATCTCCAAAACCTTGTATTATCTTGAAACCAGGGAGGGAGAACGGTACGCACTACACTTCACCGGTAAATTGCCACACCTTCGGAGTGGTTTAAGAATAAGGATACGAAATGGTATAATACTCGATAAACATATAGCCGTTCCCGCGCCCACGAACGCTAATCTTCAAACATCCCCCAAAACCTCCCGCCCGCAATCAGTCACCGGTCAAAAAAAAGTGGCGGTGATACTGTTTAATTTTCAGGATAATACGGACGAGCCTATCACAAAAGAAGAAACGCGAAAAAAAGTTTATGACAACGCGAACGATTATTATAAAGAAGTGTCTTTTAATAAATTAAGCATTTCCGGCTATAAAAGTTCCAATGGAGAACAAGACATATACGGATGGTACACAATCCCGATCAACGCTTCTTCCGGCTGCGATAATTATTCGTGGGCGGATGAGGCAAAAAAAATAGCCACAGAAGAAGATAATTTCAATGCAAATAATTATTCAAATGTAATGTATTTTTTTCCTAACAACGACAATTGCCAATGGGGCGGCTGGGCGGATGTAGGCAGTTTAACTTCAAACGATAACCAGACTCACGAGAGTTGGATTAACGGCACCAAGAGCTCCTATACAATAGCCCATGAATTGGGACATAATTTTGGAACTTCTCATGCCGCAAACTATACTTGCTATGACGAAAATAAAAACACGGTGTCAATAAGCAACGATTGCGATTTCTCGGAATACGGCGACCCGTTTGATGTGATGGGAACGGGATTCTCCTCCACTAATTCTCCCTATCACATGAGCTCTTTCAATAAAACGCAAACGGGATGGCTTGATTCGCAAAATGTCCAAAATGTTGAAGAAAACGGAACATTCACGCTTTTTCCCATTGAACAAAAATCTTCAAATACTCAGGCGATAAAAATACCGCGCGGAATCCATTCAGAACAAACCGCATTTAATGATTATTATTTCCTGGAATACCGCCAGCGTTACGGATACGATGTTTTTGACCAAGAAGGCGATGCCGTGGTAAATGGAATTTCCATACGGTTAATCAAATCCTATGATCCCAATGACGCGGAATATTCCTATCTTATCGATACCACGCCATTCTCAAATAATGGCTATGACGAGTTCAACGATGCCGCGCTTGCGGTCGGCGAAACATTCAAAGACGATATCGCGAACATAGAAATAAAAACAATCAGTGTTTCCGATGAAAGCGCCGAAGTTGAAATTAAAACAAATTATGTAAAAATTTGCAGACGGGGAAACCCGAGTATTTCAATTTATCCGTCTTGGCAGGAAACGCAAGCCGGTAATACCGCGCAATACGCGATGACGCTCACCAATAACGACAATCAGGAAAATTGCGAAAGTTCCACCTTCAATATCGCGTCAACGCTTCCCAATAATTTATCGCAATCCCCTTCTTCTTTCAAGATTACCTTAAATCCCAATGAAACAAAAACGCAAACTTTTACCATCGCAACAAGCGCGACGGAAAGCGGCGTTTATGAATTCGTAGAAACTGCGGTTAATGAGTCGGCTCCGGAATTCCGGCAATCGGCAAAAGCCCAAATCAGCATTTCTCTCAATATTCCCAAAACACCCGCCAATTTTAAAGCGCAAGCGGGAGAATGCGGCACTAAATCCATAGAATTAACCTGGAACGATGTTGATAACGAATCTTATTATAATCTGACAAGACGAAGTTCCGGCAATGATAAAACCATAACAATCTCCAAAAACAAAACATCCTATACGGATAAAGATGTAAAAGACGGGTATACTTATTATTATGACTTGCGAGCATGCAATAACAGCGGCTGTTCTAATGCCGTTTCTATGGGTCCCGTTGCGGCTCCGTCGGGATGTCAAACTTTCAAGACATTAACGATTGAACGAAAAGGCAACGGATTTGGCAAGATTACAATAATCAACAAAAGCGATAATAACAAAAAAACTGTCTGCGACCTTTCTTCGGAAAACAATACTAAATGCGAATATCAATATCCGGAAAAAAGCAAAATAAAATTGCGGGCGCAAAATTTATCCGGCAGTATATTTAAGAAATGGATTGACGGCTGTTCCGGAACTTCCAAAATATGCAATATCACTCTGTCGTCCGATAAAACGGTCGGGGCCAAATTTACCCAAAAAAAATAGTAGAATAAAAAAGGGCAAATTGAAAATTTCTGGATGGTTATTAAAAAATAAATAAAAGGGACGATTTTGGGAAATTCCAGGGACACCATATTTAATTATGGGCTTTGTTTTAAAAGTAGTTAAAGGGCTGGCAAGGTTGGGTTTAATAATAGTAAAAGAGTTAGAACTAAAAGATGCTTATTTTTGACATTCACTACGTACGTAGATACCCATGTTAAACCAATCGTCTCGCTTGATTAAAAACAATTCTGTTCTGCCCATCCTGATATCCTCGATTTCATTTCTTGTGTATCTGAACACGCTTCATCATCAATTTGTGTTCGACGATTTCAGGATTATCGTGAACAATCCCTTCATAAAGGATTGGAAGCATTTTCCAGCACTCTTTAACCACGATTATTTCAAAATCTCAGGGGAACTCAGTTATCGTCCGCTTGTCACTGCGTCGTATTTCACGGATTACGCTATATGGGGTTTCAACTCATTTGGATTTCATCTGACTAATCTGATACTTCACACACTAAACACCTTTATCGCGTATCTTTTGCTATCTAAAATAACCAGGAACTTTAATCTTACCGTAATATCATGTTTATTTTTTAGCATACATCCCATTCTTACAGAAACCGTAAATTCTGTGGGATTTCGGGAAGACCTGCTGTGCGCTACTTTTTTTCTGCTCACCGTATTCTTGTACGTAAAGCTCTATACATCAAAACACAACCATATTTTTTATGCTTTATCACTCATGACGTATTGCTTTGCCCTGCTTTCTAAGGAAATGGCCATTTCACTGCCAGTAATTATTTTTGTTTTAGACTGGTTTCTTCCACAATCAAGTGTCCTGATATCTCACCCCCACCCTAACCCTCCCCCATCAAGGAGGAGGGATCCAGGCAATCTGCCAATTCATGTTCATCAGCAGACACTGTTGCACATCCGCCCCTCCACTTGTGGGAGGGGACCCGGGGGAGGGGATTCTGAATCTGCTCCTAAGACCAATCTGAAGACAAGAATCCTGAGATATTATCCGGGATTCATATTGATGAGTATCGGTTATATGCTTCTCAGGTTGGTATTCTTTAAAAGCTCCCTCGAACACGTTGCTTATCCCGGGAACAGCCTGGTAACTAATTTCCTTACCATGACAAAAGTCATTGCCTCGTATATAAAACTCTGGTTCTTCCCTATCGTTCTCAATCCGGATTATCACGTTACCTTTGAAACCACACCCATCAAACCCCCTTTTCTCATATCCCTCGCCCTGCTGGCTTGTATCGCATTTCTTGCGGTAAGGCTCTACCGTCAGCAAAAAGAAATAACCTTTTCCATTCTCTGGATATTTATCACATTGATACCGGTTATGAATATTATACCGATTGGCAATATCATGGCAGAAAGATATTTGTACCTCCCTTCGTTCGGTTTTTGCCTGTTTGCGGGGATACTGATTCTTAAAATTCATGCACGTGTTCCAAAGGTATATCACCCTCTTGTGAATACCTGTTTTGCCGCCATATTCATCCTCTCCCTTGCTCATACCATAAGGCACAACAGGATTTGGTTTGATAAACAGACCCTGTGGTATTACACTGTATTTAACACCTCGTGCAGCTTTAACACACATAACAATCTTGGCAAGGAATACTATGAAAAAGGGCTGCTGGATAAGGCTATAGAAGAGTATACTATTGCCTTATCGAAGGCATCAGAGGTACGATATGCATATCCCATAGCACATTACAATCTCGGCATTGCTTACGATGAAAAAGGTATGTTTGATGCCTCAATTCAGGAATATAGAAATGCCTTACACATCGAACCTAAAAATAGTGATACCCATAATAATTTGGCGATTACGCTTTTTAAGAATGGACAGGTTAACCTGGCGATTGAAGAATTTCGTAAAGCAATTACACAAGACCCAGATAATCCAGCATATCACGATAATCTGGCAAAATTATATTACAGAATCAATATGCCTGGCGAGGCAAAGATAGAACAAAATTTGGCAAATCGGTTAAAACCTTAGTTTATGAAAATACTTCTTATTAATCCACCCATGTATGATCAGCGAAAATATGGCAAGCCATTCATATTGCCTTACGGACCTCCCCTGGGAATTGCCTATCTGGCCTCTACACTTGAAACCCATGGTTTTGTCGTAAAGGCAATCGATATGTTCGATTATTCCTGGGAAAAAGTAAGGAAGATACTGGAAAAAGAGTAGCCAGATGCCGTTGGCATTACCTGCCTGACAGAGCAACGGCCAAGCCCGTTAGAGGTAGCGAAACTTTCTAAAACCATAAACAAAGATTGTACGGTAATTATGGGCGGAATCCATCCTACCATTATGTGTGAACAGGTACTCGAACACTGGCCGGTAGACATTATCGTCCTTGGCGAAGGCGAAGAGCCAATAAAAGAACTGATGATATGTCTGGAAGAGAAAAAGGTTATTGGGGATGTCCAAGGTATTGCGTATAAATATCAAGGCAAAATTATAAGAACGCCACTCAGAAAAAGACTACCCCAAAACAAATCGCGCACGCCTTTACGCTTACTAAGCAAATGGGCATGAAAACCAAGATGCTCCTGATGGTCGGCAATCCAGGCGAAGACGACCATACAGTACGTGATACGATAAGAATGATAGAAACGGTACATCCTGACTTTATTTCGGTTTCTGAGGCTATGGTGTTTCCTGGTACGGAGCTTTACGAACTGGCAAAACAAAAGGGATTGGTAACTGACGATTTCTGGCTTACCGACAGACCGGCGCCATACTTCACGATCGAAAATAACCTTG
>Ga0209212_1005400_pt1 | contig 15243 bp, 15 predicted proteins | sample RifGroC2_FD_183996 | JGI IMG/M metagenome (GOLD analysis project Ga0209212, IMG submission 183996) | Groundwater microbial communities from Rifle, Colorado, USA - Groundwater C2 (SPAdes) (version 2) | ecosystem: Environmental > Aquatic > Deep subsurface > Groundwater | place: Rifle, Colorado... | reverse complement strand
CGCGCTCGGGGAGACCCGCAAACGGTTTTTTCTGTTCGAGATGTTGCTGGTAGTGATCGGCGATGAAGCGTTTCAGCAGACGCCGGCGGATGGCGCCGCCTTTGCTCGAATAATTGCAGCCGAGTTCGCAGAGGCCGCAAACGTAGCCGCAGATGGTGAACAGCGGGTTTTTTTCATACAGGTAGTCGCCGATCTGCAGGATGCCGTCGCGCGCCGCCGGCAGATCCCTGGGAAGCAACGACAGCAGCACGTTGGTGCGCTGAATGTCTTCGTTGATCGGGCAGCGAATCTGACACGGCGACAGGATTTGCCGGATGGCCGGTTCGACTCTGCCACAGCCGCGGCTTTCGGATTTCCACATCAGTAACACTCCGAGGGGAAAGCGCAGGGGGATGAATCTGGCCGCTGGATTCTGCCTGTCCAGTTTAATCGATGGCGGGGAAGAAAGAAAGGTTGGTGTGTCCGCCCATGGAAAAACGGTCATCCCGAGGCGGGTACGGGACGACCGATGATTCAGTGGTGAATGACTCGGGGCAACTGCTTGGCTTGCTCGATCCAGCTCTTGACCTGATTGAGAGAGGGCAGTTGACGAACCAATTGCCGTTTCTCATTGGCATCTATGAGCATCCGGTGCAAGTTGTCCGGGCTCCTCAGTGCCAGATCCGGCACCGTGTCGATGCCTGCGATTTCCAGCAGTTCGGCATATTCTTCGCCGATGCCCCGAATGCGAAACAGATCGGCGTTATTCAACCAGCCCAGCAGTTGCGATTCGGGAATCCCGGTAGTTCTCGACAACTCGCGGCGGCCCTGAGGCAACGCGCCTTTGTCCAACAAGGCCTGAACCGACATGATCCCCACATCTTTCAGCCGTTTGGAATACTCTTCGCCAATGCCTTCAATCCCTTTTAGACGGGTCATGTTCCGCCTCCTTTTTGAATTCAACGATCCCGGTGATACGAGGATCGATGGGGTGGAGCGACAGGTTTCCCCATCGTACAGCTCTAAGGGTAGGCAAAAAATGTGATTACGCAAGCCGCCGGAGAATTTTTTCTTGGTATAGGCCAAATGGGGGGGACCGAGGTGCCCAAGGAAAACCCTGTGCACCAGGTATTTAAATGCCGAGGGTTGCGGCCAGCTTGAGTACAACGGCATCGATCGGACGCCGGCCGGCATGGATCACTTGTTCGAGATTGGTCAGTTTGATGCTCGCATAAGAAAGCCCGACCATTTTGCCGCCATCGTTGGCCAGCAGAGCGTCAACCGCGGCGACCCCGAAGCGGGCGGCCAGGGTGCGGTCGAAAGCCGACGGCGAGCCGCCCCGTTGGTAGTGCCCCAGGATCATGACCCGGGTCTCAAATCCGATGCTGTCTTTGATGCTATCGGCGATTTCCTGCGCCTTTCCCGCGCCCTCGGCGACCATGATGATGGAATTACTGCGTCCTTCCTCGAACCGCCGCCGCAGGTTTTTGCAAATGTCGTCGATAGCGTAGGGCACTTCGGGGATCAGGGCGTATTCGGCGCCGCTGGCGATCGAGGCCATCACCGCCAGGTATCCGCAATTGCGCCCCATCGTTTCGACAACAAAGGTGCGGTCATGGGAGGAGGCGGTGTCTTTCAGGCAGTCCACCGCATGAATGATGTTGTTGAGAGCGGTATCGACCCCCAGGGACATGTCGGTAAAGGGGATGTCGTTGTCGATCGAGGCCGGAATGCCGATCACCCTTATCCCGAGGTGTTGCAGGGCCAGGGCGCCGCGCAGCGAGCCGTCGCCGCCGATCACCACCAGTCCGTCGACGCCGAGTCCCCTGAGGTTTTCCGCCGCCAGGTGTTGCCCCGCTTCGTCCATCATCTGGCGGCAGCGGGCGCTCTGCAGGAAGGTGCCGCCGCGCTGGAGCATGTTGCTGACCGAACGGGTTCCCAGAATTTCATAATGGCCGTCAATCAGTCCACGGTAGCCTTTCAGGATGCCGACAACTTCGACTCCTTCCGCCAGACCTGCTCGCACCACGGCGCGGACGGTGGCATTCATTCCGGAACAGTCGCCGCCGCTGGTCAATACCGCAATCCGTTTTCGATTCATTCGATCCTCCCCTGTGAACGGCCGCAATTTCGCTAAAGATAAGCTCGAATTAAGTATTTGTCGATACCTTTGTTGTCGGCGGCGCCTCTGTCTTGACACCTTTCATCCGGTTGATATTGTTTTAGGGAAAACGTTTCCGATGCCGGTTCTCACGTATGGATCCACAGTGTTCGGAACCTTGCATGGAGTATCCATTATGAACGAGATTGCACCTGAGGAAAAAATCGACCGTCTGCAGAACAGGGTCCGGTTTGCCGGAGCTGAAACCGACCGCTGCTTGATCGAACTGCGGCTCGAGGTCGACCACCTCCGACTGGAGTTGACGGCCCTGAAACAATTTATGACAGTTTCCAACCCGTCATTTGCCGAACAGTTTCCCCAGATCCTCGAAAAGGCCATCCACGAAGTCGACCCTGAATCCCATTGAGCGCCTTGTGGAGCCGGAAATGCCTTTTCATCCCCTGATCCCTGAAATTCTCCCAGTTTTCCCGTTGAGGGATCAGGTGGTTTTCCCCCACGTGGTTTTCCCGTTGTTCATAGCGTCCAGAACCATGGCGATGGTCGACGATGCCATGCACGGCGACCAATTGCTGGTGTTGGCCACCTGTTCGGGCAACAGCCCCGGAGAGCGCCTGGCCGACTTCAGCCCGGTGGCCACGGGCTGCCGCATCAACCAGATTTTCCGGTTCCCGGATGGTGGGGGAAAGATTGTCGTCGAAGGTCTCAACCGTGTTCGTCTTCTGGAAGAAGTGCAGTTTCAGCCGTACCTGCTGGCTCGTGTCGAGGTGCTCGAAGAACCCGACCGTCGTGGCCTGGTGGCCGAGGCCCTGGTGCAGAGTGTCAATGCCCTGTTGAAAATTTCCATGGCCTATGGGCGCCCCCTGCCGGGCGATGTCCTCAAAATGATCGATAAAATCGACGACCCCGGCAATCTGGCCGACCTGGTCGCGGTTTACCTGAGGCTCGATCTGAGTACCCAGCTGCGTTTGTTGAGCACTCTCGATCCCCTGGAAAGGCTCAAGGAAGTCTATCTGCTGCTGACCACCGAGGTGCAGAAATTCCAGGTCCGCGGCGAGGTGCAAAGCGAGGTGGCCAAGCGTCTCGGCCGAACCCAGAAGGAATACCTGCTGCGGGAGCAGATGAAGGAGATTCAGGAGGAACTCGGCGACGTCGACCCCCGGCAGTCCGAGCTTAACGAGTTCAAAAAACGGATTGCCGACAGCGGCATGCCCGAGCACGTTCGCGAAGTCGCCGAAAAGGAGCTGGCGCGCCTGGAACGGATCAATCCGGCCTCTCCCGAATATACCGTGTCCCGCACCTACATCGAGTATCTTTGCAATGTCCCCTGGAACAAGAAGACCGAAGACATTCTCGACATCGGCCTGGCCGAGCGGGTGCTCAACGAAGATCATTACAACCTCAAGGACGTCAAGGAGCGGATTCTCGAATACCTGGCGGTACGTTCTCTCAAGGCAACCACCAAGGGGCCGATTCTCTGCTTCGTGGGACCGCCCGGGGTCGGCAAAACGTCCCTCGGTCGGTCGATTGCCCGGGCCATGGGGCGCAAGTTCATCCGCATGTCCCTGGGGGGCATTAAGGACGAAGCCGAGATCCGAGGTCACCGACGGACCTACATCGGCGCCCTGCCGGGACGGATCATCCAGGAAATCTGTCGGTCAGGGGCCAATAACCCGGTGTTCATGCTCGATGAAGTCGATAAGATCGGCCAGGATTTTCGCGGCGACCCGGCCTCGGCTCTGCTGGAAGTTCTCGATCCCGAACAAAACAACTCTTTTGTCGACCACTATCTCGATGTGCCTTTCGACCTCTCGGGGGTCATGTTCATCACCACCGCCAACGTCATGGATCCCGTGCCTCATGCCCTGCGCGACCGCATGGAGGTGATCCCCCTGTCCGGCTATAGCGACGAGGAAAAATTGCAGATCGCCTTCCGGTTTCTGATTTCCAAGCAAATTGCGGAAAACGGCCTTGAAAAGCATCCGTTGACTTTCGAGGAAGGGGCCGTTGTCGCCATCATCAAGAATTACAGCCGAGAAGCCGGAGTTCGAACCCTTGATCGCTTAATCGCTTCAATCTGCCGCAAGATGGCCAAAACGTTGGCCCAGGGCCAGCCAACTCCGTCACGGGTGACACCGGCCGAGGTCGATAGATTGCTCGGTCCGCGTCGATATTTCATCGATGTGGCCGCCGAGGAGGATCGGGTCGGCGTCGTCACCGGGCTGGCCTGGACCGAATCGGGGGGCGATATCATTTTTGTCGAGGCCGCCCGGATGCCGGGCAAGAAAGACCTGTCCCTGACCGGCAGCCTCGGCGACGTGATGCAGGAATCGGCCCGCGCCGCACTTTCCTTTGTCCGCTCTCACGCGGCCGATTTCGGTATCGCCGCCGAGGTATTCGAGGCCAGCGACATCCACATTCACGTCCCTTCCGGGGCCATCCCCAAGGATGGCCCTTCCGCCGGCATTACCATCGCCACGGCCCTGATTTCCCTGTTGACCGGCCGTCCGGCCCGGCGCGATGTGGCCATGACCGGCGAGTTGACCCTGTCGGGACGGATTCTTCCTATTGGCGGCGTCAAGGAGAAGGTCCTGGCCGCTCGCCGGGCCGGCGTTTTGTCTATTTTGCTCCCCGCGCGCAACCGCGAAAACCTTCGGGACATCGATGAATCGATTCTCGATTCGATCAAGGTGCAGTTCGTCGAATCGATGCACGATGTCGTTCGTGGGGCGCTGCTCGCTGTTCCGAGAACACCATCCGACGCGTCCGTGGAACCTTCCTGGAGCGCTTGTCACCTGCGTACCGAGGGGTGGATCAAAGACTGAAGGCCCTGTCTGCAATCGATCGTTCGGTCAACAATTATTCTCCCGCGCCCGTCGACCCTTCAATCCGTTTAGTATATAATCGCTCTATATATTTTATGAGAACCTTACCGGTTGGCCGACTTTGACCTTTCCGAATGCTGAAGTCTCGGATATCTTATTCATTAATGATCTGTCGCCACCCAGGTATTCACAAGGAGTTGCATGGTGTTGAAACATTGTCGGATGGGATTATGGATCGGTGCGTTTCTGCTGCTGCTGGTTTCTGCCGCCGGAGCACAGACGTTGGCCGAAAAAGTGCGGGAACATACCTATGATAACGGTCTGCGGCTGCTGGTGGTCGAGCGCCACGATTCGCCGACTTTCGCCGCTTATATTACCATCGGGGTCGGCTCGGTTCATGAAACCAGTGAAACCCGAGGGGTGGCTCACCTGCTGGAACACATGTTGTTCAAGGGCACCAAGACCCTGGGAACCACCGATTATCGGCAGGAAAAGCCGATCCTCGAAGACATTGAGCAAACCGGCGAAGCGCTTGATGCCCTCAAGGCCGGCAAGGATGCGGATCCCGAGCAGATTGCCGCCCTGCGGGAAAAACTGAAAGCACTTCAGCAGCAGCACAAAAAGTTTGTGGTCAAGGATGAATTTTCGCGGATCTACGCCGAAAACGGAGGGACCGGTTACAATGCCTTCACCAGCAAGGATCTGACCACCTACCTGATTTCGCTGCCGGCCAACAAGCTCGAACTCTGGGCCGCCCTTGAGTCGGATCGGATGAAGAATGCGGTGCTGCGCGAATTTTTTACCGAACGCGAGGTGATTCAGGAAGAACGGCGCCGCTCCTATGACAGCAACCCGTCCGGGTTGCTCTATGAAAATCTGCTGGCGGCAGCCTTTACCGTGCATCCCTACCGCAACCCCATCATCGGCTGGCATTCGGATATCGAGCACCTGTCTCTGACCGAAACCCGCGATTTTCTCCACAAGTATTATGCGCCGGTGAATACCGTCATCGCTTTGGTTGGCGATCTCGACTTCGAGCAAACCGTGGCCATGGTCGGTCGGTATTTCGCCGACATCCCGCCGGGAGTCCCGGTACCGCAGGTCTGGGCGGTGGAGCCCCCTCAACTTGGAGAGAAGCGGATTCAGGTCGAATTCGAGGCCGAACCGAATGTCTCAATCGCCTTTCACAAACCGACTCTTCCCACACGGGAAGACTATGTGTTCGACCTGATCGACATGATCCTCGGCCAGGGGAGAACCTCCCGTCTGTATCAGTCGCTGGTGGTGGAAAAACAGCTCGCCGCCTCGGTTTCCACCTCGGCTGCGCCGGGAGCGCGCTATCCCAACCTGTTCATGATTTCCGCCGAACCGCGCTATCCCCACACGGTAGCCGAAGTCGAACAGGCCATTTATGCCGAACTGGCTCGGCTGGCCAGCGAACCGGTCGATGTCGAAGAGCTGATCCGTTCCCGCAACCGGTTGGCGACCGACCGCCTGCGTTTTCTCAAGGGGAACGACGGGCTCGCCCATATGCTGACCTACTACCAGACGGTTGCCGGCGATTGGCGTTACCTGGTCCAATATGACGAGCAAGTGGCCGGGATCACTGCCGACGATATCCTGGCCGTGGCCAGAACCTATTTCGTTCCCGAAAATCGTACCGTCGCCATTCTGAGCAAAAAAGGGGGGCAGCCTTGAATTCGTTTGCCAGATATCTGCTACCGCTGCTGTTCCTGTTTCTGGGCGCCTGTTCGGCGTCGTCAGTCCGCCCCGATCAGCTCCGCTTCGCGCCCCTGAAGTTCGAGGTCCCGGTGATTGAGCAGGTCGAGCTGCCCAACGGCATCCGGCTCTATCTGCACGAGGACCACGAACTTCCCCTGGTTGAGATGTCGGCCCTGGTCGGTTCCGGGTCCATCGCGGATCCGGCCGACAAAACCGGGTTGGCCGACCTGTTTGCCGCCCTGTTGCGGACGGGTGGGGCCGGCCGGCTTACTCCGGATGCCTTTGATCGGCGCCTGGAACAGATGGCGGCGGATTTTGTCGTCAGCGCGGATACCTATGCCACCACCCTAGGACTCTCCCTGCGGCGGACCGATCTGCGTGAAGGCCTGGAGATGCTCGATGAGGTGCTGCGTCGTCCCGCTTTCGATCCGCAACGTTTCGAGTTGGCTCGCCGTCAAGCCATCGAACTGGTGCGGCGCCAGGATGACGAGCCGGAGTCGGTGGCCTCACGGGCCATGATGCGGGCTCTGTACGGCGAGCATCCCCTGGGACGAACTCCGACGGTGGCGAGTCTGCAAGCGGTCACCCGCGAAGACCTGTTGCGGTTACAAAAACGCAGCATGCAACCGGATAGCCTCTGGCTGGGGATTACCGGCGATTTCGACCGGCGGGAACTGCTGAGGATGCTCACTGAAATCTTCGGTACCTGGCAATCCGGAGCTGGCGAAGGTCAGATGATTCCGCCCTTGGTCGATGCCGGACCGGCGGCGGTTTGGGTTGCCGAAAAGGATATTCCGCAGACCACGATATTGTTCGGGGAAATCGGCGTCGACAAAGATAATCCCGATTTGCCTGCCTTGCGGGTGATGAATTTTATTCTCGGCGGTGGCGGGTTCAATTCCCGGCTCATGCGCGAGGTTCGCTCCAATCGTGGCCTGGCTTATTCGGTCTATTCCTATTTTCAGCCCGGCCGCAGGCTTCCCGGACCCTTTATCGCCGGCTGTGAAACCAAGAGCGGTTCCACCGCCGCGGTGGTCGAGCTGATGCGGAAGATCATGGAGGAGATGCGGAATACACCGGTTTCGGCGGAAGAACTGGCGCTGGCCAGGGAGAGTCTGATCAATTCCTTCGTTTTTGCTTTTGCCGACAGCCATGAAGTGGTCACCCAACAGATGCGGCTCGATTATTATCGCTATCCCGAAGGGTATCTGCAGACCTATCGGGACAAGATCGCCGCGGTGACGGCCGAGGATGTGTTGCGGGTGGCCCGGCAGTACCTGCACCCCGACCGGCAGAACCTGGTGCTGGTCGGCAAAGCCGCATCATTTGATGCGCCGCCCGAATCCCTCGGGTTGCCGGTCCGGATGGTAAACTTGCATTCGCGCTAGCGCGCGGGAGGCACATGGACGCGGCCTTCGACATCTTTACGGCTTTTGCCCTGCAGTTGTTCATTATCGTCGACCCCCTCGCGGGGTTGCCGGTATTCCTTGCCATCACCCCGGACAATACCCGCCAGGAACGCCAGACCATGGCGATTCGCGGTTGCCTGGTGGCCTTCGTGGTGCTGGTCTTCTTTATCCTGTTCGGGCGTTTCGTGATGACCTATTTCGGCATCGAGACGCCGGCGATACGCATCTGCGGCGGCTTGTTGTTGTTCGTGATCTCCCTCGAAATGCTCTATGGCAGGCCGACCGGCACCGGCACCAGCCGTCGCGAGGAACGCATTGCCGAGACCAAGGAGGATATTTCCATCACCCCGCTGGCGTTTCCCCTGCTGGCCGGGCCCGGGGCCATCGCCACCTGCCTGATTTTTGCCGAACATGCCCGCACGGCGGAATCGTTTTTGGCGCTGTTGTTTGGCAATGCTGTGGTTTTTGTCGTGACCTGCCTGCTCCTGCTGCGGGCAGATACCTTGCTTCGCCTGCTCGGCGCCCTGGGTACGGCCATTGTTACCCGCCTGATGGGGCTGATTCTGGCGTTTCTTTCGGTGCAATACGTGATCGACGGCATCCGCGGCGCTTTCGCGCTGTAACTTCGTGGGAACGGGAAATTGGATGAACAGCCTGGATAATTATCGGCAGCTGGTGACCAAAGTGGATGCCCTCTGTGCCGGTATCGGGGAAAAATATCGGGAACAGATTGTCTGTCGAAAAGGATGCGACGCCTGCTGCCGGCATCTTTCCCTGTTCTGGGTCGAAGGGGTAGCGCTGGCGCTGGCCCTTCAGACACTGCCCCATGAGGAGGTTGAATCCATCCGCCGGCGGGCCCGGCAAGCGACCCCTGACGGACCCTGTCCGCTTCTTGAAAACAGCCGGTGTCTGTTGTATCCGGCGCGACCGATCATCTGCCGTACCCATGGCTTGCCGCTGTTCGGCGATCGCGACGGCGAGCGGTTCATCGACACTTGTCCCGAAAACTTCAAAGGCCTCGATTCCTTGCCGGCGACAGCGGTCATCGATCTTGAGCTCCTCAATACCATCCTCACCACCATCAACGGCCTGTTTGTCTCCGAGGCCTTTCCTGACGGCGCGCCCGCCGAAGATCGTGTTACGATTGCCGAATCCCTGCTGCTCGAACTCTGATCGCTGGTTTGGCGGCTTGTCATAGGCGGATGGCCCCCTTATACTTCCATACCTGAATGAACATATGATCCATGCCCGGACATGCAACTTGTCTGACCATTTACGGAGGTTCCATGTCGGTTCTCGGCGATCGTTTGAACAAAATCAGATATTTTCTGCAGCATGATTTGTGGACTATCGAAGCCAATCGACTGTCCTGGTTTCAATCGCTTCTTTTGCGGCAGGTTCGGGTTGGCACCGCCGTGATCCATGGTTTTTTTGCCGACCGCTGCATGTTGAGCGCCTCGGCTCTGACCTATACGACTCTTCTATCTATTGTCCCGCTGCTGGCCCTGATGTTCGCCCTGCTCAAGGGATTCGGCGTGCAGAACCCCCTGGAGCCGCTGATTATCCAGCATCTGGCGCTGGGGACCGAGGAGATCGTCAGCCAGATCATCAGCTATATCGACAACACCAACGTCGCCCGTCTTGGTGTCGTCGGTGTGGTCGCCCTGGTGTTTGTGGTACTTACCCTGCTTTCCAATATCGAGAAAAGTTTCAATCGAATTTGGGGCGTTGACGAAACCAGGCCGCTGCTGCGCCGGTTCGCCGACTACTTTTCGGTGGTGACCATCGGTCCGGTGTTTGTGCTGGCGGCCATTTCCATGACCTCGTCGCTGGCCAGCAACCAACTGGTTACCCACCTGCAGGAGAATACCTACTTCGGGCCGTTGATTCTGGTGCTGTTCAAATCGATCCCCTATGTTGGCATGTGGATCGCTTTTACCATTCTGTACATCTTCATGCCCAATACCCGGGTCAACGTCAAAGCGGCGTTGATCGGTGGCATTTTCGGCGGAACTCTATGGCAGTTGGCCCAGTGGGGATATGTTCATTTTCAGGTCGGGGTGGGTCGCTACAATGCTATTTACGGAACCATGGCGGCACTGCCGATCTTCATGGTATGGCTCTATGTCAGCTGGTTGATTGTTTTGCTCGGGGTCGAAATGGCCTATGCCTGGCAGAATCTGCATCTGCTTCCCAGCGACATTCGCGGTTCGGACGTCAACTTTGCCAGCCGCGAACTGGTGTCGCTGACCGTCATGCTGGTTGTGTCCGAACCGTTTTATCGAGGGACGCCGGGTTGGGATTCGGCGCAGGTGGCCGCCGGCCTGGATCTGCCGCCGCGATTGGCCCAGGACATCCTGCAGCAATTGGTTCGGCTCGGTTTTCTGTCCGAAGTTCGGGACGGCCGGCAGGATCGCCAAGTCTACCAACCGGGGCGGGCGCTGGATATGTTGACGGTCCATGACCTGTTGCAGGGGCTGAAGCAGGATGGTGTTAATTACACTCGCCTGAGAAGTACGCCGGAGCGGGCGGTGGTGCGAGAGATCGAGGAGGCCATCGATGCGGCCGGCCGCAATGCCCTGGCTGAACTGACCCTGCAGGACCTGGTGCGGAAAATGATTGTCAAGCGGGACGAGGAAGCGGGTCAATCGCCGGGGGAAAAGGTTTCGAGGGAAAAGACGCCGTCTTCAAAAACCGCGTAGGAATACTGACCGATCCAGTCGCCGAGGGAGATGAGGATCTTGCCTTCGGGAGTGGCCCGGTACAGGGGGGTGTGAAAGTGGCCGGTGATTACCGCCCTGCAGCCGTCCTGAAAGTGTCTGCGGGCGTGGTCGTCGAGCATCTGCTCCGGTACCCAACGCCCGTTTTTTTCTTTATGGCTCTGCTGGCTGGCGCGGCTGCCCCAGCGGGCGATGGCCCAGGCCCAGTCCGGCGGCAGCAGGTGCGACAGCCAGAGCAGGGGGCGGCTTCGGAGAACCCGCCGCAACCGCCGGTAGCCCTTGTCGTCGGGGTTGATCAGATCGCCGTGAGCGATGTAGATCCGCTCTCCATCCAGCTCGATGACTCCACCATCGGGAAGGATCCGGCAGTCCAGAACCTTTTCAAAATAGGGGCCGAGGTGGAAATCGTGATTTCCCTCGACGTAGACGATCCGGGTTCCCTGTTCGTGCAGCTGGCGCAGGGAGTCGAGCAACGGTACGTATGGGGCGAAAACGGTGTGACGGTAGCCGATCCAGAATTCGAAAATGTCGCCGAGCAGAAACAGGGTGCGTACCCGCCCCCGCTGGGAGTCCAGAAACTTCAGCAGTTGGCGGTAGTTGGCGTCCCGCGGATCGAGCAGGTGGGCATCGGCTATAAAAATATCTCTCATGGGGGCCAACTATAGAGTCGGTCCGGGGCAAAGTCAATACGCGAGGCCGGCGGTGGCTCGAAGAGTGCCGAGGAGGTGTCATGAAAGCCTGGGTTTTTTTGGTGGTGTTGCTGTTCGGGGGATGCGCGTTTGTCAAAGTGCCGTTGACCACACCGGTACAGGGCGTGGAAGAGCGGGTGATTGAGGGAGAGGGACGGGCCAAATTGGTCATGGTCGACATCTCCGGAATCATCTCGCTCGGGCATGTCGGTTTCGATCAATTCAGCAAGGACCCACCCCTGATTCCCCGGATCAAGGAAGAACTGCGAGAGGCCATGGCCGATTCCGATGTGGTTGGCCTGCTGGTGCGGATCGACAGCGGCGGCGGCTCGGTGACGGCGAGCGACATTCTCTATCATGAGTTGAAACGCTTCGGCGATAAGAAAAACGTGCCGGTGGTCGCCTGCGTCATGGATAAAGCTCTTTCCGGCGGCTACTACGCGGCCCTGGCGGCCGACGCGATTGTCGCCCATCCGACAGCGGTGGTGGGTGGCGTCGGCGTCATTACGTTCAAATTCAATATTGCCGGCCTGCTCGACAAATGGGGGATCGACGAGGAAACGGTCAAGAGTGGCGACCTGAAGGATTTCTGGTCGCCGCTTCGTCCTGGCAAACCCGAGGAAATCGCCCTGATGCAGGGGATTACCGACCGATTGCACCAGCGGTTCATGTCCTTGGTCGAGGAAAACCGCGAACTCAAACCCGGCACTCTGCAGCAGATGGCTCGTGGCGGCATCTTCGATGCGGCCGGGGCTCGCGGCCTGAAAATTATCGACGAGGTTGGCTATCTTGAAGATGCGATTGCGCTTTTGCGACAATTGGCCGGGGTCGAGAAGGCCAGGGTGGTCATTTACCGGCGACCCGGCAGTTATGCCGAAAATATCTATGCGGCGACCGCGCCCCTGACGCGGGAGCTGTCGCTGATCGAACGGGGCGCCGCCGAACTGCTCGTCCCCTCATTCCGTTACCAGTATTTGCCGTGAGTTGTCCGTGAACGAAGTCATTCCCGATATCCCGACCCGGATTCGAACCGGGCTTGCGTGCGGTTTACAAACCTCCCTCAAGCTGTTCAAATTCGTGCTTCCCTTGTATGTGCTGGTTGATCTGCTCAAGGGAACTCCGGTCATCGATCTGCTTGGCTCGCTGTTTGCCCCGGTGATGACCCTCTTCGGTCTGCCGGGGGAGGCGGCCTTTGCCTTTATCGCCGCCTTCCTGCTCAATCTCTATGCCGCCATTGCGATCATGGCGCCCCTCGATCTGACTCCCTGGCAGGTGACCCAATGCGGGTTGATGATGGGGATTGCCCACAATCTCGTGATCGAAGGCGGAGTTCTCCGCAGCACCGGAGCCCGCGGCGGTCTGCTGACCGTCTTCCGGCTGGCGATCGCCGTCGCTGCCGGGCTGCTCCTCTCTGCTCTGCATCACCTGTGGGGGGGCTGATGGAGGCGCTCTATCCGGCCTTGTTCGGGGCGGCCAAGCTCGCCTTCAAGCTGCTGCTGATCATCGTCCCGCTGGTAACCTTGTTCGAAGTGCTGCGTTATTTCCCGGTCTTTCGCCGGGTCGGGAGGGCCGTCGATCCGCTTATGCGCGGCATGGGCCTCAGCCGCGAGGCCGCCGTGCCGCTTTTCACCGGAATTTTTCTCGGCATCGCCTACGGTGCCGGGATCATCATTCGGGTTGCCCAGGAAAAACGGCTGCCCCGCCGCGAACTTTTTCTCATGGGATTGTTTCTCGCCACCTGTCACGCGGTTGTCGAGGATACCCTGATTTTTGTCGTCATCGGCGGCAACGGTTGGGTCATGCTCGGCCTGCGGGTGGTGCTGGCGGTGTTGCTGACCGGGGTGCTGGCGCGGATGTGGGCCGGCAGGAGCCGCGAGCCATAGACCACCACGGCCGATCCGCAACCTTGGCGGATCGACTCCCTGGCCGATGCTTTTTCCATAACCTTGGGCGGGCCACCATCCTCGGATGATTTCTCCCCAACCACCGGCACCCGGTGAAATTTGTCAGGTTGCTGAATCCCTGAAACAACTGTTCTTGAGTGATTTTGGATGGTGCCCGGGCGGTGGCTTTGCTTGCGGGAAGCAACGGCCCGGCATGCGCGGCGCGCCGGACAACTTGGCCAATGAGGAATGGAGGGTGGAGCGGAGATGTTTGTGAGCCTGCAGGTTGTCTGCAGGCTCACAAATAAAACTTGGTCGTTTACTCCAGGTCGCCCGAAAGGCCTTTATCGGCAGGTTTAGCTTCCGGTTCAACGGCAGGAGCGGCTTCCTCGACAACGGGAGCGGCCTGCTCGACAACGGGAGCGGCCTGCTCGACAACGGGAGCAGCCTGCTCGACAACGGGAGCAGCCTGCTCGACAACGGGAGCAGCCTGCTCCGCGGCGGGGGCGGCTACTTCTTCTTGTTTGTTGCAGGCGGTGGTCATGGCCAGGGCCAGGCAGAGCAGCAGAATGAGTTTTTTCATGATAAATTATTTACCTCCGTTGATTGAAATAGGTGCTGAAGCAGCACGGCGGGGCAATCTACGCTCTTTGGTGGAAAACGCAAGCGGAATTTTGCATCCTTAATTGCTATTAAAGATCAATGTCTTGCATATGCATTTTCGGCAAACCCGGAATGTTCGTGAAACAACATTGTTTCACGAATGCTCCGTAACCGGCGTCCGTTGCGAACATCCGGTCAATTGCAGTCGAGCATCGGAGTGGCCAGAGCGTCGGCAACGAACCGCTATTATTTGTGGTGTACCTATTGCATGTTTAACCAGTGGGGTCTTGGCGGTTTTTACTCCCGGTGCATTTTGCCCGTATTCCGAGGAGGGTTTCAATGCTTTCTCTCCCATTCATGTTGATACTCGTCGCAACCGGGATGGCCGTTATTGCCAAACTGGTTATTCCTCTGTTCGAGAAACATGAAAGGGAAGTCCACCTTCAGCAGTTGGCCGTGGTGAAGGCGTTATATATACTCAAGGATAAAGTAAAACCAGGAGCTTACACCTTTCGTTGGGCAAAGGGTCGGATGCTGGAACCGCTATTCGAGAAACAGGATGGGCGCAAGGTGATCATGCGGTTTGCCGATGGTGACCGGGTCACCGAAAACATCCAGGATATGCCGGCCGAATTTCATCGACAACTCCTTGAATTAATCCGATCCGGAATGACCCGGAAAAAATCGTAAAACCCCGGTAAACAGGCCGCTCTGTCAAAGTTCAGCCGGCCGTTGTTCAAACTCTTGACATAATCGGCGTCACACCGGTCGACAATTCGGGGTTGTGCATTTCGAGCCGTTTTTCCTTCGGGGAAGGTGTCCGAAAAACGACTTTTACCGATTGTCGGTGTGCCCCCCGTTTTACCCTGTGTCGCACGCTGGAGAACTGTGCAGTATGAGTAAGGTCAACCCTGAGCCGCGAACTCTTCCTTTGTCGATAGCCACACTGCTTGTCGCGGCAGTTGTGGTCGTTCTGACGAGATGTTGACCCGGGAGCTGTCGCCGGTGGTTGCCGAAGCCATGGTGGGCGAACGGTATGCCTTTTTGCAGGACTATCTGGACCGGCAGTGGATCGGCGGGAACGATATCGGATATCTGCGGATCAAGAATCGATACGGGCTGGTGGTGGCCAGGCAAAGCGTCCTCGAAGCTGGTGCGATGGACGCGGACTTGCGACCCGTAACGGTTGCCGTGCCCAATGGACTTGGAACCATCCACCTGGGAATAAGTGCGGTTGGAAATCAGTGGGTGCTCCGGCTTGTGACCGTTGCCCTGACTCTCGGCTCGCTGGCGA
>Ga0209212_1005395_pt1 | contig 15264 bp, 11 predicted proteins | sample RifGroC2_FD_183996 | JGI IMG/M metagenome (GOLD analysis project Ga0209212, IMG submission 183996) | Groundwater microbial communities from Rifle, Colorado, USA - Groundwater C2 (SPAdes) (version 2) | ecosystem: Environmental > Aquatic > Deep subsurface > Groundwater | place: Rifle, Colorado... | reverse complement strand
CCTCCGTACCTGTTGGTTGTCGACCATCCTCCCTCCCTCTGGAAAAGAAGGACGGAGTCTATAATTCCCTTAAGATTTTCGGGAATTATAATTGTCGTCAGGCGGGAGTTTTAATTGTCGCTGATCAGGTGTTTATCACTCAATTTATAAAGAAGCTGCACCCAAGAGACTACATCCCCAGAAGGGAAAGCAGGTTAACCCAAATCCTCAGCCATGAAGGGCACACCCGGGAGGGCTGAGCCCTCTGTGAAGTTTGTCGATTCCCAGGGCTCCTAAAAAGGGTTGACGCCCGCTGTGCCACCCTCCTCCTCTCGACCTCACATTTTCGCTACGTGTGCATCTCCCGGGAGGTGCACATCCCCTGAAGATCGCCCCGGGCGCCCCCCGCACCCGGATGTTCGCGGCCCGGGAGGTAATAGAGCTTTTGAACCGCCCGACCCAAGTTGACCAGTACTGACACTGATATAAAGCTGGCGACTGAGTTGATGCGCCCACCGAGGGGAGGCAGCCGAGAGAACGAGTTGTCCTTTTCTGGGGTCGCCACCTCACATCTCCGGGCTTTCGTACAGCTTACGAAACGTCAATCGATCCATAAAAGGCATAGGGGACGACAGAGAGCCCGCCCAGGGGGAAATACGATGGGCGGATTCCTATAGTGTGATACGACTAGAGCCGGAGGTATCTCGATCTTCCGGTTCAGTCACCAGTTGGAGGTACTTTAAAAAATTAGCTGCGTCCACGGTGGTGCTGGATAGCCGATGCCTTCAAAGTGACGCAAGAATCCGGGAACCGCCAGGCACCTTTACACATAAATCGTCGTTCGACGAGGTTGGACAGCCCAGGTAGCTGCGGCTCGACCACAATGATTAGGCCTGAAGGGCCTGCCCCATACGAGTAAACCATCCGACAATCTCACCATCAGGATCACGTGCCACTATTTGTTCCGCTGTCATGTTGAGAAAGGCCTTCGTCAGATATGATTTTGATTTATTGTCGCCCATAGTTCCATCAAATTGCATTTTTGCAGAATAGGCAATTCCAAAAGCCTTTGGTACTGCATGTCCCTGCGAATTGTGAACGTCGGCGACTTCGACGTCAACATTATAGGCTGCTTTTATAGCATCCGCATGCAGGTAACTTTCTATTTCATGCTTCGCCGTACGGACTGCCCACGATCCATTCGTTCTGAGGTTTACCTCATCGACTGACTCCTGGTACTTTGCAACATCGCTATCGTAGATATGAAACTCCGGAAGGTGTAAATTCTTTAAGTAGTTTTCTGTTACCCAATGTTTGAGCGTCGAGCCGCCAAGAGTAATAAATGCGAATCTCTCGTCCGAGGTCAAATCAGAAATTGCGGGATTGGCAAGGTTAAGGACCCGACTCAATGCCTTGAGAGCTTGCACATCCGTTGGACCTTCTACACAAATAAGACCCTTTACTCGACTGTCTGGTACGAGACCCAGCGCATCGGCAACCTCGCCAAATACTGAAACATCATTAAGAATGATCGGGTTGTTCCCATCATCCCTAGAAATGAAACGAATACTTTCGGCAGGCAAATCAGCTACTAACCCAGGGCTGTGTGAGGTTAAAACAATTTGGCACCCCTCCTGCCTTGAAAGGGAAAGAAAAGATTCCAGAAGTATCCGCTGGTTGTTAGGGTGTTGTGCCGTTTCAGGTTCTTCAATGGCGTATGGATGCCGTGGGACCGGGTGTTGGCAAGTTGATAACGGGAGAAGTTAACCACATCGCAACACCCGGTCCTATCGGTCGTCCTAACTTTTTAGAAAAAGGCCAGATCATCTTTGAGCAGATCAATATCATTAGAACATATGGTACTACCCGGTTTATGAACTCCGCTCCTATCCAGTATGTCTGGATGCCGTGGGACCGGGTGTTGGCAAGTTGATAACGGGAGAAGTTAACCACATCTCAACACCCGGTCCTATCGGTCGTCCGTCGCAACTCCCCATAGAGGATGCCGTGGGACCGGGTGTTGGCAAGTTGATAACGGGAGAAGTTAACCACATCTCAACACCCGGTCCTATCGGTCGTCCCGGTCCTATCGGTCGTCCCGATTAGTTGGTCGACGAACGGCTTTTCTACCTCTTCAGGCTCCCAGCCCATAAGCCCTCACATTCAATGCGGCGTTTAAAAACGCATAATGCCATATAGTGCCATATAAAAACGTATAACCGCAGGCGACATGCGCGTAACCCCCTGTAACTTCATGGGGCAAAGCGAGCACATCACGCACAAAAAGGCGCATAGAAGGCCCATAGAAGGCGCATAGAAGTCGTTATCAAGGGTTCTCGGGGAAGGTGTGTCAATCGGCGTTGAAAATTGACCCACCATCGGCGTCCAAAATTGACCCACCCCAGGCAGTAGTTTTTAGCGTTTGAGCCTCGTTTTTATTCTCCAGCTATCGTTTCCGGTTTCGATTATTTCGCAGTGATGGGTGACCCTGTCCAGGAGCGCCGTCGTCATCTTGCCGTCCCCAAAAACCTGCGGCCATTCGCCGAAGGTCAGGTTAGTGGTTATGATCAGCGAGGTCCTCTCGTAGAGCTTTGAGATCAGGATGCCGTGGGGGATGCCGTGGGACCGGGGGGGATGCCGTGGGACCGGGTGTTGGCAAGTTGATAACGGGAGAAGTTAACCACATCTCAACACCCGGTCCTATCGGTCGTCGACATGCAATTCCCAGTTTTCCTGCCAGTACTTACTTCCCCTAATCACCAGAAACCATGCGTAAGTCGTCACAATGCCGAAGCAATTTAACACAAAGATAATATTGTCAATTTGCTGGTCTGGATTTTTTTGCTGGAGTGCCCAGAAATAGGCCGCGAATGATGCTGCGATGAAAACCCAAAAATATTTTGCCCGCTCCCAATAAAGAGTGATTTCAAACTTTCTTATATCAAGAGCTGTATCTAACGCTTTCCTGATAGCCGCTTCTCGTTTCTTGTCGTCCTCGATATGGCCAAACATATCGGAAAAATATTTCAATCGATCTTCTCTGGTAATCATCTTGACCTCAATTTGAAAGCATCAAACCGGTACACCGTACAAACCGGGTATATCTGAGGGTTCAGCTACCGGTTATTACCACTCCAACCTGCCACCGTGCTGCTCTAGCCACCTTCGCGCTTTAATCCAGCTTGGCACGTGCACCGCCACGATGTTCCAGAAGTCTTGTGAATGGTTCGGTACTAGGACGTGGGCAAGTTCGTGCACAATCAGATAGTCCACGACGATCATCGGCGCTTGAATGATGCGCCAGTTGAAGGACAGTGTGCCTCCCGGCGTGCAGGAGCCCCAGCGATACTTGAGATCGCGGACCCAAATGCGGGAGTAGGCCACACCGATCTCGGTGGCAAAGGACGCAATTCGAGGGCGGAGCTTTTCTTTGGCCTGCGCTAGATACCAAGATCGAAACAAGGCGTCTCCGTTCCTTCGGTCGGAGTGGGCCATTTCCAACTGCTTGCCCACAAGACGCACCGCGCCGCCTTCCTCCCTTGTGAGGGTGAGCGCGTGATGCTGGCCGAGGAAAAGAAATGTCTCTCCTGTGACAAACTCTTTGTGCGGCGCTGGGTCGGAATACTTATGTGGGTCGCGCAGTTTCTGCCAAATCCAGAACAGTTTGCTTTCGACGGCGGCTTTGACTGCCTGCTCGCTCACCTGCTGGGGCACCCGGACGACGACCTTCCGATCTCGTTCGACGGTGATGCCTATGGTTTTCCGATTCGCGTGAATGACTTCGTAGTCGAGTTTCATGGCTTGATCACGATCTTATGATTACGACGGGACCACTCCATGATGCGTGAGATGATGGTCGCCTTCTTTTCCCACATCGAACCGAAGTCCATATAGTCAGGGCCAAGTAGAATTTTTTGCAACTCGCCCTTCAGCCGAGACTGCTTGGCGACAGCATCCCAGAATCCCGCCTGCCGGGCTTCCGTTTGAACCGACTGGAAAACCAACTGCGTGAGATTCACCAGCTTCGCGATTTTGACTTCCGAAACGACGGCCTCGTCAAACAATTCCGCCTTGATCGTCCGGAAAATCGGCATCTCGCGCTTCCGGTCGAGGCCGTGCGTTTCCTCCTTCTCTTTCGCCATGAGCTTCTGGCGCAGCTTCTCCATCTCCTGCCAGATGACGTCCCAGTTCCCGGAGAACTCGGTCAGGATGCGCTCAATCTCCTTGGCAAAGGAGGCGAATAGTTCCGGGTCTTCGTCAAAGTTTACTGTGAGGTGATGCCGAATGGCGTGCTCCACCTCGGCGGCCTTGGTCTTTGATCGTGTCCGCTGATCCGCCTGTTTCTGGAACTCAGGGTCGAGCACTGAGATCGGCGCGACTTTTTGCGTGATGCCCTCCGACATCAGAAACTGATCGGTAATGGCACGCAGCTTCTTCGGCACCCCCTTCATGCTCAGGCGCTCGTCTTTGAGGAACTGACTCGCCAGTTCATTGATTGCGCCAAGCCGCTGGTAGGTCTTGAAGTAATCCAGAGCCTCCGCCCGTGGCAGCGCCTTGTTGAAGGCGTGGGTGAGCTTCCGGTAAGCGGTCAGATATTCGAAACGCAGGTCCTCATCATAAAACAGGTCGTAGAATGCTTCAGTTTCTGTCGTCTCGCTGAGTCCATTGCGGGCCAGAATCTCCAAAGTCTCATCAAGTGCCACCTTCAATTCGCCAATCAGCTCTGAGGCCGGTGTCAGGCATTCGATGACCTCCTGCTGCTCCCGCTGCGTGTAGGCGTCGAGTGCCTTGCGCAGGTTGTTTCCGACCCCGACGTAATCCACGACAAACCCGCAGTCCTTGCCATCGTCATGCACACGGTTCACGCGGGCAATGGCCTGTAGCAGGCCGTGGTCCTTGATGACGCGGTCCAGATAAAGGACCTGCTCCACCGGCGCGTCGAAACCGGTCACGAGCATCTCGTTCACAACCACAAAACCGATGCGGCCCGTCACCTTCTGGTCGCCGGACTCTTCCTCCGCATCGAACGGCATCTTGAAGCGCTTCACTATCAAATCCGTGTCCACGCCCTTCATGGCGTCTTTGATTTCCGCTTCATCGTTATTGCCCCAGGTAATGACGAGCGCCACCTCCACGGCACGGAGTTCATCTGCGTTTACTTGGAGCGGATTGTCCTCGGCCAACGACTTCACTTCCTCGGTGATAGCATCCCGCAGCGCCTTGGCGTAGCGCACGCCAGCAATGCGAGAGTTGGCCACCACCTGCGCTTTGTAGCCGCCAGGGAAAACCTGCCGCGCATAGTGCCTCACCATGTCGCGAGCCTTCGCCTTGATGGTTGCGTCCGCGTCGAGGTAGGCGTCCCGCGTTCCATAGCCAAGAATCTGCAGCCGCTCCGTCAGGCGATACTCGGAGAATACATCCTGAAACGTCGCATCCATCGCCTTCGCGTCGGACACGGAGGCAGAGTGCGTGCGGCCTTCATAGACGATTTCGAGCGTGACGCCGTCTTCCTGCGCCTGGCGCATCGTGTAGTAGTCAATGTAGCCGCCGAAGGTCCGCTCTGTCTTGTCGATGGGTGTGCCGGTGTAGGCCACGTTCGTCGCGTTCGGCATCGCCCGTTCGAGATTCGCCTTGAGCAGACCGTATTGCGTACGGTGTGCTTCGTCGATCATCACAAGAATCTTCGGGCTCGTGTTCAGCACCGGGAAGATGGCCTGGAGGTCGCGCTCCTGAAACTTCTGGACCATCGCCATCACGCAGTTTGACGACGGATCGCGCAGCAGCTCCTTGAGGTGGGCGATATTTGTCGCCGCGACCACGGTTTGCCCGATGCTGAGGCTGGTCTCGCCCAGTTGATCCTCCAACTGCGTGCGGTCGGTTACAAACACCACCTTCCAGTCCAGCAACGCAATGCGCCGCCGCAGTTCCCGCACCACGAAGATCATAGTCAGCGATTTACCTGAACCCTGCGTGTGCCAGACGATGCCGCCGCGCTGGGCGGGAGTATCGTTGTTGGTCATCCGCTCCAGCGTCTTGTGGACAGCGCGGAACTGCTGGTAACGCGCCACCACCTTGTGTGTGCGTCCGCGGCTGTCCGTGGTGAAGAGCGTGAACGATTGCAGCAGCGAGAGCAGATTCTTGTGCGAGCACATCCCGGCGGTGAGGCGGGACTGGTCGTTCGGCGAACCTGCCGCGCCTTCTTTACCGGTCTGGGCGGCCACCTCATCCAATGAAAACGGCCACGGGTCGCTCCAGCGGTAGAAATGTCGCTCGGTGTGCGTGGTGATGGTGCCAAACTTCGCCTGTTCGCGGCAGGTTGCGACGACGAATTGGTTGTAATAGAACAGCGCCGGGTTGCCTTCGCCGCTCGCCCCGCGCTGCTCGCTGTAGCGGAGGATTTGGTCGATGGCCTCGGCAGTCGGTTCTTGAACCTTCGGACTCTTGCATTCGATCAACGCCACCGGCAGACCATTCAGGAAAAGCACCACGTCCGGGATGATGTGCTGCTCACGCCCAGGAATCCGCACCTTGAACTGGCTCACCGCCAGCCAGTCGTTCTTGGTGGAATCCGGCGAGAAATCCACGATGCGCACGGTCGGGCTTGGTTCGCCGGTCCTGCGGTTCTCGCCGACGCCGGTGCCTTCGGTGATCCACTTGAGCACTTGTTTGTTGTTCTCGATAAGGGACGGGCTCTGGAAATCGCACAAGCGCCGGACCACTTCCTCCACCTGGTCCGGTTCCATCCAGTCGTTGATGGTGCGGATGGAGTCGGCGAGCCGCTTCTCCAGCACGACTTCGGAAAAATCTCTACGCCCTGTGTCGGCGGGCGTCTGGTGGTACATGTCGAGGCGCACGACTTTCCAGCCCAGTTTGTCCAGATGCTCCAGAAGCGGTTCTTCGACGTGGTTCTTCTCATCCAATCGAATCGCTTCCGCCGGTGAGGGCCGCTTTGGCGTGGAATCTCCAGCGGCAAACTCACCTTTCATCTGGCGGCCCCACGTCGGATGCCGGAGCAGTTTTGCAGTTTCCACCTTTGCCCGCTGTTGTTGCTCCTCGTCACCAATGAAACTCGCTGCCTCTTCCCACAGAAATGGCAGGGAACGCAGATTTGGTATTTCCTCGCGGACAGCCGCTTCCACGTCTTCACGCGAGCCAATGGCAAAACAGCCGTCAGGCCGGTGGAACGCATACAACATGCTTTGGCCGACGCGGGCGGACCACTCCGCGCCGTCGGGCCGGCGCGGGGCCTCAAAGACAAAGCTGCCGTCGGTATTGACCGGCTTGAAGCCGGTGATGCAGCCATCTTCGCCAGCCGTCTGCGCATACACGGAACCATCCACAGCGCGGAACAGACAGATGGCAAACCCAGGAGCCACGTTCCGAACACGATAGAGGCCGGACAATGCGAATGAGTCCAGGCCGTTCATAGCCGCCCCCCTTGTATGTAGCGTTCTTCGAGCAGGTGGCCGATGAGCGTACGGTATTCGTGCGGCTGCCTGAACATGGTTGCCTTGTAGCCAATCGGGTCGGTCTGCCAAGTTTGCAAGATGACCTCGCGTATTCCCGGTTCGTTCAGCTTGTCCATCGGCAGGATGACGTAGAGCAAGTGGTGGTCGAGCGCGACGGGAGAATCCATCTGCACCTCGATGGCCGATCGGCGGTCATCACCCGCGCCTGCCGTGGTATCCGTCAGCAAGGCATGGAAACGGGCCGCTGGCGTGCCGGACGCGAATGCAACCGGGAGTGTGGGTTTTGCCTCACCGGTGTAGTAGCGACTGTTGTTCCCGAAAACAAGTGGCACCAGCTTCCGCGCACTGTCGAGCGTGGTGTCCAACTGCATCTCGCCGCGGTCTGACGGGAGCAGGTGGTCTTTGAAGTAGCCCTTGTGAACGCCGCCGGAATCGCAGGCGAAGACCCGCTTGGCCGCGCCGCCGATGGTGTGCGGCTTGAATACAAAACACACGGGGCACAAATCCAGGTTTCCGCTCGGCTCGCTGCCAAGCGCGTGGCGATACGCGGGACGACCGTAGAAAAAGTAAATCAGGTGCTCATGGAACACGTCGCAAGGCGTCACGCTGCGCAGTTCGTGGCTCGTGACGATGTAGGGCAGAATCTCGCAGCGCGTCGTGTGGACGAGCGGCAACTCCTCAGCTGCAGCGGTCCCGGCAGTAACAATGGCGCGAAGAGTAGTCATGGTGAAATCGGGGCCTCGGGGTTCGCGAGCAACGGCGTGACTGGGACTAAGCCCGTCAGGAGGTCGTGCATTAATCCGCCCTTCTGGCGGCGAAGTTTTTCCAAACAATTTTCCAAGGCCGATCGCTCAGAATCGTCGGCAGCTAACGCTTCTCCGATTAACTGCTGCTCCGTTGGCTCAGGGCGCACAACGAGCGCCTTCTTGATGTCACGAACATTGATGTGAGGCGAAGTTGTGGCTATTTGGCCAAGGACCACTCGGTTGTAGAACGAGGGGCTGTTCATCGCCCAAGTCAAAAAAGTTGAATCGGTTTCTGCTTTCGGTCGCAGAAGCATTACACGTTGACCAAGACAGACGAGTTCATCCCCAACGGGTGATGCTATCCCCAACCGTTCCCCCTCACGTGAGTAAATGATGTCGCCCTTGCGCGGAACAAGGCGCGAGATGCGCTCCTGGTAGGTGCTGGATGACACCCGATATGCGTTCTGAAGCAGTAGCTTCCCCGGAACCATATCCGCTGTGCGAATGCACGGAAAACCTCCCAATTCATATTTGGGTGTCGAATGCGGGCAATCAACGATGTCATCGCACAAGTCTTCAACATACACGGCCGTCCACTCAGTTGGAATAGGTCCCAGCGGTGACGGTTTGAATGCGTGTGTGGAAGGATCGCGGAGTCGGCCTTGAGCGTCGAGGCCGCGGGTGAGGAGGTCGTGCATCAGCCCCGTCTTGATTCGCTGCTGCTTCGCCAGCAGGGCCTCGGTTTGCTCGATGGCGCGGTCGAGAAGCGCAAGAACACTCGCAATAGTCTCTTGTACCTTGCGGTTCGAGGGCACTGGAACTTCAACTGCTTCAAGCGCTTTCTTGGAGATTTCGGAAAACGTGGTCCCTTCGCCTTTGTCATGAAGGCGCCGAACCCAGAAACGAAGATTGTAATAATGGAAATCAGGGTCTTGGCCGTCGAAAAACTCAATGGATTTGCAGCCTTGGTTCGTGCAAAAACTGACCAAGGGCAAAGCCATGTGCCCAATAGGAGCGCGAGATGAGATAACGAGGCTGCGCGGCGGCAGCAAACGGGCCGCAGAAGTGGCAAGGCCCAATTCCGTGAGCGTGCGCTCCGTCGTCGTGAGATGACGACTACTCCGTCCACTAAGGTCAGCGGGCGTTACCCACGCAACCGTTCCGTTCCAGTTATTTGGGTCCGATGTGGACGGAGTTCCTCCAGCGACAATTCGTCCTATCTCGGCAAGACGAGTGTCCTTCCAGATAATTTCTGTGTCGGCACTGTGCTTCTGGTTCATGCGTAACCCAGTTTGGAAAGGAACCCCTGCAATTCACCAAGCGTGACCTGCCGTGCCTCCTCCATGGTTTTCGAGCTGGTGGAATACTTCACAAACAGGTTCTCGAAGATGCCGAATAGTGACCGCTCCTCAGCCTGCACGTACCGCTGCAAGCATCCGGCAACGAGGTCGTGATGCTTCTGGAGAATCAGCTCCCTTGCCTGCTCCGTGGTGATGACGCCGCCAATCTCCTGTATGAGCGAATGGAAGCGGGCGATGGTGGCTTTGAGCGTGGCCACGTCCTCAGCGAGCGCTTTGCGCTTCTTCAACGCGGCTTTCTCCGCCTCCGTTGCCTTGGGTTGCCCTTTGGCGCGGCGGGTGGGCGTGGCAGGCGGCGGACCACCGGCTGCCGCAAGCTCGGTCTCCGCTGTGGTGAGCAGGGTGGTGCGCTCCTCCAGCTTGTCCGCGATGCCAAAGAGCTTGAACTCCACTTTCAGGGAGAGTTCTTCGGTAAGCCGCTTGCGCGTTTCCTTGTGCTCCTTTAGCGTGGCCTCGGCAGTCTTGATGGCGGCAAGGGCGTCGCGGAAGGCTTTAGTTGTTTCCGACTCATCGTCGTCAATCTCATTCGCCAACTCGGTGCGCATGAGGGTGGCGGTGATGGTTTCATCCTCGTCCGCTTCGTATTCGAGAACCGCCTGAGCATTCTCCACCGCCTCAGCGACGGCGGCCTCGGCCTCCGCGATGGATTGCTCCCGCGCGGCCAAGGCGTCGCGCTCGGCGGCAAAGAACTGGTCAATGACCATCTGCTCCGGGATGAGCGTGGGCGCCCAGCCGATGGATGTAATGGTCTTGAGGTCATACTTGATGCTATCCCACCAGTTTACGAACACGCCACGCGACTGGTAATCATCCAAAACTCCCAGCGGCACGAGCACGGCGACAAGTTGATCAAGCAAGGCGGCACGCACCTTGGGCAGGCGGGCATCGGTGAGCGTGACGAAGGAGCCGCCGCCCGCCGATTCCTTCACCATGGGTGGCTTAAGCTGGGGAGCGAGTTCGGAGAAGTCGTCGCGGGCGGTCTGCCACCATCCGGCCAGCGCGTCGTTCAACCGGCTGCGCGTGGTGGCAATCTCCGGCTGGCTCTCCACCCGTGTCCGCACCTCGACCGTTTTGGTGAGGTCGGATTTGAAGGCGAAACGCTGGGCGTCGAGGTCATCGAAGACGCAGGAAGCGGAGAGGCTGAACTTGGCAAGCTGCTTGGTGGCAGCGGGGCCGTCCACTTCCGCCCGTGGGACGCCACCGTGCAAATGGCAGCGCACATCCTCCGGCTCCGGCGGCGGGGTGTTGTCAACGTAACGGCGGAGGTTCAGGTTCCAATCGTGCTCCTTCTCGATGACTGAGATGGGCACGCGGCGGGAATATTTGTCCTCCTCGATGCGGTTCTGGAAGACGTGGACTATTTTTTCGATGTCCTCCGGTCGAAGCAGATTCTGCTTTTTCCCCTCAGCGAACTCGCGGTCGGCGTTGATGAGGAAGACGTGGTCGCGCTCCAGGTCGGGGATGGATTTGTTCAGAATGATGATCACCGCCGGGATGCCGGTGCCATAAAACAGCTTCGGCGGCAGGCCGATGATGGCCTCGATGACCCGCGCCCGCAGCAGGGCCATGCGAATATCCCGCTCCTTTCGCCCACGGAACAGCACGCCATGCGGCATGACCACCGCGCCACGCCCCGTGCTCTTCAAGCTGGCCAGCATGTGCTGAAGGAACATGAGGTCCGCCTTCTTTCCCGTCTGCGGCGCGTGACCATACTGGAAGCGCTCCGGGCGTTTGCAGCGGGAGAGCGTCCAGTTCTGCGCGAAAGGCGGATTGGCAATCACGCGATCGAACTGAATGAGCGCGCCGTCTTTCTCGTTGTGCGGTTCTTCCAGCGTGTTGCCGAACTCGATGTGCGACGACTGCAAGTTGTGGAGGATAAGGTTCATCTTGGCGATGGACACCACGCCGCCGTCGCTGTCCTGCCCGTGGAAGTCGAGGTCCGTGCCGTCGCCGCCCTGCTCGCTCACATACTGGCTGCACTGAATGAGCATGCCACCGGAGCCGACAGTTGGGTCGTAGATGCTCATCTTGGGCTTGGGGGCAATGAGCCGAACCATCAGCCGCACGACCCAAGGCGGCGTGTAGAACTGTCCGCCCTTTTTGCCCGCGCTGTCGGCGAACTCTTTGATGAGGTATTCGTAGGCAGCGCCGAGCAGGTCGGGGAACTCGAAAACGTCATTTACCAGCGGTATGCCCTGCCCGTCCACGCTTTTGGTGAAGTGGTCGAGCAAGTCCTTGAGGTCGTCGTTCTTGATCTTCGGCTTTCCGGCGACCTGCTCATTGAAGTTGATGTTGCCCTTGAGCACGCCGTGAAGAGCCTCGTTGTCATCCTCCAGCGCCGCGATGGCCTTGTTCAGCGTTTCGCCAATGCCGGTCTGTGTGTCCTTGAGGGCTGGCCGAGGCTCTTCAGTAGTCGTAATGCTGCCGTCTTTCTCCACCGACTCTACGGTTTCCACCCAAGACTCATTCCACCGAGCGCGCGGAGGCACGAACATGGTGTCCCCGTAGCTGGTTTTGAGTTCGAGGATTTCGGAGAGGCGGTCGGCGGGAAGGTGCTTGTAGTCCTTCTTCAACTGCTCGCGCTTCTCCTCAAACACGTCTGAGAGGCGCTTCAGGAACAGCAAGCCGAAGATGTATTCCTTGTATTCGGACGCATCCATCGACGACCGCAGCTTGTCCGCGGACTTGTAGAGGAATTTTTCGAGCTGCCCAAGTGTGATTTTAGTGCGTCGCATTTAATTTAGTGCCCCACGCCCCCTACAGGAGGACGAATTTACATAGAGTAACTTGCTGGTTGCCTCAGAATCGGCCGTCTCTTACAATAATCTCCCTGTACCGGCCCTTATTCACAGATCACTCTGTCGCTTTTGCGTTCAACACCAGGTTCTGCAATAACATCTTTCAAAGATACGCCCCTTTTGCTAAAGGCTAAGAGTGAGTCATCAGGCAAAACCATTTCGCGGGAGAACCATAAACCATTTGGGAGTTGGAACATCTCCGCTTTCAGATTTTCAATCTGCCAACTCTCAAACGGGACTTTCTGTCGCAGCAGCCGCACCGCCATAGGATCGACCGACACGCCGTTGCGGCATTCCCGCGTCAATACCGCCAAAAGCTCAGCAGCCCACCTAATGATGTGAATAAACTCTTGTACAGCTCATATGTGGTATCAGTCAAGAGTAGAAGTCACTGAGTGTGATCCCCGAAATGTAATTCCTTCCTTATGGCATCAATATATGCCTTATTGAAGTCACCAGCCTGGCACCGCAACTTGCCGTAAGACGTTGATTTTACAGTATTTTTGTGATATAAGGTAGCATCACTCACGTAAGCACTTTTCAACTCAAGCAACGAAATTTCATTATGATTTCGAACATTTGCATAGGAGGTTTAGGCTATCGACTCTAATGCCATCAGTAGAATTTTCCTAATGACCAAGGCACAAATGAGGGGACGTCCATGCGTTCATGCGTTTCTATCTCCACTTGCCCCGAGAATCGCATTATCGCATGGAGGTACCCTCCTCTGTCCCCGTATATTTTCGAGACCCGTACGGAAATCTGATCGAGGTCTCGAATTATCTTTGACCGCTGATGGTGGTCGCCGCGCTTAGCCTAATCTACGCCTTCTTGACGAACTCGGACTTCAGCTGCATGGCGCCGATGCCGTCGATCTTGCAGTCGATGTCGTGGTCTCCGGAGACTATGCGTATGTTCCTGACCTTGGTGCCGACCTTGACGACCGCCGACGATCCCTTGATCTTGAGGTCCTTGATCACGGTCACCGAGTCGCCGTCGCTCAGCACGGTGCCGAATGCGTCACGCACGACGCTGTCCGCCTCGGCACTCTCGGCTGTCGTCTTGCTCCATTCATGGGCGCATTCCGGGCAGATGTACAGTTCGCCGTCTTCATAGGTGTATTCCGAGCTGCAGGAGGGGCATTTGGGTAAGGTGGTCATTCGGTGTCCTTTACATGGTTGGTAGCACGGCCGGTTGAAACGCAAAAAACCCCGGAAGCCTTTGGGCAACCGGGGTCTCTGATATCTTTGGAGCGGGAAACGGGATTCGAACCCGCGACCTTCAGCTTGGGAATAGGTAAGTCGGCCGTTTCAGCCCGTTTCTCCCCCCCTCTACCATAGCAAAAACCCCTTTGACTTCCGGCCTCTTAGCCACTATAGTTGTTTCAGGTGGCACCTCTTGTTCCATCCAAGCCCAGCACTTTATTACAACATGACTACAACATGGAGTTGCGCTATGAGTAGGGCCAAGACCGTCTTCACCGACACCATGATCCGCAAGCTTAAACCGGTAGATCGAGAGTACCGGAAAAGCGAAGGGAACGGATTCACTATACGCATAATGCCTTCGGGGTTCAAAAGTTGGTTGTACCTTTACGCAATCGAGGGAAACCGACGCTGCCTGAATCTGGGTCAATACCCAGACGTCACCCTTGAGTCAGCGAGAAGAAAATTTGATGCCGCCAAGAAACAGGTAAAAAACGGCATAGACCCTTTGGAGTTTGCAGAGCACGCTCAGGAAGAGCGGCGAAAGGCTCCCAACGTAACAGAACTTTTTACGGACTACCTGGCCCGGCACGCTAAGATCAATAAGCGGGAATCGTCCTGGCGAGAGGACGAAAGATTATTCAGAGTCAACGTGGAACCGGCATGGGGAAAGCGCAAGGCAGCAGACATTAAGAAGCGTGATTGCATAGCCTTACTTGACAATTACACTGACCGCCCCGCACTCTGCCATAACGTGATGAAATTGACCCGAAAGCTATTCAACTTTGCAGTTGAAAAGGATATTCTAGAGCATACTCCTTTTACCGGTGTCAAGGTCCCCGTTGCGCTGGAATCAAGGGAGCGCATCTTGTCAGAATTAGAAATATGTAAACTATGGAAAACTGAAATCCCTAAGGCTGCCATGAGTGATGAGGTAAAGCGAATCATCAAGATGCTGCTATTGACGGGTCAGCGTGTTGGCGAGGTATGCGGCATCAACCCCAATGAGGTTGAGGGCCATTGGTGGACATTGCCACCGGAGCGCACAAAAAACGGACAAACACATAGGGTTTACCTAACCAAAACGGCTCTTGAGCTTCTTGGCACCGCCCACAACGGCTTTTACTTCCTGTCTCCTGTCAGTAAGCCCGACTCCGAAGGCAACCCAATTTACGCACATATCGACGAAAATGCCGTTGCCTATGCAATCCGCAAAAATCTCAAGGGATACCAACCCCGCCGCCCAATAAAGGGTGAATCCATTAGCATGGTGCAAGTGCCGGAAGAGAAAAAAATGGAACTAGCTCACTTCACTCCCCATGACCTCCGACGTACATTCTCTACCGGTCTTGCAATACTTGGTTTTCACGATGAAATTATAGACACCGTTACCGGGCACAAAAAGCAAGGTATCATCAAGGTTTACAACCGTCACAAATACGATGCAGAGAAAATGCAGGCCCTCGAAGCATGGGAGCAAAAGCTATTACGGATCATCTCCTAATTTTATCTAAGTGACGCCAACGCAATGCTCCAATAGGACACACTAGCCCACAAAATAAGTGTAGAAACCGAACACTGCTCCCGATGTGGGCGGCTTCCCGAACATGTACTAAAACCGGCGGGTTAAAAATGTAGCGCGGCGTTCGGCCCTCCCGCTGCATTAACGGGTGCCGAACGCCGCTTTAGTTCTGCCGTTACGCTTCCAG
>Ga0209212_1005391_pt1 | contig 15271 bp, 15 predicted proteins | sample RifGroC2_FD_183996 | JGI IMG/M metagenome (GOLD analysis project Ga0209212, IMG submission 183996) | Groundwater microbial communities from Rifle, Colorado, USA - Groundwater C2 (SPAdes) (version 2) | ecosystem: Environmental > Aquatic > Deep subsurface > Groundwater | place: Rifle, Colorado... | reverse complement strand
CCGCTGCACCTCGCGGCGGCGGCCGGAGCGAAGACCGTTTCGGTGTACCGGGCGACGGACGGGAACCGGAACGCCCCGGTCGGCCCGGGTCACAGGTTCCTGCAGGCGCCGCTTCCCTGCACCGCGTGTCTCCGCAGGGAGTGCCCGCGGGACGCGGAGTGCCGCGCCGGCCTCCGCGCGGAAGGGGTCGCCGCGGCGATGGCCGAACTGATGGAACTCCCCGATCCGGGGCGGATTTGTGCCGACATGCACGGAAACAGGGAGGACGGACGATGTTCAAGGCGATAAGGAACCACTATTTCCGGGACATGATCAACCGGATGAACGACCTCGAGACGGCCGTCCATGTGTTGACCGACTCTCCCGTGTACGTCCCCGGGAACGGCGTCGGGATGAACGGTTCCATGTACAGGAAGAGGATATTCGGGGAGCTGCTCCGGATGTTCGACTTTTCCTTCGTGCTCGAAACCGGAACCTACCTCGGCGATTCGACCGGATACTTCGCGGAGGCGTCGAACCTCCCCGTGTTTTCCTCCGATATAAATCCGGTCCTGCACTCCCTGGCGATGATGCGCTTGAAAGGAAGGCCGGGGATCCACCTCGTACACTCCGATTCGAGGAAATTCCTGGAGGAGATGAGCGCGAATCGGGAAGTGGTCCAAAAGGAATGCTTCTTCTACCTGGATGCCCACTGGGGGAAGGATTGCCCCCTGGCGGAGGAGATCTCGATCATCGCCTCCCGGTGGCCGAAATTCGTGGTAATGGTGGACGACTTCCAGGTCCCGGGAGACCCGGGGTACGCCTATGACCGGTGCGGGATGTTCAAGTGGATCAACCTTTCACTGATCCGGAAGAGCGTGAAGGGGCACGACCTCGGCGTGTATTTCCCGAGTGCCCCCTCGGGGGAGGAATCGCTTTCGGGGAAGCCGAAAGGATTCGTGATGCTGGCGAAAAACGGCGAATACGGCGATCGCTTGGAAACGCTCTCCCTGCTCAGGAGGCACCGGTGAGGAAAGGATGACCCTTGGGGCGGATTGACATCGTCGAGCCGACCCTTTCGTCCGAGGCAGGTCACTGCCACAGTTTTGTCGAGAGCGTCTGCGCCGCGCGTCGGGATGGGGAGGACGCCATCACGCTCTACGCCGGGTCGCGGGCCCGACTGCCCCGCATCGAAGGCTTGGAAGTCCGCGTGGTCCCGTACTTCCACCGGCGGATCCGGAGGCCCGAGGCGTTCCTCCTTTACAGGAAACTGCTTCGGGGAGCGGGACGGATCTTCGTCCCCACGGCCGGCAGGGCCGACCTGACGATGCTATCCCTCGCCGCAGGTCGATCGATCCCTCCCGGGAAGGCATTCCTCTACTTCCACTGGGTGAAGCCCGACCCGTCGAAGAGGGATTTTTTCAGGAGAGCGAGCGGCAGGCAGCCGGGCCTCACCCTGATGGGACCGACGGAATCGGTCGTGGGCGTCTTCCGGGAGTGCGGCTTCCGGGACGTCCGGGTCGTTCCGTATCCGGGTTCGCCCACATCCGCGGAGGCGATGGGTGCGGAAGAGGGGTTCCGGCACGTGCTGTTCGCCGGCGCGGCGCGGAGGGACAAGGGGTTCCCGGCCGTTGTGGATTTCGTGCGTTTTCTGGCCAATACCGGTTCGGAGATTTCCACGACGGTGCAGGCGTCGCCAGGACATTACGGCAAGTTCGACGACGGGATCCCGTCGGAGCTGGAACGGCTGGAGAAGGCGTCCTCCGCCAGGCTAACGATCCTCCCGGAGACCTTGGGGGCAGCGGAGTACCGGGCGATGTTCGACGGCGCGATCGTCCTGCAGCCGTACTCAAGGGACGATTTCGCGGACCGGATCAGCGGCGTGACGCTCGATGCATTCTCCGCGGGCGCGCCGGTAATCGCGACTGCCGGGACCTGGATGGCCCGGGCCGCCCTCCGTTTCGGCGCCGGCGTGGCGCTCGAAGACCCGTCCCCGGCTTCGATTCATTCCGCCGTGGAGGCGGTGCGCTCGGAGTACTCCCGGTTCCGCAGGAACGCGCTCGAGGCCGGGTCGGCCCTCCGGAAAGAGCACGACGCCCGGCAGCTTCTCGAGGTTCTCCTGTCGAAGGAGGGGAAGACGCCGTGAGCGCCTCCCCGCGTCGCAGGATCTCCGCGGTCGTCATCGCTCTCAACGAGGGGAAGAACATCGCCGCCTGCCTCGAATCGCTCCGGTGGGCCGACGAGATCGTGGTCGTCGACTCCGGGAGCTCCGACGGGACGCGGGAGATCGCGCGGCGGTACACGGACAAGGTGTTCGAAGTAACGTGGAAAGGGTTCGGCCCGCAGAAGCAGGCGGCCGTGGAGCGGGCCGCTCACGACGTCGTGCTCAACGTCGACTGCGACGAGCGGGTCACCCCCGAGTTGGAGGAGGAGATCGGGGGGATCCTTTCCGGCCCGGGGATGGCCGCCGCGTACACCGTCCCGCGCCGGACCTTCCTGGGCGGGAAGGAGATCCGGCATTGCGGGTGGTACCCCGACCGGACAACCCGCCTCTTCGACCGCGCCCGGGCCCGCTTCTCGGCGGACCTCGTCCACGAGCGGGTGGAGGTTTCCGGCGAAACGGCGCTTCTTGCGGGCCATCTTCTCCACTACTCCTTCTCCGGGATCGGGGAGATGATCCACAAGATCGACCGGTACAGCGACCTGTCCGCCCGCCAGATGTTCGAGCGGGGAAGGCGTTGCGGGATCGCGGACCTTCTGCTTCGGCCGGCGTTCGCGTTCTTCAGGACGTACGTTCTCCGCCTCGGCTTCCTCGACGGGGCGGAGGGGGTCGTGATCTCCGCGACCACCGGCTGGCTCGCATTCGCGAAGTACGCGAAGCTCCGGGAACTGGAGAGATCCTCGGGGAAGGGACGGGAGTGACCTCTTCCGTGCGGCCCAGGGTCGCCGTCGTCGTCCCGAAGTACGGGACCGTTGGTGGCGGCGAGAGATTCGTATACGAGTTGACGGAGCGTCTCGCCCGGGACGGGCGGTACGAGATGCACGTCTTCGCCAACCGTTGGAGTCCCGGTCCGGGGCCGGTCGTCTTCCACAAGATACCGAGGATTCCCTTCCCCCGCTTCCCGCGGCAGGCGTTGTTCGCATGGCTCGCCGGTCGCGAATTGGAGAAGGGCCGGTTCGACCTGGTCCACGCCCACGACAGGATCTTCCGCGCGGACGTGTTCACCATGCACTCGATCCCCCACGAGACGTGGATCCGCGACGTCCGGAAGCGCCGTCCGACCCTCTTCGACCGGGCGACCGCGTGGGTCGAGAGGCGGCTGATGGAAGGTGGCGGGTGCGCCTGGCACCTTCCGGTGTCGTCGATCGCCGGCGAGGCGTACCGGGAGAGGTATCGCATCGACCCTTCCCGGATGCGCGTGCTGCACCCCGGCGTCGACCTCGCGCGATTTTCCTCCCCGGACCGCGATGCGTGCCGAAGGGAAATCCGCGCCCGGTTCGGTATCGGACCCTCGGAGGCCGTGATCCTCTTCGTCGGAATGAATTTCGAGGTGAAGGGGCTCGACGCGATCCTCCGGGCGGTCGCCCGGGCGAAGGCGTTGCGTCCCGACGCCGCGCTCCGCCTCCTCGTCGTCGGGAGGGGGAACGAGGCGAAGTATCGATCCCTCGCGTCCTCCCTGGGGATCGCGGATTCGGTGGTGTTCGCGGGGAGGCACGCGGAAGGGGTGGAGGCGTTCTATCTCGCCTCGGACATTTTCATGATGCTGTCGGCGTTCGACACCTTCGGGATGGTCGTCCTGGAGGCGATGGCGTCCCGGCTGCCGGTGATCGTGAGCGCGAACGTCGGCGCGAAGGACCTGGTCGAGGATGGAGGGAATGGATTCGTCCTTCCGGACCGACTCGACGTCGACGCCGCGGCGGGGAGGATCGTCCTACTGTTCGATGCGCACCGCCGCGCCGCGATGGGGGAGGCGGGATTCCGCACGGCTTCGCTTCACGGCTGGGACCGCCTGGCGGAGAAGGTGGCGGGGGTGTACGAAATGTGTCTTGCGAATGGGGATATTTAATCGATCGATGTATGAGAAAAATCGTACTAGGCGCTGTCTAAAAATCTGTTGGCTGCCAACCGAAAAATATGGAGAGTACACCAGTGAAAAGACTTCTCAATTCTTTGAAAATAGGCACCCTTGCTCTGGTAAAAAACTACCCGACCCGCTTGACAGAGAAGGACGAACTTCAATCGTTAATTCAAAGGCTTTTCCCTGTGTCCCCAGGCAAGGAATTGATCCGATTAGGTCCAGAAAGCGATGGGGGGTATTTGATTCCAGACGATCTCGCAGGAATTGAAGCGTGTTTTTCGCCTGGTGTTGACGTTGTCTCAGGGTTTGAGAAAGACTGCGCCGCCTTGGGAATGAAAGTCTTTTTGGCTGACAGATCAATAGATCAGCCTACCGAGTCGAGTAGCTTGTTCCACTTTACCAAGAAGTACGTGGGTGTGACCACCAACGATGACTTCATGACGATTGATGATTGGGTAGCTTCATCCCTTCCAGGTTCAAATACGGATTTGATGCTACAGATTGATATCGAAGGCTATGAATATGAAACATTTCTAGGCGTGTCGGATGGCTTGATGCGAAGATTTAGAATAATCGTTGCGGAATTCCATTACCTTGACCAGCTTTGGAGTCGACCTTTTTTTCGGTTGGCATCAAGAATGTTTGAGAAAATTCTACAGACTCACACGTGCGTACACATCCACCCAAACAATGGATTTCGCCCTTTGAAGAAAGGAGGGTTGACTATCCCACCCATAACAGAGTTCACTTTCTTTAGAAATGATCGAATATGCAATGCGTCATTCGCGAGTGTCTTTCCTCATCCATTGGATTTTGATAATACGGTCAATCCCCATTTCCCATTGCCAAGGTGCTGGTACGCCAGCCGATAATTGCCTGTCAGTTGATGATTTTCTGAAAATCGCACGGTTGTAATACAATGGCGTTCAAATCCTTTCACCACCGGACATCGGCGCGGGCCGATCCCGTGAACGGACCGGGAAACCACGACTGGCACCAGGGGGCATCTTGCAGGCGGTCATACTGTGCGGGGGAAAAGGCACCCGGATGCGGGAGGAGACGGAGTACCGTCCCAAACCGATGGTCGAGATCGGCGGAATGCCGATCCTCTGGCACATCATGAAGATCTACTCCCATTTCGGCGTCAAGGATTTCGTCCTGTGCCTCGGGTACAAGGGACACGTGATCAAGGAATATTTCCGCCACTTCGAGTGGCTGGCGAACGATTTCACCCTGCACCTGGGCAAGGGGAAAGGGAAGCTGGAAAGCCACGCCCACAAACCGGAGGACTGGACCATCACCTTCGCCGACACCGGGCTCGAGACCGAGACCGGCGGCCGGGTGAAACGGATCGAGAGATACGTGAAGGGGGATGAGTTCTTCCTGACCTACGGGGACGGGGTCGCCGACATCGACATCCGCGCCCTGTACCGGTGCCACCGGAAGACGGGGAAGATCGGCACCGTGACCGGCATCCACCCGTCGTCGAAATACGGAATCCTGGACGTCCGCGACGGCGTGGCCCGGTCGTTTCAGGAGAAGCCCGGCACGGACGGAATCGTCAACGGCGGATTCTTCGTGTTCCGGAAGGAATTTTTCGGCTACCTCGAGGAGCAGGGATCGATGGAACAGGCCCCCTTGCGCCGCCTCGCGTCCGACGGACAGCTGGCGGTTTACGAACACCGCGGATTCTGGCAGGCGATGGACACCTTCAAGGAGGTGGATGCCTTCAATCGCGAGTGGAACCGGGGGAACCGCCCGTGGGTCGTGTGGGACGAGAAGGGATCCGATGACCGATAGGAGCTTCTGGGCGGGGAAACGGATTTTCGTCACCGGGCACACCGGGTTCAAGGGGTCCTGGCTGTCGATCTGGCTGCGCGCCCTGGGGGCGGAGGTAACTGGGTATGCCCTTCCACCCCCCACGGATCCCAGCCTGTACGATCTCTGCCGGGTCGACCGGCTGGTGCACTCCGTCATCGCCGATGTCCGGGACGCCGACCGGCTCGCGTCGGCTGTCGCTGGAGCCCGGCCGGAGATCGTCCTTCACCTCGCCGCCCAGCCGATCGTCCGGGAATCGTACAGGAACCCGGTGGAAACGTACGCGACCAACGTCCTCGGAACGGCGCACCTCCTTCAAGCGGTCCGGTCGTGCGGCGACGTCAAGGCGTTCGTGAACGTCACCTCCGACAAATGCTACGAGAACCGGGAGTGGGCCTGGGGGTACCGGGAATGCGAGCCCCTGGGGGGGTACGATCCCTACTCCAGCAGCAAGGCGTGCTCGGAGCTGGTGACGGCCGCGTACCGGGCTTCCTTCTTCAACCCGGCGGATCCTTCCGGGCATGGCGCCGGCATCGCCTCGGCGAGGGCGGGCAACGTCATCGGGGGGGGGGACTTCGCAACGGACCGGCTCCTGCCGGACTGCATCCGGGCTATCCTGAAAGGGGAGCCGATCCGCCTTCGAAATCCCGAGGCGACACGGCCGTGGCAGCACGTTCTCGAGCCGCTGTCCGGGTACCTCCTCCTGGCGCGGAAGCTCCACGGGGACAGCAGGGCGTTCACCGGCGCATGGAACTTCGGCCCCGACGATGGGGATGTCCGGCCCGTGTCGTGGATCGTCGACCGGTTCTGCCACCTTTGGGGGAGCGGGGCTTCCCGCGTCCAGGACGAGGGCCGCAACCCCCACGAGGCGCGATTCCTGAAGCTCGACTGCTCGAAGGCGAAAGAGGAACTGGGTTGGCGTCCGCGATGGGGCATCGACGAGGCTCTGGAGCGGGTGGTCGACTGGACGAAGGCGTTCGCGGCCCGGGAGGGGGACCTCCTCTCCCTGTGCCTCTCCCAGATCGCCGCCTACGGTGACTCCCAAGGCGCTCGTGTTCCCTGAGGCGACTTCCGGCGGGATGACCTCCGCGGACCCGATACTCGTCACCGGAGCTTCCGGATTCATCGGAAGCCACGTGGCGCGTCGACTCGCCGGAACCGGCGCCGACGTCCACGTGCTCCTGCGGTCCTCCTCCGACACCCGGCGCCTCGCCGGCATCACCGGTCGCCTGACCCCCCACACCGCGGACTTCACCGACGCCGCTTCCATCCGGGCGGCGGCCCGCCGGGTCCGGCCCCGCACCATCCTTCACTGCGCGTCGTGGGGCGGCCACCCCGGGCAGATCGACGAGGCGACGATCTTCGGGACAAACCTCGCCGGCACGGTCCACCTCCTCGCCGCGTGCGCGGAAGCAGGGTTCGACCGGTTCGTCCACATCGGCAGTTCCTCCGAATACGGCATGAAAACCGCCCCGATGTCGGAGGAGGACGAACCGGCGCCGCTGGACGCCTACGGCGCATCGAAGGCGGGGGCGACCCTCTGGTGCCGCGCGGCCGCGATCTCACGGGGGCTTCCCGTCGTCACGCTGCGCCTTTTCTCGCCGTACGGCCCATGGGACGACCCGGTCCGGCTGATCCCCACGGCGGCCAGGGCCTTCCTCGATGGACGCTCTCCGCACCTCGCCTCTCCCTCCGGTTCGCGGGACTTCGTCCACATCGACGACGCGGTGGACGCGTGCCTCCTCGCCGCCACCGTCCCCTCCGCGGCCGGCGAGATCATCAACGTCGGCTCCGGCCGGCAGGCGACCGCGGGCGAGGTGGCGGACATCCTCTCCCGCCTGATCCCCGGCGCTCCCCCGCCCTCCTGGAACGCCATCTCCCCGCGTCCCGGCCCGTCCGTCTGGGTCGCGGACATCGGGAAGGCACGGCGCATCCTCGGCTGGGAGCCGAAGGTGTCGCTGGAAGAGGGACTGCGGCGGACGGTAGAATGGATGCGAGATGAAACTTTCTGACTACGTTGTGGGGTTCCTCGCCGGGCAAGGCGTCCGCCACGTCTTCGAGGTGATCGGCGGGGCGATCGCGCACCTGCTGGACTCCACGTACGGACGGGCGGACATCCGCTGCGTCAGCGTGCGCCACGAGCAGGCGGCGGCCTTTGCGGCAGAGGGGGTCGCCCGCTATACCGGGAACCTCGGCGTGGCGATGGCCACCAGCGGACCGGGGGCGACCAACCTCGTCACGGGGATCGGCAGCGCCTATTTCGACTCCGCCCCCTGCATCTACATTACGGGGCAGGTGAACACGTACGAATACAAATACGATCGCCCGGTCCGGCAGATCGGCTTCCAGGAGACCGACATCGTCTCCATCGTCCGGCCGATCGTCAAGTACGCCGCCTTCGTGGATGACCCTCTCCGCATCCGGTACGAGCTGGAGAAAGCCGCTTATATCGCCCGCTCGGGCCGCTCCGGGCCTGTCCTGCTGGACATCCCGATGAACGTCCAGCGTGCCGAGGTCGACCCGGACGCGCTGGCGCCCTTCCTCGGCTCCCCGGAACACCGGGAAGGGGCGGAGAACCCCGCTCCGTCCCCCGCGGACGTCGAGGAGACCGCCTCCCGGCTGCTCGCGGCGGAACGCCCCGTCATACTCGCGGGCGGAGGCGTGCGGCTGTCCGGGGGGATCGGTGAGCTTGCCCGCGTCGCGGACCGCAGCGGCGCACCGGTGGCGGTGACGCTGATGGGGCTGGACGCGATCCCGCACGGGCACCCCTCGTTCTGCGGGATGGTCGGGGCGTACGGCAACCGGTACAGCAACCTTGCGGTCGCCAACGCGGACTTCCTGCTGATCGTGGGCACGCGACTCGACACCCGGATCACGGGCACGCGGCCCGACTCCTTCGCGCGGGGAGCGCGGATCGTCCACGTGGACGTGGACGCGAACGAACTGGGGCAGAAGATCCGGACCGCCCGGTGCGTCCGGGCCGACGCGAAGCTGTTCCTCTCCTCGCTCGCCGCCGCCCTCCCCGGCGCCGCGAAGGAGCGGGGAACCTGGAAGAGCCGGATCGACCGGTGGCGATTGAAATACCCCACCACTCCCCCCTCCCCTCCCGCCGGGTCCCTCGACCCGAACCGGTTCGTCCGGATCCTCTCGGAAGGGGCTTCCGGCGACGCCGTCGTCGCCGTGGACGTGGGGCAGCACCAGATGTGGGTCGCCCAGTCCTTCTCTCTCAAGGGGACGCAACGCGCGCTGATCTCGGGCGGGATGGGGTCGATGGGCTTCGCGCTCCCGGCGGCCATCGGGGCCTGCCTGGCCTCCGGCGGAGCGGAGACGATCGTGGTCGCGGGGGACGGGGGCTTCCAGATGAACATCCAGGAGCTGCAGACGGTCGTCCACCACGGGCTACCCCTCAAGATGGTGGTGATGAACAACCGGTCCCTCGGGATGGTCCGGCAGTTCCAGGAGACGTATTTCGACGGACGGCTCCAGTCCACCGTGATCGGGTACAGCGCTCCCGACTTCGTCCGGATCGCGAAGGCGTACGGGATCCCCGGGGCGAAGGTCCGCACGGAGCGCGGCACCCGGGCGGCGGCAAGGCGGATGTTCGAGGCGAAGGGCCCCTTCCTGCTCGAGGTCGAGCTGGGGCAACAGACCCAGGTGAACCCGAAGCTCCTGGTCAACCGCCCGATCGAGGACATGTTCCCCTTCCTCCCCCGGGAGGAGCTGCGGGAGGAGATGATCGTCCTCCCGCTGGAGGAAGAATGAGAATCGACGCCGGGCGGCGGGCCGCCATCCTCTCCCTGGTCCGTCGCCAGGGAGCCCTTCCGCGCAAAGATCGTTTCACGCCCGGGGAAAGTCCGATCTCCTACGGGGGACGGGTCTACGACGAGAAGGAACTGCTGTACCTGATCGACGCTTCCCTGGAGTTCTGGCTGACGGCCGGCCGGTACGCCGGGGAGTTCGAGGAACGGATGGCCGGATTTCTCGGCGCGCGCCACTGCATCCTCACAAACTCCGGCTCGTCGGCCAACCTGCTGGCCGTATCGGCGCTGACCTCCCGGAAACTGGGGACGTCGCGCCTGAAACCGGGAGACGAGGTGATCACCGTCGCCGCCGGCTTCCCCACCACCGTCACCCCGATCCTGCAGAGCGGGCTGGTTCCCGTCTTCGTGGACGTGACGCTTCCCACCTACAACGTGGACGTGGAGATGCTGGAGGAGGCCCGCGGCAGGAAGACCCGCGCCGTGATGCTGGCCCACACCCTCGGCAACCCATTCGACGTGGACCGCGTGCTCCGGTTCTGCGGGAAGCACGACCTCTGGCTGATCGAGGACAACTGCGACGCCCTCGGCTCCACCTACAAGGGGAAGTCCACCGGGTCCTTCGGCCACATCGCCACCCAGAGCTTCTATCCTCCCCACCACATGACCATGGGGGAGGGAGGGGCCCTGTTCACGAACGACCCGATGCTGAAGAGGCTGATCGAGTCGTTCCGGGACTGGGGACGGGACTGCTGGTGCCCGCCGGGACGTGACAACTCGTGCCGGAAGAGGCACTCCCAGCCGTTCGGGGAGCTTCCCTTCGGGTACGACCATAAATACGTCTTCTCGCACTTCGGGTACAACCTGAAGGTCACCGACCTGCAGGCGGCGATCGGTTGCGCGCAGCTCGACAAGTTGCCGAGGTTCACCAAGGCCCGGAAAAGGAATTTCCGGGAGCTGTACCGGGGGCTCGAGAAACACGCGGACCGGCTCATCCTGCCCGAGGCCACCGAAGGAGCCGACCCGAGCTGGTTCGGTTTCCCCGTGACGGTCCGGGAGGAAGCGGGGTTCACCAGGGACCGGATGGTCTCCTCCCTGGAGCGGAACAGGATCCAGACCCGGATGCTCTTCGCCGGGAACCTGCTTCGTCAGCCGTGCTTCGACGCCCTGCGGAAGACGAAGGCCGGCTACCGGGTCGTGGGGGATCTTCCGAACACGGACCGGATCATGAACGATACCTTCTGGGTCGGGGTGTACCCCGGGATCACGGGGGAAAGGATCACCTGCATGAAGGAAGCCTTTTCCGGATTCCTCGGGGAAAACCGGTGAAAGTCGTTCCTTTTTGCGGGGAGGAGGGCCGGGACAACGTCCTGGGCGACACCAGCTATTTCCTGCAGACTCCCAAGCCGGCGAAGCGAGGGGAAAGCATCAACATCTACGCATGGGAAATCGATTATTACGGGATCCCCATGGTGTTCATGCCGCGCGTGTGGTTCGGTGGCGGGCACGCGAAACTCTATTCCGAGATCCACCCGTATTGCGACTGGCCGGCTTGCTGAGTTTGAAACTCGCCCTCTGCAGTGGAATTCGGCAGTTCGACGAGAACCGCCTTCGGGACCGGGACTGGTCGTGCCGTTTCCCCGGATCGGCCTGGATAACCAGCTTGTTCGAGCGGCAGGATTCCTTGGGCATCGAGGTGGCCTCCGGGGATCTGGCCCTTGCGAGAGTGAGATCGGGAGAATGGCGAGCTGCCGACGTCCACGTCGTGCAGGAACTCGATGCGAGGCACGGCAGGGAACTTTGCCGGCGCGGGGCAGTTCCGGCGGTTCTTACGGTTTTCGAATCACCCCTTGTCGCCTACCGTTCCCTGGACCGGCTGAAGCGGCGTTGCGCTGCGTTCCGGGTCTGCGTGGGACCCGTCGGTCTGCTGGCGAATCACGGTCGGCGATCATCGACCCGGTGGCTGCCGTTGAAATTCCCGTGCTTCTGGAAGGGCGAGGTCGAATCGCCGGCGCCTTGGGACGAACGGGCGTATGCCGTTCTGGTTGCGGGAAACAAATATTGGCGGGACCGGACATGGAATCGCAAGCAGCTGCGCGGATACGGTAATCTCGCAAGGATTCTCCGCCAGGGCATTCGAAAGGCGTTTTCTCCGACATATCGTTCTGGCCGCGGATTCCAGTTGCATGATCGAAGACTGGATCTCCTCGTATGCCTTGCGCAGCGGCAGGAAATCGACGTCTTCGGACCGGGATGGGACAATCTCGACAACCTCCCATCCCATTGGGAAGAGAAACTGCGCCGGATTTCCGGAGTGTTCCGCGGCCCCTGCGACCGCAAGCGCGTGACGGTGCGGCGCTACCGGTTCGGCATCGCCTATGAAAATACGGCTTGGCCGGGCTACGTCACGGAAAAGATCGTCGACTGCTTCGTCGCCGGCATTGTCCCGGTCTACCTCGGCGCCCCCGACATTGCGGAGCACGTGCCCGCCGACAGCTTCCTGGATGCGATGCGCTACCCCTCGCCGGTCGATCTTGCCGATCGGATGCGCTCGATGCCGGCCGCAGAGGCCATGGCCATGATCGCGGCGGGCCGCGAGTACCTGAAGAGCCCCGAGGGGGAAAGGCACAGCTTCGAAGGATTCGCCGACTGGATCGTCGCCTTGATCCGGGAGACCGCATGATGGGCGGGGCGGCGGCGATCGAAATTCTTGTCCTTACGTTCAACCGCTCGGCCCTGCTTCCCGCAACGCTCGAGACGCTCCTGGCGCAAACCGTTCCGGCAACATCGATCCGGGTCGTGGACAACGGGAGCACGGATCACACCGGAGAAATCGTGCGATCCTTCGCGCCGCGCGGCGTGGAATATTTTCGGCGGGACGTGAACGACCTGTCGGCCTGCTGGCGCGATCTTCAACGGATCGCGACGGCTGACTGGGTGATGGTCTTTCACGATGACGACCTGCTTCATCACGGGTATCTCGGCGCCGTCTCGACCGTGATCGACGCATTCCCGGAAGCGACCTTGATCGGTTCGACGATGCACGCGGAGGCGGCGCCGAACGCTATGGACTGGGCCGCGGTATCGCCGAAAAGAACAACCGGGATCCTGCCGTGGCGCGAGTTCGCCCGAAAACTCTACGCGGGATTTCCCTTTCCGTTCTGCTCCGCCGTCTATCGTACGGAGGTGTTCCGCCGAACGATCGGCGATACCGGTACCTACGGAAAAATGTTCGATCGCCCATTCCTGATGGAAGTGGCTCGCGCGGGGGGAGCGGTCCTGCTGAAGGATGCATACGTGAAGTACCGGGTTCACCCGAGCCAGGACAGCCGGGACTCGGCCACCGGACCGTTTCCGTCGGAAGCACTCATGCTGCAACGCTATTACCGGGAAGCGCTTGGAGAGGACCCCTTGTCTCGATCGGGACGGACGTTCCTGAAAAGGAATTACCGAAACCTGTCCTCGGATTTCGAGCGCCTGTGCCGGCACGATCCGGAGGGAACTGCCCGCGAGGACTTTTTCCGGGACGCGCTGGCGGTGGGGGCGGCATCGCCGCGCTCGTTGCGGCTTGGAGCCGCGTACGCGGCGTTGACGAACCTTCCTCGACGCCTTGAGCGCTCGGTGGGAAAGTTGCTTCAACGCGGCGCAAGCCGGTGATCCCAATCCATCGACGGAATAGCTTTTAACCATAACGGCAGAATAATAAAAACGAACAGCATTTATTAAGAAAACCCCCGGATTGACCACTTCACCTGGATAAATTCTTCTGAAATGCGGTTCGGGAGGGTTCTTTTCAAGATCGGAGTCATCGCGGCGCGGAGAAAGTTCGCAGGGGCGCCGCCCGGAGAATCTCCTCTGCCGCCCCCAATACTTTCTCCGCGGGCAGTTCTTCGAGGCAGATGCTTTTCTCCTTCCCGTCGCATCCTTTCCGGCGGCAGGGGACGCACTGCATATCCGGTGTGATCACGCGGTGGAGGTCATCCGGCACGACCCACGCGCGCCAGTCCGAGGGACCGAAGATGGTGAGGGAGGGTGTACCGAGCGCCGCCGCCATATGCGGGGCGGCGCTATCGACGCCCAGGTGAAGCATGCTTCTCCGCAGCACGGCCGCGAGTTCCCCGAGATCCGTCCTCCCGGCGAGCGAGACCGGCTTCCCCCGGGCCTGCCGCGCGATCGACTCCGCCGCCACCGATTCTTCCCGGCCACCGACCAGGACCGTCGCAAGGCCGTGCCGCTCGAAGAGCGTGGAGATCACCTCGGTCCACCGATGGTGCACCCACTCCTTGTATTTCCACCGGGAAAAGGGGTTGACCGTCAAGAACCGCTCGCCGGGGGCGATGCCCGCCTCCTCGAGGATCCTCATCGCCGAGGCGTCCGTTTCTTCGGAGACGTGCAGCTGCGGCGGGAAGTTCTTTACTTCCAGGCCGGCCGCCCGAAGAATGCGCAGCGACTGGTCGGCCCCGGGATGGGCGGGGGGCGGCGCGGCGTCGAGGCGATCGAACAGGCGGGTGAAGATAAGCCTTCTCCAGAATGCCCCGTCGCCGGCGTACGCGACCTTTTCCGTCCCTCGGGCGAGAAGCGCGAGGATGGCGCTCCGGTCCCCGGTCCGAAGGTCAATCAACAGGTCGAACCGCTCCGTCCGGAGGCTCCGGGCCAACGCGAGATCCTCCCTCCCGACATCGGTGAATTTCCCGCCTCCCCGCCGCGATTCGAATATTCCGCTCAAGTTCGGGTCCGCCGCGAGGAGCGCGCCGCACCCCTTCCGTACCAACGCGTGGACACGGGCGCCCGGCAGGTGATCCTTGAGGGCGCGGAACGACGCGGTGGCGAGGACAACGTCCCCGATGTCGCCCAGCTGGAGGACCAGGATGTTCCGGGGGGAGGCGCCCTTCGTCAACGGTTTCCCCTGTGGAGGGTGCGCGCATCGCGGAACGGGCATTGCACAGGGATCTCCAGGTATCCTCGGGATGGTTTAATATATCGCAATGGCGGGGACCGATCATCATTGTCCCCACTGCGGCGCGGAGCTGCGGGGGGGGCCGCGGAAGGGCGGCTCCCGCCCCGGCGGGCCGCCGGGATGTCCCTACGACGGCCTGGCGTACGCGGCCTTGCGGGCCGGGCACGACGCGATCTACTTCGGGTCGTGGCGCCGCATCGATTCCCTCCCGGCGGAAATCCGCCGGGGGTACCACCGGATCGGCCGGCACCTCGACGCGATCGGCGCCGAGCTGGCGTGTCACGACCTCCCCGGCGCCGCGCGGGACCTCGACGAGGCGCTCGAGGCGCTTCACTGCGCCGACCCGCGCGAGGATGCCCCGGACGCCCTCCGCCTCATGGACAACGCCCTCTCCTACGCCCATCGGGCGATCGACGATCTCCTCCACGAAAAAGGGCTTCCGCCGCACCACCCGATGGACTTCGCGGAGTGGTACGATGTCGTCGAGGTCCCGTTCCGGGACGAGTGGTAGGGAATCCGCGGAGGGACCTTGAGATGATCGATCTCGAGCGGTACCCCAGGGAGGTCACCCTGCGCAACGGGGCGACGCTGGTCTTCCGGCCGATGGGCCGGGACGACGTGGACCGGCTGTGGGTCTTCTTCCAGCGGATCCCCCCCGAGGACAAGATGTTCTTCCGTCA
>Ga0209212_1005386_pt1 | contig 15278 bp, 14 predicted proteins | sample RifGroC2_FD_183996 | JGI IMG/M metagenome (GOLD analysis project Ga0209212, IMG submission 183996) | Groundwater microbial communities from Rifle, Colorado, USA - Groundwater C2 (SPAdes) (version 2) | ecosystem: Environmental > Aquatic > Deep subsurface > Groundwater | place: Rifle, Colorado... | reverse complement strand
TCTTCAAGCACATCGCCGACGACTACCCCCACCATATCGGGGTCGTCTCCGGCATCGTCGGGCTGATGGGAGGATTGGGCGGATTCGTGCTGCCGATCATCTTCGGCGCCCTGGTCGATCTGACCGGCGTCAGGAGCAGCGCCTTCATGTTCCTGTTCGCCATGACCAGCGTCTCGATATTGCTGATGCTCTCCACCATGCAGCGGGAAAAGAAGAGGCACAAGCTGCAGCTCGCCGTCGCGAAGGCTTAGAGCAGAGCTAACAGCAATGGGACGCAGATTTACCTGATCAGATCCGATCAAGCAAAAGACAATGAAAATGGTTGAAACCAAGTGAGTGAATTTGTAGGAGCGGCATTCCTGCCGCGATTGCCGCAGCTTGACTTGTCCGCCGTAGCCTGAAAGACGAAGGTGGATCGCGGCAGGAATGCCGCTCCTACACGTTATTCCCAAATTCGCTAATCGGCCATAAAAAGGAGTAATGGATGTCACAACCTGTCTTGAAAGTATGGACCCCGGAGGACCCCGTTTTTTGGGAGAAGCAAGGAAAGGCAATCGCCTCCCGCAACCTGTGGATCTCCATCCCCTCCCTGTTCCTTTCCTTCGCGGTCTGGATGGTCTGGAGCGTCGTGGTGGTGAACCTGCAGTCGATCGGCTTCAACTTCGACCCCAACAAGCTGTTCTGGCTCGCTGCCCTCCCCGGCCTCTCGGGTGCTACGCTCAGGATCTTCTACTCCTTCATGGTCCCCATCTTCGGCGGCCGGAAATGGACCACGATCAGCACCGCTTCGCTGCTGATCCCCGCGGTCGGCATCGGCTTTGCCGTTCGCGACCCGAGCACGAGCTACACGACTATGCTGGCGCTCGCGTTCCTGTGCGGTTTCGGCGGCGGGAACTTTGCCTCCAGCATGTCCAACATCAGCTTCTTTTTTCCCAAGTCACAGAAAGGGACCGCGCTCGGCCTCAACGCAGGGCTCGGCAACCTCGGGGTGAGCGCCATGCAGTTTCTGGTGCCGCTGGTGATCACCACCGGCATGTTCAGCGCCCTGTGCGGCGACCCCCAGGCCTGCATGGTCAAAGGGGTGAGCACGTCGGTCTGGATGCAGAACGCCGGCTTCATCTGGGTTCCCTTCATCGTCGCGGCGACCGTCGCCGCCTGGTTCGGCATGAACGACATCGCCGACGCCAAGGCCTCGTTCAAAGAGCAGTCGATCATCTTCCAGCGCAAGCACAACTGGATCATGTGCTGGCTCTACCTCGGCACCTTCGGCTCTTTCATCGGCTACTCCGCCGGGCTGCCGCTGCTGATCAAGTCGCAGTTCCCGACCATGAACCCGACCCAGTACGCCTTCCTGGGACCGCTGGTCGGCGCCCTGTGCCGCCCCTTGGGCGGCTGGATCGCCGACAAGCTGGGAGGGGCGCGGGTCACCTTCTGGAACTTCATGGTGATGGCGGCGGCTGTCTTCGGTGTGCTCCACTACCTGCCGCACCAGGGATCGGAAGGTAACTTCTGGGGTTTTCTCGCCATGTTCATCCTGATGTTCGTCACCACCGGCATCGGCAACGGCTCCACCTTCAGGATGATCCCGGTGATATTCCTGACCGAGCGTCAGCGGGCCGCGGCAGGGAAAGGGGCACAGGCCGAGAGCCAGGCGGTGACCGATGCGGCGAAAGAGGCGGCGGCAGTGCTTGGTTTCAGTTCCGCCTTCGCAGCCTACGGCGCCTTTTTCATCCCCAAGGGGTTCGGCAGCTCGATAGCGATCACCGGCGGACCGCAGGCCGCACTTTACGGCTTCCTCGCCTTCTACCTAAGTTGCATCGCCCTAACCTGGTACTGCTATTCAAGGAAGAACTCCGGCATGTCCTGCTGAAACATGCGCACCGAGCCTGGAACAAAAGAAGGCACGTCATCCGACGTGCCTTCTTTTTCGCGGGTCCCGGCTCTGCGCGGTACGGGCTAGTGTTTCATTACCGGCGGACCGGGATCCTCAGCGCCTGCGGTACCGGGAAAGAACTCGATGCTTTTGCAGGTCATCAGATCGATGGTCACGGCAGCACCGTCCCTTCTGAACCCGGACAAGCGCAGCTTCCTGTCGCCTCGGTTTACCTTTATCAGCACGGATTTTTCTTCCGGATCGTCACTGCGAACCAAGGCTGCCTTTACGAACCCATCGGAGCGAGCCTTGGATCCGCCCAAGGTTATCGACCTGATCCCGGATAACGGCAGTTGTTCTGCAGTAGCGCCTATGCGGGACTCGATCTTGTTGGTTCTTTTGTTGCCATACTTGATCCGGGTTCGGTATATCTCCTCTTTGACATTGTTCCGCTGATCCTTGCATACCGTGGTGACGGCGGAAGCACCGCTGGGACGTGGGGGATTGATGCCGTTTGGGACGGCGGTGGAAACGCTTACGAGGACAAAGGCAACCGTAACGATGCCGACTTTACTTGAACGCATGTGTGCCTCCTTTGTTGAAATAGTTGATCTGCTGTACCATCAGGGTAGCGACATTTTCACTCTCTTCGTTCCCCGTCTTGATGACCAATTCCTTTATCTTCTCGAATTCCCCGAATGCATCGAATGATGGATCGAAAGTTTCGCAAGGGCTTTCTTCGCGATTTACCGGGGTGCAGTAAAGCCTGGTGAGCCACCTGTCAACAGCGGCGGATGTGGTATTCAACTTGATCGCATAGGTCTTGAGGGCGGACTCGACCGGACTTTTCCGCTGGCTGTCTTGCCGGAATACCACGGCAAGTGCCTGTACCTTTGCAAAAGCATCGTAGCGCTTCAGTTTAACTTGGGCAATTTTTGCCAGATACTCGTTATAAACCGGTTTGTCGATCTCGAGTTCTTGCGTCAGCGGCAGGATGGTGTAGTACTCCTGCCATATGGAATTACTGTAAAGCAGGAACTGACCGAAGCATTCATGCATCAGATTCACTTGTTGCTTTCGGTCGTCGTAAGCACGTTGGAATTGAGGGACCATAACTGAAGAAATGAGCGCCCCGACTATCAGCAGGACAAAGCCGTTGCTTAAATAGGCGAGCAGTTTATCGATAAGCGATTTCGGTTTATCCGGAGGTCGTGACTCATGCATGACCACCATCGCGTACTGCATCTCTTCCCGAATCCTTGCTCGCTCCCGGTCCGGCAAAAGTGGCTGTCGTTCGTCTTTTGAGGATTCACCTGTCATAGCGGCTCTCCATACGACAGCGGCGACACGACGGGCGGAGACGACGCACAGTTGCTCCTCGCCTTCTACCTTAGCCGAATCGCCCTTACCTTGGATTGCTACTCAAGAAAGACCTCTTAGAACCTGCTGGACCGACTCTGCTGAAAAGGGAGACCCTTGAGGTATATCACGTCTGAGGAGGAGTGCAAAACGCGGCCGATCCTGCGATGCAGCCGCGTCTGAGAATGATTGATTTGAAGGCAGGAGCAGGGCGGCGGAAGTTGACCAAGGCCCGGGCGGCATACTATGCCCAGGACTGCAGCTCTATGATATTGTCCTCGGGATCTGTCATATAGCACCAGGTAACCTTGGTGCCTACCTTAGTGGTGAGAGTAATGATCTCACCGACAGTTCCACCGCCATTAGCAATGACTTCGGCGCTGGCGGCTTTAACGTCATCAACCTCGAAGGCAATGTGCCCCAGGCCCGGACGGTTAACGGCTACCTGCAGTCCTGGCTCAAGGGCATCGTAACTGTAAATCTCGACCGTTGGTCCGTCTTTGCCCCAACCCGGGAGGCGTAAATGCACGCCACACATGTGAGCATCTTTCAGGCCGGTACCGGCATCCAGCGCTTCGCCGGTATAATCGCGCTCCGGCGGAACAAGTTCGCAGCCGAATACGCGGGTATAAAAGTCGGCCAGGTTTTGCCAGTCTCTGGCAATGATGTTGGTGTGAACGTATTTCGCTTTCATAGGTATTCTCCAAACCGGTTGTTCGTCTGTCGAGACCAATACGGTGGGCGCTGTCAAATTAGAGGCAATATAGAACTAAGATATATATTTGCCAAGAGGTTTTATCTCCTGCTCAGACAACTTCAGTGACGGAACCGAGACAACAATGGTTGAAATAAAAGAAGGCACGTCATCCGACGTGCCTTCTTTACTGCTGGTTTGCGTCCATCCGGCACCCGGGATCGTTTAGAGTCTGCTTAAGTATTCAATCACAAAAGGCGCGTACTTTTTGTCTTCTTCAAGAATATGGCTCAAAAACCAGTCTCTGAGAAAACATAGCACGGATGTCAGCCTCTCCTGGTTTCCTCTTATCTGCTCGTCCTCCAGATCCAGTACGCGCAGCACGAAATAACCGTGCTGTTTTATTTGAGCTTCTGTTTCTATGTATCCGATATGGTCGAACAGATATTCTTCGTATTCAAAATGTTTCTCGGCGTAATTTTTGAGCTTTTCGATTAATTCTTTGCTTACCGTTAGGTCTTTTCCCGTGGAATGCAAGTCATTGCATTCATTGAGATACTCAAAAAATCTCCTGTGCTGCCGATCTATTTCCTCAATGCCGACGTTAAAGCTGTCTTTCCATTCAAAAAATGCCATTAATCACCCCTATACTGTTCCTTATTAGACACCGACGCTTGCTGTAATCCACATCCCGTTATTTCGGAACTATCGGCACGGTGCAGTCGAACTTGAGGGTTTTGATTTGTAATCGCACGAAGAAGCCGGGAAATCTGGACCTCAAATGCAGCTGAAACCCCAGATGGCAAATACCCGCTCTACGTCAACCGACGCACGGAAAAGCTGCTCCGCTTCGTTTTTCGTCAAGGGGAAGTCAAAGAAGCGAGCAGCATCACTGGTTCCCAGAACATCGTGCTCCCGGTATCCGCAAGAGCTGATGCTTAGCGTTTCTGCGCTGCCATCCTCTCGCATAAAGAAAATGAACCCGTAGTGCCTGCCTATTAACAAAGACCAGAAATCCCCCCTGCTCCACGAGCCCATGATGAGGTTCCCTTCCCTGGTGATCGGAATGCCGTGATCTATAAGCAACCTGGCATCGATAGCTTTTGAATCGGCTCGATATCCGTCGGGGAAGGTGAAGATGAAGGGCGGGGCACTGCGTAGATCTATCCTGAAGTCTTCGAAGGTGGTTGCTTTCTGGTGCTGGGAGCGCGCAGCGTATCCGGTGCCGTGCACCACTTCCGAGTCCTGTACCTTTATGGTAAGTATCTCCGCATGGCGGAAAAATGTGCAACCCGCACAGGCGGCCAGCATGGCTATGAGGAACAGCAATCGCACAAGACACGGGTTCACGGAACAGCCTCCCTTAATCAGATGCAGAGGGTTGCAAAGCCCAAGGTGGAGTTTTTGCCAAGCTTCACTTGAGCAGGGTGTGTTCGAGGAGAATCTTCAACCCGATGATGCAGAGCACCAGCCCGCCACACACCTCCACGCGCTGGCCCCAGTCGTCGCTGAGCCGGCGGCCCAGCAGCATGCCGATCACTGTAAGCACGCCGGCGACCACACCTATGACCGCGGCAGGGAGCCAGACGCTGACGCCGAGCATGGCCAGAGACAGCCCGACAGCCAAAGCGTCGATGCTGGTAGCCACCGACAGCATGACCATGGTGAGCCCCTTCGTGGGGTCGGAGGAGGCATTCTCCTTCTCTTCATCAAAAGCTTCCATGATCATCCTGCCTCCCACCACGGCGAGGAGCCCGAACGCGATCCAGTGATCGTAGGCTGAAATCGACTTTTGCACCGTCATGCCGGCCAGCCAGCCGATAATCGGCATCAACGCCTGGAACAGGCCGAAATGAAAACCGAGACGAAACAGGTGGCGCCCGGTCAGAGGGTTGAGAACGGCTCCCGTGGCCAAAGCAACGGCGAACGCGTCCATGGCCAAAGCCAGAGCAATACCAAAAATACTAAGCCAATCCATTAATCAGCCCCTTCAAACGATGCGGCGGTTCACACCGCCTTTGTACGATCCTGCTGACGCAGACAAGACCAGAGCTACCGCCCCTGTTTGATGCTTCTCTCATTGAGCAGGCAGTAAATGAAGAGTTATAGCACCTCCGGTTGCTGATGTCTCGTGTCAAAAGTAAGTTGCAAAACGTCCCCTCCCCCGACCTTCCCCCCTCCCGACCTCCCCCGCTGGGGGGAGGAGTAGGTCATCGGGCGTACCGACTCTCCTCTGGATCCGCCGCCGAGGGCGGGGTGAGACGCTAATAAATAAAGGGCCCAAGCTTGCCGCTGGGCCCTTTCTAACGCCTCAATCTTTGCCGCGGAGATTGGCGTTTGCTCCGGCTTGGTATTCACCTCGTGTCATTACTGTAGGAAAGAGTATTCCTTCTTGTAAAAATCCACTATCTGCAACACTTTTGCGCTCGGCTGACCCCTGGTGATGACATATATGGGACTGGTAATCAGCACCGTATCGAGTGAACGTGTCACGGGGGAGGTGATTTCCAAAGGCACTACTCCGATGCCTCCTGGCAGCTCGCTCACCACCTTGGAGATGTTCCGATAATCGCTGGCTTCATGTGCCCGGGTGGTTACCGGTTCTCCATCAAGTGCTTTTCTGGTGAATTGGATGTTCTGCCCCTGTGTTTCCTTGCCCCAGACTACATTTACCGGAAGATCTTTGCCGCCTACCTCTTGCCAGTTGCTGATCTTGCCGGTGAAAAGGGCTTTCAACTGATCTTTAGAGAGAGCAGTCACCGGGTTGGACCGGTTTGAGATGACCACCAGCCGGTTTTCCTCTACCTGTGTGGCAACCAACGCGGACTTATCGATCAAGACACCATCTTTGACAGCACCCGCTATCAAGTCCTCCAGCGGGTGAGCACCTGTAGCCACATCGACCTTCCCGTTATTCAGAGCTATCAGCCCTTTAATCGCGGAACTTTGCACTATGGAAAGACTGTCTCCATGCAGTTTCTCGAATCTATCTTTTATAGGAAGAAATACAGTCGCAATAGCTGTACCTCCCCCTTCAACTTTAATCTCATCGGCGAATGATGCCGCGCTAAAGAACAGACTCATCGACAAGAAGACAAGCACCAACTTTTTCATTTGCGCCCCTTTATATTTTCAGCGAAAATACAGAAGAGGGTAAAAAATGTCAATATCAATCAATGTGAAAGAAGACACCTCAAATGAAAGTGCCTTCTTTCATGCCCGATATACCAAGAAGTAGGAGAAACCGGCCCGCCCCTGCCGCTAGAGACTCTTCATATATGCAACAAGCTGATCCAGCGCCTTGCCCCATCCCTCGTGAAATCCCATCTCTTTGTGCTTTTTGCACCCCTCCTCGTCCCCGTGGATCACGAGTGCGGTATATTTCGTCCCCTGCCCGTGCGGCTCAAGCGTTATGACCGCGGTGAAATAGAAGGTATCGCAGTTCTTTCCGGACAGCTCTCTGATTGGCCGGTAGCCAGGTCCAAGGGCATTGGTCCAGGCCAGTTTTTCGTTCTGGATTATTTCAAGAAAGCAACCGATGTTGGGGAATTCTTGCCCCTCAGGCGAAAGCATCACGGTGCGGAAGATGCCGCCCGGAAGAAGATCGATCTCGCAAGCCACCGTCTTCCATGGTGCGGGAGTAAACCAATGCTTGATGTGTTCCTCCGTGGTCCACGCCTTCCAAACCAACTCGGGAGTGATGTCGACAATGCGCTCGAACACCAGGTCGAGCCGGGGGTCTGGTATATGTTTTATCCGTTCCATGGGTGCTCTCCTTTTCGTCACAATCCTCGTTATGCCCAAGCACCGCCGGTAGAGAGCTCGGGCAAAGTGAAATAGAAGGTTGCACCCTTTTCTTCCTCCGCCTCGGCCCAGATACTGCCGCCGTGGCGCTGGATGATCCGGTGCACCGTGGCAAGCCCAATACCGAGCCCCTCGAACTCGGATCCGTGCAGCCGCTGAAAGAGCCCGAAAAGGCTCTTCTCATAGGCCATATCGAATCCCGCCCCGTTATCTTTAATAAAGATCGCCTCCTGCCCGGCCACTTCCGTTCTGCCAAATTCGATACGGGCCAACTCCTTCTTGGAGGTGTACTTCCAGGCATTGCCGAACAAGTTCTCCAACAACTGCCTAAATAAATACTTATCCCCGGAAACGGTGATCCCTTCCTCAACGAGAAGCTCCACGCGACGCTTCGGTTCGGTCTCCTGCAGCATGCCGAGTACCGATCCGGCTATCTTGCTCAGGTCCACCGGCACCGGCATGATTTCGACCCGGATCACTCGTGACAACTCCAGCAGGTGATCGATGAGTGCTGCCATCCGGCTTGAGGCGTCAGCGATCCGGCCCAGGTAGCCGCGGGCCGTCGCCGGTAGGTCTTCCCCATGATCCTCGACCAAGATGGCGCTGAAGCTGTTGATATGTCGCAAAGGTGCCCTCAGGTCGTGGGAAACGGAATAACTGAAACTTTGAAGATCGCGGACCGCAGCCTCCAGCTCTGCTGTTCGTTCCTTGACGCGGCGCTCAAGCATTTCATTTGCCAGTCTCAAATCGCTTTGATGCCGTTCTTCGCTGAGACGAAGCGCCTCTTCGGACCGCTGCCGGTTCAAGGCCTCGGTTTTCGCGGCGATAACCCTGTCTATCAGCGCAAAAAGCTTATCCAGGCGGAGAGGCTTCAGTAGATAATGGTCGATGCCGATCTCTATGGCCCTTAGCAGGTCAGTGGTATCCGTATATGCGGTGACCGCGATGATGACCGCATCCGGCTTGAGCGACCTGATCTCGGCTGCCATGCAGATGCCGTCCAGCTGGGGCATGGCGATGTCGGTGATTACCATATCCGGGGAGTGCTTCTTGAACTGCTCCAGACCGGACCTGCCGTTATCTGCCGAGTAGATCACGACTTCGGGGGACCGCAAGGTTATGGTTCTGCCGAGCATTGCCCGAGTAGAAGCGTCATCTTCGACAATGAGTATGGATACTATTCCGCCCAATGATGCCATATCGACCTCTCTCACCAAATACCTGCCCGCAAATCTCTATTACACTATTCCGTGAGAAAATCCCAAGGATTTTTTCGAATCTGCCTGCTTATGGGGACTGGAGGCTCCTTTTGGGATGCAGACATCAAATTAAAATATGCACTTCGAAGTAGCATAAAGCGTGAGGTCATGGCAAACCATCCGCCTCTTTCAAATCGGACCTTTCGGTTTTGATTCAAAAAATAGTGACAATTAGGGTTCCAGGCACTCTCTTGGCATCATCATTGTTGAATTATTTTTATAATAACAGTATCATTTGGCGCGACAAAAGCTGGAGGAGCGTCAGGTGACAGTGGCCAGCAACTTGAGTGGTGATTTGGAAGAAGGCCCCATCGATTAACTTGTCTCACCTTACAAGAACTTAAACTTTATGGCTTTCATCATCTGGCGCACCGTGGCTGGATTGGCCTTATCAGAAAAAATGGGTGCACCTATGCCAAATACATCAAAGCAACTCTCGCCCCGTACCATCATGGCCGGGACTTTCATCATATCTTTCCTGCCATTCCTGATGGTGCTATTGCTCCCTTCCGAACTTGACAGGGTAATGGAGAAAAGTTCCTACCTCATTTTTCACAACGTTGCCGAGTTCTTCAGCATCATGGTTTCCCTGTGCGTCTTCAGCGTAGGGTGGTACACCTACGACCAATCAAAGGACCAGCGCGCACTCTTGCTGGGCACAGCTTTTCTTGCCGTCGGCCTCCTCGATTTCATGCACACCCTGAGCAACGCGGCCATGCCCGCCTTTATAACGCCCAACTCCACCAACAAGTCAACGCAGTTCTGGATCGCTGCCAGGCTCCTGGATGCCTCGATCTTTCTGGCCAGCGCCTTTGTCAACCCCGAGATGCATAGGCGCTCGATTTCGAGAACGACCATGATGTCAGGCGCGGTCGCCTTGACAGGGGGCATTTTTACGGCGGTCACTTTTTACCCGGACTTCATCCCTGCCACCGCCGTACCGGGTACCGGGCTCACCCCTTTGAAGAGATGCCTGGAATTCGTGGTCATCATTTTACTGGCCTGCTCATGGATCGTGTACTGGAAACGGATGACAAAAACAGGAGACAGGCATCTCCTCTATTTTCTTGCCGCCTTCATCATCTGCATCTTCAGCGAAGCTGTCTTCGCTTCCTACAAAACCGGTTTCGACACCTTCAACGTGCTGGGGCACATCTACAAGGTGGTGGCTTTCTACCTGATATACAAGGGGATATTTATTTCAGCGGTCCAGAAGCCATACCTGGACCTGTCCAAAGTAAACGAGAAACTCCTTCGTCTGAACAAGGTCTACACGGTTCTGAGTGAAACCAACAAAGGCATTGTCCGCGCCGGTGACCGGGATACCCTTTTTCAGGATATCTGCAGGGTCGCCGTGGAGCATGGCGGTTTCCGTATGGCCTGGATCGGAATTCTGGAAGAGGTATCCGGCAGCGTTAAGCCGGTGGCGTGGAGCGGCAAGAACGAAGGTTTTCTCGATGCGATGAGTGTCGGGGTCAGAGAAGAAATGCAAGGGACGGAACTGACCGGCAGCGCCATCCGCGAAGGGTGCTTGAAAGTTTGCGTCGACATCATGAACGATCCCTGCGCTGCTTCCTGGCGGGCAGAGGCGCAAAAGCGGGGTTACCGCTCCTCGGCCGCAATTGCCTTGAAAGTAGACAAAAGGTCGATCGGCGCTTTAACCATCTATGCCGCCGAAAAGAATTTTTTCCGCTGGCAGTTGAGCGAGTTGCTGTCACAGATGGCATCCGACATCTCCTTCGCCCTGGAAAACCTTGAAGGGGAGGCCCGCCGCCGGGCCATGGAGAGGGCTTTGAAAGAGGAAACCCTGGAGCGCCTGCGTGTCATGGAATCCCTTCATGAGAAAGATCAGTTGCTCATGCAGCAGAGCCGACTGGCGGCAATGGGGGAAATGATCAACAACATCGCCCACCAGTGGCGGCAGCCGCTGAACGTGGTGGGACTAATCGTGCAGGAACTGCAGCTGATACATGACCAGGACGGGTTGAGCAAAAAGTTTTTTGACGAAGAAGTTGCTAAAATCATGAAGGTACTCATGCACATGTCGCAAACCATTGATGACTTTCGGAGCTTCTTCCGGCCGGACAAGAAAAAGGAGCCTTTCCTGGCGAGTCAGGTCGTTACCAGAACCTTTTCCCTTATCGAGGGGAATTTCAAGAACCTGCAGATCGGCATTGATGTCAAGACAGCAGATGAGTCGGAGATCTATGGCTACCCCAACGAATACTCCCAGGTCCTCCTCAACATCCTCATCAATGCCAGGGACGCTTTCTGCGAGCGCAGTGTCGAGAATCCGCAGATCACCATAAACGCATTCACGCAAAACGGCAAATCGGTAGTCACCATCGCCGACAACGCCGGAGGCATCCCGGAAGGGATCATCCACAAGGTTTTCGATCCCTACTTCACCACCAAGGGGCCGGACAAGGGAACGGGAGTGGGGCTGTACATGTCAAAAGCGATCATCGACAAGAGCATGAACGGCAGGCTTACCGTCTGCAATACCGATGCTGGTGCTGAATTCAGGATCGAGATCCCCAACCATCGGCCGGAGCTGTCAAGCCGTTCCCGATAACAGGGGTAGAGGGGGCGGAGGGAGAAGGAGGTACAGCGGAAAGAAGGCACGTCGTCTGACGTGCCTTCTTTTTTCGTGGCCGGCGGCCACTGAGGAATCATCAGTCGGTAATCGGAGGTGCCGGTTCACCGGCCCGCCAGCGGATCAGGCAGAAGGAGGGGGTCCCCTCGCCTCCTGACCAACAGGTGTTACACTGTGGTCTGGCTGAAATAACTAATGATAAGTCACCGGCCGACAGGAGGTTCTCATGGAGATCCCGAGACGACAGTTGGGCAAGACGGGTGTGGAAGTAACGGTCCTCGGACTCGGGGGAGAGGGAGTGCTCCGCAGCCACGGCTTTGACCAGCAAGCATATCAGGTCATCAACCGGGCTCTCGACTTGGGGATCAATTACTGCGAGTCGGCGCGGGCCTATGACAGCAGTGAGTCCTACTACGGCCAGGCACTGCGGGAGCGGCGAGGCGAGGTCTTTCTCACCAGCAAGTCGCACGCCCGGGACAAGATCGGCGCGCTCGCCCACCTCCACGACACGCTCCGAAACATGAAGACGGATCACCTCGATCTCTGGCAGGTGCACGACGTACGTTCAAAGGACGACATTGAGGAAATTTTCGGGACCGGCGGCGCCATCGAGGCTTTCGTTAAGGCCAAGCAACAAGGGCTGGTCCGTTTTATCGGCGTCACCGGCCACCACGACCCCGCCATCATCCACGCCTGCATCGAGCGCTTCCCCTTCGACACGGTGCTTCTTCCGGTGAACCCCGCTGAACCGGGCTACCGCAGTTTCTTGAACGAGATCGTCCCATTGGCACGGGAGAGGGAGATGGGGATCGTGGGGATGAAAGTGTACCTGCACGGCCTCGCCAGCAGACTCCCCGGCCCGGGCGGGTTGGAGCCCTACCTCCGCTTCGCCCTTTCCCAACCGGTCAGCAACATCGTGATCGGCTGTGATGACCTGAAGCAGGTTGAGGAAAACGTCGGGTACGCCCGATCTTTCGTTCCGATGACTCAAGCGGAACAGGAGGAACTGGTAGCCCGCGTCGCCCCTTATGCGCGGCAACTCATGTATTACAAGCCGTAGCGTCCGATTATCGGCAAGGGAGGGAACATGAAACGAGTGGTGATCGCGGGAACGGGATTCGGAGGGGTACCGGCGGCCCGAGCCCCGGCGGGAAAGGGATGGAGGCTATCGTGGCGCACAACCAGGGGAAGAAACCTGCCGGCATTGGTAATCAGAATAGCGAAGACTGCGCCGATTTTTGTTTGACAGAAAGACTGCACAATGGCACTTTTGGATACCTGAATCAAAGCTGCTCCCTGTTAGATCAGCTTTATACTCATAGGGGTATCCCGCAGCCCCGTTGCCACCACGCCCAATGCCGTCGCTGCGCGTTCCAAAGTTCTGTTAAGCTGTCAGTTTTTCGGAGGTCTCATTCATGACACGGTGTGCAAAAATCCTGGTGACGTCACTGCTTCTTGCGGGCTTTTTTGCCCTGGGATATGCCGAACCCATCAGTCAGTGGGTGTCATTGGAAACGGAAAAAAAGAGTGCCGTCAAGGGTACCATCATGGCGGAGGTTGACAAACGTGAAGGGTACTCGACCTTGACGGAGGAAGCCGCGACGCTTCGGGTTGTCAATGACGAGAAGGCGAAAGAGGACGCGGCCTACAAGAATGGTCTCGCCGCGGCCAAGGCAGAGTTCATCAAAACGAAAAACAAGTGGGACAGCCTGACCTCCCAGTTCCAGGCGACATCTTCGGAAATTGAAGAGTTGCAAAAGGAGATCAACAACATCAAAGCCGGCATGGAAAACTGCGACAGCCAGACATCCCGCTTTGAAGAGGACATCAAAACCCAGCAGGATTCGCTTAAGAAATGGCTCAAAACCGAGAAACAGGGAGAGGCGCTGATCGCGGTCATTTACACGCGGGGGTTCAAGGACAGCAAACATGAACTCGACGGTCTGGCGGACAGACTTTCGGCACCCATCATGGCAGCAGACATGGGAGTGTACATCCAGTCCTATACCAAGGTGGTCAACAACATCCTGGCCGAGGATTTCATCCAGGCTGTTTCCGAGGGTACTGCGAAATGGAACGGCGAGGAGCCGATTGTCATTGAACTCGGCAAAGGGAGCAAGGGTACCGACTATCTGCGTATCAAGCGCTATGAACTCTACCCGTTTCAGGAGTCGGCGACCGGTCAGGTAAAAGCCAAGTCCGGCACCGGAACCGAGCGGGTAAAGGTCGCTCTGATCGGCTCGATGTACAACCTGGGGACCTTTCTGGCCCAAAACGGCATGTACAACCTGGAGACCTTTCTGGCCGAAAACGGCCACAAGGCGACCAGTCTTGACCTTTCCAGGGTAGAGATCCTGCTGGCCGAAATCGCCCAGGCGAACAAGCTCGCTGCCGAAGGGATGACCGAACAGGTAAATTCGATCCAGGAAAGAATCGGCGCCCTGTCGAAGAAGATCGCCAACGCCCGCTCCGACAAGGAAGCACTGGCGACAACCCTGGTGAGAAAAGAGACGCTCCTTGCAAGAGAACCGATGGCGAGACTTGCCTTGCTGAGCGCGAGCCAGCAGGAGGCCGAGAAATTGTTTCGTGCGGCGCAATCCGCGCTGCAGGCCAAAAACAGCGTCAGGGAAACCATCATCGTCAAGACCGTACTGACTACGCCCAAAGGTTCGCAGTCTCCGGCGGACGCGGCATCCGAGTCTATCATCGACAAGCTGGAGGAGGTTAGAAACGAGGCCCGGTCGCAGCATGCCTCGACAACGACCACGGTCAGCAACGGGCAACTCGTCGATGAAGTCACCACCCAGGCGGTAACCCAGGCAAAGATCGTCGGTGTGAAGCTGGTCTCCTTCATCAATGAGGGAGACAGCGTCAAGGTCAAGATCGCTTTCCGGGTGCGGATGGCCCTGGAGAATCAGCTGGGCGACACCCTGCAGTCCGACGTCAAGACGCCGGGGGAGAAACCGGCCCTGGCAGCCAAGGCTCCGGTCAAGGAGGGAAAAACTGCGGCCAAGGCCAAGACTGCTAAGAAAACGGGGAAACCGCCGCGCAAGGAAGCTGGTGCTCCGGCCAATGACAAAACGGCGAGCAGGGGTCCTGATACCGCCGAAAGAGAACCGGTCAGCAAGGAAGAAGGAGATACGGAGATAGCTTTGCCCCAACCGGTGACTGCACCGCCGGCTCTCGTTAGCACCTCTGCTGCCATCGATTCCGGCGAAACGGACGATTTTAGATACAAATTGAAGTCAGTGAAGATGTCAGGCGGGGTACTAACCGTATTGGTCGAGGCCGAAAACAAGACGACAGCCATCCGCTACCTCGCGATGTACGACCAATCTTCCAGATACACCAAGTCGACGCTGATCGACAACTCGGGCAAATCCCACGAGGTGCAACAGGTCTTCCTGCACGAAGGCGCGAACAAGATCAGCGCTTATGACGCCAGCAGGGGTATTTCGGTCCAGGGCGGCAAGTCTCTCACCGTAGAGATGATCTTTAAGGAACTTCCGGCAGGAAAAGGGGTGGCAAAACTGCTTAACCTCCACCCGTATTCCGCGGTCAGGTACCTGGTGTATAAATGGCGCGAGGCGGACCTGCAATTCAAGAACATCTACTGAATCGAAGCCGGCGCGTGAGAACCGCAGCAACTTGACGCAAAGAAGACCTAAAAGGAGTCAGCCGTAACCGGCCGAC
>Ga0209212_1005385_pt1 | contig 15279 bp, 9 predicted proteins | sample RifGroC2_FD_183996 | JGI IMG/M metagenome (GOLD analysis project Ga0209212, IMG submission 183996) | Groundwater microbial communities from Rifle, Colorado, USA - Groundwater C2 (SPAdes) (version 2) | ecosystem: Environmental > Aquatic > Deep subsurface > Groundwater | place: Rifle, Colorado... | reverse complement strand
ACAATCGGCTCGGGTAGTACAATCGGTTCGGGTTGCGTGACGAGTCGAATGGTAGCCGATGTGGCCTGTGGCATCGGCGTGATCTGTGGTGCATATGCAATGGGGATGAACAATGCGACGATACACAAGGCTGTTGTTCCCATTGCCACTCCCAGGCAACGTAAGGATCCACACCTCGCACCTTGGGGCGGAAAAGGAGGCTTAGCCTCCACTTTCCCGGGCTTGCCCTGGGGGGTATTGATACCTTTCATTGGCGTTGCTCCACAATGCAGTGGATGGTTTCAACCCCCAACAACCCGAGCTGCCCAATGATAGGTGCCATGGCTGAAAAGGGAGTCTCCCTGTCGGACAGCAAGGATACCACGTCACTGTGGGGTATCTCCCCAAGTTCGATTGGATTTCCCTCCAGGAACAATCTTCCCTCCGAATTCACAACCAACAGCATTCCCTGCTCCCCGTAAGGGGTATTCCAACCCGTGTCCGCCGCGTCGATTGGAATGGGCGTTGTCAGCGAGGTGATGGCGAAAATCAGGAAGAACAGGAGGAGAAGAAACGCGATATCGGTCATTGCCGAATTGGTTCGCAAGGCCCTTCTTTTCACTGTAGTACCTCCAAAGAAACCGTGGTTCGATGCTCATCGGCGATCGCCAATACCGTCACCACATCCTGCCAGACCGCTTCTCCCGCAACCTCCAGGTGCAACGTATCGTAATGCGTTATGGTTCGGGACAATTCGTTCAACGGAAGGGATGATTCCCCCTGAACGATTGTCCCATCGGCCTGCAGGATGATGGAAAGGGTCCCAAGACCCTCCGCCACGGACTGTCCACCGACAGACAACTCGATGCTTCGTGCTCCTTGGAGACCAATGAGCACAAGGAAAAAGATAATGAGCAAGAAGGCGATATCGCCCGGCTGTCCTACTGCATGTTGTTTTCGACGCATAACACATCCACCACCACATCGAGCAAAAAGCCGAAGACTGTTGCGACTACAGAGACTATCAAACCAAAGGCTGTGGTGAACAAGGCTTCGTACAATCCGGAAGCGACAAGCTGCAATTGTACGGTAGTCGCTTCGGATACCGACTTGAAAGCGGAAATCATACCCACCACTGTCCCGAGGAATCCCAAGATGGGGGCGAGCGTGGCAATGAAGTCAAGGGCAGCCAACGGTTTTTCAAGTATGTCCTTCCCCTTGAATTCCTGGTTTATATACAACAATGCGAAGGTGATGCCCCGTTCGATCGCTATCACCAATACGATCGCGAGAAGAACGAAGAGCGGCCACATGACCGCCCCTCCCTGTTGCATGAGTGTCATGAGTGTACGGGTTTGCATGTCGGGACCTCCTGGTTAGCGGAAATCCCAGTTTCCACCGATACGTAGCTTCATGCCCGGCATGGGATAACCTTCATTGAATGCGTAGGATGTATCGAACAGGTTGTCGATTGACGCATACAGCTTCACATCTTCCCGTACCAGGAAGTTGACAGTGATATTGCATAGGAATATAGGATCCGAATCGGAGCTGCCACCAAGGTATTCTCCATCGAGAATGGCTTTGACGAAGCCTTGCCCATAGCTGAGCGAGGCTTTCGCCGTGTGTTTGCGGATATTCCCTACCTCGACATTTTCGGCGATCGACTTCCCATCCGAGAGATCGAAACTTTTGTTGTACTGGTAACTTGCCGAGATTCCATACGCCTGGTTCACCTGCAAGGCAATCGACTGTTCGGTCCCGATATAGAGGCTTTCGGCAATATTGCGTGGAGTCCACGACGAATCGTTCACAATTGCGTTGTACATGTTCCTTCCAAAGAGTATGCCCTCGTAGCGTACCTTTCCGTTGGAGTATGCATACCCGATGTCGACATTGACACCTTTTTCTGTATCAAGGTCTGGATTGCTCATGTACGGCCAGTACAATTGGCTGAACGAAGGGGCATTCTCCGCATACGCAACCGTAGCCTTCAACTCGTGCTGTCCGTCGATCGCAAAGATCGTACCAAGCGATGCGTTTGGAGAAAAGACGTTGGTATCGCTCAGGTAGGAAACGCTGACCGTTGGATGCAAGGAAAGTCTTTTGCCGGTAAGGTAGATGCTCCCATTGGCATAGGCTGAGGGGGTGATGCGGGTGTGTTGCCCCACATCGGTGCTGTCCAGATAATCTATAGACGATTCCAAGCCGGTGGACAGCGCGAAAGTTTCGCCGAGATTCCACACCTGCTCGAGCATCACCGTTCCCTTGTGTCTATCGTGCTCGCTGTCTCCGTACAGCGCATCATGGTAGTACAGTCTTCCATACGAGTAATTCGCACGTGCGGCCAAAGAATCCAAGTTCGGAGACAGGCTTTTCAGGACAACGGAATTTGTGGTGGAGAGGAACAAATCCTCTTGGTGATCGTTCGGGGTAAGGCCGTACACCAGGCTTCCGGGGACGCCCACCTGTTGGAAGGAGACGAAAGTGGTCGAATTTACCTCGGTCCGCCTTCCGATATCCCCTGAAATGGTAAGGGAGTCGTACACCTTGTACATGTCGGCGTTGTCGCGGATATCTCGTTCCGATCCGGAGCCATAGGTGTAGCCGTTTTGTGCCCTGCTGCTACCGATCGTGTTGACGATGGAAACTTCATCCAGTTGTCCTCGTGTGGTGAAATCGATTTTCTGGCTATCGACCAATGAACTCCAATTGCGATCATTGCCGGTGCCGTAAGCGAGGGGAAGGAAGGATCCGTTTTCAAAAGCAAGTGTGAATGGGTAGGCTGTATCGGCAGTTTTTTTGGTGATGATATGCACGATACCACCGATAGCATTGGTCTTACCCAGGTTTCCGGCTCCACTTTTCACTATTTCAATCCGTTCGATAAGGGCAACCGGAATCGAGGATAGGTCGAATACACCATCGAATGCCGAGGTCAGTGGCATTCCATCCACATAGACCAGTGTCTTCGAAGCGCTCGCTCCCCTGATCTGCACCGACTGGGCGGCACCGAGGCCGCCGTACGACGAAAAGCTCGTGCCGATCGCCTTGCCTACCAACTCCGAGGTTGTCTGGGCGTTGAATGAATCGATTTGTTCACGGGAGATGATGGTGACTGTCGATGCGCTGTTGGTTTCGGCATCGGCAAATGCCTCGTCGAAAACCGTCAGTTCGTATGCAGAACCGAAATCGATAAACGGGGATGTCGCAAATGTGGGGTACAAGACGACAAGCACTAGGACCAGAGAGAAGATTCCGCGCTTCTTCATGAAGGGCCTCCTGAAAAGAATTGGCCGGCTTCGTGAAGAAATTGATCGCGTTTGGATACAATCCCAGGATGCTGCCTCTTTCTCCACGAAGAATGACAACCTGGAAACGTCTCCTGACTTACGATTCATCCTACTTGCGCACCTTCTCGTCCGAGGACAATGGTTCATGTGCTTTCGTCATCGATTACAGTGGCGGGACCGTCGGGGAATCACACCCCGTTCCGTTTTTCCAGGCCCAGCGTCCCTATGGTAGTGGAATCGAATACATCGGTCAATCTGAAAAGCGTAGGATTTTTAGCTTTGTATTTTTGGTGAAATACTGTCATAATAAGATACATAATTTGACTGAATTCAAAAACCAAAACAGAGTTGATCCAGTCCCGAGGGGTTGTCGCATGGTTCAGAATATTCCGATGTCCAGTTCCCAAAGTAGCGACATGCGGTTGCATAGGATGCTGGATGCCCTGGACCTGGGACTGTGGATCATGGATCTGGCAACCGGCCGGATGTCGGTCAATGTTGCCTGGCGGCAGATTTTCGGGTACAACACAGCCACCTCATCCGATTTCACCAAGGAACTCTGGTGGGAGCACATCCATGTCGAGGATGTCGACATATTCGACAGGAATTTCCAACATGTGGGTAGGGGTGACCAACCTTCGTTCTCACAAGAGTATCGGTTGCGTACCTGCTCGGGAAATTGGATCTGGGTCCATTCCCACGTACAGGTGCTCGACGCGGATAGTGCCGGTTTTCCCCTCTCGATTACGGGATCATTGGAAGATATCTCCAAACGGAAACGGATGGAGAAGTTGCTCCGCGAGAGTGAGCGCAGCAAATCCGTATTGTTGGGAAATCTTCCTGGAATGTCCTTCAGGTGCGCCTTCGATGCGGATTGGACCATGGAGTACGTTTCCGAGGGATGCCTCGAGTTGACGGGATACCGTCCGTACGATTTGGTCTGGAACCACGTGGTGGCATACAACGAGTTGATATTGGCCGAATATCGGCAATATCTGTATGATTCGTGGAATGAAGCTGTTGAGAAATGTTCCCATGTCAAGGTCACCTACAGGATCAGAACAGCCGATGGCAAGGAAAAATGGGTATGGGAACAAGGTATACCGATTTATCGGACCGATGGTTCTGTCGAGGCATTGGAAGGACTGGTCCTCGATATCACGGCCCGGAAAGAAATGGAATTGGCTGCCCACCATTCGATGGAACTGATGCGATATGTGGTCGAGCATAGTCGAAGTGCGATCGCAATCCATGACCGGAATATGGATTACCTCTATGTCAGTCAACGATATCTGGATGATTATCGTGTGAAGGAACACGAGGTAATCGGTAAGAATCATTATGAGATTTTTCCCGATTTGCCGGAAAAATGGAGAAAAGCACACCAGCGGGCACTTGCAGGCGAAGTATTGAGTGCAGAAAATGACCCTTTCGAACGTGACGATGGAAGCACCGATTGGACTCGCTGGGAATGCCGTCCATGGTTTGAGGTCGACGGAAGTATCGGTGGAGTTATCGTATATACGGAAATTATCAACAAATGGAAGCGGATGGAAGCGGAGCTGAGTAAGACCCATGGACGGCTTGAACGACTCATAGGAGGGGCAAGTGGTCCGATCGCCATTCTCGACGCGCACCAATGCATCACCCGGTTCAATGAAGCCTTCGAAAAGATAACCGGAAAAGACTCGGCGACCGTAACGGGAAAACCCTTTCATCTCTTGTTCGATTCGGACTCGTATCCGGAGAATGCCTTGGTGTGGGAAGAGATGCTGGGTGCGGATTTGAAGGGGTCGGCCGAATACGACTTGCCGCATGCAGACGGAGGGTTCCGCACAGTCCTGTGGAACTGGGCAACCATATCCGACGACGATACCGACGAGTTCGGATACACGATAGTCCAAGGTCAGGATATCACCTACAGGAAGACCGCCGAACACCAGTTGCGCTATATGGGAGACCACGATTATTTGACGGGTTTGTACAATAGGAGATACTTGGAGGAGGAGCTTGTCCGAAGGGATACGGCCGAGCATCTCCCGCTTACCTTGGTGATGGTCGACACCAACGGACTGAAAATTGTCAACGATTCGTTTGGCCATGAGAAAGGTGACGAATTGCTCCAAGATGTCGCACAACTGCTGGTGAAAGGGTGTAGGGCATCCGACATTGTCGCCCGTTACGGAGGGGATGAGTTCGTCATAGTCCTGTCCGGGACGAGCGGTTTGCAAGCGGACTATATCATCTCGCGTATCCAGACATTGGCGGCGAATTTGGACTCGGGTCGGATTAGACTATCGATGTCGTTCGGGTATGCCACGAGGACTTCGCTCCAGGAACCGCTGCATATGTTGTTCAAGAAAGCGGAGGATATCCTGTATCGCAACAAGATTTACGAAAGCACCAGTGCAAAAAGCAAATCCATCGGGTTGGTCATGAACACGCTATTCGAGAAGAGCAGCCGTGAATCAAACCATTCGAAACGGGTGAGTGAAATCTGCGGGCAGATTGCCAGGAAACTGCGCATGTCAGAGGAGGATGTCAACCGATTGAAGATCGCCGGCCTTATGCACGATATCGGCAAGATTGGTGTTGAGGAGACTATCCTGAACAAACCCGATAAGCTGACCCAGGAGGAATGGGGTGAGATGCGTAGGCATCCTGAGATCGGGTATCGCATATTGGCGACAGCGAGCGAATTTTCGGAGGTCGCCGATTTCATTCTCGAACATCAGGAACGGTGGGACGGAAAAGGGTATCCCCGGGGTCTGGTAGGTGAGGATATTTCCATTCAGGCCAGGATTATTGCCATTGCCGATGCCTTCGATGCCATGACGAGCGACAGGGCCTATCGAAAGGGATTGGGACTGGACGCCGCGTTGAAGGAAATCGAGAAATATGCCGGGAGCCAATTCGATCCGAAAATCGCGGATGTGTTCACCACGATGATGCGCAATGGGAGCGTCGTGGTTTGAGAATTCAGCCCCAATCGGAAAAAACGTCGATTGAAGTGGATAATTTGGAAGAATAATCAAGATATTGTGCCAACCTACTTGACGATTTTGCTGTGCCATGGTAAAAGACTAAGCGTTTTTCAAGTCTCCATCGTCTAGTGGTTAGGACATCGGGTTTTCATCCCGACAACGGGGGTTCAATTCCCCCTGGAGATGTAGCCGTTCTTCTTCGGAAGAACGGTTTTTTCATGTTCACAGAGGATTCTGCTCCGGTGCCGTTGCCGAAAACTGTTTCATAGGTTAGAATTTATCTCCGGAGCGGCTCTAATCGCGAGCCTCCAATACTGATAGAGAGGCACCTATGAATAAAGTAGTTTTGCACGCGACGGATATGGATGGGTATTTGACCGACTCGGATAAGGATAGTCTTGCAAAAGCACAGTCGTTATACGAGGAAGCAATCGATCTTTTCAAGAAGATCGATACGGGCAGTCCGGCGGAAGTACAGAAGGCCAAAGTCGAATTGACCCCGGTATTCGAGCGTGTGGGCAGGTATTTGAAGGAAGTGGTGGCTAAGGAGCCTGGAATCCATGTCTATTCTTTCGAGACTCCCCAGGTACAGCATGGTGCCGCCTCGCGTCTCATCGCAAAACTTCGGGACCCCAAGACCAGCCAGTCGGAATTCCTCTATTATGTGCAACGTGCCTACGAACTGTTGTTTGCCCATGTCTACGCCGACAAGGCATTGCCGAAGAAGCGCAGTATCGTGACCCGTACTCCGGTGAACATTCCAGTGCAGAACTTTGCGATCCACAAGATTCCCAACGTCGACGAATTGATCGAGAACTCTGTCATGTGTGTCATGCTCAGGGGTGCCCTTTTGCCGTCCATGATCATCAGCAAAGAGATACAGGAATACAGCTCCAACGAGTTTGTGACTCCCTTCGCGCTCTTCAGGATCAAGCGGGACGATACGAAAGTCGAGAAGAATATGGATTATCTGCTCGATTTGGACCGCAGCTTCTTCGATTTGTCACAATTGGAAGGGAAGGACCTCATTTTCGCCGATCCGATGAATGCCACCGGTGGTTCCTTGGTGACGATTGTGAAATATATCGAGTCGCAAGGGATCAAGCCGAAATCCATTCGGTTCATCACTGTCATCTCCGCCCTCAAGGGTGCGTTGCGCGTGGTCCGTGCCATCGAAAATGCCGAGGTCTATACCCTGTGGATGGATCCGGTACTCAATGAGAAGGCGTATATCCTCCCCGGACTTGGTGATGCTGGAGATCGGCTCAACGGAAAGGATGCCGATGACAATCCGCGCAACATGATCCAACTCATGGCTGATTATGGCACTATGATTACCAACTTGTACCGTGATCAGGTCAAGGAGATCGAAGCCACTGTTCTCGGACGCAACGGTAGCTAGAGGGCCATATGTATACCACATGCCGCGGTCGAGGTGTCCATCGGCGCAGGGGCCATATCCGAAAGGTCCTCGCGCTGTGCCTCTTGTCTGCGGTTTGTGTCATGTCCGGGTGTTCCAGCCTGGCATTGCGCAATGAGCGTGTAGACAGGATTTTGGTGGAAGCCCAGGCATTTGTCGAGAAAGGCGAATACCGTCCGGCGCTTGCCATCTATGAATCGGCTTTGACCGTATATCCCCGACAGACACGGCTTCTCTATAATTTGGGCCTGACGTATGCACTTTCAGGTGATTTTGCATCAAGTTTGGGTACGCTCGATACGTTGAACGATTTGACAGCGCATGGGAATGTGAAATACCTGAAGGCATATGGTGGCGTTGCGGCGGCAGCGATGGAGATGGAGATTGCTATTGATGCGTGGTTGCGGGTATTGGAATTGGATCCAGTCGATATGGATACACGCATGAGGTTGATTTCCGCATATATGGATTCGGGTGATTTTGAACGTGCCTACCGTTCTGCTCTGCAGGCATATGGACTGAAACAATATTCCAAAGTGTTGTTCGAGAAGTTGTCGGAACTCGAAGTTTCTTCGGGTAATGGGGATGGAGTCTCCTGGCAGCTTATCGCAGACACCTATACATAAGAAAAGCGACCGGTGTTGCCAGTCGCTTGTTGTGGTGTAACGCGAAATTTCTAGGCGCCGATGGCTGCCAGCATCTGGGCCAATACGGCTTCGGGGCTTCCCTTGGCATCGATATCCCGCAGCAATCCCTTTTCCTTATAATAGGAGATCAAGGGAGCTGTCTGACGGTCGTAGACTTCCAACCTGTTCAAGATCGCATCTTCCTTGTCGTCGTCCCGTTGGATAAGGGGTTCGCCGGTTTCATCGTCGATTCCTTCCATTTTCGGGGGATTGTAGACCACATGGTAGATTCTTCCCGTACTTTTGCACATGCGTCTGCCGGAAAGCCGTTTGACAATTTCCTCCCGGTCGAGAAGGAAGTTGACCACGTGGTCGATCCGCTTCATGTCCGCCAACGAATCGGCTTGTGAGATGGTTCGGGGAAATCCATCGAGGATGAATCCATCTTCGGTATCCTTGTCGAGGAACCGTTCCCGTACCATTTCGACTGTCACGCTATCCGGAACCAGTTCGCCGGAAGCAAGTATCGATTTCACCTGCTTGCCCAGTTCTGTTTCATTCTTGATCGCAGCGCGGAACAAGTCTCCCGTGGAAATATGGGGAACTCCCAATTTTTCCTTTGCAATTGCCGCGATAGTCCCTTTGCCGGCTCCCGGAGGGCCAAGAAAGACTAGATTCATGATTCATCCTCTCTTGATATGGTCTTCAATAGGGCAAGATTACCAGAATGGAATTATTTTGTCGCCCCTTTGTTGAATTTCTCAAATAAAATTTGGAAACCCCCTAGACGAGATTCGGTAAAACGGGTAGTATCCACCTCGGTTCAACCGGAAAGCAACGAAGTTCTCGTAACGGAGTTGGTTAAAACGGACGAAACATTAAAAAATAATAGTGAAAATTACTATTGACACTATGTTTTGGATAATGTATCTTAGTCGAGCACGCTAACGAAAGGTGCTTGGCCTTGAGCCAAAAACGCTCTCTCCGAAAGGGGAAACGGCGTCCTGATTTATTACATTGATAAGCGAAGGAAAGAGAGAAGTTAATGCAAGCAATTGCAGGCTGTGGAATGAAAGTTCTACAGAGGTGCAAGGGCTTCCAAGTCAATTCACGAACGAAAGTGAAAGCTAACGTTTGAGGTTGCAGCTGGAGAGCGGCAACCGCGAGATGACAGGGGAAGACTTGAAGTTGTAATACATCCGGCGCTAGTCGCCGGAATTAAATAACGGAGAGTTTGATCCTGGCTCAGAACGAACGCTGGCGGCGCGTTTTAAGCATGCAAGTCGCACGGCAAGGGGCTTCGGCCCCCCAGAGTGGCGGACGGGTGAGTAACACGTGGACAATCTGCCCCCCGGACGGGGATAGCCCATGGAAACATGGGGTAATACCGGATACGACCACGGGTGCACAAGCACCTGTGAGGAAAGGCGCCAAGGCGCCGTCGGGGGATGAGTCCGCGGTCCATTAGCTAGTTGGCGGGGTAACGGCCCACCAAGGCGACGATGGATAGCCGGCCTGAGAGGGCGACCGGCCACATTGGGACTGAGACACGGCCCAGACTCCTACGGGAGGCAGCAGCTAAGAATCTTCCGCAATGGACGAAAGTCTGACGGAGCGACGCCGCGTGAACGATGAAGGCCGTGAGGTTGTAAAGTTCTTTTCCAGGGGAGGAATAAGGATGGCAGGGAATGGCCGTCCGATGACGTGAACCTGGGAATAAGCCCCGGCTAACTACGTGCCAGCAGCCGCGGTAACACGTAGGGGGCGAGCGTTGTTCGGAATCATTGGGCGTAAAGGGTGCGCAGGCGGCATGTCAAGTCTGGTGTGAAAGACCCCGGCTCAACCGGGGGGACGCGCTGGAAACTGACGTGCTGGAGTACAGGAGGGGGAGTTGGAATTCCAGGTGTAGGGGTGAAATCTGTAGATATCTGGAAGAACACCGGTGGCGAAGGCGAACTCCTGGCCATGTACTGACGCTGAGGCACGAAGGCGTGGGGAGCAAACAGGTTTAGATACCCTGGTAGTCCACGCAGTAAACGATGTACACTAGGTGGTGGGCGGTAGCGCTCAGTACCGAAGCAAACGCATTAAGTGTACCGCCTGGGGAGTATGCTCGCAAGGGTGAAACTCAAAGGAATTGACGGGGGCCCGCACAAGCGGTGGAGCATGTGGTTTAATTCGATGATACGCGAGGAACCTTACCAGGGCTTGACATACACTGGAATGGGCGTGAAAGCGTCCAGCCCCTCGGGGCCGGTGTACAGGTGCTGCATGGCTGTCGTCAGCTCGTGCTGTGAAGTGTTGGGTTAAGTCCCGCAACGAGCGCAACCCCTGCTATCTGTTGCCAGCAAGTAATGTTGGGGACTCAGATGGAACTGCCGGTGACAAACCGGAGGAAGGTGGGGACGACGTCAAGTCATCATGGCCCTTATGTCCTGGGCTACACACGTGCTACAATGGCCGGTACAGAGCGCAGCGAAGCCGCGAGGCAAAGCGAATCGCAAAAAGCCGGTCTCAGTACGGATTGGAGTCTGAAACTCGACTCCATGAAGTTGGAATCGCTAGTAATCGCGCATCAGCATGGCGCGGTGAATACGTTCCCGGGCCTTGTACACACCGCCCGTCACACCATCCGAGTTGGGGGCACCCGAAGTCGCTAGTCTAACCGCAAGGGGGACGGCGCCGAAGGTACGCCTGGTGAGGAGGGTGAAGTCGTAACAAGGTAGCCGTACCGGAAGGTGCGGCTGGATCACCTCCTTTCTATTAAGAAAGGTACCGGTCTGGCGTCCTCACAACGCCGGACCACCAACAGGCCGTCGGCCACGGTAGTGAAAGTCTACCGAAACAAACCCCTTGTACCAATACTTCTCTCTTTCCGCTTATCTTTTTATAAGTCGGGGGCATAGCTCAGTTGGCTAGAGCATCGGCTTTGCAAGCCGAGGGTCAGGGGTTCGAGTCCCCTTGCCTCCAAAGCGATTTAAAGATAGTAGATTTTTTAACATTAATAGCGAAGGGAACGATAAAACAATATGGTCAAGCGAATAAGGGTCCACGGAGGATGCCTAGGAGCTGCCAGGCGAAGAAGGACGTGATTAGCTGCGAAAAGCCGGGGGGAGGAGCCAATATCCCTTGATCCCCGGGTATCCGAATGGGGTAACCCACCGGCCTAGATGGCCGGTATCCGCACACGAATATATACTGTGCGGAGGGCAGACGCGGGGAACTGAACCATCTAAGTACCCGCAGGAAAAGAAATCAAACGAGATTCCCCTAGTAGCGGCGAGCGAACGGGGAGGAGCCCAAACCGGTGGCGTGCAAGCGTCGATGCGTTGCGCCGCCGGGGTTGAGAGTGCATGCCGGAGGGGGATCGGCCCCCCTCGCGCAGTGATAAAGTACAAGGTGAGCGGAAGGGTCTGGGAAGGCCGGCCAGAGCGGGTGAAAGCCCCGTACGCGAAGCGTTGTGCCTGCGTGGGCATGGGACTAGAGTACGGCGGGACACGAGAAATCCTGCCGGAAGCAGGGGGGACCACCCTCCAAGGCTACATACTCGGCAGCTACCGATAGCGCATAGTACCGTGAGGGAAAGGTGAAAAGAACCCCGGGAGGGGAGTGAAAGAGAACCTGAAACCGTGGACCTACAAGCGGTCAAAGCCGGGGGCGACCCTGGTGATGGCGTGCCTTTTGTAGAATGAGCCTGCGAGTTACCGTACGTAGCGAGGTTAAGGGATAGGAGTCCCGGAGCCGTAGGGAAACCGAGTCTGAACAGGGCGACTAGTTGCGTGTGGTAGACCCGAAGCCAAGTGATCTATCCATGTCCAGGTTGAAACCTGAGTAAAATCAGGTGGAGGACCGAACCTAAATCCGCTGAAAAGGGTTGGGATGAGGTGTGGATCGGAGTGAAAGGCTAAACAAACTTGGAGATAGCTGGCACTCCCCGAAATAGCTTTAGGGCTAGCCTCGCGCCGATTGTCACGGAGGTAGAGCACTGAATGGATGCGGGCCCTTCACCGGGTACCAAGTTCAATCAAACTCCGAATGCCGTGACACAATGCGCGGGAGTCAGACTACGGCTGATAAGGGCCGTGGTCGAAAGGGAAACAGCCCAGACCGTCGGCTAAGGTCCCCAAGATACGCCAAGTGGGAAAGGAAGTCCGATTGCGAAGACAGCCAGGAGGTTGGCTTAGAAGCAGCCACCCCTTCAAAGAGTGCGTAACAGCTCACTGGTCGAGTAGTCGGGCGCCGATAATGTAACGGGGCTAAGCGTATCACCGAAGCCACGGCACAGCGCATGTCGCTGTGGGTAGGGGAGCATTCCGTGTACGGATGAAGGTGTGGCGGGAGCCATGCTGGACGGGACGGAAGAGAGGATGCAGGCATGAGTAACGAAAAGACGGGTGGGATCCCCGTCCGCCGAAAGCCTAAGGTTTCCAGGGTAAAGGCAATCTTCCCAAGGGTCAGTCGGCCCCTAAGGCGAGGCTGAAAAGCGTAGTCGATGGGAAACGGGTCAACATTCCCGTACCTCTCCGTGTTTCGATGGAACGAAGCATAGGGCGAAGCGCGGCCGGGCGACGGTAGTCCCGGTCCAAGCAGTTAGCCGTCGAGGGCGCCAGGCAAATCCGGCGTCCGAGGTGAGCTGCGAATGCGAGCGATGCTACGGCAGAGCGAAGCGCGTGGAGTCGTCGTGCCGAGAAATAGTTTCTCAGGCAAGGCACGGAGGGACCGTACCGCAAACCGACACAGGTAGGCGAGCTGAATATGCTCAGGCGCACGGAAGAATTCGCGTTAAGGAACTCGGCAAAATGCATACGTAACTTCGGGAGAAGTATGGCCGCTGGGGGAGCAATTTCCCGGCGGCTGCAGAGAAATGGCCCAAGCGACTGTTTACCAAAAACACAGGTCCATGCGAACCAGCGATGGGATGTATATGGACTGACACCTGCCCGGTGCTGGAAGGTTAAGAGGAGTTGTCAGCGCAAGCGAAGCAGTGAATTGAAGCCCCAGTAAACGGCGGCCGTAACTATAACGGTCCTAAGGTAGCGAAATTCCTTGTCGGGTAAGTTCCGACCCGCACGAATGGTGTAACGATTTGGGCGCTGTCTCAACGCGAAATCCGGTGAAATTGAAGTACCGGTGAAGATGCCGGTCACTCGTGGTTAGACGGAAAGACCCCGTGAACCTTTACTTCAGCTTGGCACGGAAACTTGGACTAGGATGTGTAGGATAGGTGGGAGGCGTCGATGCGTGGCCGTCAGGTTGCGCGGAGCCGTTGGTGAAATACCACCCTTTCTCGTTCACGTTTCTAACGCTGTCAAACTTCCCGGGTGGCGGACACTGCCAGGTGGGAAGTTTGACTGGGGCGGTCGCCTCCTAAAGAGTAACGGAGGCGCGCGATGGTCACCTTAGGGCGGTTGGGAATCGTCTGTCAAGTGTAAAGGCACAAGGTGGCTTGACTGCAAGACATACAAGTCGAGCAGGTACGAAAGTAGGTCTTAGTGATCTGGCGGTTGCGAGTGGAAGCGCCGTCACTTAACGGATAAAAGGTACTCCGGGGATAACAGGCTGATTTTGCCCAAGAGTTCATATCGACGGCAAAGTTTGGCACCTCGATGTCGGCTCATCGCATCCTGGGGCTGGAGCAGGTCCCAAGGGTTTGGCTGTTCGCCAATTAAAGCGGTACGCGAGCTGGGTTCAGAACGTCGTGAGACAGTTCGGTCCCTATCTGCCGTAGGTGTTGGAGAAGTGAGAAGCGCTGTCCTTAGTACGAGAGGACCGGGATGGACGGACCGCTAGTGTGCCAGTTGTAACGCCAGTTGCAGTCGCTGGGTAGCTATGTCCGGACGAGATAACCGCTGAAAGCATCTAAGTGGGAAACTCTCTTCAAAACAACTTCTCCCAGGGCTTAAAGCCCTTTAAAGTCCCCCTGAAGACTACAGGGTTGATAGGACGGAAGTGTACATGCAGTAATGCATTTAGCTGACCGTTACTAATCGGACGTATGGCTTATCTTCTTCTTCGCCTATTCGAAGGTCTTTGATTGACTTCAAAAACTTTGAATAGATGAAAAGCAAGAAAGCTTATTAGCAAAATGTGCTTCCAAAACACTGAAAACAAACGACCAGAAGTGATCTTATCTTTTTAAAACAGATAATCTTCACTGTTGAGAAACACTCACTCTACTTATTTATGTCTTTGATCTCCCCAATTTTTATCAAGCAACACAGATCACGATTGCTGTTGCGATACCCAGTTTGGGGGTGTCTATAGCGGCGGGGCTACACCTGATCCCATCTCGAACTCAGAAGTTAAGCCCGCCCGCGGCAAACCTAGTACCGAGGAAGCTCGGCGCTAACCTAGCTCGATGCCCCCATTTTTCTTCAAAAGCCCTGTTCCAACTTCCTTGGTTCAGGGCTTTTTTATTGGCTCATGCCATGCTAAATTTCGGCTCCCGAATACCAAAATGCAAAAGACGAGCGGCTCATCATTCATTCAGAAGCGACTCATTCTCAGGCTGAGCAGCCTCGGTGATGTGATTTTGTCATCAGCTGCTCTTGAAACCGAATCATCCAAGCAGGGTGTCGACTGGGTTGTGGCCAAGGAATATGGCGCTGTTTTGCGGGGACATCCGCGAATTCGCAAGCTTTGGGAGTTTGATCGACGCGAAAATCGCGGATTTGACGTCTGGAGAAGTTTCGGTCGTGAGCTTTGGGAACAGAATTTCACGGAAGTCATTGATCTTCACGGGAGCATTCGGACCCGGATTCTATGGCTGATGTTCCTTTATTGGTCGATGCGCGAAGGCAGGACGGGACCGAGGTGGACGGTGGCTTCCAAGCAGCGGTTCAGGTCTTGGGGATTTATCCTTTTCAAGAAGCTCTGGCCGAAGTTCTGGCTTTCTCGGCTTCAGGTGGAGGTCTTTGCTCGTGCAGCGGGTGGCTCAGGGCAGGAGCGCCCGAACATGCGCCACTTACTCCTGACCG
>Ga0209212_1005379_pt1 | contig 15290 bp, 10 predicted proteins | sample RifGroC2_FD_183996 | JGI IMG/M metagenome (GOLD analysis project Ga0209212, IMG submission 183996) | Groundwater microbial communities from Rifle, Colorado, USA - Groundwater C2 (SPAdes) (version 2) | ecosystem: Environmental > Aquatic > Deep subsurface > Groundwater | place: Rifle, Colorado... | reverse complement strand
CCCTTAAAAAATATTTTTAATACAGAGGTGAAATAATCTCTTGATTGCTGGAATCAAGACCTATGGTGGGCTTACGAGCCATCTGGGAAATCCGGATGGTGGGGGATCGCTACTGTCTGAATTGCAGTGGCATAGCTCACATTTTACCTTGACGGGCAGGAAATACGTAATTATACTCAAAGCCAACAAGAAATTCTCGTTATAGATGCGATGGCTCTTATTTAAACGATGAAGCGGCCTTCTTTGCTTCATGCTTATCCGTTTTGAGGCAATAGGCAAATGGGCTTTTGAAGATTGGAGAAAACCGCCAGACCCATCGTAACTTTTCGAACTGAGGTCGCCCTATGAAAGAAAGTCCTGTAAATAACAAAATTCCCGTGCGACTTAGAAAAGAACCGCTCATTGAAGCGGTATGGGAAGTCCGGTTTACCAGTGAAAAACAAAATGTTGCCGATCTGCTGCCCGGATTGATATACAATGCTATTCCAGGCCGTTACCCAAATATTGTCCGACTTCCCGTTGCCGATATTCCAGCGCCGATAGCGGAACGGGACCCCAACCTGCGCTACGTTCCGAAGATCAGGTTGGAAGGGGATAATCAGGCCATCCAGATCGGCGAACACGTGCTTTCCTTGAGTTGTCGTCGTCCCTATTCGGGGTGGAAAAGCTTTTCTGCTGACATTCGAAATCTTATCGCTGTAGGTCGGGAAACAGGGCTAATCAATCATCTGGATCGGTTTTCGCTTAAGTATATCGACCTGATTCAGTTGGTGCAGCCGCCGGATCTCTGTGTCCTCAATATTGACTTGAAACTGGGCGGACATCCTGTCGCCAAGCAGCCGGTGCAACTCCGAACCGAAATCATTGAGGAAGGGCTAATTCATATCATACAAGTAGTTTCTCCCGCGGAGGTATCTCTTCCCGGAGACGCCACCAGGCCGGAAGGCGTGCTCTTGGATATTGACACCATCGCTTCTTTCAAGGAGGATGGTTCTTGGGGCGACGTAGAAAAGAGGCTTGATGTGGCTCATTCAGCTTCGAAAAAGATTTTCTTTGATTTATTGACGGCGGAAACCATCGCGCGCTTGGAACCGGAATATCCGGAATAAAAGAGGTGAATCGCAATGACGTTGACAGAGTGCTTGACACAGAATTCTCAGTCGCGGAACACCCATGCCGTTGCTTTTACCCCGGCGTATGAACCGTGGATCGGATCGAACGGAGGGCGCTTCATTTTCGGTTTGTTCCCTGAGACGATGTCGTGGCTGGGTCATATCTTGTGGTCGGGCAGCATGGAAATGGGCAGTTGGCAGACGACGGTGGTGACTTCGCCCGGCAAACACGAAAAATTCATTCCGCGTACGGTTTTGGGCTTAAAACTGCTGGCTTTACGCAATCGCGCCATAGCATCCGGAATGAGGCTATTGTGTGAAGACGAAGTCCTTGAAGAAGTACGGTATCGTCGCGGAGAGTTTGAAAATGGCGAATCGGACGTATCTTGATTCCAGCGTTTTGATAGCTGCGTTCCGTGGTGATAACGCGGTTGCGGTTCGGGCCTTGGAAATCCTGGACGATCCCGAACGGCAATTCGTGGTCAGTGACTACCTCCGCCTGGAGGTACTTCCAAAGCCCACATTTCTCGGGCGTCACGAAGAAATTCAGTTTATGCAAACCTTCTTGGAAGAGGCGGCGGAAGATGTTCCATCTTCGCAGGAACTGACGGGGCATGCCGTGAGCTTGGCATCCCAATACGATATGACCCCCGTCGATGCTCTTCATGTCGGCTCTGCGGTTACGGCTGCCGTAGATGAACTCGTCACGATAGAAAAGGCGACAAAACCCATGTGCCGCATCCGAGAAATCAAGGTGGTATCTTTACACTCTGCAAACCACTCGACATGAAGTGGGTGCCTTGAAAGACGATAGTCCACGGAATCGAACGGCCGGTGGTTTTTACCCTCAAACCTGCGCCGCCCGGCATGCGGGTCCACACCGGCGGAAACTTGGAGGAGGCGCTCAAGGAGGCGAACGTCCTCTAGGGCAGAGAGCGGGTCTGCTGCATGCGCTCCTGGATGATGCTCACCGGCACCAACGCCCCCATCCTGGACGCGCCGACGAACCAGATGGACATAGAATCGCTTTTGACGCCCAAGAACCATTATCCATGGCGCAATCGGCCGCTCCTTCTCATGCCACCGCCCGCGCATGTACTTCGTCGAGGAGCAGCACCAGTTCGTCAACCTGCATGGACGTGAAGAGCCCGTCGGGACCGGTTGGGGTGATGTCGGTGAAGGGAGATTCATAAAGCAGCGCGGCATCCATGACCCCGTGTTCGGTCAGGTGGTTTATGATCAGATCCACGAATTCGATCTGGTTCGCGCCCAGCGTCTTGCGAGAAAGAAACCCGGCCAGCGCCTCTTTGGCGGCCCCACGATCCATACCCACCAGTGACCGCACAAACAGACCGAGACCGTGCGATTCGGCCTTGGCCCGCGCGATTTCTTCGGTGGCGCCGATGCCACTCTCGGCAAGCATTCGCTCCAACTCCTCAAGATCCGTGGTTGTCAATGCCCTGTTCATGCGCAGCTTGTGAATGGCCACATGATCCTGATGCGCACGGAGGAAGGCGCGGGCCTTGGCGCGAAACTTTTCAAAATCGCCGGCGGCGGCGAAGCCGGGCATGTCGATGTCCGTCTCGCCGCCCATCTCGTCCTCGAAGTCGGTGTAGACAGGTTTGCGCTTCTGTTTATCGATCAGCTTTACCAGTGACCGCAGGCGCCTGCGCACCCGCTCCAGCATCGGAATCGTGACATCCTGCCACCATTCATCCGTCTGCATATCCTGAATCAGCGGCATTTGCTCCCGCACCATGGGTATGGCCGACTTTTCCTCAAGCAAACCGGCGATGGCCCGGACCTGTTCGCGTAGCCGCTCGAAGGCCGGTTCCGCGCGCAGGAGCGCCAATTCCAGGTTGAGGAGGAGTAGGTCAAACCGCTTGGCCTCTTCCGCCTCGGCTTCAAGCTCCGCTGGCAGACCGGCGACCTGGGCGGCCAGTTCCCGGAGCTCTTCAACCGTAAGAACCGTCCAACGATCGGGCTTGGCATACTTTTCCACCCACCGCCGCTTGGGACGGACGACGAAATTGTCCGGATTCATCGCCGCGACCTCGCCATGAAGCTGGTCCGCAATGGCGCGTCGCACCCCGATCTCGGTGGCCGGATCGCCGTAAAGGTCACGGGAACCCTGGATCATCGTGACAGCTCCTTCCGTAAAGCATCTTTTGTCCAGTTCTGCGAGCAGCTCCAGCCGTGTCGTAAACAATTTCTTTCCCAGCGATTCTTCAAGCGCTCCTTCGGTTGTCTCCGGATTCTGGCTGAAGAATTCCAGGTTTTGACAATAATCGAAGATGAAGAAGAACCGCTTGTCCTCTCCCGGCCCGAACAGGTCCGGGCAGAGTCTCGTGCCGCGTCCCAGCATCTGCCAGAACTTGGTCTTGGATCGCACCAGTTTGAAAAAGACCAGGTTGACGACCTCCGGGATGTCGATGCCTGTATCGAGCATGTCCACCGAGACGGCAATGTGCGGCGCCTTCTCCTTGCCCGAGAAGTTGTCGATCAGATTTTGGACGTACTCGGTCTTGAAGGTGATGGCACGGGCGAACTCGCCCCTGAAGTGGGGATAGTTCACGTTGAACCGCTCGGCGATGAACTCGGCGTGCGCCTGATTCTTGGCAAAGAGGATCGTTTTACCCAGCCGGTCGCCGCCGGCCACCTTGAGCCCCCGGGTCATCAGATGAGCCAGCACCTTGTCCACCGTGTCCTTGTTGAAGAGCCACAAGTTTAGCGCCTGGGGTTCCACGCGCTCCGGTACTTGCCCCTCTTCGTCCCATTCCAGTGCGTCCCACTGATCCTTCTCGTCTTCCGGGAGGTCGTCGTAGGTGATTCCCTCGCGCAGGAATTTGAGCGTTACCGACACGGCCTTGTGCCGCACAAGGTGCCCATCGTCCACGGCTTCCTGCAATCCATAATTATCGGTCGGAACACCGTTTTCCAGGTCGAACAGCCGGTAGGTATTGCGGTCCACCTCATCCTTGGGCGTGGCGGTCAGACCCACCAGCAGAGAATCGAAATAATCAAAGATGGATCGATATTTATGGAAGACCGAACGATGCGCCTCGTCGATGACGATCAGATCGAAATGGCCGACGCCGAAGCGTCGCCGGCCGTCGAGGGTTTCGTCGATCAGTCCCATCATGGTCGGATAGGTCGAGACGTACACGCGCCCTTCGGCATCTTTCTCGGTGACGAGGTTCACCGGCGCCGCATCGGGCAGGTGTCTCTTGAAGGCGTTGACTGCCTGCCTGACCAAAGCCACCCGGTCGGTCAGGAACAGAACCCGTTTGACCCAATGGCACCGCATCAGCAGATCGCAGAGGGCGATGACCGTGCGGGTCTTCCCCGCCCCGGTCGCCATCACCACCAGCGCCTTGCGGTCCCTGTCCCGTTCGAAGGCCTCACCGATGCGCCGGATGCAGCGCGTCTGGTAGTACCGATCGACGATTGCCTCGTTGATTGCTGACTTGGCGAGCGCTTTTCGGCTGGAACGCCGCTGGATGAGGAGTTCTAACTCTTCCTTCTTGTAGAATCCCTGCACCTGTCGGGGCGGGTAGCTCGCGTCGTCCCACAGCCAGTGGTCATAGCCGTTCGAGTAGAAGATTACCGGCCGCCGGCCGAACCGCGCCTCCAGGCAGTCGGCGTAGAGCTTCGCCTGCTGCTGGCCGACCCGCGGGTCCCGCTTGGTGCGCTTGGCCTCCACCAGGGCGAGCGGCTTGCCGTCGTCTCCCCAGAGAACGTAATCGACGAATCCCTTGCCCTGGGTGTTGGGCATGCCGCTGACCTCGAACTCCCGCTCTTGAGGAGAAGCGAGCGTCCAGCCCGCTTCCCGAAGCAGGAGGTCGATGAAATGATCGCGGGTTTCCGCTTCGGAATAGTCGTGGGCGTCCGGCTGGGCAAGACCGGCTTTTCGGATCGCGGCCACCTCGGCCCGCAGGCGTTTGAGCTCCTCGTCCAGCAGGGACTTGTCGGCCAGAAGCGCTGTGAGTTTTTCGTCTCGTTCGAGGAGTTCGGCGTCCAGCCGTTGCAACTGATCGAGGGTCTGCCTGGGGATAGATGGAAATTCTTGAAGCGAGGCGGGATCAAAGACCAGTTCCGGCGAGGGCTTCGCGCCCCGTGCGTAGGTACGGGCGAGCCAGTAGCCGATATGGAACAATTCGCCGACCGCCGTGAGCGCGTCCGCCGGCGGAATGGGACGCGGGCTGTGCACCGCCTGGTTGCCGAGACGGGCGATGATTCGCGCCTTGTTGAACACCGCCTCGCCCGCCAGCTCCTTGAAGGTTGGTTCATGGATCAGCGCGCTCAGGTTGTCCTGGTAGGGTATCTTCAAGGAGGGGTCGTGCTTGTAGAGCCAGGCCACCGTCAGCTCCAGGGAGCGGCGGGCATAGAAGCAGGCGGTTCGCGGATCGGGATGTACGGCCGCTTCGGCCTTTTCAGCGGCTTCGAAAACGGCGGGCCATTCCGCCTGGAGGAACGTAAAGTGGCTCAAGACATTACCCCCTTTATTACCCTCTTTTAAGAGACATTACCCTAATCCTTTGTCCACTTTGCGCCCGGACCGCGACCGATGCCCTCGATGCTATCTCCAGTTACCCCGAAAGAAATCCATAGACCTTACCCTTGGGCATATCTTTGACCCGTCTAAAGAACTCGGTTTCCGTGATTTGTGTCGGCCAATCGAGATTGATGGAGAAAAGAAATTCCTTCTTCTCGGGAAGCTTCTTCACATCCAATGCACCCAACTGGATCAGATAATTCAGGTCGCGAGAGAGCGCCTTCCCCGGGTTCTTGACGGAGTAGAATTGCCGGGTCCTGATGGAAATTTCCGCAAGGTGGACCTCACCCACGTCCAGCAGCAAGTTCAATATCTGTAAATGGCGCGCGGACATCACGCGCTTGCGCGGCGACTGCAAGCGTCCGAAAAGGTCGTTCATCGTGTTGCGGTAGAGGGCTTTTGCGACCTGCTGCCGGATTTCGGCGAACAGACGTTGGCACTGATTCTCGATGCCCTTAAGCGCAAACTTCAGAAAGGGTGTTAGATCGTGGTTTCTGTCCCACGTTTCATTAAGAGCGGTCAGATAAGCCGTTTTGTTCTCGTAGTAGTAATTGGACATGGCGATGAACAGGGTGTCGCGCAGGCCGGTCCTCTGAAGCATCAACGCCTCCAGTGCCCGTGCGGTCCGTCCGTTGCCGTCCAGGAAAGGGTGCATGGCGGCGAAATGGTAGTGCAGGGCCAATGCCTGGATGAGCGGATCGTGATGGTTAAAGACCGTTCGCATCGCCGCGTCCAGTTGACGCATGGTTTCGGTACATTCATCGCCGCCCGCTGCACCGCGGTGCCTCGGTGAGCCGAACGTGACGTTTTCGTCGTGACCTCTCAATTTCCCGTGTGCACAGTGGTCGTCATCGCATCCGGTAACAATCCGCCGGTGAACCTCGAAGACCAGCGCTTCGTCCACCGGGCGGTCGCCGGGAAGCTGGGCGATCCAGCGGTAGGTCGCTACAGCCGCCGCCGCTTGCCTCTGAGAGCGGGTCTCCAACTGCTCCGGCGTCTCACGCATCGCCGCATCCAGTTCCCTTTCCGTAAACTCCGCACCCTCGATTCGCGACGTTCCTGCCACCTCGCGCTTGAGCTGGATTTTCTGCAATTCTTCCGCCCAACTCCGCTGGTAAGGAATCTGCGTCAAGGCCAGCATCGCCGCCTTTGCGCCCATCAACTCATCAAGGAGCGACATTGTCTCGTAGCAAATCCAATTTTGGGGGATCGTGTATCGTGCAATCATGATGGCATTGTAGACGATTTCATTTCCACGTCAAGGCAAATATGTAAATCTATAATAACAAAATATATCAATAAGTTAAACTTTAAAACCCAGAGTCTCGGCTCGTTTCATTTCCCATTTCATTTCCATCTCGTTTCCTCATAATTCCCCCCGGAAGGCGCGGTGCTGGAGGCTTGCGAAAAGGCCGTCCATCTCCGCCAGTGAGGCGCGATGCGCTGCATTCAGCTTCTCCACGGCGGCAATCCGGCGGGCGAATTCGCGCTGAAGGGCGAGGGGTGGGAGTGGGACGACCGCTGATTGAAGCTGCCCGCCGCTCACGTTTGGTTGGGCGGCACCCCAGGCGAGTTGCCATAGAAAGCGTTGGTAGAAATCAGAGCGGAGTAACCCAAGCAGAAAGTCTCTCTGAATCATTTCCGCGTTAGTGATACGGTAGTTGCCAACACGTTGATTTTGGTAAAGGTCTTCACTGCATTTCAACGGAACGACGCCAAGCTTGCCGGTGGTGGCTCCGGACATAGCTATAAGGATGTCTCCAGGATGGACTTTAAACATCGCACCCTTTCCAAGTTTCGCTTCCGGAATTCGAGCGACATCCGATAGATCTATTCCATCCCGATCAAGGTTAGAGATACGAACAACTGCTTTGCCTTCTGAGGAAAAATCATCGGATTTGAATGCGTAGCCGCCAATGACTTTCAAAACTTCGCCCAGTTCGACAAGAGGGAAGCCTTTCGGATTTGTTCCCGGGTCGCCGAAGAGGTCGAGTAAGATGGTTTGGGTGAGTGTGTCGAGATGGGCGAGGGCGGTGCGGCGCTTGGCCTTGAGAGCCTCCGCCCGGTCCAGCACCGCCGAAATCTGCCGTTGCTCCTCCAAGGATGGGAGAGGGATTCGGGACTCGAAAATAATACGATCAGAAACAGCGGGATAGTTTGCTCCCGTCGCCTTTTTTACCATTTCCTTCACGAACGTTGGCGATTTAACCCACTGAAACAGATAGGCGCCGTCGATAGAATTATTGCGTGGTCGAAGGACACAGAAGCCTGTTGAAGCTGTTGATCCGTCAAGTTCTTCAGACACTAGCGCCACGCCATTCAAGTTGGGACGTACAGTGGCGACGAGAATATCGCCTTTCGTAACGAGTTGACGGGCACGACTAGGCGCGTCCCCGCATACGACTTTTCGTGCTCCAACAATCGTTTTTGTATCCTGGTCGATTGCGCTCAGGTCAATGTAATTGAAGATGTCATCTGGTACAGAGCGCAAAGGACTCCACGTTTTAGCACAGTCAACCACATCACCAATCGTGACTGTTTTATAGCAACTCATCCCAGCATCCCCTCCAACTCCTTCATCCCATCTTGAATTTCCGCCTCCAGCTTTGCCAAGTCGGCGAGAATTTCCTGCGGCGGGCGGTGCATCACCTCTTCGTACACCACCTCCTTGTAGCGATTCAGGCTGAGGTCGTAGCCCTGGGCGGCGATGTCGGCCTTGGGGACGCAGAAGCTCTGGGCGGTCCGGGGTCGTTCGCGCTCGGCGCCGTCGCGTTGGGACCAACGGACGAGGATGTCGGGCAAATTGTTCTTGGCGTGTTCCGCTTCGGTGAGCGGCTCCTTGGGGACGGGGCCGAGCTTTTCCTCGGAGAGCAGCGGCGTGCGCTTGTCGTCGAGGCTCCAGCCATCGGCGACGACGTCGTAGAACCAGACGTGGTCGGTGCCGCCGGAGTTGGTTTTGGTGAAGAGGAGGATGGCGGTGGAGACGCCGGCGTAGGGTTTAAAGACGCCGCCGGGCAGCGAGATCACGGCGTCGAGCTTCTGCTCCTCTACCAGGAGGCGGCGCAGCTCCTTGTGGGCCTTGCTGGAGCCAAACAGGACGCCGTCGGGCACGATGACGGCGGCGCGGCCGCCCGGTTTGAGCAGGCGGAGGAACAGAGCGAGAAAGAGCAGCTCCGTCTTCTTGGTCTTGACGATCTGCAGGAGGTCCTTGGCGGTGTTCTCGTAGTCCAGGGAGCCGGCGAAGGGCGGATTGGTCAGGACGAGGGTGTAGCTCTCCTCGTTGTCCGCATGGTCCTGGGCCAGCGAGTCGCGGTAGCGGATGTCGGGGTTCTCCACGCCGTGGAGGAGCATGTTCATCGAGCCGATGCGGAGCATCGTGTTGTCGAAGTCAAAGCCGTGGAACAGCCGCTGGTGAAAGTGTTCCCTGAGCTTTGGGTCGTGGAGGAGATCCGGATAGCGCTCGCGTAGGTACTCGCCGGCGGCGACGAGAAAGCCGGCCGTGCCGCCTGCCGGGTCGCAGAGGATGTCGTTCGGCGTGGGCGCGGTCAGCTCGACCATGAGACGGATGATGTGGCGCGGGGTGCGGAACTGTCCGTTCTGGCCGGCGCTGGCGATCTTGCCGAGCATGTATTCGTAGAGGTCGCCCTTCGTGTCGCGATCCTCCATCGGCACCTGGTCGATCAGGTCCACTACCTTGGCCAAGAGCGCCGGGGTGGGGATGGTGAAGCGGGCGTCCTTCATGTGGTTGGCGTAGGTGGAGCCGTTCCCGCCCAGCGTGCGCAGGAAGGGGAAGACGTGCTCGTCCACGACGGCGAACATGTCAGCCGGGGGAAAATTCTTGAAACGCGACCAGCGCAGATCCTGGTAGGGGCGGCCCTTGGGGTCGTTCCCCTCGGGGAAGACGCGGCGCTCCATCGGCTGTTTGAGCCGGGTGGATCTGTTCTCCTCCAGCGTGTGCAGGTCGTCCAGCCGCCGAAGGAAGAGCAGGTAGGTGATCTGCTCGATCACTTCGAGCGGGTTGGAGATTCCCCCGGACCAGAAGGCGTCCCAGATGCGGTCGATTTGATTGCGAAGTTCACCAGTGAGCATAGGTGGTATTCGGTCCTCTCAAAGTCGGCATTATTGCGGGTCAACAATACTCCCGCCATTCTGTATCAGTCGCTTTAATTTCAGTCACATGGATGTACTCCAAGATAGTGTATTCAATATCACACTTTGTTCATCATTAGATATATAATTTTACGAGGTTGTACTTTTTATAGGCCGGTAGTGTTCTGGATAGAAGGCGCGAGAGACGCCGGTGGTAACGGAACGGAGGATTACCCTTCAAGAAGATATTCTCGTCCGGTGGTGCATTCAGGCGTGTGCCGCGGACTCAGTTGTGCTCACGGGTCTTGCGGCAGGCGATATTGAGCCACTCCTCCATGATAAAGCCGAGGCGCCATACGGTGGTGGCAAGGTAGGTGAGGTGGCCGTCGGCGTCAAGCGCCAGATTTGCCTGGCACTTCTTCTCGAACTCGGCGAGGCGTTTCTTGTCGTCGCTGTCAGTCAATTGATTACCAACAATTATGTTGCCAACTATTTTGTTGGAAAAAATAGTTGACAAAAACAATTGCCCATGTTATCCAACGAAAAAGTTGGCAACAAATCTGTTGGCAACAAATGCTGCTTAAAGGAGGGAACTTATGACGGGAGGGTTAAAAAATAAATATGGTCCATGGGTAAGCGGCGAGCAATTTTTTGACCGTGAGGCAGAACTGGAGCATTTGATCAGGTTGCTTGACGAGGGGAACAGTATTTTGATTGTCGCTCCCCGCCGGGTGGGAAAGACCAGCCTTGTGCGCGAAGCCTTCCGTCGCATGGAAGAGAGGGGCCGGGATGATTTGTTGTTCGTCGATGTTCAGGACTGCTCCTCACCACAGGATGTGATTGTCTCACTCTCTCTTGCTGCACAACCCTATAAGCACCTATGGATAAAAGTCACCGAAACGTTCTCCGCGTTCCTCAAGCAAGTGGAAAGCGTCCAGATACCCGATACCTTCGGAATTAAATTGCGCGAAGGATTGACAGGTGATTGGCAGGCCAAAGGACAGACGATTCTTCATAACCTTTCCCAAACAGACACACCTCTCACCATTTGTCTGGATGAATTGCCCATCATGCTGTCGCGTCTTCTGCAACCGACAACGTCAGAAACATATCCATCCAAAAGAGCTACAGCGGATGTTTTTCTCTCCTGGCTGCGCCAGATGATGCTGCAACATCAAGATAAGCTGCGTTTTATCGTCTGCGGCTCCATCGGTCTGGAACCGATCCTGAAGCGACATCGCTTGAGCCATACGATCACGCAGTTGAGGCCCTTTCCTTTGGAACCCTGGAGCCGGGAAACGGCCGAGTCCTGTCTAAACGCCTTGGCGAACTGTTATGGTTTGGAATGGGAGCACGCGTCGCGCAATATGCTTCTGAATAAACTTGGTTCCTATATCCCGCACCATGTCCAGATGTTTTTTGGAATGCTGCACGAGGATTGTGAAAAACGCAAAAATTTTCGTCCTGCTCCTGAAGATATCAATCGTGTCTATCAATCCTCGATGCTCAGTACACGCGGGCATGCCGAGTTGGCAACGTATGATGAAAGGTTGCAGCGCGTCTTGGAGAAGGAGGCCGTCCCACTGGCTTTGGATCTGTTGACGGAAGCGGCCATGGCCGATGGCCTAAAAGTTGACAAGGCTCGCCTGCTGATGCAAAGGGCCGAGTTGGCCGACGGCGAAACCCTTCTCAGCGAAGTACTCGATGTTCTCATCCATGATGGATATCTTGCATGGAACGAAGACAGGACAACGCTACGGTTTGTCTCATCATTGGTCAGGGATTGGTGGAAAAGAAGCTTTGAACTCAAATATAGGCCGCTTTAGGGAGAGGATATCATGACACCAGTAAAATTAATCAAGCACAACCCCATGTTTCTGAGCGAAACGGAGTTAGAAGCCTCTTTTGTGGTGAGGGAGGCGGAACTGGGTTCTTTGCTGCGTATTGTTCGGGAAAACGACGGTCCGACAAACCAGCATGTGATTGTCATCGGAACCCGAGGCATGGGTAAAACGATGCTCGTCCGCCGGTTGGCTCTGGCGATCCAAAAAGACGTGCTCTTAGGCGGGAAATGGTATCCTGTTGTACTTTCAGAGGAGATTTACGATGTGGCCGGCGAAGGGGAGTTATGGCTGCGTGTTCTCGAAAGGATCGCCATAAAGGAAAGAGAGGCTAAAAGGGATCATCTTCGCTGGCTTCAACGTTACGAAACCCTACGAAAGGAGATGGATGGAAAAAGGCTTAAGGTTCAAACGCTGGCCGCCCTGAGTGAATTCGTGACCGAACGGCGCGCCAAACTACTGGTTGTTGTCGAAAATCTGCAGATGATCCTGGGAGAACAATCGGGGACCAATGATGCCTGGGACCTCCGCCAAACCCTCCTGAACAACCCCGAGGTGATGATGATTGCCACTGCAACCATGCGCTTCGGGGAGATCATGAACGCGGAGAAGGCAAACTTTGAACTGTTCCGAGAAATCACATTGGCACCGCTTTCCACCGATGATTGCCGCGTGTTGTGGCGCTATATCACGGATGAAGAACTGGCAAATGAGCGGATCAGACCGATGGAGATCCTGGCCGGAGGAAGCCCCCGCCTCCTGGCCATCCTGGCAGATTTCGCCAAAGGCCGATCCCTGGGCGAACTGATGGAAGACCTCGTCATCCTCATCGATGATCATACAACCTACTTCAAGGCCAATGTGGAATCCCTTCCCCCTATGGAACGAAGAGTGTTCGTTACGCTCGCCGAGATATGGGAACCGGCGGAGGCGCGCCAGGTAGCTGATCGCTGTCGCCTGAGCGTCAACACCGCCAGTGCGATGCTCAAAAAGCTTGTGGGAAGAGGCGCGGTTTCGGAGGTAGGAAAGGTGGGACGGAAAAATCTCTACCAGATCGTCGAGCGGCTCTACAATATCTATCACCTCATGCGTCTTTCAGGGGTGGAGGCGGATCGCGTGCGGGCCTTGGTCCGCTTCATGGTCCCTCTTTATGGGAAAGAACGAGTGGCATGTGCCCTCGCTGACGAGGCTTGCAGCCATGAAGGAGAGGACCGTCTTTCCTGGATCGAGGGTTACAGGTCGATTCTGGATGAGGCTTCCCGGGAGGAAGGAGGGATTGATCGGTTGTTCAAAGCGACACCCAAAGCCTTTTTCGAACTTCCGGAGGTATCTGAAGTTTTCAAAAAATATACAAGGACATCGGCTGAAGTCGAACTGCAAGACAACGAAGCCAAATTATGGGATCGTGTGATAGCGGCACTTGAAAAGGGCGACTTTCAACATGCTTTGGGTACGCTGGATCTGATCCTTGAGCTCTATCGTAAATCGGGATCGGATGAACCGAAAGCTCGTTTGGGAATAGCCTCTGCGCTCGTGGGCAGGGGGGCTGCCTTGGGAAGGCTTGGCCGCGGGGAAGAGGCGATCGCGGTTTGCGACGAGGTGATCGGCCGTTTCGGGGATACTGACGAGCTTCTCCTGCGTGAGGATGTAGCCCACACTTTCATGATCAAGGGGACTACCTTTGGAAGCCTTGGCCGAAGGGAAGATGAAATCACGGTTTACGACGAGGTGATTAGCCGTTTCGGAAATGCTGAAGAGCTATCCCTGCGTGAGCAAGTAGCCAGTGCGCTCGTGAGAAAGGGGTTTGCCTTGAGAAGCCTTGGCCGCGGGGAAGAGGCGATCACGATTTACGACGAGGTGATCAGCCGTTTCAGGGATGCTGAAGAGCTTCCCCTGCGTGAGCGAGTAGCCAGTGCACTCGTGAACAAGGGATTTGCCCTGAGAAGCCTTGGCCGCGGGGAAGAGGCGATCGCGATTTACGACGAGGTGATCAGCCGTTTCGGGGATGCTGAAGAGCTTCCCCTACGTGAACGAGTAGCCCGTGCGCTCGTGAACAAGGGGTTTGCCTTGAGAAGCCTTGGCCGAGGGGAAGATGCGATTACGGTTTATGATGAGGCTATCAACCGTTTCGGGGATACTGAAGAGCTTTCCCTGCGTGAGCAAGTAGCCAGTGCGCTTGTGGGAAAAGGGTATGCCTTGGGAAGCCTTGGCCGAGGGGAAGATGCGATTACGGTTTATGATGAGGCTATCAACCGTTTCGGGGATACTGAAGAGCTTTCCCTGCGTGAGCAAGTAGCCCGTGCGCTTGTGGGAAAAGGGTATGCCTTGGGAAGGCTTGGCCGAGGGGAAGATGCGATTACGGTTTATGATGAGGCTATCAACCGTTTCGGGGATACTGAAGAGCTTTCCCTGCGTGAGCAAGTGGCCCATGCGCTTGTGAACAAGGGGGCTGCTTTGGGCAGCCTTGGCCGAGGGGAAGAAGCGATTGCGGTTTACGACGAGGTGATCAGCCGTTTCGGGGATGCTAAAGAGCTTTCCCTGCGTGAGGGTGTAGCCCGTGCGCTCGTGAACAAAGGGGTTGCCCTGCGAAAGCTTGGTCGAGGTGAAGGTGCGATCGCGGTTTACGACGAGGTGATCAGTCGTTTCGGAGATGCTGAAGAACTTTCCCTGCGTGAGCAAGTAGCTCGTGCACTCAACGAAAAAGCCTGGAAGGTGTATGAAACAGGTGATTCTTTAAAGGTAAACCAGGCCATTGCAGCCGTGGAAAAGGCCATTTCGATCATGCCACAAAACATGGCCTTTTACCATACACTGGCCTGCCTGCTTGGCCTTGCTTCCAGATGGGAAGAGGCCTTCGAACACGCGAAACGATTTTCGGATGATCAGGACATGATCGAAAAATGTTCTCAGGATATCCTGGCCTTCTTCGTGGATGCGGCCGCGACTGGCCAGGCCGAACCGGCCCTACGGGCAATCGAGGGAACAAAATCGGAACCTGCAATGGAGCCTCTGGTCGTAGCCCTTAAGATATCCGCGGGCAAGTCTTATCGAGCGCCCCGTGAGGTGGTGGAAATGACGAACGATATTCAAGGTAGAATCCTGCAACGGAGAGAGGTCCTTCACAGCAGGATAGTGAAATAGACTTTGGTCCTCGGTTGGGAAAACGAGGAGGTCCTTTCCCGACCCTCATTCATGGTCAGTTGTGCTCGCGGGTCTTGCGGAATTGGATATCGGGCCACTCCTCCATGATGAAGCCGAGACGCCATTCGCTAACGGCAAGGTATGTGAGGTGACCGTCGGCATCGAGCGCCAGATTCGCCTGGCACTTCTTCTCGAACTCGGCGAGGCGTTTCTTGTCGTCGCTATCAATCCAGCGGGCCGCGGCGTATTCGATCGGCTCGTAGGGGGCCTCCACGCCGTATTCGGTCTTCAGACGGGCCATCGTCACGTCGAACTGGAGGACGCCAACCGCGCCCAGGATATAATCGTTGCCCATCAGCGGCCGGAAGACCTGGACCGCCCCCTCTTCCGAGAGCTGGGCGAGCCCCTTGACGAGCTGTTTGATATTGAGCGAATTTTTGGTCCGGACCCGCCGGAAGTGTTCCGGGGCGAAGTTGGGGATCCCGGTGAACTGCAAGGGTTCCCCCTCGGTGAATGTGTCGCCGATCTGGATCGTCCCGTGGTTGTGGATCC
>Ga0209212_1005372_pt1 | contig 15303 bp, 16 predicted proteins | sample RifGroC2_FD_183996 | JGI IMG/M metagenome (GOLD analysis project Ga0209212, IMG submission 183996) | Groundwater microbial communities from Rifle, Colorado, USA - Groundwater C2 (SPAdes) (version 2) | ecosystem: Environmental > Aquatic > Deep subsurface > Groundwater | place: Rifle, Colorado... | reverse complement strand
CACGAAAGTCACGGCCCTGGCCGGCCACCAGCCGATGACGCCGGAGGGACGCCCGTTGTCGGCAAGCAGTTCGTATCGCTCCGTTTCCACGGCGCCGACCAGCGCGTAGCGTGTGGGGAAATCGAAAGCCGCGGAGGCGTCGGCTTTGTCCGGAGCGGAGCCGGTGCCGTCTATCCAGTCGGTAACCAGCCGCCGGTTCCCGTCATAATATTCTCCTACGCTGAATTCGGGGGCTGAAGCCGCGTTGTAAAGCTGCACGTAACGGGCCGGGTAGCCTTTCACCATGTCGTAGCGCCAGCCGTCGAAGCCGATGTCTTTGCGCAGCCAGCGCAGGAAAGCCTTGGCGTCCTCCTGCACCTTCGGGTTCCGGTGGTCCAGGTCCCTCGCCCCGAAGTCGCCCTGCCCCTCGTCCCCGAAACGGCTGCGGGGGAGGTTCGCATAGGGCGGCTGCGCCCAGACCTCGTCGTCGTTGACTATCGTGTCGCTGGGCCAGTCCGGGTTCTTAAAGTCCAGCCAGTTAGTGCTGCCATTGCGGTGGTTCAACACTATATCAGCCAGCACCTTCACCCCGGCGGAATGCATGGCGTTAACAGCTTCGGTAAGCGCCGCTTTCTTTCCCCATTGTGAATCCAGGTTATACCACTCCCGCGGATAATAGCTGCCTGCGGAGACCGGGGGGAACCAGACCAGGCCGAAGCCGGCGGCGGCTACTTCCGCAGCTTTGCCCGACAGCACGCCCCACCAGCCGCGCGGCGGCTTGTACCAGTAATCGTCCGCGTACCAGTGAAATCCCTGCAGCATGACCAGGCCGCTGCCCGAGGCGTAATCCCGGGCTCCTTTAACGGAGGGGGAAAGCGCAGGCCCGTGCGCCGCGACTGGCGCAGCGAACTCGGCAGCGGACGAAAGAACTGGAGGGGAATTAAAGGCCGCCGCCGCGCTATCCCGCGCGCTTTCAAACTCGACGGCATAGAGGGAGCCCGGCAACCCGAATGCCGCGGCTGTAATGCCCAGGAAAAGTCTCCTGAGAACGCAGCTTCGCCGCGACACACGCCCGTCTTTTTTTTCCTTGGTCATGATCTCACCGTGTCAGGTCCTTAATGCGAGGCGAATACCGCCGCGCCTATCTTGTCGGCGAGGGAGGGGTCGTCGATAAAGGGATTCCGGTTCCCCTGGAACTGCTGCACCAGATCGTTACGTGACCTCTCGGCCGCGTCGGGGGGGTCCAGCCTGTTCCATTCCAGGAACATGGGCACCTGCTTGACCCAGAACTCGTTATAGTCCATCCCCTGCCGGATGCTCCGGTCATGATAGGCCAGGACAAAATAGAGCACGGACCGCGCAACATTGCCCTTGGTCGGGTCGCAGGGTTCGAAACCCTCCTTGCCCCGCTTCGAGCCGCAGGACGTGGAATAATCCGGCTTAGCGACCATCGAGAAGCGGACATTGCCCCTGCGTGAATTAGGTGTGGAGAAGGTAGGGCCCAGGTTGAAAAGGTCCGAGACCATCGGGAGGGAGCTCTTGAAATAGCTCTGCGGCCAGATATGCTCGGCGTTTATTATGGAATCCACGACCCCGTCCCCGTTCAGGTCCGACCGCTCGGGATAATCTCCGCCGTTAGAGCTGGTGCCGTTGACGCAGACGCGCGAATAGAACGTGATGATACCGGGAGCTCCGTTGCAGATAACGTTGTCCGCCCTGGAATACATATAGGCTTTGGCTTCGCCGTAGCTCACGTCGCGCTTCGGAACGGCGGCGTGCAGCGCCTGGAACAGCGCCTCGCCGGAGAGCTCCGCCAGGGCGGGCGCGGCCGGGGCGGGGATGGAGGCCGCCGCCGTAACCGGCGCCGCGCCAAGCAGGTTCAGGGATTCAAGGGCCGGTATTTCTTCTGAATTGTATCCGGAAGCCGAAAGGAAGGAACTGCAGAACAGCGTAAAAACAAAAAGCACAGACCTCATCGAGACTCCTCCTGATGCGGCGGCCGTGAGGCCGCGGTAAGGTCGGTGCTAACAGAAAAAGTTTACACTCGCCGCTGATATCTGTCATGGGCCGAAAGGCCCATCCCGCACTGGGCCTTTGGGGAAAAGACAAAATCACCTCCGGCGTTAAACCGGAGAGCTGAATATAAAAATCATCGCCGGACTTTTTTTTACTAGAATATCGGGGTGCCTGCGACCGAAAACGAATTTGATCTTTTGAAGCGCTTCGCCGACGGCGACGAGGACGCTTTTGCCGCCGTATTGGCGCGCTGGGAAAAACCGCTGATAAACTTTATCTACCGCCTGATACCAGAGAGGACCGAGGCTGAGGACATCGCCCAGGAAGTATTCCTCAAAGTGGCCGCCGCGGCCGCCGGCCTGCGCCAACAGGCAAAATTCTCGACCTATCTTTACCGCATAGCTTACAACCTTGCCGTCGACCGGATAAGACGGAGGAATGTCAGGACGGCCGCCGCTCCCGTCGTCAGTCTGGACGAGACCACGGATAACGACTCGGGAGAAAGCCTGAGCCGCCAGGTGCCGGACCCCTCCGACCTGCCGGCCGACCTCCTGCGGGAACGCCTGGAGACCAGGCGCTCCGTAGAAAGCGCCCTGGCCGAACTGCCCGAAAACCAGCGCGCGGCCATGATCCTGAAAGTCTATGAAGACCGCTCTTACGCCGAGATCTCCGAAATACTCGGCGTTTCCGTGCCGTCGGTGGAGTCTCTTCTGTTCAGGGCCCGCCAGAACCTGAAAAGCCGGCTCAAACCCGAAAGCGCCTGACGAACCGCCCGGAACCAGCCGCCTGCCCACGCCTACACGGCACACCCGGCATCCTTATCTCCGCCCCAAAACCTGCCGCAAGTTTCCGTAAGATCCTGCGTTTAAGCAAAACGGGAAGGACTCGGCCTTTTATCGGTCGCCCCAAGTTATGAAAATATCCCACAGAATAACTATAGGATTCCTGATCCCCACGCTTCTTGCAGGACTTCTCTGCCACATTTATATGACCAAGTGCCAGGAAACAGGCAGGGAGCAGGAGCGCATATTTCTTTCAGTCATAGGGCCGCTGGGCGAGCTGGAACGGACGAGACTGAAAGACGCCGGACAACCGGCAAGCGAGAAAGCCCGGCAAAGCTTCATTCAAGCCCGCAGTCGCTTTGACAAATTTATGCGTATGGTTGAATACTCGCAATATGCATTTATAGCTGTTTTGCTTTTGCTGCTTATCTATACGCTCAAAACTATCCTGCTCCCAGTAAGGAATATGGCCATCGCCGCGCAGCGCCTGCGCGAGGGGCACCTGGGGGTAAAGGTGCCGGTCAGCGCAAATGACGAGCTAGGATCCCTGGCCAGAGCTTTCAACTCCATGTCGGCCGGGTTGAAGGAGCGCGAGGAACAGATGAGACTCTCGAACAGGGAACTCCAGGAGGCGCTGACCAAGATCAAAACCCTGCACGGCCTGCTGCCGATCTGCGCCTCCTGCAAAAATATCCGCGACGACGACGGTTACTGGCATAAAGTCGAGACTTATCTCAGCGAGCACTCGGACCTGAAATTCACCCACGGGCTCTGCGAAGTTTGCATGAAGAAACTTTACCCGCAGTTCGCCGAAGAGGATAGTAACGACGGTCAAATAGTTCGCTAAAGCGGCAAGAGGGGCTTATTAAGCGACACAATCCGCCGCTTGGAAAACTCCGATGAATTTGCCACAATAGGCGGAATCGAAGATAAGGGGGGGCTTATGATCAATTACGGGTTCACAAAAGAACTGGAGATTCCTTTTGACGAAGCGGTAGCGGCCGTGACCGCGGCCCTGAAAAAGGAAGGGTTCGGCGTGCTGACAACAATAGACGTGCGCGAGAAGTTCAGGGAAAAGATCGGCGTTGATTTCAGGAAATACGTCATACTCGGCGCCTGCAGCCCGGCGAACGCCTTCAGGGCGATAAAAGCCGAGGAGAACATCGGGCTGCTGCTGCCGTGCAATGTGATAGTGCATGAAAAGGCCGGGCGGTCGGCCGTGGGGATAATAAGGCCCACTGTCGCCATGGGCATGATCGACAATGAGGAATTAAAGCCCCTGGCTGTAGAAATTGAAGCGCGGCTCAAAAATGTTTTTGATTCTTTAAGCTGAGATCTGGCCTACATCTCGTCCTCCGGGCCGGGCAAATCTTTTTAAGAGATTGAAATAAACTGCTAAAAACGCCCCCGTTCCGGCTAAACATTCGCCCCGAATATCTCTGGTTGAAAAAGCCAGCCGCAAGTTTGCGGCTGGATTTGCGTTATACTACGCAACCAGAAGTGTACCGGAGACCACTTAAATGAAACCAAGCTCAGGCGAAATGGAAGCCTCGTGGAGTAAAAAGCTAGAGCCGACCGATATCGCCCTGGATCTTACTTACAGGTGCAACCGTTCCTGCGGGTTCTGCTTTCTTGACTGCACGGACCTTAAATCCTATAAGCGAAAAGAACTGACCGCGGGTGAAATAAATATTTTCGTGGATTCATTGGGCGCGCTGAAAAGGCAGTTTTTCATAGCGGGTGGGGAACCGTTGCTTCGCCGGGATTTCCTAAAGATCATAAGCCATATAAAAAAGCGCTCCCATCGCTGCTTGATAACCACTAATGGCACGCTATTAGACGAGAAGACCTGTCTGGCTCTGCTCAAGATGAAAGTCGATGAGATAGTTATATCAATACACGGAGACCGTGATACGCACGACCGGGTCGTGGGCCGTAAAGGCTCCTTTGAACTACTGGAAAAGGCGGCAGGTTTTATTAACGCCTCGAAGTATAAAACAGCCACCCTCTTGACCTTCTGGTGCACTATAAACGGGTTAAACCACAAACGGCTTCTCAATACCTACGTTGCCCTCAAGAAGCTTGGACCTGACAATGTGGCCTTCAACCATCTGGATTACATAACTCCGGCTGACCGCGCCGCTACTGCCGGAATTTTCAGCCGCGAACTGTCATGCCCTCTTCTCCCAAGAAGCTCCTCCGCAAAGACCCGCTTTATCGATACAAAAAAACTCGCTGCGCAGATTTCCAAAGTTAAAGCCGCCGACGCGGACGAACAGGGCGGAGTGAAATTTTCGCCCGACCTGCACGCCCGGCAGCTAAGCGCTTGGTACGATGGAAAGGTCTTTTTTAAAAAACCGGGCGTTTGCCGGGCTCAATGGAATCAGCTCTGGGTTTCCCCCTGGGGCGATGTGTTAAGCTGCGTACCGCTTATGCACACACTGGGGAATATCAGGCAGCGCCCCTGGCGGGAGATCTATAACGGCGCAGAGTTCAGTGCTTTCAGAGAAGCGCTCCTTAAAGCGGGAGGGCTTTTCCCCATCTGTTCGCGCTGCGGCAGAGAGTCCTACTACAAAGCAAACATAGATATCGCACAAGATAAGCTATCGGGTTTACCGCGCCCGCGCTTTTGACCGGCCTTCTTAGCCATATTTGCATGCCGAAATGCCAGGAAACGGGCAGATATTCGGGAGCGGTTATTCCTGTCCTTAGCTGCATCGGTGAACTCACCGTCACAAACCGCAAGTTTCCAGCTGGTTTTGCGGTGGAATTAATCTAAAAACTTCAGTTGAAGTTTTCCGCCCGCATAGCGGCGCCCTGCGGGAGGCATACACCTCGTCGGGCCGGGCGCGCATAGCGCTGGGCACTCCGCCCGCTTCGCGGGGAATCCTGCTGAATAATTCTGCTCCCTTATTTTCTCAATGAGAATTATGCGGAACTGCAGGATTCAGGTTAAAGCGAGGCGGCCTCTGTATAAGCCGGCGCTAACACCAGACGTGCAGAGTCCCCGCGGCCCCGAACGCCTGATGATCGGCGGCGGCAAAGAGGTCTACTACACCCCGGACTATTACAAGACCTTCGTGCGCCTTAACATAGCGCGCTGAACCGGTGTTTCCGGTTTCGGTTTGAATAAGTTCAGAGGACTGCATTCCTTTATTAAACTGCACAGCTCCATGCATACTCCTCCGGCGGCGGTGCCTACGACCATGCCGACCGCCATCCCGGTTCCCATGCTGCCGCCGGCAATGGCTATCCCCGCCCCCATGCCCGCGGTCATGCAAACGACCCTGCAGACCGACTGGTTCACGCAGCTCTGCCCCATACCCGACATTTTATCCGACTGTGCCTGTGCGATCCTGTCCGGGAACGCGTAATTCTTGTCCATGTTGAACACGAACCGGTATTTTTCCTCGAAAGTCCCGTAGATGCCGAGATTTTCAAGGTTCCGGCGGGGTATATCGCACCATAACATCCTTCCCTGCTGTCCTTTCTAAGAGCCTCAAGGGCGGGCCGCAAGTTTTCGATCGATACTGCGTTGAAGGGGACAGGTGGTAAAGCGCCCGGGGTCTGACTGTAGGCCGGAATTATGAACCATGTGATGAAGAAACTGATCTTACCGCCGCTCACGGTTCTTTTGGCCGGCGCTTTATATTTCCCTGCCCTGGCGCAGGAAGAAGGCGAAGGCGGACCGGCGGCCGCTTCCGTTCAGGCCGTGACGGAAGTGGGACCGGCCAATAGCCGGAAGAAAAAAACGCCGGCTAAAATGAAAACAGCGAAAAAGAAGAAAGCGCCGTCCCGCGAGCCGGCGTCTGAATATAAATTCCAAAGCCAGGACTCGCCGCTCTCCTACACGTTCGACAAAAAAGGCGACCCCATAGTCAAAAAAAAGAGCGCGGCCTTGAAAACCGCTAAAAAGAAGAAGAGGGCGGCCGGCGGGGCAAAACAAACCGCGGAACGGCCTCTTCCTAAACTAAGCAAACCTGCCGGCAGCGCGGCCAGGTACGTATGCCCTATGGGCGAATACGAGGGGGATACGCCCGGAACCTGCCCCAAATGCGGCATGACCCTGGTGGGAAAAACGTAGCCGGATAACGGCCAGGACCGGATAATGAGAGGCAGCCTCTGCATAAGTCGGCGCTAACACCGGACGTGCAGAGGCTGCTTCCGCATATTTGACTATTATTGCGGCTGTCAATCAACCGGCAAGGCGGTACGATCCGGCTTTCACTTCTCCGGGCAGGCATTCCGGAGAATATCCGTTTTACAACCTGTTCATCTCGCGCGCTGTTAAAGTGCGTTTGGATTCCCACTGGTACACTTCGCCGGCGATCTCTACCTGTGCCCCGATCCTCTGCTTAAGTTCTTCGTAGAGCGCGCCCCCTTCCCGGTTGGCGGCGAACTGGTACAGCTCACCTTCCGCTGTCAGCAAGCCCATCGGTAGTTTGATCTCCATTACGCAAAGCTCGGCGCATTTCTGGTGTGCAGGCCCCTTAGCCCCGTTTTTTTCATAACAGCGGAGGTCGACGATCTCGCCGCGCAGTTTCTTCCGCTCCAGCGGAGCGGACAGCGCCTTCTCCCATTTTTGAGGGCTCAACGCGTAGCTCGTGATCTTAACCCCGTTTACATAGACCATGGGCGTCGTCCACCCATCGTAGACGCCTTCCTTTTTAACCTGCCGGATATCCAAGGAGGCTCCGTGCAGATCTGCGAGACGCTTCAACTCCTTTTCGGCGGTATCACAATGCGAACAGCCGCAGCGGTAAAGCAGTATCTCGTGTTTCAGGGGAACTTCCGACATATTTACCTCCCTTCCCGGCGCGGCCCACCTTACGCGTCCGGCACAGCGGAATCGTTAAGTCGAGAAGGCTTGCCAGCCCTCCACAGTGTTATGAGCCTACGTTACATATTTTTCCGGGAAAATTGCAACATTACATAATCGGACCGCGCACCCAAATACACGCGGTTATTCTACGGAACGCTTTTTTCTTATCATGCGTAGTGCGCAAGTTTTCGGCTACTTTTGCGTTGGATGACATGAGCCTCAGTCTAAGGAAACGTGAATATGAAATATACAAAGACGATCTTGCGGCTGTTTTTCGCAGTAGCAGTTGCCGCTTTCCTGGCAGCCTGCTCGGGTATGCAGACCAATGACGGTTCAGACTACTCCAATTATAACGGCCATGGCGGGCATGGAGGTCATCATTAGTCCTTATGACCGCCCCTGCATTTGAAAACCTGAAAAAAGCGGTAATACCTCTGGAAGGCGTGCATTGCGCCTCCTGCGTGCTCCGCATTGAAACCGGTCTTGGCACAATGCCGGGGCTCAAGCGGGTATCAGTAAACCTTCCCTCAAGGACAGCCTTTATCCTGTACGACCCCGCCATGCTCAAGCCGGCGGCGATAACAACCAGGATAGCTGAACTCGGCTATAAGGCGCTCGGCATCCTGGAATCCGCGGCCCAGGCCGAGAACATTGCCACGGTCGGCCTGGAAGATGAAAAACGCCTGCTCCGGGTAAAATTCCTGGCCGCGCTGGCCCTTACCGGCTACACGCTGCTGGAACTCGCCGTGGACCTGCCTCCGTATACAGTTATGGCGGCGGCTGCCCTGGCCTGGGGCTGGTGCGGCGCCCATTTCCACTCCGGGCTCCTGCGCGCCCTTAAAGCCGGGACCGCGGATATGAACACCCTGGTCTCGCTGAGCACCAGCGTTACCTTTTTCTACGGCGTATTTATAACCTTCTTCCCGCAGCCGGGCGGGCTTCACCTGCACGCCGCCCACTGGCATGAAGTGGCCATGCTGATAACTTTCGTGAACTTCGGGCGCTGGCTGGAAGCCCGTTCCAAGAGCAAAGCCGCGGAGGCCGTGTCCGGCCTTTTCAAACTGGCCCCGAAAACGGCCCGCCGCCTTAAGAACGGCGTCGAGGAAGTTGTGCCGGCCGAGAGCATCCTGCCCGGCGACGCGATAAGCCTGCGCCCCGGAGAACAGGTGCCGGTCGACGGCACGGTCACCGGCGGCTTCTCCAGCGTGGACGAGGCCCTGCTTACGGGGGAACCGGTCCCGCAGGACAAGGCAGCCGGAGCGAAACTCTACGCGGGGACCGTCAACAAGACCGGCGCTCTGGAATTCACCGCCACCGGCGTCGGCCAGGACATGGCTTTGATGAAGATCATTAAAGCCGTGGAGGAAAGCCAGGCCGGGAAGAACTCCGTTCAGCGGCTGGTGGACCGGATCTCCGCGTATTTCGTTCCCGCCGTAATTGTAACCGCCCTGGCCGCGGCCGGAGTCTGGCTTTATTACGCCGACGCGCCGCGCGCCGTGAGCGTTTTCGCGGCGGTACTGGCCGTGGCCTGCCCCTGCGCCATGGGACTGGCCGTGCCTATGGCCGTGTCGGTGGGATTCGGCCGGGCCGCGAGCCTCGGAATGCTTATCAATAACGCGGAGGTCCTGGAGCGGGTACCGAAAATTAACGTGATGATCTTCGACAAGACCGGCACTCTCACCGAAGGCCGGATGAAAGTTTCATCGGTACGTCCCTGGGTCATAAGCGAGCCGCAATTTCTCTCCCTCCTGATGAGCGCCGAGGAGAGCTCGGAACACCCTTTCGCGGAGGCGGTGCGGATATACGCGCGGGAACGCCATATTGTCCACCAGAAACCGGACTCCGTGGAAGTTGTGCCGGGCAAGGGGATAAAAGTGGAAGCCGGCGGGAACAGGGTCATGGCCGGCAGCGCCAAATGGTTCGCTGAAATAAAAGTGCCGGTGCCGCCGGAAGCGGAACAGGAAATAACAAGGTCGTCCGATTCTCTCCTGCTGCTGGCCGAGAACGGCGTATACCGCGGCTACGCCGCGCTCTCCGACTCGGTCAGACCGGAAGCCGCGGGGCTTGTGGCCGAGCTTTCCGCGCTGGGGATAACCCCGGTCATAGCCTCCGGGGACAGGCGGAGCGCCGTGGCCGCGCTGGCCGCCTCTCTCGGGATAAAGGAATTTTACGCCGAGATCTTCCCGGAGGAAAAAAGCAGCATAATCATGCGGCACAAGGCCATGGGAAAGAAGGTGGCTTTTGTGGGTGACGGCTTCAACGACGCCGCCGCCCTTTCCGAGGCCGACCTGGGCATAGCCCTCAGTTCCGGCGCCGACATAGCGGTAAAAGCCAGCGACATCACGCTCATGCACGGCGGCATAGCGGGCGTGGCCCACGCGCTTAAACTTGCCCGGGTCATCAGGCGCAATATTATCCAGAACCTTGTCTGGGCCTTCGCCTATAATGCCGCGCTTATTCCCCTGGCCGCCGGAGTCTTATATCCTCTCTGGGGGCTGCTGATACCGCCTTACTTCGCAGGCGGGGCTATGGCCCTGAGTTCCGTTTCCGTAGTGCTTAATTCCCTGCGGCTCAGAAGAATTAAGCTATAGGAAAGCGAACGATAAAGAAAGCAGGATTTGAAAAACTGTTAAATAGGAGATGCACACAATGAGCACTAAACTGATACTGGCGGCGATCGCGGCTTTGGCTTTGGCCTCGACTCAGGTCTTTGCCGAAGGCGGGGCTGGGGAACATAAAGGCCACGCGGCTATGGAGCATAAAGGCCATGCCGGCATGGATAAAGGGCATATGAACTGCCCGCACCAGGCCGAAGGCGTGAAAACCGAGAGAAAAACCGTGAAGGACGGGGTAGAGATAACGATGACTACGGAAAACCCCGAAGAGGTGGCGGGACTGCGGGAAAAAGCGGCCGCGGAGTACGCCTCAAAAGAGTGCCCGATGATGAAAGGGAGCAAAGAGGTCAAGATAGAGAACATCGGGAAGGGGGTGAAGGTGACCATCACAGGTAAGGACCAGGCCGCCATTAAAAAGCTGCAAACCTCGGCAAAACCGGCAAAAAGCTGCTGCCCCGAGGGCGGGCATGAGAAAACCGCCTCAGCGAAAAGCTCAAAAAAGTACGCCTATATCTGCCCGATGGGCTGCGAAGGATCCGGCTCCGACAAACCCGGCAAATGTCCCAAATGCGGCATGAACCTGGTGAAAAGCAAGTAACTATAAACGGCGGAACCTGAATTGCGGCAGCCCCTGCATAAGTCGGCGCTAACACTAAGACGTGCAGGGGCTGTCCTCACTTCAGGCAGTTGCCTGTCATCCTAATAGCCCTATGGCGAGCATAAAAACTGCGCGGTTGACGGCCTTGGCCGGAATTATTATTTTTGTTTCTACCGTTGCGGTCCTGCTGGCCCGGCAATTAAATCTGGGGCCGGAGCGCCCGGCTCCGGGCTTCCGGACTTTCGGCTCGGCCGCGGCCCCTATACATATACAGGAATACAGCGATTTCGCCTGCGGTGCCTGCCGGACCGCGGCCGGGAAAATTGAGGAGCTTTTGGAACTCTACGGCGAAGGAATACAAGTGCAGCTCAAGCATTATCCCCTGCTCGACATTCATCCCTGGTCGCTGGACGCGGCCGCCTACGCCGATTGCGCCGGGGAACAGGGAAAATTCAAGGAATACGCCGCCCTCCTTTTTGAAAGCCAGGAAAAGTGGGCGCGCGCCGCGGAAAAGCCGGAAGAATTCGAAGCCTTCTCGCGCGGCTTAAACCTGGACTGGGAGAAGATGCAGTCCTGCGCCGCCGCCCCCGATACGCAAAAACGCATCAGGCTCGAGCTGGCCGAGGCTGAAATGAAAGGCGTGAACGCCACCCCGACGTTCTTTATAAACGGCAAAAGAGCGGTGGGCCCCGCCCAGCTTGCGGAACAGGCCCGGAACTTCTACAAACTGATTAAAAAACGGCATTGAACCATGAAAGATAAGACAACCGCGATAAATACGGCCGGGCTGATAGCCCGCCTGCTCCTGGGCGGCTTGTTTATTTACGCCGGAGCCGTCAAAGTACTTGCCCCGGCCGAGGAATTCGCCTATGCCATAGAAACCTATAAGGTCACAGGGCCCGCGCTCGCCCTCCGGGCCGCCTATATTATCCCCTGGCTGGAACTTTACGCCGGCCTGCTGCTCGCCGCCGGTATCTTCACCCGCTTCAGCGCCTTTTTATGCGGGGCCATGCTGGTCTTTTTCGAATTGCTGCTGGCACAGGCCTGGCTGCGGGGGCTGCCTGTCACCTCCTGCGGCTGTTTCGGCTCAGGCGGCTCCAATTCCCTGCCTTTTGAATTCTTACTGAACTTATTCTTCCTGGCCCTGGGATATCCGGCTTTCCGGCACGGCCTCTTTTTTTCGGCCGATAAGGGCATGGGAAGGGAGCGTTCTTGACAAACCGGAACCCGCGGGAAATTTCGGGTCCAGGTAGAAAATGCCGCAGCGCGGCAGGGATTTGGCTTTGAGAAGCGGCCGCCATGGAATTAAAGCGAGGCAGCCTCTGCATAAGTCGGCGCTAACACACAGACGTGCAGAGGCTGCTTCCGATATATTTAATCATTATTACATTCGCTAATCAAATAACGGGCGGGAATGCAGGTTGACAGACGGCCGCTAAATTGGGTAATAGTGAAGAGGGACTCCTGCTATTCAGAGGGGGGAAAGTCCCGCGGAAAATCCAGAGGAAAATCATGAAAACAACGTATCTTTTAGCGCTGGCCCTGGTTCTGGCGGCGCTGTCCGGCTGCTCTCTGCTGCGGTGGTCCGGCCATCCTCAGCAGATAGCCGGAGTCACCTCCGGGGTAAGGCCGGATCCGGCGAGACCCGTTCCGCAGGAGAAAGAGGCCAGCCCGTTTATAAACAATCTTCCCCGGACTTTTGAAGAGTACACCAGGGCCGCGGACCTGTACCTGGACCTGGCGGATAAATATAAGAAAGAGGCCGCTTCTCACCAGGCTATGAAAAAACTTTACGGAGACACCGATCCAGCTATGGCGAAACACTGTGGAAACCTGAGCCGCCAGTTATTGGACCTGGCCGCCCAATGCGAAGAGATCGGAAGATCGCATCAGAAGAAAGCCGAGACGCTCGAAAGATCAAAGAACTGAATATAGCGGGGCTGAATAACGGAGGGGACTATGGACTTGTCTTTATTGGGATTCAGGGCGGTCAGCGAATTGTTCAATATCCACCCGATGTTCGTGCATTTCCCGGTGGCGTTCCTGCCCGGCGCCTTCCTGCTGTACGGACTGGGAATTCTCCTTAAAAAACCGCAATTGAACGCTGCGGGCAGGGCTTGCCTTTATATGGCCGTTGCCGGAGCGCTGGCCGCGCTAACTACGGGCCTTTTAGCGGAAGGCAGCTTTCCTCATAACGCGACCATCCACAATATGATGGAAACCCACGAAACCCTGGCCTGGCTAGTTCTCGCAATAGCGGGCGTATTAGGGGCGTGGAGCTTCTTCCAGTCGGAACACCGTCCCAAAGGCGCCTGGGCGTTCCTGGCCCTGCTGGGCCTGGCCAATCTGGTCCTTATGCAGGGGGCGGATATAGGCGCGCGCATGGTCTACCTGGAAGGGGCGGCCGTAAAACCCGCTGTATCCGTGATCGGGGCGGAGGAGAAGCCGGAAGGCGGCCGGGAAAAGCCGGCTGCTCCGGCCGGCCATGAAGGGCATGAACATCAGCATTGAAGGCTTGTCAATTTTGGTTTATACTATGGTAGATACCGCAAGTTTACAGACAGTTTTGCGTTGAATATCGCAGGAGGTCATATTATGCCAGGCGATTGTTTAAAAACGGAAAAGAACCTTTCAGCCTATATGGACGGAGCGCTGAACGCGAAAACCCGCGAAGAACTGGATTCCCATATCAGCATGTGCGCCGCCTGCGCCAAAGAGCTGGGATTTCTGAGCAAAGTGGACGCGGAGATACAGCGTCTTCCCGCTGTAGAGCCCTCGCCGTTCTTCGCCGCAAGAGTGCTTGCCGGCGCCCGCGTCGTGAACCAGACCGGAGTTTCTTTGCGCCGCTTCCTGCGCTTGCCGGTGCCCGCCATGGCCATGATGGTGACCGTCATCCTGCTCAATATTTTCACCTTCGCCTTCAATATCAACGCGATGGAGAACGGCACGCGCCGGGAGATCACCGGCAAAATAGTGGAGCAGTTCGCCAAACCGGCCAGTGTAATAAACCCGGTGGCGCTGGCCCGTTTCTGCGGCGAATGTTCGAAGTATATGTGCCGCTGCGCGCACAAAGCCGGCATGAAGTGCGACTGCCCCTGCAAAAACTGTGAAACGGCGGAGGAAGGCTCCGGAAAAACCTGCGATACGGAAAACATGGAGGCACCCGATGTCCACTAAACTCGCAGCCGCGGCTCTCGCCATGGGCGCGCTCTCTTTCGTACATTTGTTCGGCGTAGAAAAAGCCTCCCTGGCCGTGGCTTTCGGCGTGCTGGCCCTCAGGGACCCGGAAATAACCTCGCGCGGCCGCAAACTGGCCATGGCGGCGGTAATAACCGGGCTGGCTTACCTGGTTTTGATAGCCGGCGTTTTCCTCTACCATATGCCGATGTTGAACAGCATGGCCTCGAAGCTGGCGAAGTAAGGCATCATATTATGAAGACAGCAACCATAGTCGTATTCATAGCACTTGTTTGCGCCGTTGCGGGCGCTAACGCCCAGACTACCCAGGACAAGCCCCGGCCGCAGGCTGAAACCGCCGCTCCCGGAACCGCGGCCGCCCCTGCGCTGAGCCTTGCCGAAGTCCTGGCCGCTGTCCGCGGCCGGAACCCCGACCTTAAGGCAGCCGCGGCGGTTTCCCTGGCTTATAAGAACCGGATAAAGCAGGCCTATCTGCTGAAGGACCCGGTAATAGAATTCGAACGCATGTACACGCCCTCGGGGAAGAGCTTTCTGAACGACGCCCCTGAAAAGAACTTCTCCATAAGCCAGATGATAGACAATCCGTACAAACTCCTGCTGCGCAGGGACCTCGCCAGGGACGAGCACGCTTTTTACTCGTCCCTCTACACGGCGAAAGAACTGGAGCTGGCCGCCAAGGCCAAGGCGTTCTTTTACGAGTATTACATGGCGTCCAAAGCCGAGCTCATCTATAACGAAACGGTAGACATCCTGCGCGGCTTTTCGAAGATAGCCGAAGCTAAATATTCCGTCGGGAACGCCTCGCAGAGCGACGCGATCAAGGCCCAGGTGGAACTTTCCCGGACGCTTAACATGCTGGTGACCGTCACGCAGGAGAAGGAAACGGCCAAAGCCATGCTGAACGCGCTGATGGACCGGGACACGCTGTCCCCGCTCCCCGCGCCGGTCGAGCTGGAGCCCTCTCAGCCCGGCGCCGATTATGAAAAGCTGCGGACCGGGGCCTTCGCGACCAACCCCGGGCTGAAAGCCTATTCCCTCAAAATAAGCCAGGCTGAACGCCGCCTGTCCCTTTCGAAAGCCGAATACCTGCCGGACTTCATGCTGTTATATAGAAAAAGGAAGGCGCCCGGTTCCGGGATGAATAATACTTACGACGTCTCGCTCGGCCTGACCGTGCCGCTCTGGTTTTCCAGACAGAAGGCGATGGTGAGGGAAGCCGGCGCCGATAAAGAAATGGCCCATGCGGAATACAGGGCGGCCCGCAATGAACTGGCCTCCGACCTGCGGGAAGCG
>Ga0209212_1005370_pt1 | contig 15304 bp, 10 predicted proteins | sample RifGroC2_FD_183996 | JGI IMG/M metagenome (GOLD analysis project Ga0209212, IMG submission 183996) | Groundwater microbial communities from Rifle, Colorado, USA - Groundwater C2 (SPAdes) (version 2) | ecosystem: Environmental > Aquatic > Deep subsurface > Groundwater | place: Rifle, Colorado... | reverse complement strand
TTATCTGATTCAGGAGCAAATAATGAGTTTTAGTGAAACCGATGTGCAGGGCGCATTGAAAAATCTGATCGACCCTAATACCAGGAAAGATTTTGTCAGCGGCAAATCCGTGAAGAATATCAAGATCGACGGCAACGATGTGTCGCTGGACATCATGCTCGGCTATTCGGCGCAAAGCGTGTGGGGCGTGATTCGCACAATGATCGAATCACATCTCAAATCCGCCCTGCCGGACATTGGCAACATCAGCGTCAATGTGAGCAGCAAAGTGGTGCCGCATGCTGTGCAGCGCGGCGCGAAGCTGGTGGATGGCGTGAAAAACATTATTGCAGTAGCGAGCGGCAAGGGCGGGGTGGGCAAATCAACCACAGCGGTGAATATCGCGCTGGCGCTGGTTGCCGAGGGCGCACGCGTCGGCGTGCTGGATGCCGATATTTATGGCCCTTCGCAGCCGACCATGCTGGGCATTGCCGGGCAACCCGAAACGACCGATGACAATTTCATGATACCGATGAAGAACCATGGCCTGCAGGCGATGTCCATCGGTTTTCTTATCGATAGCAATGACACGCCGATGATCTGGCGCGGCCCGATGGTTATTCAGGCGCTGGATCAATTGCTGCGCCAGACACGTTGGGATAATTTGGACTATCTCGTGGTGGATCTGCCGCCCGGCACCGGCGATATTCAGCTCTCGCTGGCGCAGCATGTGCCGGTTACCGGTGCCGTGATTGTGACCACCCCGCAGGATGTCGCGCTGATGGATGCGCGCAAGGGACTCAAGATGTTCGAGAAGGTCGGCGTCAAAATTATCGGCATTGTGGAAAACATGAGCACACATATCTGCTCCAAATGCGGACATGAGGAACATATATTCGGCGCGGGCGGCGGCGAAAAAATGTGCGCTGAATACAATGCGGAGTTCCTCGGCAGCCTGCCGCTGGATATCCGCATTCGCGAGCAGGCCGATTCCGGTCAGCCGACGGTAGTGGCCGATCCCGACGGCAGCATTGCCAGAGAATACAAGCAGATCGCGCGTCGCATTGCGGTCAGGATTGCCGAGATGGCGCAGGATCACAGCGCGGTATTTCCCAAAATTGTGGTGCAGAATACCTGAAGCCTGCCAATGACCCCCGCATGACAATATGACGCTGGACAATAAAAAATATTCCCTGGCATCGCTGGAAATCATGGGGTCAGGCATTGCGACCTCGGATCGCATCGCGGCCATGCTCGAAAACGCCCAGATGCTCAGGGATTTCGAATGGGCACAGATCAAGGCGTTGTCTGCTTATATCCAGCTTTACCGCGCTGCGCCGGGCGCTGTCCTGTTCCGCGAAGGCGAGCGGGGCGATTTCATGTGCATCGTGCTGGAGGGCAAGCTGGAAGTCCGCAAGGAAGACAACCTGCATGTCGACAAGATTGTTGCCACGGTATTGCCGGGGCGTAGCCTGGGCGAGATGACCATTGTGGACGGCGAGTCCAGGTCTGCCACAGCGGTTGCAATCGAACCCTCGACCCTGGCCGTCCTGACGCAGGAAAACTTTTTGCTGATCATGCGCGACAAGCCGGCGCTTTCCGCAAAACTGCTGCTCAAGATAGCGCAGTTGTTAAGCCAGCGGCTCCGCATGACCAGCGGCATTCTGGTCGACTATCTGGAAAGCTAGCGAAGCAAGCCTCATTTTATGTGCCGCACATTGTCTCTCTTCACGTTCTTCGTGCCCTTCGTGGTTCAACTACGGTTTCAGAATTAAAGAACGGCAGCCACGTCTTTAGAGGCGCCCTTTAGTCAGTGGGGTTAGCCAGCATCGCTTTAAGTTTCGCCAGTTTATCCATGCCTTCGTTTTTACTGACGAGAGGCATGGCTTCCTTGTGACCTCCCGCATAAACCAGTTCGCTTCCCGGCATTTCTTCCAGAAAGCGGCTCGGTTCGCAGGCCAGCCAGTCCTTGCCGCGCTTGCGGCGGTTGCAGTAGCTGATTTGCAGGCTGCGCTCGGCGCGCGTGATGCCGACATACATCAGGCGGCGCTCTTCCTCGATCTGTTTTTCGTCGCTGTCGCGGAACGGCAGGATGTCCTCCTCCGCGCCGACGATGAACACATGCGGGAATTCCAGCCCTTTGGCGGCGTGCAGCGTTGACAGCGCGACCGCATCCGGCTCCTCATCCTTGCCTTCCAGCATGTTGATCAGCGCGATGGTCTGCACCATGTCGATCAGCGACTTCTCGTCGGCTTCGGCCTTGCGCTTGAGCCAGCCGATGAATCCCTGCACGTTCTCCCATTTGGTATCGGCCTGGCGCGGCTCGTGCGAGTCGTACAGCCAGGTCTCGTAATTGATCGCGCGCAGCAGTTCGTCGAGCAATTCGCCGCACGGATCCTTGTCGGCGCGCTCCTGAAGGCGGTTGATAAAGTTGCAGAAAGTTAGCAGGTCTTCATGCTGGCGCGGCGGCAGTTGCTGCTCCATCTCTGCCTCGAAAGCCGCCTCGAACAGGCTGATGTGGCGTTCCCCGGCATGGTTGCCGAGTTTTTCCAGCGTGGTGTTGCCGATGCCGCGCTTCGGCGTGGTGACGGCGCGGATGAAGGCCGGATCGTCGTCCGGGTTGGCGATCAGCCGCAGGTAGGCGGTGATGTCCTTGATCTCGGCACGCTCGAAAAACGACGTGCCGCCGCTGACGGTATAAGGCACGCGCTGGGTGCGCAGTTGTTCTTCAAACCCACGCGACAGATGGTTGCTGCGATACAGAATCGCATAATCGGAATATCTGGTGCGGTGCTCGAACTTGTGCGCCATCAGCTTCATCACCACGCTCTCCGCCTCGTGTTCGTCGTCGCGCGCCGCGTAGATGCGCACCGGGTCGCCGATGCCGTGCTCGCTCCACAGGCGCTTCTCGAACACCTTGGTGTTGTGGTTGATCAGGTGGTTCGCCACCTTGAGGATGCGCTGCGAGGAGCGGTAGTTCTGTTCCAGCTTGATGATGCGCAGCTTGGCGTAATCGTTGCGCAGGTTGTGCAGGTTCTCGATGCTCGCGCCGCGCCACGCGTAGATCGCCTGGTCGTCGTCGCCCACCGCGGTGAACGCGGCGCGGCTGCCCGCCAGCAGCCGGGTCAACTGGTACTGGCAGTCGTTGGTGTCCTGGTATTCGTCGATCAGCAGGTAATGCAGACGGTTCTGCCAGCGCAGCAGCGCCTCGGGATGCTCCTTGAACAGCACCACCGGCAGGTGGATCAGGTCGTCGAAATCCACCGCCTGATAGGCGCGCAGCGTCTCCTGGTAGCGCGCATAAATGCGCGCATGGACTTTCGCTTCATCATTCTCGGCTGTCTGCATCGCCTGCTGCGGCGCGACGAAAGCCGACTTCCAGTTGGAAATCTGCGTCTGGAGGTCGCGGATTTCCTGCTTGTCGCCGGAATTGGCCAGCTCGCCGATGATCTTCCAGGTATCGCCGCTATCGAAGATCGAGAACTGCGGCTTGTAGCCCAGCAGCGCGGCCTCCTTGCGCAGGATGTTCATACCGAGCGAATGAAAGGTGCTCACCACCAGCCCTTTGGCGTCCTTGCCCTGCAGCAGCGCGCCGACGCGCTCGCGCATCTCGCTGGCCGCTTTGTTGGTAAAGGTGATCGCGGCGATATTGCGCGGCGCATAGCCACACTGCTGCACCAGATGGACAATCTTCTGCGTAATCACGCGCGTCTTGCCGCTGCCCGCGCCGGCCAGCACCAGCAAAGGGCCGTCGAGGTAGGTCACCGCTTCGCGCTGCGCGGGATTGAGCTTGTTCAACATTGACTGGGGAGCGCCTGGAAGAGTGGATTTTGCGCAAGGCGCGCATGATACCAAAGCATTCTGCCTGGCAGACGGAGCTCGCACTAAATTTATTCCGTCCTCTGCCGATATATCCAGCAAGGGCGGCACATGGTGCGCAAGCCCGCAGAAACCGGAGGCCGATCATGGGAACATTCAGCATGGATACGAGCAGTTGCGAGGTCGAACGCGGCGAAGCAACGGCATCCGATTACGGCGATGAAGTCCTGTGCGCCGGCTGGATTCCCAGTCTTGCCTACCACCGACCGCACACCGAGAAAACAGCGCTGCCGGTGGATTTAGCAAGAGTGGACGTCGACGCCTTTCTGCACAAGATGTACGCCTGTCAACGCTGAGCCATCGCAGAATTCACCTCCTCTTTTGTCGCCAGATATCGCCCCTCAGTAATTCAGTTAGGTAAACCCCCGGCTATGCCGGGGGACTCCGTTAGGTTTGACCGTTCCGGCGGTCATAAAAGAGCAAAGGTAACTACTCAGAGGTCAAAGTAGTATGCTTGAAAATGGTCACAACGCCAGTCCCTTCCCCCTGGAAGGGGGAAGGTTAGGATTAACCAGCGACTTGGCTGCGGTCTTTTGCAGCCTAGTCGAATGGCTAGTTGTTTCATCGAGGGGGTGGGAGGGTGGAATCATCGCAAAGTGTCTTTATACCCCACCTTTCTACCCCCATCCCGGCCTTCCCCCTGCAAGGGGGAAGGAGTGAGAACCAGCCGCCTTCAGGCGGCTCATGGTTTTATCAGCCCCTTTGAGGGGCTCACCCAATAAGCCCCCGGCTTTGCCGGGGGTAATTTAACTTATTTCGACCCGACCATAGGCGCGTGAGACCGCATAAAATTTCCTGCCGACTTTGGCCGCCCAGGGATTCAACCACCCTCCCATTCCAGCATCTCATTGAGCCCCATGAGCGCAATCATCGGCTGACCGTCCAGGCCTATCTGCCATTCCGGGCCGACATCCCCGGAGAGGCCGTCCGCCACTTGCTCCCCGAACCAGGCGTGGATCGAGATGTCGGCGCGACCGGGAGGCACATGCGGGAAGCCTGGCAACGGCGGGACGGGCATATCGGGACGATGGCCGTTGCCGCCTTGCGCGCCGGGATTGCCCGGTGCCGTGTCGGCACCGTCGTTGAAGTTGTAGGTTTGCCCCGGCGGCGGCGCATCCCGGCCGTTGCCCACTCCCGCGTTGGCGCTGCTGCCGGCCCCGCCATTACCGCCGCCTCCCCCACCTCCGCCACCTCCGCCTCCACTGGCGAACGAAAGACGGAAGACATCCGAGACGGAGAGATTGCCGCTTTGCCCGGTCACGCCGTCCGTGGCGGTAATGCCGATGTCGAGGAAACCGGCAGCGTCTCTCGGCACGCGGCCGGTGAAGGTTTGCGTGGCGGCATCGAACGCCAGCCAGGACGGCAGGGGTGATCCATCGGCGAGCGCAGCCGTGTAAACGAGTGTGTCGCCGTAATCGGCATCGGCGAAGCTGTCTGCCGGTATCTGCCAGGTGTAGGCGCTGTTGGCCGATACGGTCTGGTCGGCGAGCGGCGCCGCGACAACAGGCGCATCGTTGCTTCCGGTCACGGTGACCGATAGCGAGGATGCCACGGTGGCGGCTCCGTCGCTCACGCTGTAGTCGAAGCGCTCGGTCACCTGTTGGCCGCGCCCCAGCGACTGCACGAGCGCGGAATCGTTGGCGAGCGCGTAGCTGTAGCTCCCGTCTTGCGCCAGCGCGAGCGCGCCGTAGGCGCTGGCGATCGTGCCGGTGGAGGCGACCTGGAGCGTGGCGCCCGCGTCCACGTCCGAGTCGTTGGCGAGCACGTTGCCGCTGGCGGCGATGGCTCCGTCTTCGGATACCTGAGCCGCATCGGCGACGACGACGGGTGCGTCGTTGCTGCCCGTAACCGTGACCACGATGGACGAGGAAGAACTTGCGGCGCCGTTGGGGTCGTCGTCGGTGGCGGTGTAGGCGAAGGTTTCCGTGAGCGTCTGTCCGGCGGCGAGGCTCTGCACCGCAGGCGAAGCGTTGTCGAGGGTGTAGGTATAAGCGCCGGTAGCGCCCAATGCCAGCGTGCCGTATGTGCCGACATAATTACCCGGATCGGTCACGCGCAGAGCCCGGCCTTCGGGGTCGGTGTCGTTGGACAGCGCGTTGCCGTAGGCGGTGGTGATACCGTCTTCGGCGACCGTCGCCGTATCTTCCTGCATCACCGGCGCCAGGTTGCTCGGCATCAGCGCTTCCACGTCGGCATGATCCAGCCGCGCGCCGTTGCCGAGGGCGAGCGTCTGAAAGCTGCCCGCCGGATCGAACCAGCCGCTCACCGTGAGGCGGCCGGTTGTGTTCTTCACGGCAACCAGCAGATCGTCGCCCTGGCGGCTGAGGACGACATCTTCGGCGAGCAGATTCACGAGTTGCACGGTGTCGCTGCCGGTACCGTCGAGCGCCGTATCCTGCCCGTCGCCAAGCCCGAACAGGTAAGTATCGTTGCCCGCACCACCTTCCAGGATGTCGTTGCCCACGCCTCCGGACAGGATGTCGTCGCCCAGCCCGCCGATCAAGCGGTCTGCCCCGGCATCGCCGTAGAGCATATCGCTGCCCGCGCCGCCGTCGATGAGGTCGTTGCCGTCGCCACCGTAGGCGGTGTCATTGCCATCGCCACCGTAAACGGTATCGTTACCCGCCCCGGCGTAGGCGACATCGTCCCCCGCGTCGAGGTGCACGGTGTCGTCGCCGCCGCGCGCATCGACATTGTCGTTGCCGGCCAGCGCGGCGATGGTGTCGTTGAGCGCGGTGCCGGACAGCACATCGTCGCCCGGCGTGGCGGCGTGCGTGAAACCCAGGTTCTGGATCAACTGGTTCTTGGTCATGACCGCGCCGTCGGCGAACTGGAAGTATTCGATGCCGCCGGCGGCGTAGGGGTTGTCCGGGTCAAAGTCGTCGAGATGGATTTCGCCGCCATCGGGAAGGGTGAGTTTGAGCGAGCCCACACCCAGCTTGACCTGCCCCCACAGGATGTCGGTGAACACCAGCCAGTCGGTGCCGCCGGAATCGGCGATGCGGTCGTTGCCCTCGCCGCTCGTGTAGTAATAGACGTCGTCCCCCGTGCCGCCGTCGAGGAGGTCGTTGCCCTGGCCTCCCAGCAGATAATCGCTGCCAGCGCCGCCGATCAGGGTGTCGTCGTCGGCCTCGCCGAACAGCACGTCGCTGTCGGCGCCACCGTCCAGGATGTCGTTCCCGATGCCGCCCTGCAACTGGTCGTTGCCGATGCCGCCGGACAAGGTGTCATTGTCGGCCTCACCGAACAATACGTCGCTGTCGGCGCCACCGTCCAGGATGTCGTTCCCGATACCGCCCTGCAACTGGTCGTTTCCGATGCCGCCGATCAGGGTGTCGTCGCCGATCTCACCGAACAATACGTCGCTGTCGGCGCCACCGTCCAGGATGTCGTTCCCGATGCCGCCCTGCAACTGGTCGTTGCCCGCACCTCCCAGCAATTGGTCGGCACCTGTTCCACCAAACAGGGTGTCGTTGTTATCCCCGCCGTCCAGGACATCATTCCCGTCTCCGCCGGAAAGCATGTCGGCGCCCGCGCCACCCAACAGAGTGTCGTCGCCCAGCTCTCCGTAGAGTCTGTCGTCGTCCGCCTCGCCTTCCAGATGGTCGTTGTCCGCCCCGCCCAGCATGAGGTCGTTCCCCGCGCCGCCCATGACGATGTCGTTGCCTTCATCCCCGTAGAGTTTGTCCGCGCCGCCTTCGCCGAAGATGATGTCGTTGCCGAGCCCGCCCCAGGCATGGTCGGCGCCTTCGCCCGCGTAGATGACGTCCGCCGCGCCGGATGCCGGGGATTGCGTTCCCTCGACCGGCTGAAAAAGCCGCATCCCGTCCGGCTGGTCGGTGACTGTCCAGTCGAAGTTCTGCGCCACCCAGTCGACGTCTCCCATGAGTTCGTCGTCGCCCGCGCCGCCGATGAGCAGGTCGGTTCCGCCGCCGCCCGTCAGCACGTCGTTGCCGGCGCTTCCCGCCAGCGTGTCGTCTCCCTCGCCTCCGGCCAGCCAGTCGCCCTTGAGGCCGCTGCCGCTGCCCGCGAGGTTGCCCGCCGCGATGGCGTCCGCCGCACTGATCCGGGCATCGGCGTAGATGCGGTCGTTGTCCGCGCCGCCGCTCAATATGTCGCTGTCCGCGCCACCCAGAATGACGTCGTTGCCGCCGAAGCCATAGACCTTGTCGCGCCCGGCTCCGGCTTCGATCACGTCGTCCCCGCCCCGGTGGGCGTAGATCCAATCGTCTCCGCCGCCGCTGATGATGCGGTCGTTTGCGCTGCTGTCGAAAAAATTGTCAGCGCGACCGGGCTCGGGGGTGTTGGGGTCGGTGATGACGTTGCCCAGGCTGTCGTAGCCGAGCTGTATGCCTGCGGTGTTGAGGTTCTGGTCTATCGGGGCGAGGTCGCCGGTGAGAGGGAGGGCGGTGGCGGGGTCGATGTCGGCCACCGCGCCGGTCATGGTGAGGCCGAAGGTGCCGCCGCTGCCGTAGTTACGGATGGCGATGTTGCCGTCTACCACCATCTTGCCGCCCACTTCGATATACAGGTGGCCGGTGGCGTCGCGGTGGACGCGCGCGTCGCCGTATTCCGCGCCGCCGTTCAGCACCGCGCCGTCCACCGCGAGGGTGTTCTGCCCGCCGCTGTCGAGGATGGTGTCGAGGCCGTCTCCGTTGGTGTAGACGTAGGTGTCGTTGCCGGTTCCGCCTTCGAGGTGGTCGTTGCCTTGACCCCCGGTCAGTTTGTCGTCTCCGCCGCCGCCAAACAAGTCATCGGCGGCATTTGCACCGGTGATGTCGGTTTCACCCACATCCGAGCCGAAGATGACGCGGCGGGTATTTGCTGTAGCTCCGGGGTGCTCGATGGTGATGCCATCGGTGCGGTCTTGCCAGAGGATGTTCTCCGCAATGTAGGGGTCGGTTGCGCCAATGGGAATGGATGTTGTGTAGGTGTAGGGAAGATCGTGCTCGCCGTAGTAGAGCTTGCGTTCGACAAACGCGGCGCGTTCCTTGAGATAGGCTTCGGTGATTGCCCCTGTTCCCGTTGTAGCGTCGTACAGGTTCAGTTCGCCGTTGGTGTTGTGTTGCGCATAAATCGCATCATTCCCCACCACGGCAAAGGCATTGCCTTTGACCATGGCATAGCGGTAGGTAAGCCCGCCTTGCGCGGCGGCAGCCATTTCGACAGCTTTCATGCCGCCCAGCGGAACGAGGGTTACTTGACCGCTCAGGGACTGGTAGGTGGCGCTGTTCTGGAGGTTGTAGAGGTTGGTGTAAAAGGCGTCGCGATCAGCATTCGGCGTTGTCTGCGCAGTTGGGTCAAGTAGCTTATGCAGACTATCCAGCGCGGTTTCAAGGGTTGGGTTGTCTAGATTGTTTGCCGATTTGATAATTTTCCCGATGTCGGCCACTTCAAGGCTGGGCGCGAATTGTGCAAAAGTGTTGTATAGGGCAAGCGCATCGGTCAGCACTTGCTGGCTGTGGTTCAGGGATGCAGGCGAGTTGGTAACATCGGGAGCGGTCTGGTCTTCGATGACGATGCTGATGGGAGGCGAAACTTGTTGCCCCAGCCCCGCTATCGGGCTGATGCCAGCATCGGCCTTGAGGTTGCTGACCTTGGACGGATCTATCGGGTTGGTGATGCCGAGTACCGCTTTCAGGGGTGACAGCAGCGGGTCGAGTATGCCGCCCACGCCCGGTGAGTTGTAGAGATAGGCATGGCTGACGTTGGGCGAGAAATCGGCGGCTATTCCGGTCGCCAGGAATCCGCCAAGGCTGTGGCCGGTGACGGTGAAGGTTTGTGACAGCGTACCATTTCCAAGCCATTCTTCCACCTTGGTCTTGAGGGTGGCGTATTGCGATTGGAATGCTGTTGTGCCAAACAGCGCGATGTCGATCACGTCGGCCAGCAGGTCTTGCGCAGTCATTTCCGTACCGCGGATGGCGAGATAGGTGTTTCCGGCAGCATCGGCAAACACCGTCGCAGACAGGCCAGTTCCATCGCTGTATTGGGCTGCGACAGAATAGGTCTGGGCAAAGTGGGCGGCTTGGAGAGCGGATAGGCCGTTACCATCAGCCTTCAATGCCGCCTCATAAGCAGCGGTTGTCATGCCGGGAGTAAGGTTGGAATACGCTGCAAGTGAAAGTTCTGCCTGATTGAAATAGTCAGTTGTAGTGTTCATTTTTTATCTCCATTCAGAAATATTAAAGATTCAAGCTTTCCTTCCGCATCCGCTATTGGTGGGCAATCGAACGATGAGCCATGCCACGGCCCCGGAAGATCGCCACCCCCACGTCCATATCTGATGGACTCCCCTAATATCTTTCCATCACTTCGGCGAACAATCCAAGAACGACTTCGCAGAAATGTTGGATTACCTTGTCGGTAATAGTGGTCTTCAGATTCGTAGTAATACTCATCCGTAGGCTTTGCGTATTTTTTATTTGGTATCCCCACGTTCCCCCATTTATCAAATCGCCCCGCTGGCAACGTCACCGTCTCATACACCTTGATGCCACCATCAATCGCGCACAGCCGCTTCACCTCGGCATCCAGTTCCGACTTGCTAGGGCCGCTCACGCAGGCGGTGGCAAACGGCAATAACAACAGTAATGTGGCGAATGTTTTCATGCTGCGACCCTCCATGCTTGGGTTGCCTCATCGTTCGCCGCTTTGCTGTTGATAATTGCCGCACGGGTTCGCCATCGCATCCTGTCATAGCCCGCGCCGCCGGTTTCGATGTAGAGGTGGCCGTTGGCGTCGCGGTGGACGCGCGCGTCGCCGTATTCCGCGCCGCCCGCCAAAGTGGCGCCGCCCACCGCGAGGGTGTTCTGCCCGCCGCTGTCGAGGATGGTGTCGATGCCGTCGCCGGTGGCGTAGACGTAGGTGTCGTTACCGGTTCCGCCGAGCAGGGTGTCGTTGCCCTGCCCTCCTTGTAACAGGTCGGTTCCGGCGTTGCCTGCGAGCAGGTCGCTCCCTGTGCCTCCGACCAGCGCATCGGCGCCGTTGCCGCCGAGCATGAAGGCGCCACGGTTGAGGGTATCGGTGGCGTTCATGCCGGATGCGCCGGCCTGGACGTACCAGTCGCGCAGGGCGGGAAGAAGCAAGGCGATGAGTTGTTGTTCGGCGGCAGTGAACTGCACCGCGCCTGCGCCAGTATTGGGGGCGATCTGGCCCAGGTAGGCCTGGAAGTATTGGTAGCCTTTGGCGCCGGCGATCGAGTTGCCGATACCGGCCACGGCTGCGGTGTCGAACAGGATGCCGTTGCTGCCCGCACCGGCGGCGCTCAAGTCGGTAAAAAGTTCGGTGCCGTAGGTGACGTTCGGGTTGTTTTCGCCATAGTACTTCTCCATGGCGAAAGCGATGAGCGCCTTGCTGATGTTGTTGGGCACGCCGACACCGGTCAGTGGTGCCCAATCGGTCATGGTCAGGCCGCCGTCCTGGGCGAGTTTCCACAGGTCGCTGGTGAAGCGCGTGACCATGGCGTCGCCGCCTGTCTGTACGCCGTCAACGCCTCCGGCTTCGTGGCGGACGAGGTGTTCGAGGAGGTTCACATCTGGGCTACGCGGATCAGTCGGATGCGCAAACAAGTTCTCGTCAAAAATCATCCCCAGCAAATCCGTGAGCTTGAATGTCACGTCGTTCAATGCCTTTCCGGTTGCTGCTGTCTGGTCGCTTTGCAGGTAGGCGGACAGCAGGGACTGCGCGTGGAGATCGTCAGCCGTTACGCCGTTTGTGTTGTTGGGTATATCGCTCATATTGACCGGTGTGCCGATCCGGTTGGGTATGTTCCAGGGAAAGGTGGATAGAAGTTCACCCTGCACGTTGATGTTCGTCACTTGCGTCTGCCGCGCTGCCAGTGTGTCCGCTACAATCGGGTCGAGATTGTTCGGGTCTGCCGCGGTGATGTAACGATCCAGCGGGGCGAGCAGATTGTCCAAGGTGGCGGCATCGATAACCCCTGCTTCCCGTGTCAGCAGGTAGTTCTTGAGATTCTGCGCTTGCGCCAGGGCGGCTTGGAACGGCGCCTGATCGAAGGTAAAGGCAGCTTCGCCGAAGAGCACCGACATCAGGGAAGCCAGCCCGCCGCCCAACGAGTGGCCGGTGAAGCTGATGGTTGCTTCCGGATTGATCGCCTTGATTTCGAGGTAGTAGGCGGCGGCCTGCCCCAGTTGCTCCGACCATAATCCCGCCGCCAGCGCCGCATCCGCCTGTTTGTCCGGGTTGGTCAGAATGCTTCCGCCGTCGCCGTTTGTGCCGGCGAAAGAGATGACGATTTCGGTGCTGGTGGCGATGGTATCACCGTTGACGAAAGAGACGGCTTCAAAACCGCTTCCATCCGGCGGATTGTCGTGCCTTGTCGCTTTCCATCCTTGCGGTACAGGAAATTGGTTAAGGGGGGCGCGATTGGAAATGTATGCACCACCCGCCATCAATGCGTATTCGATTGCTGTTGTCATGATTATTTCGCTCCTTCAAATAAAGTTTCACACGGGCAATCCTTCGGGCTTACGCCCTTTCTTTCGCAAAATCTCAAACAGGCTTCATATGTTGGTTGATCACTAAACCAATCTATTCCGAGCCAACCGCCTTTCCCATAAGGAATCATGTGTTCACAACTCGTTATTCCACCCCCCTTCACCGCCTCCCGCAGGATGATTTTGTGTTCGAGTGTTCTGTAGCCAGCAATAAGCGCCTTGATCGCCTCCGCTGAAACTATGCGTTGCCCCGCTTTCTTTGCTTCATCGTCCGGTGAAGAAGCGATTAAATTGGGCGTTTGGATTTCAGCAGGCAACTCTTGCAGCATAATGCGATTCCATGCCTTGCCCTGATACTTGAATACGACGTAAGGCGGGTTCGGTCGCCCCCATTTGTTGTAGGACAGGCAGCCCATTGGCGATGCCACCAAGTACGCCACGCCATCACGCATATCCAGCAGCATCGGTAAAAAATTCGCACCGCCGACATCTTCAGTAAATTTGTCTTCCCATACCACCTTTTCATTTGTGCCGGGCATGGTGAAGGTCAAGCTCTGTTCCTTAATCGGCGGTTGTTGCCCGATCTCGTGCCGCCCGCCACGCTCGACTGTACGCTCCACAATAATCCTGCTGCCGTCATGCAACAGCACTTCTTCTTTCCAGCTTGTGCCGCCCGATCCGAATAGCCCCGCATCTGAATTCATGCTCACCCCCATCATCAATAAAAAGCCAAATCCCGTGATTTGCTTCAACAGCCAATGCCCGTTACCCATACCATCCTCCTTCTCGTCCCATCATTCCCATTGAGGAAGCCGACCCATTCAACCCGTTTCCGCTATCGCGGATAGCCAGCCCACATCCCGGATCAACCCTACTCGCATCCAGGGTTAATAACCAGATGCCGAAATGCCTATACATTTCGGCCTAGCCGTAGGCTGCCAAAGGCATGGAGTCGTTCGCCGCCACCCACCTTCTTCGAGCAAATAAGGTGGCGCACACCGTGTCGGCGCCCGCGCCACCCAACAGAGTGTCGTCGCCCAGCTCTCCGTAGAGCCTGTCGTCGTCCGCCTCGCCTTCCAGATGGTCGTTGTCCGCTCCGCCCAGCATGAGATCATTCCCCGCGCCGCCCATGACGATGTCGTGGCCTTCATCACCGTAGAGTTTGTCCGCGCCGCCTTCGCCGAAGATGATGTCGTTGCCGAGCCCGCCCCAGGCATGGTCGTTGCCTTCGCCCGCGTAGATGACGTCCGCCGCGCCGGATGCCGGGGATTGCGTTCCCTCGACCGGCTGAAAAAGCCGCATCCCGTCCGGCTGGTCGGTGACTGTCCAATCAAAGTTTTGCGCTACCCAGTCGACATCTCCCAGGATGTCGTCGTCGCCCGCCCCGCCGATCAGCAGGTCGGCCCCGCCACCGCCGCTCAGCACGTCGTTGCCGGTGCCGCCCATCAGGGTGTCGTCCCCCTCGCCTCCGGCCAGCCAGTCGCCCTTGAGGCCGCTGCCGCGGCCCGTGAGGTTGCCCGCCGCGATGGCGTCCGCCGCACTGATCCGGGCATCGGCGTAGATGTGGTCGTTGTCCGCGCCACCCAGAATGACGTCGTTGCCGCCGAAGCCGTAGACCTTGTCGCGCCCTGTTCCAGCGTCAACTACGTCGTCCCCGCCCCGGTGGGCGTAGATCCAGGCCACAGCATCGGCGGTACTTGCTTGTGCGTTGCTCAAGATATTGCTGTTCGCAGCGGCGAGGCTCAGTCAACCGTTCGCAGGCAGGGCGGCAGTAATGTCGTTGAGCGCGACATACAATAGGTCGCGGTTGACCCACACCGAAATGCCAGATGATGCGGATGGCGTCAACCGCCGTAGTAATAGCGGCGAGATCGGTCAATCGATGTTACCGAGTGGCAGATCCAGGGGTGGTGTCGAGCTGTAATTCCACCAAGGCCAAGTGATGCGCTGTTGGAATGCTGTTACTCAAGTGCCCGCCCTTCTCCCTCTTCTTCAAAGGTTCGTCCGTCGCGGATGTGATAGATGCGCTTGAAGGTAGGGATGATTTTCTCGTCATGAGTCACGACGATGATGGCAGTCTGATACTGGCTGGCCATCTGGTTGAGGATATGCATCACGGCTTTCCCTTGCCTTGTCGGCAGATGCATCGTAAGGGAGGCTTGCATCACATCACGCCTGGCGCCACACCAGCCGACGCCAGGCAATGGCCGCGATCGTCGCCCATACCAGCGTTCTCATGCTCATCGCGATCACCGTGCGTTTCTCATAAAGCCCACCAATAGCCACATGCACACCGAATGCGGCGAACACGAGTGCGGTCGAGGCGGCGATGGCGACGGCCAGCCACACCGCCCAGCGCTGTTGCAGCCACAGCCCGGCACCGGCGACGACATAGGCGAAACCCGCCACAAAGTTGAACCACAGCACAAACGGCACATAGTTGCCGGCCGCACTGACCGCTGCCTCGTTGCCAATCAGAGTCATGCCACCTTCCTTGATGGTCAGTAGCCCGAATCCGGCAGCAATCAAGGAAATTGCCCAGATAAGGAGACCACGTTGTTGTTGGTTCTTCATGAAATTACTCCTGTAATGTGGAAACGGAACCAAACTGGCTCACCGGGACGCGTCTTTTTTGCCGTAGAAATGCTCCACAAACGGTTTGCGGAATTCGCTGTGGCAGCTGTAGCAACTGGTCTGGAGCTTCTGGAAGGCGAGTATAACGCCTTGGCCGTCCTTGGCCTTGGCGGCATTGCCTGCCGCCTGCGCATGTTCGTGGGTTTCGCCGTCATGGGCCTTGAATTTGCCCATGTTGGCGCCCATGAAACCCACGATGCGCATTTTTTCGGAGAAGGGTGGCTGGGGATGATCGGCAATCAGGGGCGCGGTTTTTTCCACCAGTTCCCAGTCTTCGCGGGAAATCCCGTCGGTGATGACCTGCATGTTTTTGCCCAGGTCTTTCATGATTTGCTGCAAGGCGAGCGGTTCGA
>Ga0209212_1005369_pt1 | contig 15305 bp, 16 predicted proteins | sample RifGroC2_FD_183996 | JGI IMG/M metagenome (GOLD analysis project Ga0209212, IMG submission 183996) | Groundwater microbial communities from Rifle, Colorado, USA - Groundwater C2 (SPAdes) (version 2) | ecosystem: Environmental > Aquatic > Deep subsurface > Groundwater | place: Rifle, Colorado... | reverse complement strand
GGTATGTGCAGGGTATGGCATACACCGTATTGCACCAAAAACAGATATTCCTCTATATGTGTGGGCCTTACTTTTAGGCATAGCACTCCAAGTGCCTCTCGTCGCACTTACGTATGATAGGAGCGCATTCCTTGTCGTCATCGAACTCCTCGCAACATTTGTGTTGTTTGCTGGGGGGATACATATGCCCGTCAAACATTTTAAAAAATACTTTGCACCCATAGCTGCACTCTCGCTCATAGGAACAATTTTGACCGTTCTCTTTTTTGCACTCATTCTCTCAACCCTGACCGCCCTTTACGGATTTACGGTTCCTGCAATTTCGCTTTTGGTACTTGCCGCGGTACTGTCTTCGATTGACCCAACTACCATCATCCCTGTGCTTGACCATCTTCACTTTAGAAAACCGTTTCTCCGTGATATTGCCGTAGGTGAAAGCGCGATTAATGATGTTGTTGGAATAATCCTGACCCGTTTCTTTTTAATTGCAGCACTTGGTACAGGAACCGTGTCTGTACTTTCGGTTAGTGATGCCTTCTCTCCACTTCTTTCAAGAGCCACTTTGAATAGCATAGGACTTGAAATTATATGGGGAATACTTATTGGTTTCCTTGGAGCATGGATACTCAAAACCTGGGGGGAGTCTGTTGGGAAAAAACACTGGTCTGACCATGCACTTTTCTTTGTGGTTCCCTTGTTCTGTTTTGCATTAGGATCACTCTTTGGTGGAGCAGGGTTTGTAGCAGCCTTTGTGGCAGGACTTCTGTTTGAATCAAATCCAAACACAAAAGAAGTGCATACGTATTTTGAGTACACGATTGACACATATATAAAACCGGTCGTTTTTATTCTTCTTGGAGTACTTACACCACTACCCATACTTATGAGTACAATTGTTGTAGGGGCACTCGCCGCACTTATTTTTATGTTCATTGTCCGACCTCTTGTGGTGTACATTTCTCTCTCACCTTGGATGATTTCAAAAAAATCACTACTCCACTGGCGTGAAGCATTGTCTCTTTCTTTTATGCGAGAAACGGGAACTATACCCGCCATACTACTCTTGTACGTTGTTGCGTCTGGCTTTACAGACACTGAGCTTATTTACGCACTCGGTGTTTGGGTAATACTCTACACACTCGTTATTGAACCACCACTTACTGCGCTTATTGCAAAGCGCTTAGATATCGCCCACACATAGATATATAAATTGAGGACCTACGCAAACGGATGCAGTTCTAGGAAAACGAGCAAAATAGAGTGAGCTGTACACGCCGTACAGTGAATGATGTTTTGTGAAGTTTGACAACGAAATGCGCCGTTTCCGTAGGTCCTATCAGTGCGGAGTCACTATAGGTCCCTCAGAGGAATCTTCAATCGCATACCCCCTCGATGCTATTTTTTCGCGTAACTCGTCTGCAAGTGACCAGTCTTTTTCTTCACGTGCCTTTTCCCGCTCCTCAATAATTTCTTGTATATCTTCAGGGAGCGAGTCGACCGATACAGTCTTGACACTGAGCTGTACGGACACCTTCTCATTCTTTGCTAATGTAATAAGTCCTAAACCGAGAGCTTTATCAAAATGTAAAAGTGTTACTCGCTTGTCTTTCAAATTCAACGTAGTATCTTTCACAATTTTCCATATCAAGGAAAGAGCTTTTGGGGTGTCTAGGTCATCGTTCAAAGCTTCAAGCAACTGAAGTCCATACTGTGCATCAACAACACCACCCTTAGCTCCACGGAGTTTCTCAACAAAGAATCGGTGCAAACGAGTGAGTGCAGTAGCAGAACCATCAAGTGCGGTAAAACTGAAATTCATTTTTGTTCGGTAGTGTCCTGTCAAAAGCCAATACCTATAGGCTAGCGGGTTGTATCCATGTTCTATGAGCTGCTTAAGGCTGATGGTGTTTTTCAGCGACTTACTTATTTTGGTCCCTTCGATATTGATAAACTCGTTATGCATCCAATACCGTGCAAAACGCTTGCCTGTGGCGCATTCACTCTGCGCTATTTCATTGTTGTGGTGTGTCCCAATGAGGTCTATACCTCCCGTATGCACATCAATTTCTTTCCCTAAGTATTCAAGTGCCATGGCGGAGCATTCAAGATGCCAGCCAGGGAAGCCTCGTCCCCATGGACTTTCCCAACCAAGGTTTTCATCTCTTTTCCAGAGCGCAAAGTCAATCGGGTTACGTTTTTCATGATTGACTTCCACTCGCGCTCCCGACCTCTGTCCCCCCGTATCAATACCTCCTAGTTTACCGTACTCAGAAAACCGAGCGGTATCAAAATACACCCCATCACTTGTCCTGTACGCATACTGTTTTTCTATCAATGTTTCAACCATGGCAATATCCCCCGCGATATGTTCACTCGCACGGGGTAACACTGTAGGACGTTTAATGTTAAGTGCATCAAGGTCTTCAATAAAACTATCTTTGTAAAACGTAGCAAGTTCATACATTGACTCAAGTGTCAGAGCTTTTCCCTCCCGTTTCAAAGCGAGTGTCATTTTATCATCTCCATCGTCCCCGTCCGATACAAGGTGTCCAACATCGGTAATATTCATAACCTGCATCACTTTGTACGAATTGAGCAAGAAAGTTCTGCGAAGAATATCAGCAAACACAAATGCGCGGAGATTACCAATATGGATGTAACTGTAGACCGTAGGTCCGCAATTGTACATGCGGACATAGTCATCGCGCACAGGTGAAAAACGCTCTTTCTTTCGTGTGAGTGTATTAAAAAGCATGAGTGGTGGTTTCGCACCTTCTGCTGGGTCAGTGGAGCCTGAGAAAAATATTGGGAACATGCAAGATAGTATAGAAGAGTTACTTAAAAAAGAAAGCCCGCACACTTTAAATTTTAGCTAAAATTTAAAGTGTGCGGGCTAGCACCATTAAATCCATTTTTTATACTTAAAGTAGGAAAAGAATGTAAACGCACCTGCAACCATGATTCCGATAATAATCCAGAAGTCCCATTTATGCCCTATGATAGGAGTAACAGTTGTATTCATTCCAAAAATTGCAGCAAATAGTGAGAGGGGGAATGTGACAAAAGCCATAATCGTAAAAATCTTCATGATTTCATTCTGTTTTGTGCCTAGTAGAGAATTATTTGTTTCTCTAAGTTCTGCCAAAGACTCTCGATTACTCTTGATAGCACTTGCGAGTCGAGCGTATTCACCCGTGATACTTCGAATATTTCGCGCGTACTCATACCCAAACAAAGCTACTCCTGGAGTTTCCAAGGACTGCAGCATGGTGTCGTGATTATCAAGTGCTTGTGAGTAATTTAGGAGGTCACGGCTAATGTTAGAAAGTTCTAGAACCATTTCTTTTTCATACCCCTCAAATATTCTATCTTCTGCAGCATCAAGCCTCATACCTATATTCGTCAATTCATCAAAAAGCATTTTATACAATTCACTCAGCATGTAGTAAAACACGTACCCAGTATGCTTACCCATATTCCTCCGATCAAGCATAGTTTCCATTTCAAAAATTCTTGAAAACTGATGGAGCGGATCTATTTCAACATACCGTGTGGTGATAATCCAATTTTTTCCAACAATAAAATCAAGCTCAAGGGATGTCGAAGAAACCATGTGGAGATGTTTAAAGGTGGGGAAGTGCAACACCACATAGAAATAGTCATCACGCGCATCAACTCTGTTTCGAAGAGACGGAGTCAGAAGCTCATCAGCTAGTAACGGGTCCAAGGAAAACTCTTCCATCAAAACACGAATTTCATCATGTGTCGGAGATACCAAGTCTATCCACGTAATTTCATCATGTGTTTGTCTCGTGAGCATGCCTACAGTATAGCAAATCTAACATTTTCTTTGCTTCATTTTGTAGTGTAGTAGGGGATAGCCAATTTGTACACTTCTCAGATATGCATTCTATTGGTACGATATACCGATGAATACTCTACAAAAAAATATACTTGTCGTAACTGCCCTCATACTCTCGTTTGGAATAGGGTTTCTTTTCGGTGGTCGAGGTGCTGACAACACAGTTTTATCGTTCACAAATCTTGAAGGAGCGCCAGATACAATAGATCTTGCTTCGGTCTGGAAAGCATGGAGTATCCTCGAAGAAAGGTTTGTTCCTGCAACGACTACTAAAACAACTACTTCACAGGACCATGTTTGGGGAATTATAGAAGGTCTTGCTCGTTCGTACGACGACCCTTATACCGTTTTTCTCCCCCCACTTCAATCACAAAGTTTTGAGGAAGATATCCGAGGTGCGTTTGGCGGTGTTGGTATCGAAATCGGTTTTCGTAATGACATTCTTACCGTCATAGCTCCTCTTAAAGGAACCCCTGGGGACACAGCAGGTATACTCTCTGGGGACTTCATTATCGAGATCGATGGACAGGGAACGCAAGCAATGACAACGGATGAGGCTATCAATCTTATCAGAGGCGACGTCGGTACTGAGGTAGTACTCACTATTGCTCGCGAAGGTGAACAAGAATTTCTCACAATACCCATTATTCGAGACATTATTGAGGTCCCAACACTTGATTATGAACTGCGTGACGATGGGGTCTATGTTATTTCACTTTACAACTTTGGTGGCACTGCGGTAGATGAAATGCGTAAAGCACTCCGTGCATTTGTCGAATCCGAATCAGACAAATTAATTCTTGATCTTCGTGGCAACCCTGGAGGGTACCTTGAGGCTGCAGTAGAAATCGCAAGCTGGTTTCTTCCTATCGGTGAGACCGTGGTAATAGAGGACTTTGGCAGTGACAAGGAAAAAATGGTTCATCGCTCCAAAGGATACGACATTATTGAAGACGATTGGAAGATAGCCATACTCGTAGACGGTGGTTCTGCAAGCGCCTCGGAAATACTTGCTGGTGCACTCCGAGAACATAACGTTGGGGTGCTTATCGGAAAAAAAACTTTTGGAAAGGGTTCAGTACAAGAGCTCGTGGATGTAACAGAGGATACCTCACTTAAAATCACTATTGCACGTTGGCTCACCCCAAACGGTATCTCCATCTCAAACAACGGACTTATACCAGACTACGAAGTGGAGATTACTGCAGACGATTTAGAAGCAGAGCGAGACCCACAACTTGACGCTGCACTGGAGTTCCTCAATACCGGAGCGATTCCAGAGCAAGTTGTTGAGGAGGAATCGACAGAGTAACGCCTCCATTCCATTTGAGACTGAGTACTAAACAGGGGGCCGAGCTTTCGATCCCTTACAGGAACCAAAAGCTCTAGTAAATACTAAACAGGGGCCTGCCCCGTAGTGAAAATTGACGAAGTCGAGCCCTACGCTTAGGGCTCGACGCGCTAAGCGCATCGTCAATTTTCACTACAGGGTTGATGAATAAGAAGAAATAGGGTACTATGCCCCGTAGTAGAATTTCATTTCAGAATGATTTTTACTACAATACAGAATAGAATAGGACTTACAAAAACGGGAACAGTTCAAGGCGCCCGAACAAAATTGAACGAGTTGTATGAACAATACTACGAGAGAAATTTTGTGACGGGCAACGATGAAATGCGACCAATTTTTCTTATGAGCTTTGCGAATTAGAAAAATGAAGTACTCTTGTGGTGTGCCGTTTGTGTAAGTCCTACAGAATAATAAATCACATATGCAAGTAATACTTACAAAAGATGTAGCACGAGTTGGACGACGATATGAAGTTGTAGATGTTTCCAGTGGATACGCTAATAATTTCCTGTATCCACAAAAACTAGCTGAACCAGCAACTCCTGCAAAAATTCTTCTCCTTGAAAAAAAGCGTGAAAAAAATCAAGAGGAAGAGAGGATTCGGAATGAAGAGCTTGCACTTAAATTCAAAAACCTTGAAGGAACTACATTGACTATTACTGTCAAATCTGATGAGCAGGGTAATCTATACAAAAAAATAAATAGCGGTGATATTGCGAGTGCGCTACTAAGCGATCATGCTATCACCCTCCCAGAAACTGCAATATTTCTAGAATCCCCAATAGACAAGACGGGAGACCATGAGGTTACTGTTGAGCACGGGGATAATAAGGCTACTATCACCATCCAAGTTGTAAGAGAGTAGTGCAATCAAAAGTTAGAAATAAAAAAAACGCCTTAGGCGTTTTTTTGTTTACTGCGTTTATATATTAGAGGACATCAACAACCTTTTTTCGATGTGTCGTTCCGTCAAATTTGGTTTTGCGAATATCGCGGAAAGCTACTGTCCCTTCTTTAAGTGCAAACAGTGTGTAATCTTTACCCGTACCTGTATTTTTCCCTGCAAGTATCTTGCTACCACGTTGACGAACAATAACAGAGCCGGGTTTCGCTTTTTCTCCAGCGTATAGCTTGGTGCCCAAGTATTTTGGATTTGAGTCTCGTAGGTTTTTTGCTGTTCCTCCAGCGCTTTTCTATGTGCCATATGTTTTTATTCTTTTACCTTGTTATAGAGGAGAAAGGGTATCAAGTATTTCGTACTACTTTGCTATACTACCTCTACCGTGGTGAATAACATACCAGAGTTACAGATGTCGCGCAAGACCAGAGAATATTCTATTATACTCGTTCTCCTGCTTCTGGGGGGTATCTCTTTTGGGTTAGGTAGGCTTTCAGCCACAAAACCTGTATCCGTACCCGTAACACTTTGTGCATCAGAAACAGTTTCCACCATAGAAGCATCGGCTATTTCAGCACCTCTCACCTCCTCACACAAGACAAGCCAATATGTCGGAAGTAAAAATGGTACAGTGTATCATCTACCGTGGTGCGGAGGTGCACGGAGAATACGGGAAGAAAACAAAGTTTGGTTCGCTACGAAAGAGGAGGCGGAACAAGCAGGGTACCGACCGGCAACAAATTGCAAAGGGCTTTAAAAAACATTCATGCATCCACTCTATAGAAAAACGAGACAGAAGACATTGATTATTGGGTCATTTGCTATTCTCATAGGTTTTTTTGGTACGTTCATTCCAGTCCTTCCCGGGACCCTCTTTGTCGTGCTTGGATTATCCGTACTCTCCCTCCAGTCAAAGATAGCGCTACGTACGCTTATCAGTGTACGAACACGATACCCTAAACTAGCTTCACCGGTTAAACACGCGGAAACGTGGCTTGTGGATTTTTTCAACCTTACGACACATAGGCGTGAGTATGTTTCTGTGCCACGTGATACTGAAGGTACAACACTCTCTGTTCTTGCTGAGCCGACAGAATTTGTCGCAGGTACGGCAATCCTCCTCCACAGCGCAAGCGGGACCGCGGAGACAGATGTCATGAATACGCTAGCTGAAGCATTCAAGATTCGCGGTTTTTGTGTTGTGCGTTTTGATGCATACAACAGTCTGGGAGACAGTAGCGGAGACTTTTCAAAGTTTACGACCACCTCATACCGAAAAGACCTTGAGTGTGTCATAGAGTGGGCGGGGTCAGAACCATGGTGGCAAGAACCTTTGGTGCTTGTCGGACATTCCCTCGGTGGACTTGTCGCGGGAATGTATGCGCGTGAACACCAGGCTGAAGTGGATGAGCTAGTACTGCTCGCGCCCACACTCTCGGGTCAAAGTTACGTAGAGACGTACCTACGTAACAACAAAGAAGACTTTGATACCTGGAAAAGTACCAGTGAACGACTCATTGAACACCCTATATCCCACGCAGAATTCTCACTTCCTTTTAGTTTCGTTGAGGATATGGAGCAGTACAGCTTGTTGCCCACAGACAAAAACTTACCCATACCAACGACGGTGTTTGCGGGAGAAAACGATATAACTTCAGACTATTCTGAGCTCAAAACGTTTTGCGAAAAGGTAGGTAACCATGCAACACTTAAAAAACTTAAGGGTGTAGGCCATACCCCTCGCACACGACACGATATTGAAGTACTCGCCCAAGCACTTTCAAAACTACGCCTCAAGGCTACGTCCAGCGTATGTAACACCATCACCAGCTAACTTGTTGGTGTTCTTTTCTACATTTCACTAAAACACATTGGCTTCATGTCCCGTTGTATTGTTTCAACTGATTAATTGGAGATAGTACAAAAATTTGTTTTTACAGTAAGGATTTATATTTTTTTAAAAAAGCACTATCCCCGTTAGGTCCAAACATTTCTCGTTTTGCAGCACTATATTCTTCGAGAGTTTTTCCTTCAAATGATCTTTTTAAAGAGTTGTATTCTTCAAGCAATTCTCTATTATTACGTAACAAATCTCTTTGTTGTACGTGCTCATCAAACCGAGAACCTTTCACACTCACAATAATACTGATGGGTATTAGAGGGTGGTCTTTCTTGTGAAAAAGCGCAAACTCATCAGTCCACATTTCAGGATGATTCTGATGGTAAAGCTTTTGCAACGCCTGCACAGTCAACGGAAACTCTTTCTGCGAAACATTGATTGAAATGTCCAAATCTCCGGACGTAAGCGAACCGGGTATGGATGTTGCTCCGACATGTGATACTTCTGCAGTAGGGACCAGTTTGGCAATACGGAGCACTTCCTCACCAAACACCCTTGTTACAAGCGGGCGTAACTCTTCTGACGTAATAAATGTCACCTTTTTCATTTTGCATATTTGATGGTACACTACTTTTGAAAAAAACATATGATAGTACTCGACATAGAAGCAACAGGTGTCAACCACCAAAAACACTCAATACTCTCACTTGGCGCGCTTGATTATAACAACCCAAGCAACCGACTCTATCTCGAATGTAGAGCTTGGGAAGGAGCACATATGGAAGATGAGGCCCTCGCGGTATGTGGTTTTACGAGAGAGGAAGCAACAGACCCAACGAAACAAACGGAGGCTCAACTCATAGCACAGTTTCTGACTTGGGCAGACGACATAGAGGACCAAACCTTCCTTGGGCAAAATGTCTCATTCGATCGTGACTACGTACAAGCAGCTTGCGAAAGAGCGGGGTACAACTACCCTTTTGCTCACCGCACAGTAGACACGCACACGATTGCGTATATGCACTACATACTCCATAGGAAAGAAGTTCCCATTGCAAAGAGGCACAGTGCGCTCAACATAGAAGCTGTCTGCGCGTACATCGGTATCCCAGGTGAGCCTGAACCGCACAACGCGCTCACGGGAGCGTTGACCCATGCGGAGATGTTTTCACGATTGGTCTACGGAAAGAAATTATTGCCCGAATTTGATCAGTACGAAGTACCAACATTTTGTTAAATCACCATGTACAAGAAAATTGGAATTCTCTTAGTTGGCATAGTTGTCCTCGGAGGAGAGGGAATATATTATGCACATACTTCACAAGAATCATTACCAACTAATACTGCACGTATGCTTGAATCAGTAAACGCTACGGTTTTTGACACCAGAAACGCCGAACAACAAAGAATAATCATAGACGTTCGCACCCCTCAGGAGTTTTCTTCTGGACATTTAGAAGGCGCTCACAACATTGATTTTTATAGCACAGAATTTACTGACACCATTTCTACACTGGACACCTCCGCAGCATACTCAGTCTACTGCCGTTCAGGAAACCGAAGCGGACAAACCCTTGAGCTTATGGAATCACTTGGTTTTACTGATGTTTTAGACCTTGAAGGGGGGATTGCTGCCTGGGTAGAGAGTGGCAAGCCACTTTAGGACTTACACAAACGGCGTATTTCGTTGTCAAACTTCACAAAATGTCGATCATCCCGCCGTGGCGGGACTCTCCCTTTTGTTCGTTTTCCTAGAACTCCATCCGTTTGTGTAAGTCCTAACCTAGTAAAAAATACTAGAATTCCCACTAGTGGGAATTCTAGTATTTTTTGTGCAGGTACATGTTACTCACAGAAAAGTAGGGTAGGGTATAAAACTCGTGCTATACTCAACAAATATGAACAAATTTCAAAAAGTGCGCCCACCTCTAGAAAAAGAACTTCTGAAACCACATGAGGGTAAAATTTCAATGATAGCTCCCGAAATGCACGAACTTCTCGAGCAAGGTGACGAAGATATCTCACTAACCTCATGGAGAATTTTTCGAATTATGGCAGAGTTTGTATCTGGTTTTGAGGTATTGAGAAAGTATCGTCTCGCGGCTACTTTTTTTGGTTCAGCCCGTTCACTCCCTGATGACAAGTGGTATCAAGAATCACAGAAGCTTGGATACCTGCTCGCAAAAGATGGTTTTGCAATTATAACCGGAGGTGGTGGTGGTATTATGGGTGCTGCCAACAAGGGTGCGTACGAGGCAGGAGGAAATTCAGTCGGTCTTAACATAAGCCTCCCACACGAACAAAGACTCAACAGTTATGTTTCTGATTCTGAAACATTTAAATTCTTTTTTATACGCAAAGTAATGTTGTCGTTTGCAAGTGAAGTGTACATTTACTTTCCAGGAGGATTTGGGACTCTTGATGAGTTTTTTGAAATAGTTACTCTCATTCAAACCGGAAAGATAGTGCGCCTGCCAATCGTACTCGTGGGTAAAGAATATTGGACGCCCCTCATATCGTGGATTAGGTCTACTCTTTTTGAAACACACCGAACCATCGGACAAGATGATTTGAATTTGTTCCATGTGGTTGATTCTGCGGAAGAAGCCCACGAGTTTATTAAAACGTACAAAACCCACACTACTTCTCGTGAAAAAATGGAGGTTGAATAATACAAGTAGGTATGCAGATTCAAACACACAGTACACCAAGTATTTCTGAAGGAATGGTTATTTCGCACATGCGAATGCTTGCTCCGTATACAGAGAAGCTTCAAGAAGCACTTGATGATAGGGAGTACACACTTCCCGAAGCACTGCTTCGAACACCGTTTGATACCGAGGTACTTGAAAAGATTATCAAGAACACTGAACGTTTTGCAGGCAAGACAAAAACAGTACTTCTTGTTGGTATCGGCGGAAGCTACATGGGCACCTGTGCACTGTATGATGCACTTCGAGGACATATGGAACATGTTCAGGGAACTTCGGCTCCAAAACTTGTAGCATTTGCAACCGTGGAGCCTCATGTTCTCAAGTCTATTACTGAACTGCTTGCAAAGTGTTCATCAGCGGAAGAGATAGTTTTGATAGTCATTAGTAAATCTGGCACAACCACAGAACCACTAGCAAACGCAAACATTCTTTTCTCACAGTTCAGAGAACGGTTTGGAAAAGAATCCGCAAGCAATCAAACGATAGTTATTAGTGGTACTGATTCACCCCTTATAAAAAGCGCAAAAGAACAGGGGATGCTTACATTTGACATGCCTACACACGTGGGTGGACGGTATTCTGTCTTTACTGCTGTGGGACTGGTCCCGCTCCGCATACTTGGATTAGACATACATGCTTTTCTCAAAGGAGCACAAGAAGCGTTTACCGCATCAACAAACACAAAAAAGGCATCTGGTGCGGCAGTACTTGCTTCTTTTTTATTTGAGGCATACTTACAGGGAGCACGCGTCCATGAGCTCTTTATGTGGAATCCTGAACTGGAGACTCTGGGTAAGTGGTACAGCCAACTCCTCGCAGAATCCATAGGGAAGGAGCGGAACGATGGAACCGCGGTTGGTTTTACACCAACGATTGCACTAGGATCTACCGACCTCCACTCCATAGGCCAGCTTATTTTTGGGGGAAGAAACGACCGATACACCACATTTGTAAGTGCACCTACTGCTTGGGAATCTGGAAATCGTTTCTCATCAGATTCACCTTTTGTCCTACCTGTCTTTGAGGGCAAAGAAGACGGGATGGTGACACGGGCAATGTATGAGGGTGTACGAAACGCATATACCACACATGATTTGCCGTTTGTGTCTATAGAACTTGAAAGTATCTCAGAGAGAGAGCTGGGTGCGTTTATGGCACTCCAAATGACTACTATACTTTTCCTTGCGCAACTCTTTGATGTGAACGCTTTTGATCAACCAAGTGTTGAGAAGTACAAGAGTGAAGTTCGTCGTTTACTAACATAGGACTTACACAAACGGCGCATTACTTTGTTGCCCTGCGCAAAATATCTCTCGTAGTATTACTCATACAACTCGTTCTATTTTGCTTGGTCGCCTCGTACTCCATCCGTTTGCGTAAGTCCTATAACAAATTAATTACAAGAAACATGTTTGCATATTTTGATATAGGTGGCACTAAGACACGCATAGCAGTTTCAATAGATGGACACAGCTTTGGTGACCATGTGAAATTCGACACGCCGAAGGAGTACACGGAAGGTCTCCATGCCATACGTGATGCATTGAAATCTCTCTCAGATGATACGCCTTTTGAGGCAGCAGGAGGAGGTATCGCTGGTCCTGTCGACAGGGAACACACCATGCTTATCAATTCACCCAACTTACCTGAATGGGTCGGCAAACCTTTTGTACAGGACATGGGGTCACTACTTGGATGTCCTGTGTACATAGAAAACGATAGTGCTATCGTCGCACTAGGAGAAGCACATTATGGTGCGGGAAAAGGCGACCCTATTGTCGCATACATAACAGTTTCAACTGGGGTCGGTGGTTCTCGAATTGTAAACGGCTGTATTGATCAGGGAGCATATAATTATGAGCCGGGGCAGCAGATTATTGATTTTGATAAATCCGCTTGTCCGGAATGTGTAAGTGCACAAGCTGAAAACTACCTCTCAGGAACCGCAACTGCACACCGATTCAATATGAAAGCCTACGAGGTCAAAGATCCTCAAGTTTGGGAAGATTTATCGCTTTGGCTTGCTATTTTTCTCAACAACACGATAGTGCATTGGGCTCCTCATTCAGTAGTTTTGGGCGGAGCAATGATAGTAGGTGACCCAGCAATACCCATCGATCGTGTGGAGGAGCATTTGAATGAAATTTGTTGGATTTATCCTGAAAAACCAAAAATAAAAAAAGCACAGCTTGAAGATTTGGGTGGACTATTTGGTGCACTTGTTTTTGTCAAACAGCAACAAAAGTAGTCTAGAATGTGTTGCAAAATATAACTATTTTAGCTAACCTTTCCGTAATTATTACAACACATAAATTGCTTGACTGTCAATAGGTTTATGCTATACTTTTTCTTGCCCCCTGCAGTGTAGCTGCAGTTTTTTTATTGCACTGTAGCTACGCGTGGGTTTGGGTGGTCCCATAATATATGGGGTCCTTACCATTAAGAGACGGCTTATTTTAGGCACACTAATAGCATATGGAGTAGCAACTGTGGCAACGGCGATTACGTTTCCAACTGTTGCAATAGAGTTAAGTACTGACGTGCGTATTCACACCGTTGAAGCGTACGAACAGGTAGAAGAGGTTGAGGGAGCCCCTATTGTGCTCGCCCTAGGTTCTAGGGAAGATGAAGTTCGTGCGTATTTCAAAGACATACCTGTTATGGCTGAAATCGCTCGATGTGAATCACAGTTTACCCACGTTGACCCAAAAACAGGTAAGATAAACCGAGGACGCATAAACCCAGAAGATGTTGGTGTCATGCAGATAAATGAGTACTATCACAGAGCTTCTGCACAAAAAATGGGTCTGGAAATCTTTACATTCGAGGACAATATGGCTTACGCACGACACCTGTACGAGCAAGAGGGGACAAACCCGTGGAAAGCATCACAATCGTGTTGGCAAAACAACAACTTGCTTGCAATACGGTAAAATAACCCTCCTCAAGGACACGTATTTGGTGTTTTAGTGGAAACAACAAGCCTGAAAAAACACTTGTAGTACAAGTGTTTTTTCAGGCTTGTTGTTGTATAATGACACCATATGAACTGGAACATAGTACTCAAGGTTGCGACCGGAATTGTGATTGTCCCTATTTCCATCATCGGCCACATACTTTGGCCTTGGTGGACTAAGTCATCACTTCCTCTACAAATTATATCTTCCATCATTGTGCTACCTGTAGTAGCCGTTGCAGCCCTACTAACGCCTTGGTGGGAAGGTATGTAGATTGCACACCTATGAAACAAACAACTACTCTATGTATTATTCACCAAAATAACCAAGTACTTCTCGGGATGAAAAAGAGGGGGTTTGGGGCAGGAAGATGGAACGGGTTTGGAGGAAAGATTGCGGAAGGGGAGAGTATAGAAGAAGCAGCAATACGTGAGGTTGAGGAAGAGGCTTGTGTATCTCCTACCACCATTACCCAAAAGGGAGTTATAGAATTTCACACTGAAGGTACAGAAGAAATTTTAGAGGTGCATATATTTTACTGTCAAAAATTTACCGGAAATCCAAAAGAAACAGAAGAAATGCGACCTCAGTGGTTTTCTATTGATACTATTCCGTACACAGATATGTGGCCGGACGATCGGTACTGGCTACCTCAACTCTTGGCAGGGAAGTATGTGACAGGATCATTTTTGTTTGGAGTGCAAGATACTATACTGAAACTCTCCCTTTCATTTACATAATTTAGTGATTCTGTTCGAGTGTGGTATTGTGCGTACTATAAGCATCAGTAAGTAGGTATACCACTCCTGCTGTAAGAGGTTCTTTGATAAAGAATGTTTTCTGTTTAGATTGCGGACAGCGCAGTGATTACTCGACAAGTAGTTACTGCGCTGTTCGAATCGAAATCAACCTAAACGAAAGCACAGATAAGGAGACCACCATGGCTACCGTACAAGAGGATAAGACAACAAGTATCAGAATACTTTCTTCTGAAGAGCAGGCACTCTTCTTTATACAAGCGGAGCGGAATATTGCTCACGTCATGAGGATGCTCAACCAGTATTTTTGGAAGCACAAACCAAAGATGTTGAACCCACGCTCGGTGTCTGCGGCCGATAGGTATATATCCTATCGACGACCGAGAATCAAGCAACAAGTATCTCGTCCAGAAATCGGCGTCTCTGCCTTCGTGACCGTGGAACAAATCAATCACTGGAGAGGTGAACCACAGTTACAATATTATCTCTATGTCCTGACTGCAAGAAGTGGAGTACCTGAACGCAAAGTTGTAGATCAGGGGTACGAACTTGAAGGTGATGCAACCATTTCGATACTTGAGGTCGAACAAGAATATATTGTTATCAACACCAAGTCTGGCAAGATGACAATTTTGCTCTAGCCATCCTCTATCAGTAGTTCCTTCTCAAGCCCCCATGACGGGTTACCAATTCTGAGCACAAAACACGGCCCCATCTTTTAGATGGGGCCGGTGTACGTTTTATACTTACTATTTAATCCAGGCACCAAGCTTCTTAAAATACGTTAGCCCGATCCCGTCAGCTTTTTCTTTCCTTGAGTGCCTTTATGACTTTTCTCAAAAGGAAACCTGCGGTGATAAAGCAATAGATAATGGCAAAGAAAATCAGTGGTGTATACTTTCCCGACTGATTGTACTCTTCACTA